>Ga0209536_100002581_pt1 | contig 29538 bp, 20 predicted proteins | sample DeeMarSeWOR28_12_FD_187461 | JGI IMG/M metagenome (GOLD analysis project Ga0209536, IMG submission 187461) | Marine sediment microbial communities from White Oak River estuary, North Carolina - WOR-2-8_12 (SPAdes) (version 2) | ecosystem: Environmental > Aquatic > Marine > Intertidal zone >...
CCTGCCTCTCAGAATTTAAGGCTGCCCATTTTGCCATCGGAACAGGCCTTATGAACATCAGCGGAGTACTGTCAGGCGTGGTGAGTGGGTTTTTGGCTGGATGGTTGGGTTACGGGTACTTTTTTGGGATCAGCTTTCTGGCATCCGTTCCCGGGATGCTTTTGATCTTCTTTATACCATTTCTGGAATCCAACAATGACTCGGGCACGAGTCATTAAATCCCCCCATCCTCCTCCCCTTTATCTCCCCCTACCGGATGCTGTGTTGCAATGTCATCGCGAGGGACTCCCGCGCAGGCGGGAGGACCGAAGCAATCTTGTAAGGGGTGAAACCAGGAGATTGCCACGCTCCCCACAGGGAGTTTACCCTGAGGTACCCGAAGGGCTCGCAATGACTGAAAGGTATTATGACACGGCCTCTCAAGAAAGGGGAATCGGGATTACTCCGACATAACCAAGAAGGTGTTTGGATCTAGCTTAACACTCGCTTCAGGGCTCACCTCTACGCCATGATCCTTTAAAAGTTTTAACACGATGCCTGACTGCGTGGGCTGTAACTGTATTATGATATTGAAGAGATCATCCAATTCGTGACATGGATAGGGGATTCCCCTTTCATTCACATCGGTAATGTGTCTATGGGTGCGTGCTGAAAACCACATCTCCACCCTAAATTGTTCTGCGATCTCTTTAAAACCTTCAAATACGTTTCTTTCCGCTTTCTCGAAATCCAGCCCGTCAACAATGAGAGCGTCCGGTACAAAGTCAATCTTCTCCACCAGGTTTTTCAAGTTCTCCCTAAGTCGCTTAATCTCAAAGCTTTGCTGCAGGTAGGCCAAAATCATCCTGTTCCTCTCAAAAAGCATTCTGACCTCATGTTCATCCTCTATATTGAGGGCCTTTACGAGATCGTAGAAAATGACGTTGTAGTAGGAAGTGATTTTTTCCGGCACATCTTCAAGGGAGACATGGACCAGCTTTTCCTTACGAAACAGCTTATCAAAGGCTATGTGGATCAGACAGGCCGTTTTACCCACGCCGGCCCGCGCCATGAGGACACCCAGATTTCCTCGGCCCAAACCTTTTTGTGAAGACTTTTCAAGAACCTTCAATGGACTCACTTTTATGAAATCTTTCATCACTTCTTCCCCTTTTTCACCCGGTCTCTGAATTCGGCTTTCAGCTCCTCTGCCACGGCTGCAGGGGCCTTGGAATATCGAGAGAATTCCATGGTAAATTCAGCCTTTCCCTGCGTTAGAGATCTTAGGGTAGTGGCATAGCCAAACATCTCGGCCAAAGGAACCTCTGCCTCCACCGTTGTAAACACACCATCTTCAGCAGAACTCACGATTAAGCCCCTGCGCTGATTGATGGAGGCCATAACGTTTCCCTGGAATTCTGAGGGGCATTCCACCGACACTTTCATCACGGGTTCCAATATGACTGGTTTTGCCTTTAAATAGGACTGTTTGAAGGCCCCTATGGCAGCATAGTTAAAGGCCCTCTCGGAGGAATCAACGGCATGAAATTGCCCATCATTCACAACAACCCGCATCCCGAGGACCGGAAATCCTATCAACAGACCCTCTTTGAGACATGACTGGAAAGCCTTGTCCACGGCAGGCATGAATTCAGTGGGTATGGCACCTCCTTTCACCTGATTTACAAACTCATATACGTTATCATCAGAAGGTTCCATATACCCGCCGACACGACCATACTGACCGGACCCGCCCGTCTGCTTCTTATGAAGGTAATCGAACTCTGCCCGTCTTGATATGGCCTCTCGATAGGCAACTTGAGGTATACCTGTCATCACATCGGCACCGAACTCCCTTTTCATCCTCTCCACGTATATTTCCAGGTGCAGTTCTCCCATGCCGGAGATAATGGTTTCTCCTGACTCCTGGTCCACATGGGATCGGAAAGTGGGGTCTTCTTTGACAAATCGGTTGAGGGCCTTGGACACGTTAGTTTGGGACTTATGGTCCGCCGGCGATATGGTAAGGGAAATCACAGGTTCAGGCACAAAGATGGAGGACATGCTGTAGTTTAAGCGGCCATCCGTAAAGGTATCTCCTGAAAAGCAATCTACTCCGAAAAGGGCCACGATGTCTCCTGCCACTGCCCGGGTGATATCCTCCATTTCATCGGCATGCATTCTCACGAGTCTTCCCACCTTGATCTTTTTTCTGTCCCTTACATTGATCAGATCATCTCCCTTGCCAATCGAACCCTGATAGATCCTTAAATGGGTAAGTTGTCCGTATCGCGTGACCTCCAGCTTGAATGCAAGCGCCACGAGGGGATCATCCGGATTAGAGGAAAGCTTCACCTCCGCTTGCCCCTGGTCCAGATTCAGTGCGAAATTCTCCACCTCAGTGGGAGAAGGAAGGTATTGGTTTACCGCGTCGAGTAGCGGTTGGACCCCGATGTTCTTGTAGGCTGACCCAATGAAGACAGGGGTTAACTGCCTCAGAAGAGACCCTTTCCTCACGGCTTGGCTGATCAATCCTTCACTCACCCTCTCTTCCAAAATGGCCTCCGTGAGCGCGTCGGAGAACATGGAGGCGGCATCCAGTAACTCCTCTCTTCTGGCATTGGCCTCATCCAGGAGGGGAGAGGGGATTTCCTCTGTTCTCACGATCTCTCCGTATTCCCCATCAAAATAGACGGCCTTCATAGAAACCAGATCCACAACACCTGAAAAATCTCCTTCCAGCCCAACGGGTATCTGCATGAGAACCGCATTATGGTTCAATCTCTCACGGAGTTGGTTCACCACCCTGTATGGATTTGCGCCAGAACGATCACACTTATTGACAAAAGCCAGCCTGGGGACCCTGTACCGATTCATCTGCCGGTCTACGGTCATGGACTGAGACTGCACGCCTCCCACGGCACACAACACGAGTATGGAGCCGTCCAGAACTCTGAGGGACCGCTCCACCTCAATGGTAAAATCCACATGCCCCGGTGTATCTATGACATTTATCTTATGATCATCCCATTCACAATGGGTAGCGGCCGAAGAAATGGTAATTCCCCTTTCCTTCTCCAATTCCATAGAATCCATCTTGGCCCCAACCCCGTCTTTCCCCTTCACCTCATGGATGGCGAATATTCGCTGGGTATAATAGAGGATTCGCTCAGTCAGAGTGGTCTTGCCCGAGTCAATGTGAGCGCTGATACCAATGTTTCTCAATTTCTGAATATCATCCACAAGAAAAAACCTCAGATCCAAAAAAACATGGAGAAATGGAGTGGTGCAGTGTTGCAGTATGGGATAAGAATTGAAACATCCTTCCTTACTTTCTTTCCATCACTCCAATACTCCGGTACTCCATGGGAATCCTTTACGACAAATTAGGTGGTTATCTACCATAAACTCAAATCTTTGGCATCTCATTCCTAAAGTAAAAAGAGGGTCTGCTCATGCAAACCCTCTTTTCATCATACAGGATGATTCAAAGAATTAGAAGGGATATGATTCCAGATCAATAATTCTATCCGCAATCTCTCTCCTCAGATTCACCGCGTCAATAGGCTGGTAGCGGGCCAACTTTTTCACGCCCGCCAACTGTGTTCGAAGCATATCCCCTTCTTCCACATGGGCCAGGGCCTCCTTGGCCCATGTTTCTATCTTGGGGATGGTCTCGTCCACATAGACCTTCACCGCAGAGATCTGATGTTTAGCCTTCTCCTCCCCATCTCTTGAAATCATTTTCAGTGTCCTGAGCAGACCGCTCTCCATGGCAAAAATCTCGATCACCATGTCAGCGATCTTAGCGAGAACCTCCTGCTCCCTTTCTAGGGCCTGCTGAAATTTTTGCGCTGCCACGCCGGCCACCATAAGCGCAATCTTCTTGCTCATCTTCACCATATGCTCCTGTAGAGCAAGGGGTGTGTCAGGCAATTGGACGGAAAGGGGTGAATAGGTCATGAGCTCCTGGGCGATGGCCTGTGCTGCCTGCAACAAGGCCAGGCGACCCTGTACGGCACGCCGCAACATGGTCCCCGGGACGAGGAGGCGGTTGATCTCATTGGTCCCTTCCCAGATGCGGTTGATCCTGCTATCCCGGTAGGCACGCTCAGCCGGATACTCGGAGCAGTACCCGTAGCCTCCCAGAATCTGAACATACTCATCAACACAATAGTCAAGAACCTCTGACCCGTATACCTTGGTGATGGAACATTCGGGTGCATACTCTTCTATGGCCTTGGCGTTCTCAGCCCCGCTCTTCTTGGCCTTTTCGTCAAGGGTCTCCAGTTTGTCATCAAACATCCCGGCAAGGCGATACATCATGCTATCACACATATAGGTGCGAACCGCCATGTTCGCCAATTTGGTCTTTATCACGCCAAAGGAGCTGATGGGAACCTTAAACTGGATTCGGCCATTGGCGTATTTCACAGCCTCCGTCACACAACCTTTACAACCCCCCATAGTCATGGCACCCAGTTTCCAGCGGCCAATGTTCAGGATGTTAAAGGCAATCTTGTGCCCCTGGCCGATCTCAAATAAGACATTTTCAACCGGGACTCTGGCATCCTCTAAGATAACCGGACGTGTGGAGGAGCCGTGTATCCCCATTTTCTTCTCTTCCTTTCCTGTGGATACGCCAGGAAAATCTTTCTCCACGATAAAACCGGTAAACTCCTCTCCATCCACCTTGGCATAAACGACAAAGCTGCTGGCATAACCCGCGTTCGTGATAAAGATCTTCTCACCGTTCAAGATATAGTATTTACCGTCCTCTGATAGAATGGCCTTTGTCTTGGCATTCAAGGCATCGGACCCTGCGCCCGGCTCAGTGAGACAGTAGGAGGCACACCACTCTCCGGAGGCCAGTTTTGGCAGGTATTTGTTCTTCTGTTCTTCATTGCCAAAGTAGACGATGGGCAAGCTCCCAATCCCCGTATGGGCCCCATGCACACAGGCGAGAGAACCTGCCCCGCCCATGGCCTCGCTCACAATCGTCGTACTTACCTTGTCCAAACCCAATCCGCCGTATTCCTCCGGTATGTCTGTACTAAGGAGTCCCAGCTCTCCCGCCTTTCCAAGGAGGTCAAGAACCAGATCGTGATCCTTTTCCTCAAGCCTTTCAATATTGGGCTGAACCTCCTTGGTTACAAAGTCCTTTGTGGTCTCAAGGATCATCTTGTGTTCTTCAGTGAAATCCTCCGGTGTAAAAACATCCTCCTGTGTCACATCCGTGATCAAGAACTCACCCCCTGCAAAAATCTTCCTCTCACCCATTCTTATCACTCCTTTCTACCGCTTCCTGAAAGTCCTCTTATCTAACCAAGGCCTTAAACAGGGGTCATTGCGAGGAGCCGAAGGCGACGCGGCAATCTCTATCGAATAGACTCAAACCCGTAGTTTCCAGCGGATGAGATTGCTTCGCTCCGCTCGCAATGACCATGCGCCGTGTACGCGGAAACTATGCAAGCAAGCACTAAACCTCACGTTCAAAGATCCCTGCAGCTCCCATCCCGAACCCGATACACATGGAGACCAAACCCCACCTGAGATTTCGCTCCTGCATTTCATAGATCAACTGGGTAGTCAATTTGGCACCCGTGCATCCCAAGGGGTGCCCCAGGGCAACAGCCCCACCGTTCACGTTTGTGATCTCTTCATTAATTCCCAGCGCCTGGATACAATAGATGGCCTGTGCCGCAAAGGCCTCGTTGAGCTCTATGAGTTCTATCTGATCCAGACTCATTTTCGCCACCTTCAGAACCTTGGGAATGGCTACCGAAGGTCCTACCCCCATATACTCGGGCTCGCATCCTTCGGCCACATGGTATCTGAATGTGGCCATCGGCGTCAGCCCCAGTTCCTTGGCCTTCTCCTTGGACATGAGCAAAACCCCCGCTGCACCGTCGCTTGTCTGGGAGGAATTGCCGGCTGTCACCGTTCCATTGGGTTTAAAGGCCGGGGGAATATGCGAAATGCTCTCCTTTGTCGTACCTGGACGCATTCCCTCATCCGTGTCGAAAATGACCTCCTCAAACTCAAAACGCCCGTTAGGTAATTGCCTTTGCCTCTTCACTCTCAACGGAACAATTTGACTTTTGAAGCGACCCGCCTTAATGGCAGCCTCAGCCTTTTGCTGACTCTTGGCACCGAATTCATCCTGCTCATCCCTGCCGATTTTGAACTTCTCAGCCACGTTTTCTGCAGTCAATCCCATGCCCGTGAAGGCACCCGGCCTCATCTCCACCAGTGCGGGATTGGGATACATCATGCTCCCGCCCATGGGGATCTGGCTCATGCTTTCCACGCCACCTGCAATGATTACCTCTGAAAAGCCGCACATGATCTTCTCAGCCCCGATTGCTATGGCCTGCAGTCCCGAAGAGCAGAATCTATTGACCGTCATTCCCGGGATACGATCTGGCCATCCCATGGACATGACCAAAACCCGACCCAGGTTAAGCCCCTGGGTCGCCTCCGGGAAGGTACACCCGATAATCACGTCATCAATCAAGTTGGGATCCAGATCCCCTGCCCTCTTTAACAGATCGCCCAGAACGGCGCATCCCATTTCCTCAGGGCGCATGTCCTTTAGCATTCCACGAGGCGCCTTCCCAACGGCTGTCCTGCACGCGGCCACAATCACGGCTTCTTTCATGTCAACTTCCTCCCCTACCGATTAGTCATTGGTCACTAGTCATTTGTTATTGGTTCAGGCGGTTCCCGATGATCAATGATAAATGATCGATGAATCAGTTTCTGAGTGGTTTTCCCGTATTCAGCATATGCTGGATTCTTGCTTGGGTGTTGGGATCACCGCACAGACTCAAGAAGGCCTCCAGTTCCAGATCTAGGAGGTATTGTTCACTCACCTTGGTATCGGCCAACACATTCCCACCGCACAATACATGGGCCACTTTCGTGGACACCGTCACATCATGATCCGTTGCATAGCCCTGCTCATGAAGCGTCCAAATGGCCAGCTTCATCATGGCAAGGGTATTTTCCCCAGGTACGCGGATCTCCTCCAGAGGTTTGGGCGGTGTGTAGCCCTCCATGTTCATGGCCAGAACCGTTTTTTTAGCATCCTCTATGAGATAGTCACGGTTGACCGTCATCTTGTCCGTTGCTCTAAGGTAACCAAGCTTTGCCGCCTCTGGTCCAGAAGTGGAAACCTTGGCCAGAGCAATAGCCTCAAAGGCCCTGGAGACAAAGGGCATCAGCTCGATCTGTTTCGGGTAGAGGCCACCTTTCTGTACCTCAAAGAGGTGCTCCGTGTTGCGGATCAGTAGCTCTTTACATCCGCCACCTGCAGGGATCAAACCCACGCCCACTTCCACCAGTCCCATGTAGGTCTCCGCTGCATAGCGTATCCGATCCGCTGCCAGGCAAACCTCACATCCCCCTGCCAGGGCCATCCCGGCAGGCGCTGCCACCACGGGTTTATCCAGATGTTTCAGCTTCATCATGGCGTCCTGGAATGATTTGATCGCAAATCCCAGATCATCCCATTCCTCCTCTTGCGCAGCGAAAAGGACCATAACCAGATTGGCACCCGCCGAAAAATTGGTCCCATGATTTGCAATAACCAGCCCGTCGAAATCCCTGCTTACAATATCTGCTGATTTATAAATCATGGCGGTGATATCCTCACCGATGGCATTCATTTTGGTGTGGAACTCCAGGCAGGCCACGCCATCTCCAATGTCTACCAGTGACGCACCGATGTTTCCATCCACCAGTTTCTCCCGCTCTTTGAGTGAGGGCAAGAGAATGATTCCTGGTTTGAGAGGAACTTCCTCGTATGATTTTGAGGCCACATCGTAAAAACAAGGCTTCCCGTTCTTTTTCGTGTAAAAGGAATCTTTTCCGCTATCCAGCATCTCCTGGACCCATTCAGGGATCTCATAGCCCGCCCCTTTCATCTTGGCCACGGATTCACTCACACCAATGCCATCCCAGGCCTCAAAGGGCCCTAACTTCCGTGCAAAACCCCATTTCATGGCACTATCCACGTTCACAATATCATCAGCAATCTCCGGGATCCGGTTGGCTGCATAGATGAGACTTTCTGACATGGTTCTAAAGGTGAACTCTCCTCCCGCATCATCCGCATAATAAAGGGACTTAATCTTGTCTGAAACCCCTGAAATATTTTTTGCCGTATTCAACGATGTCAGATTAACCTTTTCCTGCGGGGTATATTCCAATGAATTGTAATCCAGGGAAAGGATCACCCTGCCCCCTTCAGCATCCTTGCTCTTCTTGTAAAAGCCCTGTTTGGTCTTTTCGCCCAGAAGTTTCTTTTCGATCATTTGACTGATGAAATCGGGCGGCTTGAACATCTCCCGCTTCTCATCCTCAGCCGCCCCCTCATACACATTGTTCGCCACGTGCATTAAGGTATCAAGGCCCACCAAATCAGCTGTTCTGAACGACGCGCTTTTAGGGTTCCCCACAATGGGCCCTGTCAACTGATCCACGGCTTCAATGGTCAATCCCAGATCCATCATATTCTTCATGGCAGAAAACATGCTAAAGGTCCCGATCCGATTGGCGATAAAATTGGGTGTGTCCTTCGCATACACAATGCCTTTACCCAGCACCTTTTCACATATCTCTGCCAGGACCTCTATCACTTCCGGGAGCGTATTTGGCCCAGGCACAATTTCCAAAAGCTTCATATATCTGGGGGGATTGAAAAAATGGGTGATAGCAAAGTACTTCTGGAAGTCTTCTGAGCGCCCCTCACACATGGCCTTGGCGGGTATGCCGGAGGTATTAGAAGTCACGATGGTACCGGGCGACCTAACCCCTTCGATCTTCTCGAATACCACTTTTTTGATGTCCAACCTTTCCACCACCACCTCAATGATCCAGTCCACATCCTTGAGGCGTTCCAGATCATCTTCCAGGTTCCCCGTGGTAATCAGCCTGGCATTCTCTGGCACATAAAAGGAGGCTGGCTTTGACTTCAGTGCGGTATCTAAACCTGTTTGCGCAAATTTGTTTCTAAATGCCGTGCTATCCTCTTTGAGCCCCTTTTTCTTGTCCTCCTCCGTGAATTCGGGGGGCACAATATCAAGCAGCACAGTCTCAATACCCACATTGGCCAATTGAGCAGCAATGGTTGCCCCCATCACGCCCGCGCCGAGCACTCCAACCTTCTCAATTTTTTTGCTCATACAAAGACCCTCCCCCGAGATTTCCAGCCTTTGACCAACTTCAAAAATCCGGCTTTCAGGAATTTAATATATCCCATTGATTTATTTGACTTAAAAAGAAATGAATGAGCTTTCATTCATTTTTTTTGAACCCTAACATACCTCCACCCCCAAGTCAAACCTTTTTCCGCCAGAATTTGCTGGCTCCGGTCTTAGCCTTTGCGTGAGAGGACGGATTTGAGACACGGTTTAAAAGACCCTGGTGATGTGTTGAAAATTCGTAAAAGTGTTGCGTTTTGCGCACAGAAAACTAAGATTAGCGAAACATCAGGGATCTACCCATTACGCGGTCAAGGAGGAAAAACATATGAAGTTTGTGATTATAGGAGGGGATGCGGCGGGTATGAGTGCTGCCAGCCGGGCAAAAAGAAGACAACCTGAGATGGATGTCACCGTGCTCGAACAAACGAGAGATGTCTCTTATAGCGCCTGAGGGATTCCCTACAACATTGCTGATCCCGGTCGGGACATAGATGATCTTGTAGTCAGAGAGGCGCAGGTTTTCAGGGAAAAACAGGACATAGACCTGAAAACCGAGCATCGGGTGGATTTAATTGACCCTGCCAAAAAAAAGGTCCAGGGAAAGACGCTCAAAGGCGAGGCATTTGAGTTACCTTATGACAAGCTTCTCATATCTACGGGTGCCTCCCCCATCATCCCGGACCTGCCAGGTTTTGACCTTCCCGGCGTCATGGCCCTAAAAACCCTGGAGGATGGCCGAAAAATAAAGCAATTCATTCATGATCAAAATGTCAGAAAGGCCATCATCCTTGGCATGGGATACATTGCCCTGGAGATGTGCGAGGCCCTGCATGAGAGGAACATTGAGGTGCACATGGTAAAACCCCGGCCCGTCTTCCTGCCCCGGATGCACGGAAAATTGGCTGACATGGTCAAGGAGGAGCTTGAGTCCAACGGCATTAACGTGCACCTAGGCCATGAGGTTAAAAGGATCGAGAAGAAGGATGGGATAATTCAGGCCGTCTGCCCGGACCTGACGCTGGAGGGGCAGATGATCCTGGTGGCCATTGGGATTATTCCCAACAGTCAGTTGGCAGAAACCGCAGGTCTGGAACTTGGGCCTGAAGACGCCATTGCTGTGGACAAGGGGCTTCTCACCTCAGACCCACACATCTATGCAGCAGGCGACTGTGCGGACGCCTTTCATGTGGTCACGGGCCAGAGGACATGGGTTCCCCTTGCCTTAAGGGCCAACAGGGCCGGTTGGGCGGTCGCTGATAATGTAACGGGCAAAAACGCAGAGCTTCAAGGGGTTGCAGGAACTGCTGCCTTCAAGGTTCTTGGAGTTGAGGTGGCCAGCACCGGATTGAGTGTGGAGGAGGCTGGGAAATTCGGATTTGAGCCGGTGGAAATAATGATCCAGAGCTCCACCCGCGCCCACCGTTATCCTGGGGCATCCAAGATTGGCGTGCAGATGGTGGCAGACAAAAAATCGGGACGTCTTTTAGGCGCTCAGCTGGTGGGAAGGGAGGGGGCGGCCCATCGGATCAATGCAGCGGCCGTGGCCTTACACGCCAAGCTTAGTGTTGAAGAACTCAGTCAGTCCGATCTGGCCTATGCCCCACCTTTTGGCCCCACTTGGGATCCGCTGCTCACCGCTGCAAACCAATTACTGAAAGCTATGTAGAAGGGGTGAAATGGACCCATTGTGATCGTATTTGATCGTTCGACGGTTGCGGTTACGCAACTCGAATCGGTTAACGTTTAACGTGACACGAAACTAGCAGCGCAACCATAGGACGTGAGACGAAACCAACATCAATTCGCCTTAAGCATTGGGATATTTATTCCCTGTACTCGTCGGTCTGCCTGTCCCGGGCCGCTACGTGCCGGGGAGGCGAGGCTTCACTCGTTTTCATGAGGCAGGTTCTTCCATTTCCTCTCCTTTGGGCAGATAGTCTCTACGAAGTCCCACCAACTGACGCAGGGTCCCTCGCCACCCGTCAACAATGGCATAGGAGCAAGGGACGATCACCAGGGTAAGGACTGTAGCAACCATGAGACCGAAAATGATGGAGATGGCCATGGGAGAGAGAAACTTGGCCTGACCCGAAGCAAAGAATCCCAACGGGACCAAGGCCACCACTGTGGTGATGGTGGTGATGAGGATAGGACGGAGACGAATTTGCCCCGCATTTACGATAGACTCGATGAGGGAATGCCCCGCCTTTCTTCCCTGATTGATAAAATCCACCAATATGAGGGAATCATTGACCACCACCCCTCCCAATGCGACCATGCCCATCAAAGAAAGGAATCCCAGGTTTAATCCCATCACGGCATGGCCCAAAACGACCCCGTTGGCGGCAAAGGGAACGGCCAACATGACCACCAGGGGCTGGATATAGGACTTGAACAGGGCCCCCAAGATCAAATAGATGAGGAGTATGGCCACGCCGAAGCTTTTCAGAAGATCCATGACAGACTGCTCAATTTCCTGCCTCTTCCCTTTGAATTCCAATTTGTAGCCCGGGTAACGACTATTCAGATCCTGGAATTGCCTCTGGACCCGACGAGTAATCTCAAGGGTATTACCCTCTTTTTCATCCACGTCTCCCAGGACCGTAATGGTGCGCTTCTCGTCCGAGCGCACAATCTTGGTATATCCCTTCCCTTCCTTTACCTCTGCCACTTCCCTGAAGTAGACCTTTTCACCGGTAGGCGTTGTCAAAACAAGATCTTCCACACTCGATGGGCGAACCCTGTAGGCTTCAGGATACTTCACCATGATGGGGATATCCTCGTCAGAGCGAAGGATCTTGGAAGACTCTGCTCCGTAAAAGCTATTTTTCACCTGCAGGGCAATGGATCTCACGTCCAGGCCCAGACTTCGGGCCTCGGGTCGGGCCACAATCAGAAGCTCCTTTTTGCCAGGCAAGAAGTCGTCCCTTATGTCCTTCGCCCCAGGAAGGGTGGATAGGTAGCCCTTGATTTCGTCTGCTATCTGTTGAAGGACCTCAAGGTTTTGGCCCACGATTCGAATTTCAATGGCCGGACCCCCAGGGCCTGCCTGTGGCGTGAGATACTGGATTTTGGTGGCTCCGGGTATCCGCTCGGTCAATTTGCGCAGCGCCTTTATGATTTCATTGCTTGAGCGCTCACGCTTGTGCGCCTCTGTGAGTTCCACGATAATCTGACCACCATTGGAACCCCTTACAATACGATTCACATCCAGAAAGATGAGCCCCACATTGGTGGCCAGTGATTCCAATTCCTCCGGAGGCAGATTTTCCATGATCAGCTTCTCAATCCGTGCAACCACATCTCGGGTATCCTCCAATTTAGACGTAACGGGCGTCTCCACGTTGACAAAGAACTGTGTGGACTCAAATTCGTGAAACAGGACGAATGGGACCCTGGTGGCAGCAAAGGTAACAATCAAGGCCGTGATTGCGAAGCTTGCCACAAGGCTCACATATTTCCATTTCAGACAGAGACGAAGAAATCGTGTGTAAACCTTTTTGATCCTATCTAACCATTTTTCTGAACGATTGGAAGACAGATCGCGAACGCGACGCGGGGACCAATCTGACAGATGCGAAGGCAAGATAACCAGGGCTTCCATGAGGGAGGCCAGCAGGGCAAAGGTGACCACTTTCGGGAGCACAGAAAGAAATTTTCCCATGGTCCCACCAATGAGCAACATGGGAAGGAAGGCGGCAATGGTGGTGAGGATGGTGGCCACCACGGGAGCCATCACCTGATTTGTACCCTTCACTGCCGCATCTTCCGGGGACATGCCCGATTCCATGTATCGGTAGGCGTTCTCTGAGACTACGATGGCATCATCCACAATGATCCCGAGCACAAGAATAAGACTGAACATGGACATCATGTTGAGGGATATGTCAAAGGCCTGCATAAGAATCAGGGCGCCTGCGAATGATACCGGAATGCCCAGGGCCGTCATTGCTGAGACGCGAACGTTGAAAAAGACACCCAGAATAATCAGCACCAGTGCAAATCCGGCAACGCCGTTTCTGATGAGGGTGTTTAGGCGGTTGGTGATATAGACGGAAAAGTCGTTGAATACATCCAGATGTACCCCTGGTGGAAGCCTCTTCTCATATTTTGCAACGAGATTTCTCACTGCTTTAGATATGGCAATGGAATCGCCCTTTTTCTCCTTGCTTATGGCAAGATTCATGGCTGGCTGGCCATTAAAACGACCAAATGTTACGGGTTCCTCGAACACATCCCGAATCCTTGCCACCTGGGAAAGGGTCAGCAGGTTCCCGTGGGGATCAGAGCGGACAATGACGTCCTCCAGCTGACGGGCCTCAAGAATTTCTCCCACCGTGCGCACGAGGAACTCCCCCTGATCGGACTTTATGGTTCCTGCTGGAAGGTTGAGATTCCTCGCCTCCAGGACCCCTTGGATGTCCCTGAGACTGAGTTGGTATTGTTCCAATCGTCTGGGATCCACCTCCACCCAGACCTCCCGGTCTCTGGCCCCGGAGATGTAAACTGAGGCCACCCCAGGGATGGCACGCAATTCCTCTCGAACCTCCTCAGCAAGTTCCTTCATGCTCCGTTCGGGCAGAGCACCGTACAGGGAGACCGTGATCACGGGGAACGCGTTCTTCACTTCCGCCACCACGGAATCATCGGCATCCTCGGGTATGTCTTCAATTCTTTCTATGGCTGAGGAAATATCATTGAGAGCACGGTCCAAATCGGCACCGCTCCTCAGTTCTATGGTAATCAGGGAGAGGCCTTCCTGAGATTCAGAATAGATATTGTCCACACCGTCAATATCAGCAATTTCATCTTCGATTTTGATGGTGATGAGTTTTTCCACCTCTTGGGGAGATGCTGCCGGGTAAGCAGTGGTTATGGAAATGGAATCGAGAGAGAACTCGGGGAAGATTTCACGATTGATCGTAAAGTAGATAAAAACCCCTGAAATCAATATAACGAGCATCAGGAGGTTGACGAAAACAGAGTTGCGGACAAAAAAACGGATCATTGTCTTGCCATGAGGCCTTTCTACCTGTCGGCTTGCCGAACTTGATTTGAAGACGGATCAGGACCCTGCTCTTCCCATTGGATAAACGCTCCATCATTGAGAATTTCTTGACCCCTGACGATAAGGGTCTCCCCTGCTTTGACACCTGATGCGATGAGGGCCTCCTCCGGTCCAAATTCTGCCACGACCACATCTCGTCTGCGTGCCTGACGGTTTGACTTGTCAGCCACATACAGATAGGCACCCTTTTCGTCTTCCAAGAGGGCATCACGCGGTATCAGTAGGGCCTTATCGAATGTCTGAAGGGGAATCCGGACTCTTGAGAACATTCCAGGTAAAAGCATGGGCTCCTTTTTGTTTTCCACGTGGATTTCCACAGAAAAGGTCCGATTCTTGGGGTCTGCCTCCGGGTGGATATAGGCCACTTGGCCCAAGAATCCCATTTCGGGGTAGGCCCTCGAGGTGATCTGAACAGGGACTCCCTGCTTCACGCGCGAAATTTCATGGGATGGGATACGTGCGATGACCTTTACTGTAGAGACATCCAAGACCGTGAAAAGCTTCTGATTGGGTGAGACTTGATCACCCACTTCCACGTATCGCTCGCCGATGACGCCGTCAAAAGGGACGCGAATGAAGGTGTCTGACAAGTCTTCCCTAAGCCTCTTGATTTCGGCTTCAGCAGAGGCAATGTCTGCCTGAACAGACTGGATCCGGGACTCGCGCTTTTGGAGCTCACTTCGAGCGTTCTCCAACTCGGATCGCTGAAGCTCCAGTTGGCTTTGAGCAAGTTCAAGCTCCTGTTTCGCGATAAGCTTGCCCTCGTGCAAGACTTTTTTTCGACCATAATCTGACTTGGCAAGTTCAAACCTCTGTTTGGCGATGTTGAAAAGGGCTGCTCTCTTTTCATTCTCGCTGCGTTCAATCTTCAGCAGGGCCTTGAATTTATTGAGGGACGCCTCGGCCTTTTCCAGGGCTATCTCATAACGCGTCTCCTCTATTCGGCCCAGCACTTTCCCTTTGGACACGGACCTCCCAGGTTCAGCATCGGCCGAGATCTGGTCTATAGGCCCGGAGATCCTGGCACTCACCGTCCCTTTCTTGAGGGGTGATACTGTGGCGTACGCCTCTGCCGTCTTGGTAAATGGGCGCGGCACAAGTTCTTGAAGCACCACAGCGACCCGGCGGGGCGGCTCTTGAATCTTGGCTGTGCTCTCTTTGTCCGTCTTCATCAGGACAAGGATGCCCCCGCCAGTCAAAATGAGGATTAAAATAATAAGGCCTGCCGAAATCCATAATCTTCTATTGTGTCCCATAGAAAATACCTTTCCTCATCATGTCCTTCTCTTGTCTAAACGCTTTTTTGCCTCTGGTTATTCAGTCTTCCTTCCCGCTATTCTTCAGGATGCTTGGGCCTTGGTAAGAGCCCAAACCAAAAAAAATCCTTTAATTCACGATTAAACTCTATATAGCTAGGATACATTCTCATTAACTTCTCATCCCGTGCCAGTTCGTGCATTTTGTCAATGACCGCTGCAATGAATTCTGGGCGGATTTCCGGACGGATATCCCCTTTCTTCTGGGCATCCACAATGAACTTTAAAAAACGTTTCCTGACCTTTCCCCGTTCAGGATCTATGGGAAGGACCTCTTCAATAAATTCTGTACTCATTTTTGAAATCAATTCTGTTCTCCACTTAAACATCATTTCTATCTTTTCGGGAAAAGGGATATCCAGTGCATTGATCTCATCCAGTTTCTCAAAACCCTCCTCGATCCATTTGTTCCAGATATGCTCCACGAGGTCTGTTTTATTGGAAAAATACTTGTAAAACGTCACTTTGCTCACATCCGCCTTCTGGCAGATCTCCTCCACGGTGATCCGTTTTATGCCGTGTCGGGTAAAAAGCCTCTCCGCGGTCTCAACGATCTGTCCACGCTTTTTGGAGTTTGATTGATTGGATTTACTGGCCATTTAACCTCCCTTTGAGCCAAGATGTATACGAAAAAGCAATTATTGAACATATATCGTAAATATATTGAGCATTAGTAAGTAAATTGTCAAGAAAAAATTACGATTTTTGTATTTATTGACGAAAATCGTAAATATCTCATTTTAGGCATTCTTCGCCCAGAGGGCCTCTATCACCTTTCGATCTGCCCTGGAAAAGGGGAAATCGTCTAACCTGTCAATCTTCACCCACTGGTACTCGTGGCAGCCGATGGCTCTGGGCTTGCCGTTCCGCCTTGCACACTGGAATGCATGGAGGGTGATCCGAAAGTGGGTATAGGCATGGTCGACGGACGCGAGGGCATCTCTCACCCTAATTCCTATTCCTAACTCCTCGCGAACATGCCTGCGCAAGCCCTGTTTAAGGGTCTCATCTGGTCCTCTCATACCTCCAGGAAACTTCCACAGACCGCCAAGGAGCCCTTGGTTAGGCCTTTGAACAATAAGCAACTGTCCCCGATTATCCCTGATAACAGCGGCTGTCATCTCTTTGTGGGGGAGGGGTTTTCTTTTCCTCATTATTGGCAATACTTCTTGCAGTCCCTTTTGGAAGGCGAGGCAGAGGTCCCCGACGGGACAGGCATGACACAGAGGATTCCGAGGCTTGCAGATAGTGGCCCCGAGCTCCATGATCCCGTGATTGAAATAGGCAGGGTCTTCGGAGGGGATAATTTGGGCTGCCAAATCATGAATCTCACTTTGGTTACTGCTTTGATCAATGGGCCCCTGGATAGCGTGCAGACGGCACAGGACCCGTTGTGCATTGCCATCCACAGTAGGGAATCTCTTATCAAAGGCGAAACTCAGGATGGCAGCGGCGGTATACGGTCCGATACCTGGCAGACCAATGAGTTCGTCCCAGGTGTTGGGAACCATACCGCCCATTCGTTTCACGATCTCTTGAGCTGCAGCGTGCAAATGGCGCGCCCGGGCATAGTAGCCCATATTCTCCCATGCTTTCAGCACCTCTTGAAGCGATGCCTTTGCCAACGCCTCAACGGTAGGGAACTGCTTCAAGAATCGGTGGTAGTAAGGAATGACTGTGTCCACCTGGGTCTGCTGGAGCATGACCTCAGAAACCCATATAAAATAAGGATTCCTTGTGTCACGCCAGGGAAGGTCTCGCTTGTGACGGGCATACCAGGTTAGAATACGTTCGGATATGGCTCTTAACGCTTTCATCACAGGGGAATATACTTTTGCTGGCACGTCAGGAGAGATTACTTCCGTGCTGAGAAAAAATACAGAACAAAAAAACGTTCTTCCTCTAGAAAATCATAGGCATTGGATTTCTAGAACAGAGTTCAGGGTCTTGTGATATGCCCAGAAAAATTGTATACCCCAAAAGAAACCTTAGAGGCTGTCGGAAAACGCCCATCTGCCATTCGACAAGCTCATGGCCCTGAGCAAGGTCGAAGGGCCGTTCGACAGACTCACGGCCCTGAGCAAAGTCGAAGGGCTGCGTTACCCTCAGGGATTAAAGAACTTATGGAAAAGGAAATTCACAGTGCAAAGCTGGTCATGTTTTTCATCCTCGTCATTGTGGGCTGTGCGCCGGTCATTTCAAAAGACATTAGGGATCAAGTGGCGCGGGATCTCAGTTTCAAAGAGGTTTTGCAGGACCCTGAAGCCTACAAGGGTAAAATGGTCCTCTGGGGCGGCGTCATTATAAAGGCCGAGAACCAGAAGGAAGGAACCCTCATAGAGGTCCTGCAAAAACCCACGGATAGGGAGGGAAGGCCAAAGGACGTTGATCTCTCCGACGGTCGTTTCTTGGCCCTTTATGATGGTTTTCTGGATGCGGCCATTTACGCACGCGAAAGGGAAGTCACCATAGCCGGTGAGATCAAGGAAAAGCGGGTTTTGCCGTTGGGCGATATCCAGTATGCCTATCCCCTTATCCTGGTGAGGCAATTACACCTCTGGCCGGCTGAAAGGAAAGAGCAGTTTTATCCGTATCCGTATCCGCGCCCCTATGGGCCTTACCCCTGGTGGTGGTATCACCCCTACCCTTACAGATACTGGTAGCGGTCAGATATTTTAGAAAGCTGAGGCTTTTCAGGTTTCCTTGCCCAGGATCTTACATAAGCTATCATTAGGTTTCGGAAGTTCCTTACATAATCAAGGCAGCTACAAGCGGTCATTGCGAGGAGCCCACCCGCCTCTCCATCGTCCCGTTCTCAGCGGGACGATGGCGGGCAGGTCAAAGGCGACGCGGCAATCTCATGAAAGCTACCGAGATCGCGTAAAAAAAGAGATTGCTTCGCTACGCTCGCAATGACGGGCAAACTAAGGATGCTTAACAATCTGCTAGTCTATCAAGGCTTGTTTTCCCGCCTCCCCATTATGAGATTCGCGATGATGAACCAGAGCACCGAGAGGACCTGCAGCGAAAGCATGAGACCAAAGCCTGCCTTGTAGCCCACGGGTGCGTAATTCCCATCAGGGGAAATGGGCCATAGATTAATCACTTCACCAATACCCCACTGCATACCAAAAGCTGACACAAACAGCATCACGTTAAGGCCCGTGTTCACCCTACCCGCAAGATTTCCCGGAAAACTCTGGGACAAAATTGCGTACGTGATGATTCCCGTTGTCCCGAAGAAGCCAAAAAGTATCCAGAGAGGCTTTACCAGAACCGTCCACTCCAGGATGATCAATGCCTCCACGACCATGAACAGGCTCATGCCAATTACGGCCACGTGGAGTGGTTTTATCCCCAACCTGCTCAGACGCTCCGCCACTGCCCCTATCAGGGCAAAACCGGCAATCATCGCCGCTGCAATCAACAGCAGTCCATTGGCCACCCCCGTTCGATCCAGGCCTGCCACGTCGCGCAACCAGGGTCCTGCCCACAGGGTTTGCACGGCAAGAAATGTGGACTGGGTCATGACTGCCCAAGGGGCGATACGCCAAAACACAAAACTTGAATAGACCCTGGCAATACCGCCCAATTGATCTCTCAGGTTTGCGCTACCTCCCTCGGGCTTACGGTCCGGTACCACAAAAAATATGGCGGCAGCCACGGCCAGCGTAAGCACAGCCAGTACAGTGAATACCCCTCGCCAGTCTGTGATCTGAAGGGCTGCTTCCACTGGTGCTGTACCGGTGAGCGCACCAAGACCCCCCACGGCCACTTGAAGACCATTGACGAGGGGCAATCGTTCTTTGGCGAACCAGATTGCGTAGGCCGTGAAGGGAGCCATTAAACAGGATGAGACCCCGAAACCGATGAGGGCACGACCAGCCACGAGACCCGAAGCGCTTTCTGCCCTTGCAAAAACAAAGGCCCCAAGAGCGGCAAAGATCAGCAGGCAGGCCTCGGTCCTTCTTGATCCAAAACGATCGAGCAGTACCCCCAGGGGGAGCTGGAAAGCAGCGAAAGTGAGGAAATAGGTGGATGTGAGAAGGCCCAGGTCTGCAGGTCCCAGATTGAGATCTGCCACCAGATTGGGCGCGATCACCGCATTAACGACGCGGTAGAGGTAGGAGAAAAAATATCCGATAGCAAAAGGGACAAAGATGCGTAGCAAGTTTCTGCGTGAAGTGCTCAACGGCTTCCCTCTTCCAACCTGAGACGAAAGGTTTTTTTCATTAGGCGACCGGATAGTAGAAAAAGGAGAGTAGCGTGTCAAGCGATGAAAGGATTGCTAATAGCTAGATTACGTAGTGAATCTGGGGGGGATTTCTGTGAAGGCGTTAGGGTTTGTAGTACATGAGCTGTTTTGCATAGGGTGAGACGTGGTCCACTAAATCCTTTGCCTCTTCTTCGGACAATGATTTAAACGATTTGGCCATATTCACGTTCTCTTCCAGCTGACTCACATTATCGCAGCCAATGACAACCGTGCTGATGGGCTGTGAGAGAGCAAAGCGCATATAGGGCTCCATGCCCTCAAATCCGGGTATCTTTGCAGCAAACCCCCTGAAATAAACCTTCATGCCGATGATGCCCATTCCCTTCTCATTAGCAAAAGGAATCACATTATCAAGAAAACTCTCAAAAGCGGGTTCTGCCGGATTCACGGGGAGCAATACGGTATCAAAGTCATACATCTCAATGCAACGTCTCAAGATTATTGGATCATGATGACCGGTCACACCAATAAATCGCGTCCAGCCCTTCTCTTTTGCTTCCACAAAGGCCTCCATAGCCCCATCTGGACCGAATATCTGTTCCATGTCTCCTTCGGTTCTCACATCATGGACCTGCCACAGGTCAAGATGGTCCGTATCCATATTCCTCAGGGTTTCACCCAGATGAGCCAAAGCCCCAGTTTTATCCCGTGCATGAGATTTGCTGGTGAGAAATATCTCCTTTCTCCTCTCATTTAATGCGGACCCGTAGTAGTTTTCACTTCCTGAATAGGCCCTGGCTGATTCAAAGTAGCCTATTCCCAAGTCTATGGCCCGATTGATTAGGGCATAGGCCTCTTTTTCGTACCCATACGTTCTGAGTATCCCCTCACCACCGAGCCCCAGGATAGTAACGTCAACACCGGTTCTCCCGAGTTTTCTCTTTGGAATATCCATAAAGATCCTTTTGGGTAACTTCCAACTTAAACCCGCAACTGACAACACCCTAAAAAGCCTTATCTTAAAGATAAATCTGTTATCCAGACTGATCAAGCGACTTATTCTTTTTAAAGATGGGGTTGAGTGAACTCAACGTTGAACGGCTCGCCTGAGGCGACCAGAGACTCCGCGACAACGTCATTGCGAGAGAGTAAAACGACCGAAGCAATCTGATAATGCGTTGAAAATAAAAAGATTGCCTCGCTCCCTTCGGTCGCTCACAATGACCGAGAGGAATTGAGGCACAGCCTTCCAGGGGAGGGCAAGGTTCCGGGCGGACGGGAAGGATAATTCTTGATAATGGATGGAAATTGTTTTAAAAATTCAAAAACAGGATTTTTTCTGACGTCCAAAATACGTGAAAAATTACAAATAGAAACCAAACGGAAAGGAGGTTGGTTTATATGAAGGTGAAGACATTTGCGAGCCCACTAAGGATTTTCAAGGCAAAGGGGGAATTGGACGAGCTGGATAAAATGGTCAACAAATTCCTTGAGGATAACAACGTAAAAAAGGTTGTCTCTGTAAGTGATGCTTGCACCACGGACGACAGCGGTGCCACCATCGGCCTAATCAGAGTCGTGGCGTATGATTAAAATCGGAAGTACGAAGGGACGGGGGTACGAATAAGGAATCTTCTTAAACTGTCCCTTTGTTCCCTTTTTCCCCATTTCTTGGACAATGGTTCAGGTTCGGTATACACATTACTCTTTTTCTAACGGATCGGACATCCATGCCCGCAAATCTGCCACCCCAGTACTTTGATGCGGAAAAGCGTTACAGAGAAGCAAAAACGCCCGAAGGCAAAGTGAAAGCCCTGGAAGAGATGTTGACCATTATGCCCAAGCATAAGGGCACAGATAAACTCCGGGCCGATGTCCGTCGTAAAATCTCCAAATTTAAGACCCAGTCTCAGCAGAAAAAGGGCATTTCAAGACGCGAATCCGCCTATTCCATTGACAAGGAAGGGGCCGCACAGATCGTGGTCATTGGTCCTGCAAATGTTGGGAAATCGTCACTTATCGCCACCTTGACCAACGCCACCCCGGAAGTGGCTGATTTCCCCCACTCCACTTGGAAACCGACCCCTGGGATGGTCCCCTACGAAAACATCCAGTTTCAATTGGTGGATACACCGCCCCTATCTCAGGAGCATATGGAACCGGGACTGGCGGACTTGATCCGACGTGCCGATATCTTGATCATCCTTCTGGATCTCCATGGGGATGCCCTCGGACAACTGGAAGGGACCGTTTCCCTTCTCCGCCAATTGCGGGTTTTCCCTGAGGGATATCCCCTTCCTGAAGACCTGAAAAAGCCTCCCTTTATCAAGAAGGTGCTCCTTGTGGTAAACAAAATGGATCAAGAAGAGGACGAAGAAGACTATGGTGTATTCTTAGAGCTTTCAGAGACCAGTCTCCCAAGCCTGGGCATTTCCACCCGCACCAAGCGCAACCTGGCAGCCTTCATTGAAAGGATCTTCGAGCTCTCTGATATCGTACGAGCCTATACCAAGGCCCCTGGAAAGGAACCGGACCTGAATGCACCGTTCGTCGTTCCCAAGGGTAGCACCCTGGAAGATTTGGCCGCGAAGATACACAAAGACTTCCAGCAAAAATTGAAGTTTGCCAGGATATGGGGCAAGGAGGTCTATGATGGCCAGATGGTGCAACGAGATTACGTGCTTCAAGACGGAGACGTGGTGGAGATGCATATTTAGTAAAGAATGCTGGCCGAGAGAAACAGCCTTTGATTTACCCCTCAAAGGGGCTTCGTACGCCACCCCCTTTAGAGTGCCTAAAGTGTGCTAAAGTGCCTAAAATGCCTAAAGTGAATGAAGAAATCTGACCGAAAATTTTTCCGAGTCTTGTCAATGCCGATTAAGTGGCCATATCTGATTTCTCTGATCCTCATTATGGGGATCGCTTTTTATGTCTTTTACCCAAACATCGAGAACTTCTTCATCTTCTTTCCTCAGAGCGCTTTTGACTTCACGCCTGAGGGGTTGCAATTGAACCATGAAGAAGTCTATTTCCATACCGAGGATGGAAAGAAACTCCACGGTTGGTTTTTCCCTCTGGATGGTGCGTTCCCGGTCATTCTCTTTTGCCATGGAAACGCTGGAAATATATCTCACCGGCTTTTTAACGTGGAATTACTCTTGAAGCACAACCTCCAGGTCTTTATTTTCGACTATCGAGGATATGGCAAGAGTTCCGGAAGGCCTTCTGAAAAGGGACTATACAAAGATGGGCTAGCAGCCTATGACTATCTGATTAAAGAACGGCATATTCTCCCTGACCAGATCATTATATTTGGGCGTTCTCTTGGGGCGGCAGTTGCCATTGAGGTGGCCTTGCACAAAGAGATCAGATCCATCATTATTGAAAGCGCTTTTACCTCCACAAAGGACATGGCAAGGGCCATATGGCTATTCCGGCCCGTCTCCACCTTTTTGCCAGCTCACTACAATAACCAGAAGAAGATCACCGATCTTGATGTTCCGAAACTCTTCATACACGGTGAAAGAGATGAGATCGTCCCGTTTTCCATGGGCCAAAGGTTATTCGAAAGTGCCAGCCCCCCCAAATATTTTTTCCCTTTAAAGAGGGCCGGTCATAATGATACGTTTGAGGTGGCCGGAGATAAATACTTTCGAACCATTGCCACTTTCGTTGAGATTGGAAAGATTTGAGGCCATGAACACATAGGACAAAATTCTAAATGCTAATGCGCTAAAGGGTTTACGTCAGATGAAAACGAAAAGAATTACCAAACACCCCATCCTCGAGATTCCCAAGAGAAAAGAGGTGGAGTTCACCTGGAACGGAGAGACGTTGAACGGATGTGAGGGGGAGACAATCGCCTCCGCACTCATGGCCAATGATGTCCACGTCTTCGGGCACCATGCCAAGGACAACAGCCCCCAGGGCATGTTCTGTGCCAATGGCCAATGTTCTCAGTGTCTGGTCGTGCTGAATGGTCTCGCCGTTAAATCATGCATGACGCCCCTGAAAGCGGGCATGGCAGTGGAGAGTTTGGAAGGGCTGCCCAGTCTTCCTGAAGATGACACGGTGCCCCGTCTGAGAGAGGCACCTATCCGGGAAGTGGAAGTTCTCATCATAGGCGGAGGTCCGGCTGGTTTGTCTTCTGCAATAGAGCTTGGCAAACTGGGGGTAGACACCCTTATTGTGGATGACAAGGCCAGCTTGGGGGGAAAACTGTTGCTCCAGACACACAAGTTTTTTGGCTCTGTGGAGGACTCTTACGCAGGCACTCGTGGCTTTGAAATCGCGCAGATTCTGGAAGAAAAGATAAGAGACCTGGATTCTATTGAGATTTGGCTAAATACCACAGCAGTGGGGGTATTTTCCGATGGTATCGTCGGCGTCGTGAAAGGCAAGATTTACAGAAAGGTAAGGCCCTTGAAAATCCTGGTGGCTACAGGGGCCAGGGAAAAGATGTTATCCTTCCCGGGAAACACCTTGCCGGGCATCTACGGTGCAGGTGCCTTCCAGACCCTCGTTAACCGAGACCTGGTCCGATCCTCTGACAGGGTCCTCATCGTCGGTGGCGGTAACGTGGGTCTCATCGCTGGCTATCATGCGATCCAGGCCGGGATTGACGTGGTCGCCCTAATTGAGGCCCTGCCCCATGTGGGCGGTTACAAGGTTCATGCAGATAAGCTCCAGAGATTGGGCGTGCCCATATACACCAGCCACACCGTGGTCTCCGCCATGGGTAAGGAGCGGGTGGAATCGGTTACCATTGCGCAGCTGGACAAGGACTGGAACGTGATCCCTGGTACGCACAAGACCTTTCACGTGGACACGGTGCTGATCGCTGTGGGATTGGCCGAGGTCAATGAGTTCTATTATAAGGCAAAAGAATGGGGGATGGACGTATACGCTGCGGGGGACGCCCAAGAAATAGCAGAGGCCTCTTCCGCCATGTTTACGGGGAAGATGACGGGACTTAAGATCGCCAGCTCCTTGGGCCTTTACGAGGGGAAGATCCCCGAGGAGTGGAAAGAGAAGGAGACCATTCTCAAGTCCAAGCCGGGCCCTTTGATGCAGGCCAAGAAGCCAAGGGAGGAAGAGGGTATTATGCCCATTTTCCATTGTCGTCAAGAGGTTCCCTGCAACCCTTGTGTCACGGCTTGCCCCGAAGGGGCTATCAAGACGGAGAGGGACGAAATCACGGGGCTTCCTTACATTGTGGATGTGAGCATGTGTAAAGGATGTCTGAGCTGCGTCTTTGTTTGTCCTGGTCTCGCCACCACCCTTGTTGACTACCGCAAGGATGAGAAACAACCGACGATTACCCTACCCTACGAAATTTGGCGTGAGAAGGTGGAGGTGGGAGAGAAAGTGGCTGTCACAGACGTGGATGGGGCCATACTCGGCTATTATCCTGTTGAGAAGGTGCTTTCAAGTCAGAAGAAATACCCGGGAACACTTCTGGTGCAGGTCAGGGTCGAGAAGGATGTGGCCAAGGAGGCTGCAGGCATCTGGGTTCAAGAGGCGCAGGTGGAGCCCTCCCTGATTTATGAGAAAGAACTACCCCCTGATGAGGCGATCATCTGTCGCTGCGAAAGGATAACTGCTGGAGAAGTCAGGGCAGCGATAAGGGAGGGGGTGAGGGACATAAACCAACTGAAGGCCATAACAAGGGCCGGCATGGGGGCTTGTGGTTCAAAGACCTGTAGACCCATGATTTGGCGTCTGTTCGAGGAGGAAGGGATTGATCTGGGCCAGGTCACGGACAGAACCGACCGACCCCTTTACGTTGAAGTCCCATTGGGCATCTTGGCCGGAATGCGTGAAGAGGATTCGCATGAATAATTATGAAGTGATCATAGTGGGCGCAGGATCTATTGGTGTGCCAATCGCCATGGCCCTTGGCGAGATGGGGCTCAAGACGCTGGTCGTAGACAAGAACCCCTCGCCTGGTCAGGGCGAGAACAAGAAAGCCATTGGCGGGATTAGGGCTACCCATTCAGACCCTGCCAAAATCCTGACCTGCATCAGGTCCCTTGAGATATTCTCCTCGTGGGAAGAAAGTCACGGTGACAACATCGAGTGGCTCAAAGGGGGTTATACATTTCCGGTCTACAGAGAAATTGATGAAAAGGCCTTGAAAGGTATTCTCCCCATACAAAAAGAGTACGGCCTAAACATCGACTTCCTCGGTCCGGAAAAGATAGAGGAGGTGGTTCCAGGAATAAATCCGGACGGGTTAATCGGCGGTACAGTTTCTCCAGATGACGGTTCAGCTTCGCCCCTCCTGGCAGTCAATGCCTTCTACAGGAGGGCGGTCGAATTGGGCGTCCAGTTCCGTTTCAAGACGGCGGTGAGCAGAATCATTGTGGAAAATGGTAAGGTGGAAGGTGTGGCCACCAGTGAGGGTGAGTTCCGTGCCCCTGTTGTGGTGGATGCGGCTGGTCCCTTCTCAAGGGAAGTGTCTAAGACAGCTGGAACCGATGTCCCTGTCACCCCTGACTCCCACGAAGGTGCCATTACGGAACCTGTCAAGCCCTTCTTTACCTGCATGGTGGTGGACTTGAGGCCAGGCCCGGATTCAAAGAACTACTATTTCTACCAGAACAATCTGGGACAGGTGGTTTTCTGCATCACCCCAGACCCGGTCATTGAGGGGACTGATAAGAGGGAAACTTCCACTTTCTTGTCCCAGGTGGGCGCCAGGATGGTTACGCTTCTCCCCAGACTCAAAAACCTGAGGGTGAGGAGAATGTGGCGAGGCCTTTATCCCATGTCCCCAGACGGATCCCCTCTGGTGGGATGGAACAATGAAGTGGAAGGGCTACTCCACGCCACCGGGATGTGCGGACAAGGATTCATGCTCGGACCCGGCGTGGGCGAAGTGGTAGCCAGGTTGATTTCCAACAAGTCAACAGAAGAAGATTCGGTAATCCTGCAAGGATTCTCACCCTATAGAAGCTTTGGTGCGGAAGAGGCACTGAAGTAAGAACCTGGCACCCAACTAATGAGATTTTCACACATCTCAAATGAGGCCCAAGGGTCGGTTTTTCTATTTCACATTGTGGAGTTATGGAGTAAAGGAGTGGTGGAGTATTGAGTTCTAAAACTGAAAAGAAATCCTTAATTCCTCACTGACCATCACTCCAGTACTCCATTACTCCAACACTCCAAGCTATTTGGTGTACAGGTCGGGGCATCTCTTGTTTTCCCGCAAAAAACAATGGAGGGCCAGTCATGAGTAACGGAATCTTCAGGGTCCCTCAACCCACTAACGAGCCAATAAAGTCTTACGAACCGGGTTCGCCAGAGAGGCATGCGCTAAAGCAGAAATTGGCCGAATTGCAATCAGACCAGATTGAAGTTCCATTGATAATCGGTGGAGAGGAGGTGAAGACCGGAAACCTGGGCGAAATGCGTGCCCCGCATAATCATGATCTCAAACTGGGCGTTTATCACAAGGCGGGCAAGAAAGAAGTGGAAAGGGCGATCAAGGCTGCTTTGAGTGCCCAACAAACCTGGTCTGAAATGCCCTGGGAACATCGGGCGTCCATTTTTCAAAAGGCCGCTGATCTCCTATCTGGCCCTTGGCGCTCCACATTGAATGGGGCAACCATGCTGGGACAATCCAAGACGGTGCACCAGGCTGAGATCGATGCGGCATGTGAATTGGTCGATTTCTGGCGGTTCAACACCCATTATATGCAAGAGATAATGACTGAGCAGCCCTATTCCCCTCCTGGTTTTTGGAATCGATGCGAATACCGTCCACTGGAAGGCTTTGTCTTTGCCGTCACCCCCTTCAATTTCACTTCGATAGCAGGGAACTTGCCCACTGCTCCAGCCATGGTTGGAAACGTCATTGTTTGGAAGCCTGCATCCAGTGCTGTCTACTCCGCCTATCATGTGATGAGGCTACTAGAAGAGGCCGGGATACCCCCAGGCGTTATAAATTTTATTCCTGGTTCAGGAGGAGAGGTTGGGGATCCTGCCCTGGCAAGCCAAGACCTGGCCGGCATCCATTTTACAGGGTCCACGGAGGTCTTCCAGAACATGTGGAAAACCGTTGGGAAGGGTATTTCCAGGATGAAATGCTACCCACGAATTGTGGGTGAAACGGGCGGAAAGGATTTCATCTTTGTACACCATTCGGCCAAGCTGGAACCTCTCGTTGTTGCTACAATACGGGGTGCTTTTGAATACCAGGGACAAAAGTGCTCTGCCGCATCCAGGATGTACATCCCTGCCTCCCTGTGGCCAAGATTTAGGGATAGATATTTGGCAGAGGTGGCGCAGATCAACGTGGGGCCGCCTGAAGATTTCAGAAATTTCATGGCATCGGTTATCGATAAAGTCGCGTTTGATAGAATCAAGTCCTACATCGATGAGGCCAGGAAATCCAAAGAAGCTGAGATCATTACCGGTGGAACTTGCGACGAGTCAAGAGGCTATTTTGTTGAACCCACCACCATTCTCACCACCAACCCCCAGTTCAAGACCATGAAAGAAGAGATCTTTGGTCCGGTGCTCACCATTTATGTCTATGAGGACGGGAAACTTGACCAGGCGATCCGGCTCTGTGATCAAACCTCTCCTTATGGGCTGACTGGGGCCATTTGGGGACAGGATCGAGAGCAATTGGTGAAGATGTCCAACAGGTTTCGAAACGCTGCGGGTAATTTCTACATCAACGACAAGCCGACGGGTGCCATTGTGGGCCAGCAACCCTTTGGGGGCGGACGTGCCTCCGGAACCAATGACAAGGCCGGCAGCAGTTTGAACCTTCTCCGCTGGATCTCCGTCCGCGCCATCAAAGAGACCATGCTCCCACCCGAAGAGTGGCGATATCCGTTCATGGAGGAGGAATAGCACGCCCAAAAGCGATCCCCACGCACCCAAATCCTACTATAATCGTATTAAACCGCCATGATCCTCTGCTCTTTCTAATTCTGCTCTCCATACTTTCAACCTGTACGCTTTTCTGATGTTAAATGCTTGACGCCCCAATTTTTTTCTGATAGTGAAATTCCGCACAAAATGGAAAGTCTTGGCCGTTTTACGTGTTGAACCCGTCACTGAAAGGCACAACGGTTTTCCGAACTCATTTAAAAACATCTTAAATTATAAAGAAGGAGGAGAAAGAGTATGGCTTACGATGCAGTGAAGATGAAGGATTGGCAGATCTCGGAAGCCGCCGAGAAGAAGATGCCAACTCCAGATGAATGGCGTGAAAAATTGGGCCTGAAAAAGGATGAGATCATTCCTTACGGCAGACTTGCCAGGCTGGACTTTATGAAGATCATGAAACGCCTGGAGAAGAAGAAGGATGGCAAATACATTGAGGTAACGGCCATTACCCCCACTCCCTTGGGCGAGGGGAAGAGTACCACCTCTTGTGGCCTAATGGAGGGCATGGGTAAAATTGGGCTCAACGTGGGCGGTGCCCTTCGTCAGCCCTCGGGCGGACCCACAATGAACATCAAGGGAACCGCCGCCGGCGGTGGAAATTCACTGCTTATTCCCATGACAGAATTCTCCATGGGGCTGACTGGAGATATCAATGACATCATGAATGCCCACAATCTCGCCATGGTCGCCCTGACCGCCCGAATGCAGCATGAGCGGAATTACAATGACGAACAGCTCAAGAGACTGACCAGGATGAAAAGACTCAATATTGATCCCACCCGGGTGGAAATGGGCTGGATCATAGACTTCTGTGCCCAGAGTTTGAGAAACATCGTTATCGGATTG
>Ga0209536_100002582_pt1 | contig 29531 bp, 29 predicted proteins | sample DeeMarSeWOR28_12_FD_187461 | JGI IMG/M metagenome (GOLD analysis project Ga0209536, IMG submission 187461) | Marine sediment microbial communities from White Oak River estuary, North Carolina - WOR-2-8_12 (SPAdes) (version 2) | ecosystem: Environmental > Aquatic > Marine > Intertidal zone >...
CAGTAAAATTCATCCAGTGGAAAAATCTCCACAAGCTTCTGAGCGCTGGCATCATCTAATTCAACTACCAGATCGATGTCGTGGGTCAGACGAGGTTCACCGTAAACAATGCTCGCAACCGCTCCCGTTATCATATACCGAATACTAGAGGCATTCAAACGGCTCAGAAAAATCAAAAACAGATTAGGTTCTAGCATACAGGAGAATCTTTCGCATCTTGTCCCGTATCATCTCCTCGGACCAATCCGGGTGTTTGACTCGTAAACCGGCCCCCTTTAGTTCCCTGGCAGAATAGTAGAGCCTGAGAGCGATATTCAATTTTTGCTCAGGAGACATCGACTGAAAAATGCGTTTTTGCTCAAGGTGCATTGTCATAAATTGAAATTTGGGTTAGCCACAAGTATTCCTCGTTCTTGTAGTCTACCTTAATTACAGGAACTGGGCAGAGGTGCGCCGGAGTTCCTCAAGGTCTCCTAGGCTGTTCTGCAAAACATCGTGGACAATCTTGCGGTCGATCTCAATATATTCGTTCACCAGGGTGTTTCTAAAGCCAATCATTCTAATCCACTTCTCCTGGAGGGAATCATCAATATGGTCGGCCCTGGCGAGCAATGCTGGAATGTCACTGTACCAGTTCACCTCACCCAAATCCAATTCAGCAACCACATGATTTCCCATGTCATTGATCGCTTCAATTGCAAGATGCAAAAAGCGCTCAACACTACCATAGCGCTGAGGGTCGGCTATGAACTCATCAAAGCTGTATTTTTGCAATTCTCGTAGGATGGCAAGATATTCGTCAAGCTTGTTCAATCGTTTCCGTAGGACTTCAGCCTTTATCTTTAGCACTTAGAATCCTTTTCTTATACGCCTGGCGTTGGATAAGGAGATAAGGATAGAAGTCCAGATATTGACGTACTATCTTGGAATAAGTTGAACCTCGATCAAATTCCGGCCTTGCATACACCAGCATGTTCTGCCGGATTGCCTCGTACTGCAAGACGATATCATTACCATCCAGAAAAACCAGATCCACCTCACAAAAACCGAATCGGGCAAGATCCGTAAGGATCTCCAGTTTCTTCCCGCGAAGGGCACGGGTCCCCGGCACAATTGCCAGATCAAGGTCACTCTCGAGATGAGTCTTTGCGGTTGGTATCGAACCAAAAAGGTATACAGCCTGGATCTCAGGGTATCTTTCAAAGACCCTAGGAAGGAGTTTAAGGTGTGGAAGCCTCTTAGTATTCATTGCTTTATCGAGTCTTTTTGTTATTGCATCGTGCCATCACTGCTTAAAATCTTTCAAACAAGGCGCCTTCTCGGTGAGAAGATCTATTCTTGTGCAACTCTCACTATTTTATCTTGCTCTAATTTCCGATACCTTTGACTACAAACCTTACAAGCTGTCTCCTCTGTGTCAAAAAAGATCTGGACCCCACACGCACACATCCAGCCCTTCTGTTTGGCCGGATTGCCCACGACAAGGGCGTAATCAGGGATATCTTTCAACGCCACGGCCCCAGCTCCGATAAAAGCATAGCTGCCAATGTTGATGCCGCAAATTATGGTGGCATTTGCACCGATGCTGGCTCCCTTCTTGACCAGGGTGGTCCGAAGCTCGTCCATACGCAGGATACCGCTGCGCGGGTTGTTAACATTAGTAAAGACCATGGATGGACCGCAAAAGACCTCATCCTCCAGGGTTACACCTTTGTAAATAGAGACATTGTTTTGGACTTTGCAGCCGTTGCCTATGGTCACCTCCGGACCAATTACCACATTCTGGCCAATATTGCAGTTTTCGCCAACCCGGGAACCGGAAAGTATATGCGAAAAATGCCATATTTTTGTACCCGCACCAATCTCGACTTTTTCATCGATGTAAGAGGATTCGTGGACAAAGTAGTCTTTGGTATCAGGTGAGGGGATATGGGTCATGGGTGACAGGGAACTTAGAACTGGGGCCTCGGAATCGAGTCGAATCTTGCAGCCTTCCTGGTTGAGTGACTCCTGTGATGCTCGCAGGACCTGTAACACTCGCAACCCTTCCCGGCCGTCGGTCTTCGGAGTCACTCTCTCTGCGACGCATTCTAAAAAGTGCTGGCATTCAGCCTTGAGGGGCTCGTCCATTTCAACCTGGACAAGCTCAGCTTCTGCTTTGGCAGCAACCGGAATTCGGTGGAGCCATTCTATTTTGTGGGGATAGAGTAAGAGCTTTTCTTGGCTCACATCATCAAAAACCGCCATCTTCTGCTCGCCCACCACAACCAGTTTTTGCTCCTTGAAAGGATGAAGCCAGGAGACAAAAATGTGAGCTTTTACACCGCTGGGAAAGTCCATGGTGGTAAGGGTGGTATCGGGAATCTGGTGCTGCAGGTAGCTGCCGCCGGTAGCGTGCACTGCTTCAGGCATTTCCCCCAGAAGCATGAGAATCACAGAAATGTCATGGGGTGCAAAACTCCAGAGAATATTTTCTTCGGCCCTTATTTTGCCCATGTTGAGGCGGTTGGAATACAGGTATTGGATTTTGCCCAGTTCTCCGCTGTCCACAAGTTCTTTCAGCTTTATCACCGCCTGGTGATAGTGGAGGATGTGTCCAACCATTAGAGTGAGTTGGTTTTCTTCTGCCAACTGAACCAACTCTGTTCCTTCATCCACTGTCAAAGCAAGGGGTTTTTCCACGAATACATGCTTTCCCGCCAACAGGGACTTTTTTGTCAGTTCAAAATGATTCTCGGCAGGCGTGGCTATAGCGACGGCGTCAGCTGAAGGGCCAGAACCATCTAACAAGTCATCGAAGCTCTGGACTGTGAGAACTCCATCATACATTTTCTGCAAGTTATGCAAAACCCTTGGGTCTTTATCACAGATACCAGCTAGGGCACCAAGAGCATGGAAATTCCGGACCAGGTTCTTACCCCAGTATCCTGAGCCGACGACTACGACTTTGATCATGACTTATTCCATTTCAGGGTGGATCTGATGTGTCGCGCTAGGCGGTGCAACAAATGCACCAATGCAATATAAACGGAACAGTGGACCGTCATTCTTGGACGATTTGATATTCCTCTATCAATTTAATTACTCTCGCTGCTGCCGCCTTTGCATCTTCCTGGTGAGAATCGATGACCAGTTCCGGATTCTCAGGCGTTTCGTAGGGTGCTGAAATCCCAGTGAAATTCTTGATGATTCCAGCCCTGGCCTTTTCGTAGATGCCTTTCTCGTCCCGCTGGGCGCAGACCTCTGGTGGACAGTCAACGTGTATTTCTAAGAATTGCCCATGGGATAGCAGTGATCGAACCCTCCGCCTATCTCGACGATAGGGTGAAATGAAGGCAGTGAGGACGATGATGCCTGCATCCACGAAGAGTTTGACCATCTCACCGATTCTTCTAATGTTTTCGGCTCTATCCTCAGGACTGAAAGTAAGATCCCCACAGAGGCCATGGCGAACATTGTCACCATCCATTGCATAAGTGGAACATCCTCTCTTATGCAACTCCTTCTCCACCAGGTGGGCAATGGTTGATTTGCCTGAGGCTGATAGGCCTGTGAACCAGATAACTACGCCTTTGTGCCCATGTCCCTTTTCACGATCCTCGCGGGTGACATAGCCGTCGAACCAGGTAACATTGTTTTTGTTAGAAACGTTCAAGTCGTTGAAACCGTTCAAGGCGTTGAAAGCGTTAAAATCGTTGAAGTTGTTAAAATCGTTGAAACCGTTGAAGTCAGAGGTTGGAGATCAGAAGTCGGAGGTCAGAAGTCAGTCTTCAAGACAAGAGGCTCGGTCATTTTTCTTCCCTAGCTTTCCTCAAGTATTTTAAATCTTCTAGATCCTTGTATCGTTTGAGAGCTTCCTTGTTTATTATGAGCTCATCTAATCCAATAAAATAAACAGGTACTTTTTGCTCTTTAATTTCCAGATCAACCGTAGTCTTGTTAAGCCAGGCTGCTTGAAAAGTTACGGCATCGATTTTGTTCATCAGATCAAGACGATTAGGCGGTGTGCCGAATTGAATGATAATTTCCGGTTCCAGTAGCTCCTCCACTTTGCTGATTCCCGGGATCTCCCCTTTCCAGAATTCCTCCAAGACCTTGAACAAATTTATTACGTTTTGTTTTGAATTCTCATAAAAGAAATCTACATCACCAGTCAGTCGAGCATACCCGTAGTAGATGACTGCCTCGCCACCGACGATAACATACTTGACCTTGTATTCTGATAGAAGTCTGAGAAATTCCTGTGCGTCTTGTGAAAAGTGAGAAGCTTTCATGTCTTCCCGTGAGCCTCTCTGACATCTGGACGTTTTGTGCCATAGGCCCTTCTCCGAAGTTCAGCAGCAGCTTCTTGCCTTTCCTCCGGCGTCATACTGGTGTGTTGAAGAATATCCCATTCTTCCGCTTCCCCGAAACTTTTTGACTTGTTAATGATCCTTTCCATTCGCCAGCTTTTTGTTCCCTCCAGCCTTCTTGCTATGAAGGAGAGGGACGGTCATGATTTTGTGCTTTTCTTCTTTAAAAGCGTTGAAATCGTTGAAGCCGTTGAAGTCGTTAAAATCGTTGAAAGCCCCGAATCGCTAGACTGATAAACGGTGAACAATAAACAGTGAACGGTTAATCGTTATAAGTAATTACTTTTGTTAATAGTCTAGTTAGAGCGACTTGCCTACTGTTTACCCTTCACTCTTCACCGTTTACCCTCATAAAATGAGCTGATTCTTTCGACTACGTAGTCCTGTTGGACTGGTTCGAGTTCAGGGTAAATGGGAAGAGCCAGGGTCTCGGCCGCCGCTTTTTCGCTTTCGGGGAAGTCTCCCTGGCGATAGCCCAATTCTGCGAAGCATTCCTGTTGGTGTAAAGCAAGGGGATAGTAGATTTCAGTGCCAATGTTCTGCTCGTTGAGATAAGACTTCAGTTCATCCCTATCCTGAGCGCGAATGACGTATTGGTTGTAGACGTGAGAGAATGATTTCGGATTGGAAATACTTTTTAAGATAAGGTCTTCCCAAACTGCTTGGGGTAGAGTGATTAACCCCTTTTCGACAAGTCCAGACTGTTGGAACAGGGAATCGTAGTAGGATGCATTCTCTTGCCGCTTTGCTGTCCATTTATCAAGGTATCTCAGTTTGACCAGAAGCACGGCAGCCTGAATGGCGTCAAGTCGGAAGTTGCCCCCCACCAGATGATGGTAATACTTGGGCTTCGATCCGTGAGCCCGAAGAACTTTCAGTTTTTCGGCCATTTCCGCATCATTGGAAGTCACCATTCCTCCGTCCCCGAACCCCCCCAGATTCTTGGAAGGGAAAAAAGAAAGGCAACCGAAATGACCCACAGAACCGGCCCGCATTGGTGTGCCATTTTTTTCTGAAGGATATTCGGCTCCGATGGCCTGGGCTACATCCTCTACAACTATCAAGTGATACTCGTTTGCTATCTCCATAACACCATCCATGTCGGCACACTGACCGTACAGATGGACGGGGACAATAGCCCGGATGCTTGTGCCGGTTTCTTGATGGACCAACATTTTTGCACCCGGTTCAAAGGTGCACTCTGCCCCGATGAATGTTTTGATAGCCTTGGGATCAATGTTGTAGATAAGCGGATCAATATCAACGAAGAAGGTTCTGGCACCAGCCCTGACAACGGAGCCGGCTGTGGCAAAAAAGGAAAAAGGCGTGGTGATAACTCCATGGCCATACCCAACCTCGGCAGCCATCAGAGCTACAAGCAAGGCGTCAGTACCAGAAGAGACCCCTACTGCATGGTCGCACCCACAGTAAGCTGCAACAGCCTCTTCCAGCTCTGTCACTTTCGGACCGAGGATAAAGTACTGGGAGTCAAGAACCTCCTCCACCGCTTCCCTGACCTCATCTCTAATAGTTATATATTGCGCTTTAAGGTCTAACAGTGGGACTTTCATCTGGATTTATTATCTCTAAGAGTTTGAATACTTGTCTGTGGTAAACAGTGAAGGGTAAACAGTAAAAAATAAATCCGTTCACCGTTAACTGTTTAATCATCAGTGACCATCCCATAGGTGCAAAATGCATTCAGGCTTCACTCCACCCGAAACAAGGCGATCATAGTGACTTTGCATATCCTCGGTCTGGGTGAGGAGAACATAATCGCAATTGATGCTATCTAGAGCCTCATAGCTCAGCACCTTATGACCAAAAAAATTCTTTCCGTCTGCCTCTTCATCAAAGACACCAGCCAGGATAATGGAGGTGTTCTGGAGAAAAAGGTGTGCCAGTTCTGCAACTTCACCACAGCCATAGAGTGCTATGCTCTCCACACCCTCATGCTGTAACCTCTCGAATAGGTTAAGGAGTATTTCTCTGATCTCTCGATAAAATCCTACTGAATATCGGAGGTATTCATAGGTAAGGTGAGACTTTTCTCGAAAGCCCTTGGGTGTCAATAGGTACTTCACTCTGTTCTTCGGGATAGTGGTAATCTTGCAGTATCCTTTCTTGGCCAATCTCTTCATGAAGCCATTGACCAAGCCTAAGGAGATATTGAGGTCATGCGCCAGTTCTCTCTGGGTGGGGGGATCACTGGAGTCAAGAGCCTCAAGCAGTTTCAGTGTTCTTAGTTTGTCTTGGTCCATTGGATGTGGGTGAAGGGTGAATGGTAAACGGTAAAGGGTAGGAAATGAGAGACAAGCAAACGCATTAGGTCATAAAGGTCGTAGGGTCGTAAATTCTTTTCATTCTATTTGGTCGGTGCGTGAGGAAATATGAGTAATGGACGGCCTGGGATATGCATCACTCCTTCGGAAGGCCGAGTTGATTTCGAATTAAAGTACAAAGAGTGTCTCTAATTTCTTGATGTCTGGGTACAGGTGCTTTTCTACCTGTTTTAGGGTTCATATATAGATCATGTTTTGAACCACGCCGATATAAAAAGCACCCTTCCTTGACTAATTGGCGGATGAACTCCCGCCGCTTCAAGAACCTAACTCCACAACAATCCGATTCCGGGAGGCCGGGAAGAAGTCTACTGGCTCACCTTCAAGCATAAGCTTATAGGCATCCTTGATGTTTGCCACCAGTTCCTCCAAGGTTTCGCCCTGGCTGAACACACTTGGCACTTCAATGAGCCGACCGACCAACCAACCTTCATCTTCCCAGTATTCTAAAGTAAATTTTCCCATTGCACTCTACCTTCCTGGTCACACAATCGTACCATACTGCCTTTCGCCTTTCGAGCCGTCTCAAACAGTATGGATTAAAAGTTAACAGGCTGTTGTCCAAATATGATTTGTCAGATTGAATGTCGCATCGCGGCTGGAAAGCCGCTCCCACGGGAGCCAAAATCAGGGGAAAAACTGACCAATGTGAATCATAAGAATGAACATTGGATTTGGGCAAGCGCACATCCAAATATGGCGTTCGCTGTTATCTGAAGACACCAGTCTCGCCCAACTTCACGTCTCGCTCCCGAGCAAAGCTCGGGCACAGCTTCGCCAACTCGGTTACATGGAAGAGACCAATGAAAGAACCTATTTGGATTTGTGATAGGTACAGTTTCTTCCACCCAAATAGAGATGCGATGCCAGCTTCCAAAACCATTAGAGCGTCGATCTGGCACCAGAAATTGCTCTAATTCTACCTGTTGGGTGTGAATCTAATACACTTTACTTACTGAGAACTCGGAGCCACAAGCCTTGTGGCTTATCGGGTCTGCAAATTTTAGGCCTGTTGTTCAAATTTTGAACATTATAGGATACCTAGCCACCGTGTCAAGCGGTTTTTATAAAACTTACATAAAAACTTCAGATGTTTAACAGAGATGGGAGTGCTGCGAGCACTGAAGATAACTGGAATGTCTCTTATCTCGATTTGCCTTTTGCGGAAAGAGTCTATAGGTGGATTTAAAAACAATTACTAATCTCCATCCGGAAAACTTGTTTCCGGATGGAGATTAACTACTAAAAAGGTGATGAGGGGGCTGAGGTCGCAGTGATTATCTTGCTATTCGCAAATAATAATACTCTTATTTGCTTCGTATGTTTTCATACCAATGCCCCGGACATTCATGATGTCCTCGGGCTTTTGAAAGGGGCCGTTTTCGTTCCTGTAGTCCACAATGCGCTGGGCATAGGATGGCCCGATACGCTTCAAGGTTACAAGTTCATCTACCGTGGCTTTGTTGATGTTGATTTTTACCTGTTCTTGGGCCAGTGCTGGGCCTATTGCCATACCCAGCAGAAAAGCGACGAGTAAACAGGTTGCCAGGATCCTTTTTGATTTTCTCTTCATCTTATCCTCCTTCCCTCGGTGCCCCTCGCCCCCTCAAGCCAGTTTTAGTGATCATTTATTTCACCACAGAGTCACAGAGTGCACAGAGTGGTTTTTTTCTTTTGCCTGATCGGGAGACGACGATCGGGCAAAAAAACTCAGCCCTGCGCGGTCGTCTACACGGTTGGTCAAAGAAAATCGTTACCTCCAGACTAGTTTACCAATCTCTTTATTCCCTCCTTTAACATGGGTACGTTAAAGTTGATCAATAAACCAACTTTGATCCCTGACAACTTCAGATAAGTCAATAGCTGTGCTTCATGGATGGGATCTAGACTTTCACAGGCTTTCAGTTCAACTATCAAGTCGTTTGAAATGACTATGTCCAACCGATAAGAGTAATCCAAATTGACCCCTTTGTAGTTTAGGGGTACTTCTTTCTGCCTTTCATATGGAATGTTTCTCAATCCAAGTTCTATGCAAAGAGCCTCTTCGTAAGTACTTTCCAGCAACCCAGGGCCTTGTGGACCTCAATGGCCGCCCCAATGACCTCGCCGGTGAGGTCGTTTATTTCTTTGGAGCGAAACATTCTGCGTCTTCATCTTTTCCAAGTGGAACTGGCGGTTTATTTTCCCTGGCTGGTGCATCTCTTGCGGACCAGGGAAAAGCTATCTCCTGAGTGACCTCTATTTAAACTTTCGTGCAATCCATTTACTATAGAAGAATAAAAGGTATAGTTGCATGGTGGCCACTCTTCGACGCAACCAAAGGATCACACGAACAAATTCACAAATGATTCGGGTATAGTTGAGTGGTGACTAGATTAACAGTGCCCTTATAATCTTGAGGGTGCGCCTCAGGGTAGTTTGCTCAGAATGAACTGGCCAAGCAAAGCTAGATTCAAGCTAATGAAATACTCCATCTTTTGTCAAGAGAAAAATATGAGTGGACAATTCAACTCTTCGACTTTCAGTATGACATTTATTTTGCTGTGTTTTGTCAACACGTCAGCCATCGGCACAGTCATTGCAAGTTGTAATACTCTGCTATTACAGCCATTTCTGCCATCTATCTAGATGGACGGAGGTTCTTCAATGGAAGAAGAGAAGACTTTCGAAGCAGAGACATGGCAGGATGAATATGCCCAGACCTGGCCCAAACTTCCTCTTGGTCTGCGACGCCATCTTGCTCGCATTGCCCCTCGAGAAGCATTTCAACTGATACTATCAGACGGCAGTGACGAGGTTTTTGAAGCCTTCCTGGAAAATTCGAAGATCTCCCAGGCGGAAGTCCTGGTTCTCATCGATCGTGCTCGAACTCAATTTCTCATCGAAAAATTGAGCCGCAATCCCAAATGGTACGCCAGTCATACAGTGAAACGGAGGCTGTTGGGCAATCCTCACACACCCTACAATGTGGCCTGTCGGATTCTTGATTATTTGCCTTTTGTAGAGCTGCGACGGGTGGTGCACAATGTCAATCTGCCCCGGGAAGTCCGATCCAAAGCGAGACAGTCATTTCGCAAAGCATTTCAGCGACTCTATGACGGTGAAACAAAAGCGATTCTGCTCAGTACCGAAGGCAGGGTACTAAGAGAACTCACAATTCTCACTGAGAAGGACAAGCGCGTTCTCCTCCAACTCATTCAACAGCCTCAAGTGCCGCGATCCCTGGTTTTAAACCTGGCCCGCTCAACCCTAACCCCGCCGGAAGTTATTCAACTGATTGCCCGCAGACAATCCTGGGTCCTGGACACCAGCATCCGCCGAGCACTGCTGACCAACGGCAAAACGCCACAGAAAGTAAAAGCCTTCCTGAAAGAGAAATACTGATAGCCACAAAGTTGGCCGGGAACTACGGGAAGCATTGAATAGTTTGCATCCTCGAATTAGAAACGGATCATAGCTTGATCAGCAGCTAACTAGGTGGCCATGCAGAAATACCCTTTCCCCTCCCCTGGCGGCCTCTGGCTCCGCTTCCAGCCCGTAGGGCTTACAGGCCGGAGGGTAGAGCCTACGCCTCGGCCTCCAGCTCGGAGAGAGAGGAGGGGATAACGCCTGCCCGCCATCGCGAGCCTGCTCGCTTAGGCGAGGCGGGCAGGGGGAGGGGGACCTGAGCGCAGAGCGTCGAGAAAAAGTCTTTTTCGCTATGCGCTTGGCGCTATGCGCCATGGGGATTTAGCTTGGTCATGGATGTTTTCTCATGCTATTATTTAGGTATGTCTCTTTCCTTCCACTGGTCGGAGAGTTGGAGGGTCCTCGGATCCTAGCGTCATCGGATCAAATTAACTCGCACTGTTTATCATATGACTTTGAGTTCATTTCGAGTCCTTAGCCCGGACATCCAAAACCATTTGTCCGACAAACAAAGGGGGATCTATGACAAAGCAGGAAAAAGGTGAGGCTCACGAGTTTCTCGAATTTGCTGAAAACATGGTAAAACAGACAGGAGAGCTAGCCCTTAAGTACTATGGCCGTGGCGATCCGCAGTTCAAGTTCGACGAAGAGTTGGTGACCGAGGCCGAGTTGGCAATTCGAGAGTTCCTTCGCACCACAATCTCAGAGCGCTATCCAGAGCACCACCTTTTGGGTGAAGGTGACGACCAAACCGCTTACCTGCATGGCGAACAAGGTTTCCAGTGGATTGCTGACCCAATGGATGGATCCGCAAATTTCCAGGCAGGAATTCCCATTTGGGGAGTTTCGTTGGCTCTTTTCAAGAACTTCTGGCCCATTCTTGGGGTGTTTTACATGCCGGTAACCGGCGACATTTATAAAGCTTTGGCTGGGCGCAAGCTGACGGTCAACGACAAGCCCGTCACCCTCGATCCGGAGGCAATCGCCAACAACGAGTCGGTGCTGCTGACCTACTCCCGCTTTCACAGTGAGTTTGGCTCAACCTTCCCCGGCAAAATTAGAAACTTAGGGTGCACCGCAGCACACCTCGGCTATGTTGCCTCAAGCCGAGCCGAGGCAGCCCTATTAAAGTATGTTCACATCTGGGATATAGCTGCAGGCCTGATTTTGCTCGAGGCGGCTGGCGGAGAAATCCGCTTTCTAGACGGCAGTAAGTTCCATCTCAATGATTATCTTGATAGCCAGAAAGTGAACAATCCCCTGCTTGCTGCACCAGCAGGCGAGCATTCAATGATTAGTAAGTATTTGAAGCCGCTGTAGGTAGTGAAGGGTGAGCGGTGAACAGTAAACGGTGATAGGATTATCTCTCAGAATTTGAGAGAATCCATCCCATCCATTTACCCTTCACCGTCTACTTTTTACCTCCTTATTCATGATCCTTTGGAGTGATTCGGGATTTAAGTCGCCAACCCTGGCTGTATTGAACAAAGAAAACCGTCTCCAAATAATGCCCCTCAGTCAACTGCACTGCCACACTATCGTCAAGCAAAAAAACTTTTTCAATTCGCCATCTTCCCTGGCTGTGTGGTTTGGTGGTCACCAGATCGGCCGGATCCGCTTGAGCCAGATAGGTAAAGAGAGATTGGAGAGCAGGAGAAAGGTTTGCTTCGTCCGGCTGATGGCTGGGGGCAACTAGTGGCAGCACCTCCGAAACAGCTGTCGGCTCCACAGTTATCTCTCGGAAACGTACTTCGATGCTCTTATCTTCCGGACTTTGAGTGGTGCAAGAAGTTATTAGACACAGAATTAGTAAAGACAAAAATTTTCGTATCAGTAACCAATTGCGAGTCAAGTTGATGGAGACTTTTCTCGTGCTTAGTACCATCGATCTTCCGATGTTGCGATCAGTTTTGCGGGCGGGGATGAACCCCGCCCCTACTTTGGAATGTTTTCTAGACATCAAAAATTACAGTTTCTGTAAATCGCTCCGGTAGGAAAAAGCGTACTCAAGTGGATTAGAAACTCAAAGAGGTTACTCTGGTAATCGCAAAGTGAGGATGTTGCTTAACGTAATATATTACAGCATACTTAAACAGAGGTAGTAATTTACGAATTAATTTGGAGCCGACATCCGGATTCGAACCGGAGACCTGCTGATTACGAATCAGCTGCTCTACCCCTGAGCTACGCCGGCACCGACCTGCCTTATATCACCGCACCTGACAGCTGTCAATCACCCACGTCCTGCCCTGATTCCGGGAAAAAACGTCTTATGCTCTTCGCAATTGTCGTGAGTTCAAAAGGCTTGTGCACCACCGCATCGAAGCCCGCACTTTCCAGTTCATATTCTGTCACCAGCACTGAACCGGTTATGAGTATCACCGGTAGATTTGAGTATTTGACCTTTACTCGTTTGCTCATCTCCGCGCCGTCCATTTTAGGCATCTTGTAATCTGTAAACACCATATCTACGTCCGGTTCCGCATGCAATAGTAGGAGTCCTTCTGCGCCATCCTTAGCACATAGCACCACATGCCCCAGGAACTCACAGAGCTGAGATAGAATATCGGCCACCGCTGGATTATCATCTACAATTAATATCTTCAATGCTCTCTTGCTTTGAGTCATTTCTTTCGCCTTGCATTTGAACTGTTATCAACAACCGTTTGTTAACTATTCTTTCGAAAATCAGGCAAGACTCCAGCATTTCCCTGAGGGCGGGTTACTTCCAAAGGTTGGTTGGTGTTTATGGTAAGGTACTATCAGATTATCAAGCAGATGGGGAGGTGTCAATGTCAAGTACATTAGTGAGCGGTAAACCGTGAGCAGTAAACAGGTAGTGAGGATTACTACTTCTTGGTCATGGTGAAGACCCCATCCCATTCAGGTGGGGGCGGTTCCTGGCGCAGTGCGGCAATGCGCTGCAAGTAGAGCTGGGCCGCAGCATCTTCGGGTGAAATACCAAGTACTTCTTTAAAGCTGTCTTCGGCCCTCTCCCACTCCTGAGCGCGATAGTGCTCTAGACCCTGAGCAAAAGGCTCGATGATGGCGGTCCGGGGATCTTCTTTACTTCGAAGCGCCACCAGTTCAAAGATCTTGACCGGACGTGCCTTGCCTTTGACCTTTACAGCGTCCAGTTCCCGGCAAAAAAAATCATCTTTCACCTTCTCATGGGTGAATTCGCTAATCACTACCTGGGTGCCATACTCTTTGTTTATGCCCTCCAATCTGGAAGCCAAATTCACCGAATCCCCCATGACCGTGTAATCGAAGCGGCGATCTGATCCCATATTCCCCACCACCATGAGCCCGGTGTTTAGCCCAATTCCAATGTCAAGCCGAGGTGTCCCCTCAGCCTCCCATTTCTGTTGCATCTTGGTTAGGCGGTCCAACATTTTCAGGGCGGTACGACAGGCCCGCACTGGGTGGTCGGTCTGCTCCAAGGGGGCACCCCACACGGCCATGATGGCATCGCCGATGTATTTGTCCAGTAAGCCTTCGGTTTCAAAAACCACGTCGGTCATTTCCGTGAGGTAGTCGTTGAGAAGTTGTACCAGCGTCTCAGGCTCCATCTCCTCAGCCAAGCTAGTAAAGCCGCGGATATCCGAAAAAAGTACTGACAGTTCCTTCTTGTCTCCTCCCAGCTTCAATTTATCGGGATACTTCAACATCTCGTTCACTACTGAGGGAGTAACGTAGAAGCTGAATGCGCCCCGGATCTTTCTCTTCTCTCTCTCCTCAACGATGTACCGGTATAAAGTCACTGCTGTATAAACAATCACCATGGTCAGCAGTGGATAGACTGCGTTCAACCATATACCATTTTGAACAAACAGTGCCTGACTCGCCACCAAGTAGCCAAAAAAGAGGACACCGATGAGTAAAACACTGAAGAGAGCCCTCAACCGCGGAAGCACCAAGCCGGTCACCAAACCCATAAAGAGGATTGCTGCCAAATCAAAAAGGGAAGCCCAGCCGGGTCGAAAGAGAAAGTTCTGTCTGAGGATGTTATCTGCCACGTTGGCATGTACTTCCAAACCGGGAAAGGTATTGCTGAAAGGGGTCACCCTTATATCATAAACTCCGATTGCAGTGCTGCCTATGAAAACAATCCTATCCCTGAAGGCATTGGCTGGAGTGCGCCCAGCTATGATGTCCGCCACGGAGTAGTGGGGAAAAGTCTGCGGTCCACCGCGAAAATTGATGAGCATTCGTCCCTTTTCATCGGTAGGTATTGTCACCGGACCGAGCTGAATGGACTCGACTCCATGGTCTGCTACCCGCACACGTAAGGGAATATTGCCCACATAAGAACGCACCGCTTCCAGGGAAAGAGCCGGATAGAAACGGTCCTGGTAACGGATTACCAAGGGGATCCAGCGTACCGTCCCATCTATATCCAGGAAAATATTATAGTAGCCAGCTATACGGCTGGCCTGGACCAATTTGTCTATGTTGGATTCAGGCAACAGGGCTTCATAGACTTCTACTTTTTTCGCCTGGGGGCTAAGAAACTGTACCAGCTTGACCGCGCTTGCCCCGACATTGCTCCTTTTGTTGTCAAGTTCATCCTGGCTCAGGTGGGCGATCTCCTCTTGGGAAAAATGGAAAAAGTAACCGAGAACTACCGACGACTTGGATCTCCGGATGGCTGCAGCCAGAATGCTGTCGTTGTCCGCTTCTGCACGCGCTTCCTCCAGGAATCTTTCAAGCTCTGGGGCTCTCAAGCCGAGGCTGCGAGTCTCCTGCCGCATGGCTTCGATGAACCTGAGATTGTTGTTCTCATCAGGCTCAGAGAAGACAATATCCATGGCAATGACCCTGGCACCCTCTTCCGACAACCGGTCAATCAGGGCTGCGATTTTGGCCCTCGGCCACGGCCATTTGCCGATCTCGTCCAGACTCTTTTCATCTATTGTGGCCAGCACCGCAAAAGGGGCTGCAGGTTCCGACCCTCGGGTGAGAAATCGAACATCCAGAGACCTCCGCTCAATCCGTTCGAGAAAGGGATTGCCCGTCATATAGAAAAGAACCATTAGTCCCGTAAGGAACAGGCTGAGCAAAAGTACATGTGTCCAAGTATTTCTTTTCACGGCATCAATCAGATTTTAGGATTGAAGCTTTCTGCAGCGACTCAGTTTGAGCTCGCTGCAGCATTTTCAGGAACCGCTTCACTGAAAGTTACAGGTTATTCGTTATTCGTTATTGGGAAAAACATCAGCCGCTATTCTTATATTTCTATGAGTAGAGAAACATAATTCTGATCATCTTTCTCATAGCACCTATAACCAATAACATGTAACTGATAACACATAATTGAGTCTTGACTCAATTATGTACTAGTTGGGATACTGGCACCAATTCGACCCCTTCAGCAGGCAGCTTGGGGATTTCCACTCTTAGCACTTTAAGAGTAGCCTCATGTGGATGCGCTATGCCAATGGCCCCACCTTTTAACCGGGCCAGTTGGATTAGCCGCTTCAACTGGCCACGAATGGCCTGGGGACTCTGTATGTTATCCAGGAAAACATTCCGCTCCGCAGCAGGGACATTAAACTTTTGAGCCACCGTGTATGCTCTGGTCCCAGTGGTTGTCCGGCTATCCAAGAAAAAAAGACCGCGGCTTTTAAGCTCCTTCATAACAGGTATCAATTTCTGCTCAGATTCGCAAAACTTTGAACCCATGTGATTATTGACCCCTTTGACATTAGACAGGGAGTCAAGGTTCTTTCTGAGTGTCTGCACAATCTCCACCTCGGTCATCTCCGTCAACAGAGCCCCCACCCCCGGATCGACTTCCGGGTAACCTTTTGGCTCCATGGGAAGGTGAAGCAGGAGATCCCGACCTGCTTCATGGACCCTTCGGGAGATACTTTTGCTGTAAGTTGAGCGGGGAAGAACAGAAAAAGACAATGCACCTTCGATCTTTAGAAACTGTTTGGCCAATCTGCCATCATAGCCCACGTCATCGATGACTATGGCAACTCTAGGGACAGTTGTGGGTGGAGCTTTGCGCTGCTTGGGTCTCATTAACAATGCTAGGCGATGAGTTACGGAATCTCCTACCCTGATTTGCAGCTCCAGATCCTGGTCCGCCTTTCTGCTGCTTTCCAACGTTACTTGCCCACCTAATGACCCTAAATTCCGGGTAAATTCTTCTTCTATTCGGGACAAGCTCAGGTCTTGCCTAACGGTGACCTCAAGTTCGGTAAAATCCCATTGTCTATCTCGTTGGGCCCTATGCAGCACTTTGCGGAACTTGACTTGGGATTCATTTACTCCCAACTCTCGCAGGCTTTGGTAGATAGCAAGTTCAACCTCATTGACAAGCTCGGCAAAATTGTTGCTGGCCTCCTCCTCGTATGCCAGCATCGGGATGTTTTCATCTCGACTCCCTTTCCCCAACCACAGGCCAAGAATCAAAAGCGTTGTGGCCAGGATGGCGATCCCAATTAGCCAACCAGCCCAAGGTTTTCCAGCAGTTCGCTTTCTAGCGCTCCGCTTTGGCTGTTTTTTTGTACGCTTTTTCTTGGATCCTTTTGCCATCTCATCTACCTAAGGAATAGCCGTCCTGGGGTCAGTGGGCACCTGGAGCCTAGGGTACCGCTAATAGCAGACCAAGAGCCGCAAGAGACCAGCGGTCGGTACAGAGGTATCAATGTTTGAGACAGGTTAATTGATTGGCGTGCACTCGCCAGAGGAGCTTCGGTGGTGCAGCATACACTGAATGAAAAAATAAAGGCAAGCTCTCACTTCACGAGTTACTGCTGCCTCCCAAAAGATGGCAGCGATAACCCGCATTATCTAACAAGGGACTATTTAACAGACTGCAGACGAGTCCGCCATGGTCTATTTTTGTGGAGAGACTCCGGTAAGCAGATTCCGGTGAGAGTCTGTTGATACTATTATCTCATCGAGCCAACGGCTTGCTGAGCTATTCCCCAACGAATCTCATCTGAGAAAGAATTTCCCAACTCTTGAGCACATCCAGTGCCCGGGCCAATTGATTGTCCTTTTCCAGTTGTTCCTTTATTTTGGCCCGCTGATCTGATTCTTCAGATTTCTTTTTCTCCTCTGCGTCCATATGATTCTTCAGGTCTTCTTCCCGGATCACTCTGAGTCGCTCACGTTCGTCTTCTTGCTCCGTAGGAAGTACTCGCTTCACCACAATGTCCGGTTCAATGCCTTTGGCCTGGATGGAATGACCGCTGGGGGTGTAATAAATAGCTGTGGTAAGACGCAGAGCTGCACCGTTCCTGAGAGGCATTACGGTCTGCACTGAACCCTTGCCAAAAGTCTTCACTCCCACCACCACAGCTCGCTTGTGATCTTGCAGGGCTCCGGCAACAATTTCGGCAGCACTTGCACTGCCTTCATTTACCAGTATGACGATTGGATAAGCGTGGGGATTGCTATTCATGTGAGCCTCGAACCGCATATCCTGGCTCTTGAGTCGGCCGCCAGTATAGACGATCAGTCCTTCATTGAGAAACTCGTCACTTACCTTGACGGCCTGGTCCAGTAGACCACCCGGATTATTTCGGAGATCCAATATGAGCCCTTTCATGGGTTCGTTTTCTTTTTCCAGCTTAGCCAGGGCCTGGCGCAGATCCTTCACCGTAGTGCTCTGGAACTGTGAGAGACGAAGGTAACCATAGCCGGGCTCCAAGGTTTTGGTTCTTACACTTTTTATGGCAATGGTGGCTCGGGTAATCACGAAATCCTTGGGTTTAGTAAACCCTTCCCGCATTATGGTGAGAACCACCTTCGTTCCCTTGGGCCCGCGCATCTTCTTGACCGCCTCCATTAGAGTCATTTCTTTGGTTGGTTCACCGTCCACCCGAAGGATCTGATCAGCGGCTTCTATTCCCAATTCATAGGCAGGAGTTCCCTCCAAAGGTGAAACAACAGTGAGCATGCCATTACGTATGGTTATCTCGATGCCAATGCCACCAAAGCTGCCCTTGGTCTCCACCTGCAGTTCCCTGTAAGCATCGGGGTTCAGATATGACGAGTGAGGGTCCAAAGTCTTCAACATTCCGGAGATGGCACCTTCAATCAACTCTTCATCGCTCACCTCCTGGACATAATTTTCCTTCACGATGTCAAGGACATCACTGAATACCTGAAGCTGCTCGTAAACGGACTTGTCTTCAGCCGAAACCTTCTGAATGCTCAAGCGCTCCCAACCAAAGACCGCGGCCAATCCAATGACAAGAACGATAAAAATGGTCAAGTTAAGTTTACGCAAAGACATGCATCCTCCCTAATACTTGGCTCAATAAATGAACCTAGTTATGTAAACTAACAAATAACGAGTAATTTTACTAACCCAACACTGCTTGTGCCGATGGAGTCTCACCAATATCTATGCATCCAGAGACTAGCCGATCCAGGTCACATTCTCGCCATGGTGCAGGTAGTGGCACAAGATCATGTTTGCAAAGTATGTCATAGTTCAGTTGTCAACGGACAGCAATCAAAAAAAAATTAGAACGCATTAGTATATTTCTGCAAATCTGAAAAGGCAATTTTTTTCACACTATGGGTAATTAGTAACCCTGTGTGCAGATAATGCCAAGACAGGCCAGAAGCTTGTATGTCGCTGAAACCTGACAGTCGTGCCCATAAATCTTCCGCTTATGTCCCCCCCTGTGGATAGTTGACACTGCAAGTCTTGTGCCTCTATCTGGCTATTTCCCCGATGCTCTAGCTAACGCCGGGAGTAACCACGACTCGGGATTCAGGGCCTTGCCAAGGTGTCGAACCTCGAAATGGACTCTGCCTCCTTGCCGCTCTGCTGGAGAATATCCCGCATAGCCAATGACCTCCCCTGACTCAACCATTCCCCCAGCCCCCTTAGAAATCTCAGCCAGATGGCCAGTTAAAGTGTAATATTTGTCACCATGATCAATAATGATCACCTTGCCATAACCTTTGACCCTCTCGGCATAAAGAACCTGCCCCGGGAATACGGCCACAACTACAGACAAGGGGTCGGTGGCTATTTCGATGCCGTTGTTGCGGATCTTGGTGCCAAATATCTTATGCTGCGTTGGCCCGAAGCGAGATACAACCTTGCCCTGAACCGGATAAGGTAGAGCCCCTTTGTTGCTAGCAAAACCACCTTTGAGTTGCTGGACTTCGGTTTCCTTACTCCCACCCTTTCGCTGCAACTCGTCAATCTTATTTTTCAACTCTCGGGAAACCCCTGCCAGCTCTGCCACATAGCGCTGGTAAGTCGCCTCCTGGTTGTGAATACTCTGCAGCAAAGCCACCTGCTCCCGTTTGACCTTCTCCATCTCCGACCTTTGCTGACCAATTTCTTCCACCACTGTACCAAGTTGCTCTTCCCGAGAAGTTAGGGCTTTGGTAAGTTTCTCTTCTTCCTCCTTGCTTTGCAGGAATTGGTGAATGAGTTCACTGTCCTGTTCAGCAATCGCTCGCAAATAAACCCAATGGTGCTGAAATCCACTCACATCGCGGGCCGAAGCCAGTAAGTTCAAGTATGCTTGGCTGCCGAACTTGTAAAGCGCCGCCAACCTTGCTGCCAGAAGGCTTCTGAGCTTCTCCAATTCTTGGTTCAGTTGTTTGAGTTTCTTGCGCTTCTCAGAGAGCTCCTTTCGTAGAGAAACCCGTTCTCGTTTCCTACTGTCCAGGTTCTCATAAATCTCCTGAAGCTCTAGCTCCATCTGATCCAGTTGGTCAAGGATTAGACGCTCTTTCTTGCGCATCACCTTGAGCTTTGCCTGGCTTCTCTTTATCTCTTTCTGAACCTCCCCTATCTTCTTGTGGGTCTGAGCGCTGCCTTTGGTTTCGTTTACTTTCTCCGCCCCCACCTCCACCAATGGCAAACAAAGCAGCACGACTAACATTGTTGAAAGAATTCTAATCATGGACGTAAGAATCTCCGCAAGGAAACCGTACTGCCCAAGACACCAAGGATTAGACCTAGACCTAAGAACCCCGTAACTATTTGGATTGGTGACAGGGAATCCGGCAGCATGGCGAGTCTGAGTGGCAGGTCCAAATGGGAGAACAGAAACAGCATTAGCAACGACAGGCCGCCTGCAGCCAGAAGTGCACCTCCCAGACCGTGCAGTAACCCCTCTATGATAAACGGTGTCTTGATGAAGAAATCTGTGGCCCCAACCAACCGCATGATTTCCAACTCTTCTTGGCGGGAATAGAAGGTCAATTTAATGGTGTTCGAGATGACGAATATAGTGGCAAAGAGCAACAGCCCTCCCACTGTGATACCCACCAGTTTTATCACCTCAACAAAGATCCTTAATTTCGCCACCCATCTTCTGCCATAGTGGACCTCGTCTACTCCGGGCAACCGTTCCAACCGGCTGGAAAGATCTTCTATATTTCCCGCTCGGCCAAAGTGTGGCCTTAGTTTTACCTCCAAAGAGGCTGGAAGGGGATTATCCTTAAGCCCCTCAAGTATTCCTGCGTACTCCCTCAACTGGCTGCGGAAACGGGCGAAAGCTTGCTCCTTGCTAACGTGGGTAATATCTTCTACTTCGGGCCAATCAGCTACCTTATTTCGCAGTACCTCAGCCTGCTCGGTGGACAAGGTTGTTTCAAGGTATGCTGTTATTTGAAGCTCGTCGCCCAGTTGATGCAGAAACCCCTGGACATTCAAATATATTAAGACAAAAAGTCCTAGAATCAGCATGGAAATGGCGATGGTGCTTAGGGTCACCAAGCTCAAAAAAGGGTTAGCCCAGATATTACCCAGCGCCTTTCTGAGAAAATAGCCCAGCAGTCTGATACGCATCCTGTTACAACACTCCCTGGGAACTCAACTCCAAAGCCGAGCGCCGGGCCATGATCTCTCTGGCGGAACCTGCAGCCACGAGGCTTCCTTGGCGCAGTATACCTACCTTGGCACCTGGCACCCTACCAATTAGCTCCCTATTGTGTGTTGCCAACACCACCGTAGTACCACGCCGGTTTATCTCCCTGAATAATTCCAAGATTTCCAGGGTAATCTCATCGTCAAGGCTTCCCGTGGGCTCATCTGCCAGAACTAGGATGGGATTGGAGGCTACCGCCCGGGCGATGGCAACCCGCTGTTGTTCACCGCCGGAAAGCCTGCAACAAAGATGGTTTTCCTTGCCGTCGAGTCCCACCAGACGCAACACTTGACGAACCTTCTTGTCAATGTAGGACCGTGATCGACCGGTCACCTCTAGAGCCAGTCCCACATTGGCAAAAACAGTATGCTCTCCCAAAAGCTTAAAATCTTGAAAAACAACTCCGATTTTGCGCCTGAGGTATGGGACCCTTGAACGCTTCAACCGGTGGAGATTAAGGCCATCCACCAGAAGCTGTCCCCGGGTTGCACTTTCGGCACAGAAGATGAGTCTGAGTAGTGTGGTCTTTCCAGCTCCGCTGGGACCGGTGATAAAAAGGAAATCTCCTTTATCGGCGGTCAAAGTCACATCATACAGGGCGTATTGCTCACCGCCGTAGCTCTTGTACACGTGGTAGAGTTGAATCATGGGCAGCCATTCAGAGTTGGGATACCCAGGTGTTTCCCATACCTGGACGCACCCAGTACTAGAAGTGTGGCACACACTATCACAGGCATGGGGCCCATTCAAGTAAGAAAATCGATATAATACCTGATCTAGAGGAGGCAGATGGTGGGTGGTGTAGCGGGTGAAAAACTCAGTTGCTGTCCATCCGGAATCTCCGGATGACGCAGCTGGAGTTTCCAATTTAGAAATGAGCTATTTTCTTCGTCCCGTTCCGGGACTCAGTCCCACCCCTTCGGGGCGGGTTCCCGGTTTCCGTAAAGTCAAGGACAATTCCGCTGAATAGGGGAATTGGACAGCCGTCAGGCTGCCCGTTAGGGCGATCCCGCAGAAATGCGGGTGAGTCAAATCAAGGGATTGCGCGTAGGCGTACTGAAGAACGCCGCACCAGAAATCCCGCAGATTGACGCAGAGATTGCGGAAAAGGGCCATTTGTGGATGGAAACTAGTTGGGTTCATACTCCAGCCCCATGGCCCGAACCAATGCAGCTCTGGCCAAGTTAAAGACCACCAGGGCATTGGTGTAGTTTGTTCTTGCCCGGGTCAGCCTGGTCTGAGCATCAAGTGTTTCAGTAGCGGTGGCCACCTGTTCCTTGTAGCGCTCCTGGCTGATCCTGAAGTTTTCCTCTGCAGATTCGACGCTTTTGGCGGCCACTCGGATACCCTCCTCTGCGGCTTGCACAGCCAAAAAAGCGGTCTTGACCTCCAGAAGAATGCTATCTTTGATTTGCTCCCGGGTCTCTTTGGACTGGCGGAATCGTGTCCGTTGCTGATTGGTGGCGTATCGCGTCTTGCCCCACTCAAAAAAAGTCCATTGGGCGGCAGCAACCACGTCCCAACTTTCCCGGTCCGTTAAATCACTGCCACTAACCGTTGGATCATCACCTCGTCGGAAATAATTCACTGACAGGTTCACATCGGGATAGTAGTCGCTCTGAACCAAGGTTACTTCTTTCTCTGCTATGTCCACATTCTTGTTTGCTTCCAGCAACTCGGGCCGGTGCTGCAGTGCGATCTGCTGAGTGGATTCATAGGATCTTTTGTAGGATTGGGTGGAGAGGACGTCCACCACCTCCACTGGCGTGTCTATGGGTTGCCGCAGTACCGTATTGAAGCGGGCCTTTGCCACCCCGATGTCGTTGGTAGCCACGATCAGTGCCAGCTGAGACTCTCCCAACCGGGTCTCGGCATCAAGCACGTCCACTTTAGGCCGCATCCCCACCTGAACGAAATTCTGAGCCACCCTTACCCCTTCTTTCAGCTGGAGCACAGATTGCTCCTCCACCTGGCCAATTTTCTCCGCCCGCAAAATCTCAAAATAGGTTTGTTTGACGGCCAAAATCAGGTCCAATCTGGCTCTCTGCAACTGGATTTTGGCCACATCCAACCCCATCTTGGACAACTGGTAGGTGGAAAGGGTTTCCAACCCGGTAAAAATTGGCTGCCGGACCCTCCCGGTTAATCTAAATTGATTTTTGTCCTCGCCTTCAAATTGAACCCCACCAATATTTATACTGGTATCGTTTGTACGGCGGTAGTCGTACTCAGCAGAGAATTTCGGCAAAAAGCTGGTTCTCGCTTCATTTTTTCGCTCAAGGGCGAACCTAATCTCCTCTTTGGCCAGCTGCACTTCTAGGTTGCGATCCAGCGCCAGTTGGATACTCTCCTCGAGAGTCAGGACTGGGGGTGTTTCCTGGGTTGGCATCTGTTGCTGGGCAAATGTCCGTTGAGACAGCAGACTCAAACTAATGCAGATCACCAGAGTTCCCAGCCATCTGAAGATGCCATGGATATTTGCGGAAATTTTGCCTTGCCAAACCATCTCTCACCTCGTTTTTTATGATTTTACGCGGTGGTTTTGTAAGCTTGTACTGAAATCACGTTCATAGGGAATTGGCATACATTTGTCAAGCGCCAGCTGTGTCTCGAGTTACCCGCAGATCAATACCCATCTTATTCGGAAGAAGATTCTTTCTGAGTAGATCGGCACCCATTGATCCACATGCATGTCCTACGACTTCAAATCTGAGTGACCCGAATCAACAGGCTATAAAACCTATAAAGTGAAGGCAAGGAAGATAGTCATGAAAACATTAAGGAGAATAAAGCCATCTAACCTTTCCAATCTTGACTCGCTGCCGCATATGGATTGGTGGGCCCATGTCCCTGTCCCAGGGCTAGACCGTGACGGATGGCCTCAGTAATAAATCGCTTTGCTGCTGCCACCGCCTCAACCACCTCTAGTCCTTGAGCAAGGTAGGTGGCAATGGCGGAAGCATAGGTGCATCCGGTGCCGTGGACGTTCTTGGTTTCCACCCGAGGGGAGCTAAACTCGTGGAACTGCCGACCATCAAAAAGGAGGTCCAAGGCCTCGCCTCGAAGGTGGCCGCCTTTGACCAGCACATGCTTCGGCCCCAAACCATGTATTTCCTCGGCCGCTTGGTGCATCTCAACCTCGTTTCCAACCTCCCAGCCAACCAGGGCAGAAGCCTCTGGCAGATTGGGTGTCACCAGAGTGGCCAAGGGCAACAGTGTTCGTGCCAAAGTCTCCCGTGCATCCGCAGCCAGTAGTGGATCGCCGCTTTTCGCCACCATAACCGGATCCACCACCACAATGACCGGTCCGTATTCGGCCAGTTTCTTGGCAACCAACTCCACCACTGCTCCATTGAAAAGCATCCCGGTTTTTACCGCGTCTACACCGATATCTGAAAACACCGCGTCAACTTGCGCCGCAATAAAATCCAATGGCACCTCATGGATGGCCTCCACCGCCACGGTGTTTTGGGCCGTAAGTGCAGTTAGCACACTCATGCCAAAGCCGCCCAACAAGGTGATGGTCTTCAGATCGGCCTGAATGCCCGCACCACCTCCAGAATCGGATCCTGCTATAGTCAATACTCTTTTCATTATAACGGTCTCCGAGTCCTGAACATCCTGAGACACCTATGGAGAATCCGAGGTTCGCCATCATTCCAAGCAGGCAAACTAGAGAGTTCTCTTTGGTTAAAGCGCATGGGATCATGCTATTAGTTCAACCAAAGTGAGTCAAGAAATTTCACAGCCCAAGAACTTATCCATCTCCATAAAAAAAGGCCACGAAATTTACCTTCGAGTTGCTTCAGGTAAGACTTCGTGGCCTAATATCTTCAAAAGTTCGGTTCTCGAGACTTAAATCAGGGGACTCGCCGCCAACTAGAAGTGCCGTGTCACTCCTAATCGATAAAGCTTCTCAGACGCTCACCTCGAGAACTATGTCGCAGCTTACGAATGGCCTTTTTCTCAATTTGCCTTATGCGCTCCTTGGACACACTAAAACGCTCACCGATGGTCTTCAAGGTTTCAGTGGGCCTACCGTCAATGCCAAATCTGGATTTGAGGATCGTTTCTTCTCGGCTGGACAGAGTGCTCAACACCTCTTCAGTGATCTCTGTCAGCTCCTGCTTGCTCACATCCTCAAGAGGTGAAACGGCTCTCTCATCTGCGATAAAATCACCCAATTTCTGCTCCTCGCTGCCCAAAGGAGCTTCCAGGGATACTGGTCGAGTGGAAAGCTGGATGATCATCATCACTTTGTCTAGAGGCAAATCGGAGCGCTCGGCAATTTCCATGGGAGTGGGTTCCCGGCCAAGTTCTTTTACCAGTTCATAGAAGACTTTGAAAAAGAAGCTCTTCATTTCAATGAAGTGTACAGGTAGTCTAATAGTGCGAGTCTTGTCATAGATTCCCCTGATAATACTCTGGCGCACCCACCAGGTAGCATAAGTACTGAAGCGATTCCCTTTGGTATAGTCGTAACGAGCAACCGCCTTGAGCAGCCCCATGTTTCCTTCCTGGATGAGATCCAGAAAGCTCAATCCCCGGCCCCTGTGTCGTTTTGCAATGCTCAACACCAACCGCAGATTACCCTCAACCATTTCATTTTTGGCGATATCGATTCTTTCAGCTATTTCGAGGGCTTCTGCCACTAACTGGTGCTTATCTACAGTGGCATCCTCAAAGGATGCAGCCTCCTCCAGGGCCGCTAGAGCATGCTCAACCATCTTCTCACGCAACCCTGGGTAGTTTACAATCTCATCCTGCCATTTCCGCAACTGCTGACGCAGGTCTTCAAACTGAGGATCTTTGGCCCGCTCATCCCAGATCAGGGCTACCAACTCCTCTTGTCCCTCTTTGATGGTTTTAGCCAGTTCGATTTCGCGTTCCGGCGTTAGCAAAGGAAACCTAGAAATCTCCTGAAGATAACAGCTTATGAGATCTCCCTGAAACATGTCTTCGTCGGTGGTGTTGCGATCCACTAGTTTGGCCACTGCACCATTTTTAGTGGTTTTAGTTTGATCTCCATCACCTACTCGGACACAGTCGGTATCTTCGGCCTGAACAGCTACACCCTCATCTGCATTCCCCTGACCAACGTTATGCAAATCCCTCTCTCTGCAGACCAACTCTTCCAAACACTCTGCCTCCAATAGTTTGGCAGTAAGCAGTTCATCAAGTGTTCCTGCCTGGCTTTCGAAAATATCGTCGTTCTCATCAGCAGTTCTTGTACGCTTGGGAATACACAAAGCCATAGCACTAATCCCCCTCACAGAAGCCAGCTCATGGCTGCCTCCTGCACTTAAAGACAGATAGAAGAATATTGTTCATTATAATCTACCTAATCGGTAGGAAAAGTAAGCATTTCTTGGCCCCATGTCAAGGAAATAAAATCATAAACTCAAAATGATTTACTTTGAATAGACAGGATGCCAAAAGGCGAGGTCTAAAAAGCATTCAAAGGAATGAATCAGGAGAGAAACCCAGCCCAGATAATTCATGAATTATCCGGGTTAGATGTGCAGTTCCACCACGTCACCATCTTGTAGGACATAGTCGCGTTGCACCATCTGGCCATCAAAAACACCTTCGCCCCAGACCTTGGCGATTTTTAGTTTCTGGGCAAAATCTTTGTGTACCTTGCCGGCAAAATCTTCCATGGTGCTGCCTTTTTTTAAAACAAAGGGAGAGGTACGGTCAGGCTCCTTTCCCGGAGCTTTTGAATACACTCGAATGATTTTCAACCTCTCAACCAGAATCCTTTTCAGGTTCTCCAGATTGCGACCGCTATTGACAGACACTGCAAGCACCGGCCAGTCTTCATCAATCAGTTCGCTAAAAATCTCGAGGTTCTCATCGGTGCTCTCATCATCATTCTTATTGGCCAGCACCAGAAAAGGAATAAAGTTCAGAAGGTCTTGCTCAGTGTATGTATCGTGCAGATGGGTTGAGACTATACGATGCTCCTCCAGCAGATTAATCGTATCTTCCAGTTGTTGCACTGGATCTGTTTGTAGGTCCACAACCAACAATATCAGATCTGCCCTGCGGATAAGAACCAGCAATTCCGGCTCCATATAGTCCCGGTTCAGCGGCGGAGTATCCACCAATTGAATCTGGATGTTTTCTACGGGCATCATCCCTGGGGTAGGTTTCCAGGTGGTGAGGGGAAAATCGGCTACTTCCGGATTAGCGTTGGTTAGGGTTGCCACTAGAGAGGACTTACCCACATTGGTAGGGCCAACAACCACAACCAGTCCCGCGCCTTCCCGCTCTATACTGAAAGCAGATTCACGCTTGCCAACGCTCTTTTTGGCCTGTGTCGATGATTTTAGCTTGGAGATCCGCTTGCGAAGACCAGCCCGCAATTTGTCTGTGCCCTTATGTTTGGGCATAATGGTGAGCATGTCTTCCAGGCAGGCGATTTTGTCGGCAGGTGTCTTCGCCGCCCGATAGCGCTTCTCAGCTTCAAAGTAATCGGGTGGAAGGTTTGCTGGCATTTTTGCTTATTTGAGACTTTCTGGTTCTTTCTTTTGTCCTAAAATACGTTAGAAGAATTTGCCCTGCAAGTCAACCGGTGGAAAAAGCAAAGGGTTCCTATTCTAAAGAGTGTGTGGTTTTGAGAGCATACCAAAAAGCGCCTTCATGGATAAAATGATCATTGCATCTTTAAGTCAAATTGTGGCATTTTTGGAAGACAAGTCTCGTCAAACTTGGTGCTACACGCTACTATCTATGACCTTTGCTGATGCAGGCAGAGCTGATCATGCGCTTGATTAGCTCACAGCAGATGCTTATCATATTTCTCGAGAGTACGCGGAGGTAAATCATGCCCATCTATGAATATCGCTGTTGCTGCTGCAGTCAATGTTTCGAGAACCTGATGCTGAAATCTGACGATCCTGTACCTGCATGCCCGCATTGTGGCGCTGAGCAGGTTGAACGTTTGCTGTCCTCGTTTTCTTGCGCTTCCTCTTCTGGCGGGCTAGACAGTGCTGCCACGGCAACTGGATGCGGCAGCGGCGGCTTCTCCTGAGCTTCCTAACAAGGTCGGCGTCGCCGGCCTATACTTATTTAACATCCCCCCTAGATCCGTTATCGCGACTCCAAGGATTTAGATACCCGTGTGGTTCATCGCTGATCTACATATCCACTCACATTACTCGGTAGCCACCAGCAAGGCCATGGAACCCGAGAGCCTGTACCGATGGGCTCAGCTCAAAGGGGTGACAGTGGTGGGAACTGGAGACTGTGCCCATCCAGGGTGGCTGGCCGAACTTCGAGAGAAGCTGCAACCTGCCGAACCTGGTCTGTACCAGCTCCAATCGGAGCTGGCAAAAACTGTGGATGCATCAGTACCAAATCGTTGTCAGGCTCCGGTGCGGTTTCTGCTCAGTGCTGAAATCAGCAGCATTTATAAGAAGAACGGACGCACCCGGAAAGTTCACAACCTTGTCTTCCTGCCGGACATGGAGGTCGCCCGTAAATTACAGGCGGCATTGGCTCGTATTGGCAACATTCAATCAGATGGGCGCCCCATTTTAGGGCTGGATGCCAAAGAATTGCTCAAAATCGTTAAAGAGACCTCAGAGGAGGCTGTACTTGTTCCTGCCCACGCCTGGACCCCGCACTTTTCCGTGCTCGGGGCCAAATCTGGCTTTGACAGTCTGGAAGAATGTTTTGAAGAGCTGACTCCCCTTGTCCCTGCCATTGAAACGGGCCTTTCCTCCGACCCAGCCATGAATTGGAGACTCTCGTCCTTAGACAATTTCCGCCTCATCTCCAACTCCGATGCTCACTCTCCGGTCAAACTCATGCGGGAGGCAAATCTGTTGGATACCGATATCTCCTATTCTGCCATCATGAGAGCCATCACTGAACCGGACAGTCCCGCTTTTCTGGGCACCTTGGAGTTTTTTCCAGAGGAAGGCAAATATCACTACGACGGCCACCGTCCCTGTGGCGTCCGGTTTGCCCCCGCAGACACTAGAAAAAACGATGGGCGCTGTCCCAAGTGCAACAGCAAGTTGACCGTAGGTGTAATGCACCGGGTGGAGGAATTGGCTGACCTCCCTACGGGCAGGCGGCCGCCCAGGGCTCGCCCATACACCTGCATAATTCCATTGATGGAGATTATCTCTGAGGTGGTACAAGTTGGGGTCAACAGCAAAAAGGTAACTGGGATTTACCTGGACCTTTTGAGCAGGCTGGGAAACGAGTACCACGTGCTCGTAAAGGCGGAATTGGAGACAATCCACCAAGTTAGTTCCCATCTCCTGGGAGAGGCCATCAGCAGAGTACGCTCAGGCCAGGTCAGCATCAACCCTGGCTACGACGGCGAATTCGGCACCATTAAAGTTTTCGACCGTGAGGAACGCGAACAGATCTCTGGTCAGTTGGGGTTATTTTGATACGAGCGATGAGTGACTGATATTCCAGCCAATAGCCATACTTTGGTGTCTTTCATGACACCACAAAGAACGTCGAGTGGAGAGCAGGCGCGCGCATGCAACATAACCTTGCATCACGTTTCCTGCTCCCCCTCTAAAATTCCGTACGTTGGG
>Ga0209536_100002583_pt1 | contig 29527 bp, 19 predicted proteins | sample DeeMarSeWOR28_12_FD_187461 | JGI IMG/M metagenome (GOLD analysis project Ga0209536, IMG submission 187461) | Marine sediment microbial communities from White Oak River estuary, North Carolina - WOR-2-8_12 (SPAdes) (version 2) | ecosystem: Environmental > Aquatic > Marine > Intertidal zone >...
GATCGGCTTGCGGAAACGCAGCGTCATGCGGTCGCTTTCACCAATCGCCAAGTACTTTGCGTTGCACTCGGCGCGTTCCATTTCAGGCTCGATTTCCCGGCAGACGGCCAGTCCGGGCGGCAGCGACCAGACGCCCTCCGGGTGGTCCCGGCTGTCGTCGGGGTTGGCATTGACCTCGGACCTCGCCTCCAGATAGAGGCCGGCCTTACGCGCAAGGTCAATGACTGCCGCCTCCGGCAGGTAACCGGTTTCGGCTGACTTGACCGGGTCGGCTGTGCTTTCCGCACGGTGCTGCACCACGCCGAGAATGCCACCCGGTTTCAAGACCCGGGCAAACTCGCCGAACACGGATTCGGCGATGCCGTCACCAACCCAACCGTGCGCATTGCGGAAGGTCAGGATCAGGTCGACCGAGTCCGCGGCGCCCAGCGAATTGGATTCAGGAGGTGAAAACGGCACCACGGCGACCTGGTCGTATACCCCGGGATTCGCCGAGAACTTGTTCAGCAATTCCTCCTGCAAGCGGTAGCGGTACTGGGGCTGATTGGGCACCTCCGTGTCGTAGCTCGCGACAATGAACTGCCCGTGATGCCTGACCACCGGGGCCAGCACCTCGGTGTACCAACCATTGCCCGGCCAGATTTCCATGACCGTCATGCCGTCCTGCAACCCGAGGAACGTCAAAGTTCCGACCGGGTGCCGATAGCTGTTGCGGGCGATGTTCGATTCCGAACGGTGGTCGCCCAGCATCGCGCGTTCAACGCGCGCCTCGACCGGCAGGTCGCCCGCCCATACCGAAGCTGAGGCCAGCAGGCCAAAAAAAAGTGTATACAGCAGTCCCATTATCTTTCTCCTGAAGTTCACTAACGTTTTACCGGCACCCGAAACCCTTTCCGGAATGCCATGCCTATACAGATGCCGGCAATCACGGCAACAATCACCGCGATATCGGCCGGCGCGTGGATGCCCTGCAGCGCAGCGCACAACCCGACCAACATGCCACCGCGAACCCGGTTGACATCCAGCCGCCTGCCGCCGACATCGCCTTTGGAGCGAACCCTTCGAGTCAACACGATGTCGAGAGCGAATATCAGCAGAAACAGCACGGCCAGCCATTCAAAAAGTGTATCGGGGGCGCCCGGGTGCCCGATAAAACCGTCGTGGTCGACCATGAAGACGATCATGCCCCCGAGGCACAACAGGGCGAACAACCACTGATGGCGCAAGGGGTCTTTCAGACTGCCGTCGAGAATGAAAGCCAGGGCGGCCACGGCGCCGAATAACGGACTGGCGGTCGCGTAAATGATAACGATCGAAAGTACCATCAGGATGGAGGAGTCGGTTTTGCGCGCGACCAACCCGCTGCTGCGATTGACGATCCGCACCAGCCCCAGCGTGACGAACACGATCAACACTCCGGGGGAACTGGACGTCAGGGCCACCAGCATGCCGCAGGCGAGGCTGATAAAAGCCGCCGGGTTGTCGTCCGGATTGAGCTCCCGCGCCAGGGCCCAGGAGCCAAACAGGATCACGGCGAAGAGCGCCGCCTGCTGCAACGCCTGCAACAGATCACCCCCGCGATACCAGGCGAGGATGGCGCCGAGCAGGCCGGCCGCGGGCATCAGCAGGAGCACCGCCTTGTTAGTCACATATGCGGGGTCCAGAGGCCGCCCGATCGAGCTGTATTTATAGATCCTGTAGGTCGTCATGCCAGAGCCCGGGGAGGGTTGCGGCCATCATACCAATCCGGCCATCGGAAATCACAGGCCGCCTGGTTCTTTCGCCCGGGCAGCATCTTCCAGATGAGCGCTCCGCTGCAATTGCTCGATGAGGCGTGAAACCCGTTGCGGCGAAGAGGTCTTCCGTGCAAACAGAGCATACAGCGAAGGCACGATGAACAGCGTCAGCACTGCAGAAACCGTAACCCCGAACACGATCACGATGCCGATCGGCTGGCGCGATTCCCATCCGGCACCATGCCCGAGCAACAGCGGCAACGCGCCGAAGGTCGTGGCCGCGCTGGTCATCAGGATGGGCCGCAGGCGCACGGTCGCCGCCTCCAGCACCGCCTCATGTATTTCCAGCCCGCGATCCCGGAGTTGATTGGCGAACTCGACAATCAGGACACCGTTCTTGGCCGAGAGGCCGATCAGCAGGATTGACCCGATCTGGCTGAAGACATTGACCGAAGAACCATACAGCAACAGGCCGATCAGGGCGCCGGTCATCGCCAGGGGCACCGTAACCAGAATAACCAACGGGTTGATAAAGCTCTCGAATTGCGCGGCCAGTACCAGGAACACGACCAGCAGGGCCATCGCGAAGGTCACGTAGAGCGAACTCCCGGACTCCAGGTACTCCCTGCTCTCGCCGTCCCAACTGATGCGGGCCGCTGCAGGCAATGTGTCCCCCGCCACCTCTCGGACCGCTGCTATGGCTTCGCCCAGGCTGACGCCTTCGGCCAACCCGGCCTCGATGGTGATGGCGCGCATCCGGTCATGCCGGTTGAGCTGAGCCGGACCGGCCGACTCGCTGATCCTGACCAGGTTGGCCAGGGGAATCAGGTCACCGGTGATCGAAGACCGTACATAGAGGTTGGTCAGGTCATCGGGGCTGGCGCGGTCTGCCTCCCTGCCCATCAGGACGACGTCGTACTCCCTGCCGCGATCGATGTAGGTCGTTACCTTTCGCGAACCGAGCATGGTCTCGAGCGTGCGGCCTATCGAGAGCAGCGACACGCCCAATGCAGCGGAACGGTCCCGGTCAACCGAGATGTTCATCTGCGGTTTGCGCTCCTGGTAATCGCTGTCGGGATTGATCACCTCCGGAACATCCTCCAGCCGCAGCAGCAAATCGTCGCGCCAGCGCTGCAGTTGTTCGTAGTCTGGCCCACCGATCACCATTTTCAACGGCCGTGCGTCGCCGCCGAATCCAAGACTGCTGCCGTGCGAAACAAAGGACAGCACCCCCGGAAGCGCCGCCAGTCTCTCTCGTATCCGGGCCCCGATTTCCTTGTCGCTCTCGTCGCGCAAATCCCAGTTTTCCAACAGGACGATCGCACGCGCCGAATTGACCTCCGCTCCACCCCAGGTGCCCGGCAGCCGCGTCAGAAATCGCCGCACGGCTTCGGAATCACCGATTTCGTCGAGCAGAATGGCTTCCATCTCGCGCGCGTAGCCGTCCATGTATTCGAGACTGGTGCCTTCGGGCGCCCGCAACAGGATAAAGAACGCGCCGCGGTCCTCGTCGGGCGCATACTCGGTTGGCAAAATATCCATCATCCACGCCGCCAGCCCCGACAGGGCCAGCACGGCAACCACGGCCATCCAGGGCCAGGCAATCACGCGCTTCAGTGCCCTGCGATACACCTCGGCAAAGCGCCTGAACGCATTATCGACACGCCGGGTCAGGCCGGAGCCGAGGCTCTTGCGATGCAACATCTTGGAACACAGCATGGGCGTCAGGGTCAGCGCCACCAGGCTGGAAAAGAGCACGGCGGCGGCCAGGGTGATTCCGAATTCGCGAAGCAGGCGGCCGATGTCGCCCTCGATGAAAGACAGCGGCACGAACACCGCCACCAGCACCAGGGTGGTCGCCACCACCGCGAAGCCGATTTCGTGGGAACCTTCCAGCGCGGCCAACAGGGGTTTCTGCCCGTCCTCGATGCGGCGGTATATGTTTTCCAGTACCACGATGGCGTCATCGACCACCAGGCCAATCGCGAGCACCAGGCCGAGCAGGGTCAGGATATTGATCGTGTAGCCCATCGCGGCCATCACGATAAACGTGGCGACCACCGACACCGGCACCACCAGGGCGGGGATCAGCGTGACCCTGAACGAGCCGAGAAACAGGTAGATCACGATCAGCACCAGCGCGATCGCAATGAACAGCGCACGGTAAACTTCCCGCATGGACGCCTCGATGAACTCGGCGCGGTCGTAGTTGACGGCCAGGACCATGCCCTCGGGCAACTCCGAGGCCATTGCATTCATTTCTTTTTGTACTTCGCGCGAAACCTCCACGCTGTTGGCCCGTGACAATTGCTCTATGGCCAGCGAGACGGCATCGATACCATTTGCGCGGGCAATACTGCGTTCATTCTCGGCTCCAATGCGCACCTCGGCCACTTCACCCAGCGTCACCCGTTGCCCTTCGGGGCCACGCCCCACCACCAGCTTGCGAAAATCCTCTTCCGCCTTGAACCCGGTTGCCGTTCGCAGGGTAAATTCCCGGGATTCCGATTCGAGACGCCCGGCCGGCAGTTCGACATTTTCAGCGCGCAGGGCGGTCTCGACGTCCGCCACGGTCAGGGCGCGGGCAGCCAAGGCCTCCCGCGACAACCAGATGCGCATGGCATAGCGCCTGGCGCCGGAAATCTGCACGCGGGCCACCCCCGGAACCGTCGAGAACCGATCGATCAGGTAGCGGTCGGCAAAGTCGGTCAATTCCAGGCCCGAATGGCGATCCGACGTCAGGTTCAGGTACATCACGGCAGTGCGAAAGGCGTCAACTTTCGAAATTTCCGGCGGGTCGGCCTCGGTGGGCAACTGCTCTACGACGCGGGAAACGCGGTCGCGAATGTCATTGGCCGCCCCGTCGATGTCGCGGGCCACGCTGAACTCCACCCGAATGTCCGAGCGTTCGTCGCGGCTGTTGGAGGTCAGCTTTTCGATCCCCTCGATACCGGCGATCACGTCCTCGATCACCTGGGTCACCTTGGTCTCGATGACCTCGGCCGAAGCGCCGCGGTAACTGGTCTCGATCGACACAACGGGCGAATCGACGTCCGGATACTGGCGCACCGGCAAGCGCCCCAGCGCAGCGAGGCCCAGGATCACCAGCAGAGCCGAAATAACCGTGGCGAACACCGGCCGGCGGACCGATTTGTCCGAGATGATCATGATTCCGGCGCTTTCATCCGCCGCGGCCGGACAGGATTTCGACCTGCTGCCCCGGACGTACTTTCTGCGTGCCCTCGGTGATCACCAGTGCGCCTGGCTGCAGCCCGTCGAGGATTTCGACCTCTCCCGGCCGCCGTCGCCCGCTCTCGACCTCGAGCCGCTCGACCACGTTGCCCTCGCCGACGACGAACACAAACTGCTTGCTGCGTTCCGGCACGATCGCCTGCTCGGGGATCATCAGCGACTCGACGTCTTCCTTGAGCATCGTGACCGTCAGGAACATGCCCGGCCGCAGGCGCCGTTCGCTGTTCGGCAACAGGGCTCGTGCGATCACGGTGCGGCTGACCGGATCAACACGCGTGTCGATGGCGACGACTTCGCCACTGAAGGTGAGGTCCGGCCACGCCGCGCTGTGGGCGGTAACCGCCAACCCGCGCTCGAGCCGGGCCAGGAAGACCTCCGGGACATTAAAATCCAGCTTGATGGATGACGTGTCGTCCAGCGTGGTGATCACGGTGGAAGGACCGACTATGCTGCCCAGGCTGACGCGCCGCAAACCCAACTGACCCGCGAATGGGGCTCGGATCACTGTGTGATCGAGACGCGCCTGGGCTGCATTCACCGCTGCCTGGTCGGCATCCCGCTTGGCTTCCAGTTGTTCCAGTTGCGATTCGGAAACCACGCGGGTCTTGAACAATTCCGTCGAGCGCCGGTACTGGCTTTCCGAGTCGATCAGCGCCGCTTTGGCTGCCGCCAGGTCGGCCAGTGGCTCGGAGCTTTCGAGCCGGGCCAAAATATCGTCCCTGGCGACCGTCTGACCCTCCTCGAAAAGGATTTCGACGATCGCAGCGGTGATTTGGGGCCGGATCTCGACTGCTTCGTTGGCCCGCGCGTTACCCAACGCTTCTGCCGCCAAGGGGAAGGGCTTGATGGCGGCTTCGGCGACCACGACGCCCGGCGCCTGCTGGGCGACGGCGAGCGGCGCCAGCGACAGGCACGATGCGAGCAGCACCATCAGCTTAGTATCTCGTTTCAATCTCTATGTCCGAATGAGTCAGCACCGCATGATACCCCGAAAGAAAAGGGCCGGCACTGCCGACCCTTGTACTGAACCTCATCTTCGATCGCCGATTTGCCGGGCCTGCCCGGACCGGCATCGGCCAGAATCAGAATCGGGTGCGAAACTCGAGTCCCCAGTAAGCCGGTTCGTTGACGAACGCGGTCAGGTTGAGGAAGTTGATGCCGCCCTCGACCACCACTTCGTCGGTGATGTTGCGGCCCACCAGGGCAAAGTCCATGCCGTTGTCGAGCCGGTAGCCCGCGCGCAGGCCACCGAGCCAGCGTTCTTCCTGGACGAATTCGATCGATTCATGCAGGAACAGGTTGGATTCGTCGCGGTAGCTCCAGTCGGTGTTGAAATAGAGGTCTCCGTTTTGCAGCGGGTGCGTGTACTGCAGAATGAAGTTGAAAATCCACTCGGGCGTGCGCGGCAGCGGATTGCCGTCGATGAAAACCTCGGTCACGGGTCCGAACGGGCCATCACGATAGCCAGCGATCGGATCCAGGCCGGTACAGGACGGCGTCGAGCCGCACTGGTCGTCGCGGAGGCCCGGATCATCAATCTCCGTGTCGTTGTAACTCAGGTTCGCCGACACGAACAGGTTCTCGGTGATTAGAAGGTCGAATTCGGTTTCCAGGCCGTAGCCGTTGACCTGGTCTGCATTCAGAAGTTGATTCACGTTCGCGGCGCCGCCGGTCGCGGTGAGTTGCTGGTCGTCGTTGCGGAACATGTACACCGAGGTGTTCCAGCGGGCGCGGCCATCCATCAGTGTGCTCTTGAAGCCGATTTCGCCGGAGATGGTGTCCTCGGTCCTGGCCGAACTGACAAACCCGAAACGGCCCAAGGTGACCGGGCCGCGCGAACCGGTGGCCAGGCGGGCGTACCAGGTCCAGTCTTCATAGGCGTCGAATGTCACCGCGACATCCCAGTTGAAGAAATCATCGGAAACCGAAATCGACGCCGGATTGACGATGCCGCCGGGCACCGCCGGCCCCACCGTCAAATCCTTCTCGTCATCCGTCCAGCGGCCGCCGACAGTCAGTGCCCAGGCATCGTTGATCTCGTACTCGGCCTGGCCGAACAGGGCCCACGAGGTGGTCTGCTGGCTGACCAGCGCGCTCTCGGGTGGGAAATGGAAACTCTGGTTGAGCAGATCAAAGTCTTCGTCGAAATAATAGAATCCCGTCTGCCAAAACAGATTCTGCGCCCGTCCGGCCAGCCGGAACTCCTGGGTGATCTGCTCGAGATCGTCCAGGCCGTCTCCGGTGGCCACCACCGCGAACAGCGACTTGCCGGGAACCCCGATATCGGCGAAGTCAAAGGTCACTTCGCCACCGTCCACGTCCGCGCTCTGGAAGTTTTCGAGCGTGTCGTAACCTGTGATCGACGTCAGCGTCATGTCGTTCGAAAGAGTCCATTGCAGGTTCAATGCGCCACCCATGTGGTCGGTGTCCATGGTGGCGATCTCGCTGTCGTGGGTGGCTATCTTTTCATTGAAACCGGGCCGCAGACCCGGGCTGCCCACCGCGATCGCGTTGGCGTAGAACACGTTCGGATCGCTGCCGTCCTGGTTGAAGCCGTGCAGTTTCAGGTGCCCTCTGAAGGTCTCGGAGGGCTCCCAGAGGAACTGCAGCCGCCAGGCGAATTCCTCGAAGGCGCCGAAATCGTCGCCCGGGCCGTTATAGGTATTGTCGATCCACTTGCCGCGGTCCTGGTACTTGAGGGATGCGCGCATCATGAACGTGTCCGAGAAGGAGAAATTGCTGGCGGCTTCGGCAATGAAGGTCTCGCGCGAACCGTAGGACGCGAGGAAATAACCATTACGATCCGCGCTCGGCCTGACCGAATCGATCTTGATGACGCCGGCGTTCGTGTTGCGGCCGAACAGCGAGCCCTGCGGCCCCTTCAAAACCTCGACGCGCTCGATATCGAACAAGGGCACGCTACGTAACGTATTGTTTTCCAGTGAAATGTCATCGAAAATCATCGCCACCGGCTGGTTGGCGTTGACGTCGAAATCGATATTACCCATGCCGCGCAGATAGAAGCGAGGCTGCGTGCGGCCGTTCGAAGTTTCGATATTCAGCCCGGGGACGCGGGCAGCCAGCGCGCGGATGTCCTGGGCGCCACCGAGGTAGTCGCTGACCAATTCGCCGGAAATCGCCGACACCGCTACCGGCACGTCGGTCAGCGTCTGCTCGCGCTTCTGGGCGGTGACCACGATTTCTTCCAGCATCAACTCGTCTGCGAATGCGGCTGGTATTGCGAGTGAACCGGTGATGGCAAGAACGATGACTCGTGTCGGTAACTGCCTGTGCATTATTGTTCTCCGTGAAGGTGTGCCCAGATTATAGTCTTGCGCCGCGTAAATTCTACCCCGGATCGAAACCTGGTTGGTCATCCGGCGACCCGATCCGCCATGGATGTCGTTTGCATTGACTCCGCCCTGAGCTATCCTGCGGGCATGCAGTCCTACTCGGCCATGTCCCTCTTTCGCCACGCCCTCCGCGGACATCGTGGCTGGCGGCCGGCATGGCGCAATCCCGAGCCCAGGCGCCACTACGAGGTTGTCATCGTCGGGGCCGGCGGCCACGGCCTGGCGACCGCGTATTACCTGGCGAGCAAACACGGCATTCGTGACGTTGCGGTGCTCGAGAAAGGCTGGCTGGGTGGCGGCAACTCCGGGCGCAATACCCAGGTTTGTCGCTCCAATTACTTTTACCCGGAAAGCGCCGCATTTTACGAGCACTCGCTGCAGCTGTTCGAATCCCTGGGTGTTGATCTCGATTTCAATATCATGTTCAGCCCCCGCGGCAACCTGGAACTGAGCCACGGCCTCGAAGAGCTGGAAATGAACCGGCGCTGGGCCAATGCCATGACGCTGAACGGCATCGATTCGGAACTGCTGGGCCGCGAAGACATCAGGCGCATGGTCCCTGTCCTGAATCTCGATTGCCGTTTCCCGATTGTCGGCGGCTTTGTCCAGCGCCGTGCCGGGATCTCGCGGCACGATGCGGTGACCTGGGCCTACGCGCGGGCCGCCGACGCCGCCGGGGTGGACATCGTGCAGTCCTGCGCGGTGACCGGGTTCGCGAGCGGCGATGGCGGACTGCGGGCCGTGCACACCAACCGGGGCACCATCGGCGGCGACTGCTTCGCGCTGTGCGTGGCCGGGAACAGCAGTGCGCTGGCAGCCACCGCGGGGCTGAAGTTGCCAATCGAGAGCCTCGCATTGCAGGCGATGGTGACCGAACCGGTCAAGCCGGTGCTGGACACGGTGATCGGGTCGGCCGTGATCCATTGCTATGTCAGCCAGTCGGACCGTGGTGAAATCGTGATCGGCGGCGGCGCCGACCCGTTTCACTCCTACGCGCAGCGCGGCGCCCTGCCGACCACGCGGGACAACGCGGCGGCAGTTCGTGAACTCATCCCGAGCTTCGGCCGCCTGCGAGTGATGCGCCAGTGGGCAGGCGTCTGCGATATCGCACCCGACTCGAGCCCGGTGGTCGGCCGCACCGCCATCGAAAACCTCTACCTTTCCACCGGCTGGGGCACCGGCGGATTCAAAGCGATTCCGGCCGGCGGCGATACCCTGGCCTGGACCATTGCGCACGACCAAACCCATGAACTGCTGCTGCCGTTTTCCCTCGAACGGTTCAACACCGGGAAATTGATCGACGAGGGCGCGGCCGCGGGCGTGGCCCACTGAGCCGGCCCCGTGGCCTCTGATCGCCTCAGGTCATCTGCTGAACTTTCCCTCGTCGCCATGCAATTTGAGCCATTCCAATAATCGTTCGGACTGTGGCGTCAACGCCGAAGACTTCGGCCAGATGACAAAGAAATGATTTTCCTCCGTGTAGCTCATATCGGAGGCCTTCACCAAAAATCCCTTTTCTATCAGCAATTCGACGATATGACGCCATCCCAGTGCAATCCCTTCTCCCGCCATTGCCGCCTGGACAACCAGGGCATAGTCATTCAGTCGCAGGCCATCGCCTGGGTCTCGATAATCGAAGCCGTGAAACCTGAACCAACTCTGCCATGTCGGTCGCGGCCTGAAAGGTTCATCAAGATGGATGAGCTTGGCCTTTGCCAATTCCTCGAGAGACCCGGGCGGCTGCGCATGGGCCAAGAAAGACGGGCTGCAGATGGGGAAGATTTCCTCTCGAGCCAGCAGATGCGAATGGTATCCATCCCACTTGCCCAGACCGCGGCGCACGCCAAGAGAGCTTGAATTGTCCGGGATCTCTATATCGCGGTCTGTCGTTTGAAGACGAATTTCGATGTCGGGATTGTTGGCTCTGAACTCCGCAAGCCGCGGCACCATCCAGTAATGCGCGAAGGCGGTTGAAACCGAGAGCGTCACGTGGCCTTCCACGCCCTCCGCTACGAGGCGTTCGGCCGACCGCAGGATGCGCTTCAGCCCAAACGAAACGTCATTATAGAATCGTTCCCCCGCATCGGTCAGTACGATGGCGCGATGCCGCCGATGGAAGAGCTCAACGCCCAAAGCAACTTCGATTTGCCTGACAGCCTGACTGACAGCGGGCTGCGAAACGTGGAGTTCCTGCGCTGCTTTGGTAAAGGACTGATGCCGAGCTGCCGCTTCGAAGGCGAATATGGCGGCGGACGAATGAATATACTTCCGATAATTCAGCATAAGCATACCTTATACCATGCCCAACAATTTTCAATCATTACAAGTCTGCACTAAAGATTTAAGATTCGACGTGTCGATCTGTAGAGGTTGGAGATGCTTCGAGCAACTCGACGAGGACACGGTAGCGGCAGCCGCTTCGCACGCCAGGCTATAGCAGCTACAGCTTATGTGACGCGGAACAGCGAGCCCAGCGAACGCACGTCATTGCCAGCGTGGCGATCCTGGATGGCGATCTCTTCCAAATCCTCGTGACCGAATTCAACGAAATGATTGTCGCGGAAACACTGCTCGATGGGAAAACTCTCTGGCCCTCGGGCGCGGACGACGGACAGCGCGAGGAGCGACGGTGAAAATATGCAGATCGTGAGCCCCATGACGCAAACGAACGGGTCCATGGCCAGCATGGTCGGCCGGGCCTATCTCGAGATCACTCCCACCCCCACGATCCTGGAGCGGCTGATTCATCTGCCGCAGCACTCCTACGTGTCGATCACGTGCTCCCCAGCACATGGGATCGAACCGACACTCCAGCTGGCCGAGCAGCTGCGCGGTTTGCCGGAAGAACGAAGACTGAAGCTCATCCCGCACATCGCGGCGCGCATGGTACGCGACCGCAGCCATCTGCGCGGAATCCTGGCGCGCCTCGATGCGCTCCGGGTCGAGAGCATCTTTGTTCCGGGCGGTGACGCGCCGCAGCCTCTGGGAGACTATGATTGCTCACTGGCTCTGCTGCGTGACATCGCTGAGATCGGCCACCGCATCGTGGATATCGGGATCGCGGCGCACCCCGAGGGGCACCCGCTGGTTGAGGACGCCCAACTTTTGACCCTGCTGCGGGAAAAGCAGCCGTATGCCACGTACCTGGTCACCCAGATGTGCTTTGAGCCGGAAGCGCTTGTCGCCTGGCTAAAACGCACGCGGGATTCGGGGGTAACCTTGCCCGCCTGGATCGGCCTGCCTGGCGTGGCAGACATCCCGAAACTGCTTTCCCTGTCCCTGCGCATCGGCGTCGGGCAGTCGATCCGGGTGCTCAGGAAGCAGGGCGGCCTAGTCCGGCGGATGATCCGTCCGACCCCCTACCAGCCGGATGACCTGCTGGCCGGGCTGCAGGCGCACATGGGGGAACCCGGGCTCAACATTCCAGGGTTCCACCTGTTCAGCTTCAATGATGTCGAGCGGACGGAAGGGTGGCGGCGGGAGACGCTGAGGAAACTCAGCACCGGCGTCATCGCTTAAACGACTGGCGGCGGGGCGAAAAGACCCGCGAAGCCGCCCCACCGTCCAGCACCGACACTCCGCGTGGGGCCGGACGGTCGCCGTTGGCGGCCTGAGGGACATGCAGGCTCCACTGGATTGAAACGCGAGAAGAGGCACCAAAAACAATGAATGAGCAACACGACGAAGAAGACATCATCCTGTCGGAGCTGCCAGACGACGAACTCGTGGAACAGATGCACGACGATCTGTATGACGGCCTGGCCGACGAAATTGCCCAGGGAACCCAGATTTTGCTGGATCGGGGCTGGGAGGCCACGCGCGTGCTCGAAGAGGCGCTGGTTGCCGGCATGACGATCGTCGGCGTCGATTTTCGCGACGGCATCCTGTTCGTGCCGGAAGTGCTGATGGCCGCGAATGCGATGAAGGCCGGCATGGCGATCCTCAAGCCGATCCTGTCCGACACGGGCGCCAAGCCGGTCGGCAAAATGGTCATCGGCACGGTGAAGGGCGATATCCATGACATCGGAAAAAACCTGGTCGGCATGATGATGGAGGGTGCCGGTTTCGAGGTCATCGACCTGGGCATCAATGTCGAAGCCGATGCCTACATGGCCGCCCTGGAGGAGCACCGTCCCAACATCCTGGGCATGTCGGCCCTGCTGACCACCACCATGCCCTACATGAAAGTTGTCATCGACACGATGAAGGAGCGTGGTGTCCGCGATGATTACATCGTGATGGTGGGTGGTGCCCCGCTGAACGAGGAATTCGGGGCCGCGATCGGCGCTGACGCATATTGCAGGGATGCGGCGACCGCTGTCGAAACCGCCAAGGAACTGATCAGGAAGGCGTCCTGAACCCGGAACTTCCAAAAACCCTGATCATCGCCTGCGGCGCGATCGCCCGGTCTATACGAGTGCAATGTGCTTGCGATGATCTCGCATAAACACATCTTATGTCATGCCCAACAATTAACAGTCATTACAAAGCTGCATTAAAGATTTAAGATTCGGGATATCAATATGTAGAGGTGGGAATGGTCCGATCAAGTCGACCAGGACAGGGTCGCGGCAGACGGTTGACACGCCAGACTATCGCAGCGCCAGCTTATGTGACGCGGGAGATTCCGTATTACGCGCTCCTCGATGACGAGGCTCTGGAACGCATCGAGCGTCACGCCGATTGGTTATTGCAAGAGATCGGTATCGAATTCCGCGATGATCCCAAGGTGCTTGAAGATTGGCGCAGCGCTGGGGCCACTGTGGACGGTGTGCGGGTGCGAATGCCAGATGGAATGGCGCGCCGACTCTGCAAATCCGCACCGGCTGAGATTACTCAATTGGCCCGCAATTCGAACCGAACCGTCCAAATCGGTGGAGCGCATTGTGTCTTTGCGCCAGTTTATGGATCGCCCTTCGTACGCGATCTTGAGAAGGGCAGGCGTTATGGCAGCTTGGATGATTTTGAGAATTTGGTGAAGCTCACTTACATGACGCCGTGGCTTCACCACTCAGGCGGCACCATCTGCGAGCCCTGCGACATTCCGGTCAACAAGCGACATCTCGATATGGTTTATGCGCATTTGCGCTATTCGGATAAACCCTTTCTCGGTTCGATTACAAGCGAAGAGAGGGCCAGGGACTCCATCGACATGGCCCGCATCGTTTTCGGGGAGCAGGCGATGTCAGAGCACTGCGTGATCATGGGTAATGTCAATGCCAATTCACCGTTGGTGTACGACAAAGTCGCCACGCAGGCGATCCGAGCGTATTGCGGCCAGGGACAGGGCATCATCATTGTTCCGTTTATTCTGGGCGGCGCCATGGGACCGGTGACGACGGCGGGTGCGATTGCGCAGGCGCTTGCAGAAGCCATGGCGGGCATTGCCTACTCCCAGCTTGTCAAGCCCGGAGCGCCGGCCATCCTCGGCAATTTCCTGTCTTCGATGAGTTTACGATCCGGCGCTCCCACGTTCGGCATGCCGGAGCCGGTCATGTCCAATTACGCCATCGGTCAGTTGGCACGACGGCTCAACCTGCCCTTGCGTTGCGGAGGTGCTTTGACTGCATCAAAAACCTGTGACTCACAGGCCGCTTCTGAAAGCGCGGATAGCCTTCACTCTACAGTAATCGGGGGAGCCAATTATGTCTTGCACGCGGCCGGCTGGCTGGAGTCAGGGCTGGTCACGAGCTATGAAAAATTGATCCTCGACGCTGATCGACTGGGCGCGATGCAGGTATTACTGGGTGGATTCAGGACGGACGAGAATGCGCTTGCGGCAAGTGCATATGAACTGGTGGCCCCCGGCGGACACTTCCTGGGCTCAAGCCACACCATGCAGAACTATCAAACCGCTTATTACGAAGCCCAATTGTCCGATTCCGAAAGCTTTGAGCAATGGGTCGAAAGAGGGTCAAAAGACGCAAGCATGCGTGCTTTCGATCGATGGAATGCCATGCTGAAAGAATATGAAGCACCTCCCCTCGACGTTGCGATCGACGAGGAGTTGAAGGCGTTCATGGACAAGAAAAAGCGCAGCGTGCCAGATGCCTGGCACTAATTGCGCAGACGAAGTGTCTTGGTGAAAGCGCGAACCGGCAGGCGATAGTAAATGGAAACTCATGCAAAGGTTGTGATCATTGGTGGCGGGATCGTGGGTTGCTCGATCCTGTTTCATTTGGCAAAACATGGCTGGAAGGATGTCGTCCTGCTCGAGCGATCCGAGTTGACATCCGGATCGTCCTGGCACGCGGCAGGTCTTGTTCATACCTTGTCGTCTGATCCCAATGTCTCTCTGATGCAAAACTATACGATCAACCTCTACAAAGAGATTGAAAGGATTTCGGGGCAAGCGGTCGGCCTTCACACAACGGGCGGTCTTTATCTTGCGTCAACGCCTGAACGGCTTGATTTTCTGAAGCAGGAACGTTCCAAGGCGCGCTACCTGGGGCTGGACCAGGAGTTCATCTCCCTGGATGAAGTTGCGAGACTCAACCCACTCATCGATACAAGAAAATATCTTGGTGCGCTCTACGACCCGATCGATGGTCACGTCGATCCGTCCGGCGCGACCTATGCTTTTGCCAAGGCTGCACGTCACTTCGGTGCTCGGTACTACCGCCATGTGCCCGTCATAGAAACCAACCAGAGAGCGGACGGAAGTTGGGATGTCGTCACGCGGGACGACACGATCAACGCCGAAATCATAGTCAATGCGGCAGGACTTTGGGCAAGGGAAGTGGGGCACCTGGCGGGCATTGACCTGCCCGTTCAGCCCATGGAACACCATTACCTCATTACGGACAAGATTCCGGAACTGCAGGGGGTTGGCCACGAACTGCCCAGTGGAATCGATTACGAGGGTAATTTCTATTTTCGTGAGGAGATGGGAGGGCTCATTCTCGGCACCTACGAACCGACCTCGACCCCTTGGATGATAGACGGGACACCGCAAGACTTCGGTCACGAATTGCTGAATCCCGATCTCGAGAGGATTTCCGAGCGGCTCGAAATCGCATTTGACCGGATACCCGCTCTCGCCTCGGCAGGCATCAAGAATGTCATCAACGGGCCTTTCACTTTCGGACCGGACGGCAATCCAATGATCGGACCGGTTCCAGGTATGAGGAACTACTGGGTTGCGGTCGGTGTTATGGCCGGATTCTGCCAAGCTGGCGGTGTCGGTCTGTGCATGGCTGAGTGGATGATCAACGGCGAACCATCGATCAATGTGGCGGCAATGGACATTGCCAGATTCGGTGATTACGCGACCCGGGAATACGGAACGATCAAGTCTGCCGAAAACTACGAACGCCGCTTTCTGTTGACCTATCCAAACGAAGAACTACCAGCCGGCCGCAAGCAGAAGACAACGGCGCTGTATGACAGATTGGTCGCTCGTGGCGCCGTCATGGGCGTGAGTTTTGGTCTGGAGCATGCGCTCTGGTTTGCCGGTGATCCTGCCAAAGCGAAGGAGACGCCAAGTTATCGAAGGTCGAACGCGTTTGAGCATGTCGCCGAGGAAGTGGCTGCAGTTCGCAGCAACGTGGGAGCCATCGAAATAGCCAACTTCGCCAAGCATGAATTCAACGGGCCTGGTGCGGAGGAATTTCTTGACTCACTGCTTGCTGGCAGATTGCCCAAAATCGGGCGTCTCGCGCTTACGCCGATGTTGACGCCGAAGGGCACGCTTTGCGGCGATCTGACCGTCGCTCGGCTGGACAGCGAGACTTTCTTCATTTTCGGTTCAGGTGTCGCGCAGGCCATGCACCAAAGGTGGTTCGAGGATCACCTTCCAAGAACCGGTGTGACTTATCACAACCGCTCGAACAATTGGCATGGGATAGCGCTATCCGGCCCAAAATCACGGGAACTGTTGTCGCGCATTACCCGCGAAAATGTTTCCGCCGATGGATTCAAGTTTCAGGATATTCGGCGCACGACGGTAGGCGGAGTGCCGGTCATGCTTGTGCGCTTGTCCTTTTCTGGCGAGCTTGGATATGAAATTTACTGTGCGCCTCAGTACCAACTCAAATTGTTCGAACAGATTGAGGAAGCGGGATCTGATTTGGGCCTTCGGCTTTATGGTGCCCGCACTCTGATGTCATTGAGGTTGGAGAAGAGTTGGGGGGTTTGGTCCCTGGATTATCGCTCCGATTTTACTGCGGCAGAATCCGGTCTGGATTGCTTCGTGCGATTCGAGAACCATGAGAACTTCATTGGGAGGGAGGCGGCGGTGGTCGAGCGCGAGCGTGGGCCAGAAAAGCGCTTTGCCACCTTTGTCGTGGAAACCGACGATATTGATGCTCACGGGAATGAGGCGATTTTGCACAATGCCGAATGTGTCGGGTACGTCACCTCGGGCGGTTACGGCCATCGCGTAGGTAAGAGCATAGCGCTTGGTTACGTGCCCAGCGACCTCGTCAGTGATGACCTGGCGTTCGAAATAGAATTGCTGGGGGAAAGAAAACCGGCGACCATCGTCATGAATCCGCTCTACGACGCCGATGGAGGACGAATGCGGAGTTGACCCTGGGGTGTTGAAGCCCGCCTCGGAGTCCTCCTTGGCGGGCCGTGGTCAAGAGACTTACTTGATACAGTAACCGCCGTCGACAACCAGGTTGTGGCCGGTAACGTACGACGAGGCATCCGAGGCGAGAAAGATAGCCGGAAACGCGAATTCTTCCATGTGACCGCGGCGTTTCAGGGGTGTCGTTGCCCGAATATCCTCTTCGAGGTCACCTTCGCCAGCAGCAACGTCAGCACCGTCTTCTGGAACATGATCCGTCCATCCGGGGTTGATTGTGTTGACACGGATGCCGTCACCTCCCCACTCGACCGCCAGGTTACGCGCCATCATGTCGAGCCCGCCCTTTGCCGTCGCCACGCCGACGAGGTCAGCGTAACCAACGATGCTCGAATTGGCAGATATGAAAATGATCGATCCGGCTCTCTTCTTTGCCATGAACGGAAAAGCAGCCTTCGACAGGTAGTAATATCCCGACATTTCGACGTCGATCACCTTTCGCCAGTCAGCAATTCCCATTGTTGCCGCCGGGCCTTGGATATTCGTCGCTGCATTGCAAACAAGAACGTCAATGCTCCCGCATAGGCGATCAGCTTCGGCCATGAGCGCCGCGCACTGGGCCGGGTCCGAAATGTCGGCCGCCACCATATGGGCTTCTCCGCCCGCTGCCCTGATCGTCTCGGCGGTATCCTGCAAGTGCTCGGGATTACGTGAGGCCAGCACCAATCTGGCTCCGGCAGAGGCCAGGCCGAGGGCTACCGCACGGCCGAGCCCACGGCCTGAACCGGTAACAACCGCCGTCTTTCCGGAGAGATCAAAGCTGTCGATGCCGCTTCGGCCTTGTTTGTCAGTAATCATGATCGTTCTTTCTCCTTTGGTATGAATTCCAGGGTGCCGCTCGCATGGGTGCCCGTACTAGCGCTGTGACTGGCGCCAGTTGTCAGCGACGTACACATCCACCTTCGACGGGGGCAAGGGTGTTTTGCCAGCGACCATATCAGCGACCTTTTCGCCAATCATCATGCACGGCGCATTCAGGTTGCCGCTAACAATGCTCGGCATAATCGAGGCATCGGCGATCCGCAGATTACCGATACCACGCACACGGCATTCGGGATCGACCACAGCGTTCTCATCGCTTCCCATCCTGCATGTGCCGGACGGATGAAAAGCGCTGTTCGAGTGTTCTCGAATATAATCATCGATTAGTTGGGGCGAGTTCGTCCCGGGCTGTGGCCACAGCTCTTCACCCCTGAACTCATCGAATACGGGCTGATTGAAAATTTCGCGGCCCAATTCCATGCAAGCGCGCATTTCCTTCCAGTCCGCCTCTTCCGCCATGTAATTCGGGTCAACGAGCGGTGCGTCTTCAGCCCGGTTGGAGCGAAGCGTCACCCGGCCTTTGCTTTGTGAGCGCAAACTGCCGACATGGCTGCGAAAGCCGTGCTCTACGGGTGCAAGATTGTCCGGATCGGAAATACACACCGGGGCAAAATGGAACTGAATGTCCGGGTGCTCGATACCGGAATCGCTGCGAATGAAGGCGCCAGCCTCGTAATGATTGGTTGCTCCCTTGCCGGTCTGGTTCAACAGCCATTGAGCGCCAATTCGTGCCTTATTCCAAATTCGTGTTTCCCGGTACAGGGTGATTGGCTTCTTGCAGAGATACTCCAGATTGAATTCCAAATGATCCTGCAGGTTCCGGCCAACTTCCGGAACATTCTGAACCACTTCGATTCCGAGTTTTGCCAATTCGGCAGCTGGCCCGATGCCCGAAAGAAGCAGCAGTTTAGGGGTATTGATCGCACCAGCACTTACAATCACTTGCTGATCGGCGTATGCCACCTGGCGCTTGCCGCTGCGAATGTAAGAGACACCCGTGACCTTCGTGCCATCCAGGATAAGTTTCTCAGCCAATGCTGAGGTAACAATCGAGAGGTTCGGGCGGCGCCTTGCCGGGCGCAGATACGCCAGCGACGTGTTTGCCCGACGACCATTGTCCACATTCATGTCATAGGCACCGAATCCTTCCTGTTGGTATCCGTTGACATCCTGTGTGAACGGATATCCGGCATCAACTCCTGCCTGGATAAAGGCCTGATAGAGAGGATTCTTGCACTTTCCCGTGACCACGCGAACCGGCCCATCATTGCCGTGATAGTCATCGAACCTGTCAGCGTGATTTTCGAGTCGCTTGAAATACGGCAGGACTTCCTGGTAAGACCAGCCTTTCGCCCCTTCGGATTCCCACCGATTGTAGTCCTGCGCATGGCCGCGGATATAAACCATGCCGTTGATCGACGATGATCCGCCCAATGTTTTTCCGCGCGGAGTCCACAATTTCCGGCCTGCGAGGTTCGGCTGCTCAACTGACCAATACTTCCAATCGTAACGTTCGGATTGCAAAAGCATGAGCAACGCAGATGGCATGCGGATCAAAAGACTGGCATCCGGCGGTCCCGCCTCCAACAGCAGGACTTTCGCATCGGGGTTCTCCGACAAGCGCGCGGCAATGACAGCGCCCGCCGATCCGGCCCCCACAACAATGAAGTCGTAGCCTTCTCCTACAGTCCCTGTCTTCGCCATTTCACCCGCACAACCCTAGCCGAATAATTCATAGAAAGTTTGACAATTGTCAAACTTTATTGCAACGTAGGCCAAAAGTAAACAGTGGGAGGAGCATTTGGCATGACGCGGCGGCCCAGGACACAACCGGAAATCAATGAATTTCGACGCCGCGCAATGATCGACGGAACGCTCAGGTCGCTTTCCGAAAAGGGCGTTTCCGGTACGACAATCCGATCGATCTGCGGCGGTGAAAGCGGCTCCCGGGGTCTCATAGCACATTACTTCGAGAACAAAAACGAGCTTTTGGCGGCGGCCTTCCGGGATCTTCTCGGTGAGATCACGGAATCCGTGAGGCGGGCGCAGGAGCGGACTGCAGGTGACGCAGTCGAGTCCCTCAAGGCATTACCCAGGACACTCTTTTCCCGTGACGTATTCACAGCAAGAAACAAAGGGGCGTTCCTGACGCTCTGGCACGAGATCAGGTTCAATCCGTCGATTCGCAGAGCCAACAGAGATTTCTTTCAAACCTACATGGCGGCCGTGGAAACGCTGTTCGCGGACGCCGCCAAACAGCAAGGCGTCAAGATTGACTTATCCAATGCGGCGCTTGGGTTGATTGCCATGATCGATGGGCTGTGGCTCGAGATTTCGATTGATACCCAGACGTGCTCTCGTCAGGAGGCCGTCGACCTGTGCTGCAAGTACATTGACCAGCAACTGGAACATTAACAAAAGGAGGACCTTACGGTGGCCCGATATGAAGACATAGCACTCCTTGATCAACCAACTCTGGTTCGCCGAAGGGACGCCCCGGTAATTCTGTGGGGCGATGACACGAGCGGCTATGTCAACGACATCATTCATGTCCCGACGCAACAGCTTGTCATGGTTCAAATCTGCATGCCGCCGGGCGGCTCATTCCAAATGTCGGAGGTAAACAAGCCTGTTTACGATGCTGACGCCTGTCTCCTCGTGCTCGAAGGTGAGTATACGGTGCGGTTACCTAAGACCGGTGAGGTTCGGGTCGCCAAAGAGGGGGAGGTAGTCTTGCTGTATGGCCCCGAATGGCATTTTGGCTACAACTTTTCCAACCGGGAACTCCGGGTATTGGAGGCCATTGCGCCGCTGTCTGATACCGAGGCTGTGAAGGAGTTGCAGCCGCCGTCCCAACTCCTGGGTGTTGATCCTGTCGCCATAAAGAACTTTCCCGCAACGCGAGGCGATGGGAGTGAACGGCTCCAGATCGTTAGTCGAACATCAGCACTGAATACCGTCATTGGTGAGAGGAATCCCGTATTGCTTCGGGTGCTGGCAAGCGGATCGAGAGTGTCCTCCGCGACATTCGACCTCATCGCTGGCCAGCGGACGGAAACATTCTGTTTCAAAGGGGATACTGCGCTCTACGTAGTCGGCGGACGCATCCATGTCCGTACACCCGGGGTCGGTGGTTGGGATGAGGCAGAAACCGATGATGCCTTCTTCCTTCCGGGCGGAACGCCTTGGGAAGTATTCAATCATGGCGGCGGTCCCGCCACGGTCTATTTTGCGTACTCGGGGAACCTCGGCGACGAGCTCGCTGGCGATTGAGGCGTATTGGGAGAGTCGCCCCGGTGCAATGTGCGCAAAGCAAGCGGTCATTGAATGAGCTGAGCCACACCAGCCCTTCGGTCATCGTGCTGATCGGACTCATCGGCGCCTATGCCCTTACTGCACTTGGTGTGTTGCCAATCATGGTTGGCAATTGGGTGGTGTATCTGGAAATCAGCGAGCATACTGCCGGTTTCATTGCGAGTTCCACGATTGCCGGATTGACCTCTGGCCAGCTCCTCGCCGTCACTGTTTTTGCCGGACGCCCCAGTGTCAAACTCGCGGGCTGGGGCATTGTCATTTCTCTTGTTTTTGATGGACTGTCGATCCTTGCCGACGGCCCAGTTCTCCTGGGTGGCCTGCGGTTTGGTGCCGGTTTGGGATATGGATTGGCATTGATCGCCGTCATGAGTTGGTTCGGTCGGCATGAGAACGCGGATCGATGCTTTGGCGTGGTTATGCTCTTGCAGGTACTGATCTTCGCACCCTTGCTTGTGTTGGTTCCGATCCTGGAAAACACTCTGGGTTCCGCGACGCCCTATCTCTGCCTTCTGGTCCTTGGTTCATTCTCGCTATTGGTACGCCCGCTCCTGAACCTCAACAGTGGCGGAAGCAGCGGCCACAATGAAAAGGGCGATCGCGCAGCCGCCACGGCTCTGGCCAGGCGAGGCACAGCCGCACGCGCCGTGCAACGAAACATTACATTGCGGATTGCCGCGGTAGCCGCGCCGACGATTTTCCTCGTTGGTGTCATGGGAATATGGGCCTATCTTGCACGTTACGGCGATTTCCTGAGGATCGGAAAAGAACACATAGGCTCCGTGCTGGGGGCGGTGACGTTGATCGGCATTCCAGCATCGCTGCTGGTCATTTGGTCTGGCAACAGATTCGGCAGACTTTTGCCCGTTACGCTGGGCATTCTTGCGGTCTTCTTGCCGCTCGCCGCTTTTTACCTGGGTTTCGAAACCTTTGTTGTCTACGTCGTCGCAGCTGCTGCCTTCACATTTGGATGGAGTTACGGCTTTCCCTATATGCAGGCTGTTCAGGCGGATCTCGATCCAACCGGACGTCTCGTGGCAATTGCGATGATTCCGCAAGGACTCGGCTCCGCCATTGGGCCTGCGGCATTTGCGATCGCGATGGGCATCGGGGGTTATCCCGCCGGCTTCCTTCTGGTGATGATCCTGCTTGCCAGCAGCATGGCAGTCATTCTGCCGCCGGTTTTCGCATGCCGAGAAGCGCGCGAGATGAGGCCCTTGCGATGAAATTACAGCCAACCGCTTCTCATTTCGTTAACGGGACTTACCTGGAGGACGTCGAGGGCACCTCTTTCGATACGGTCGATCCAGCGACCGGTGAGACACTCGCGACGCTGAAAGCAGCCACACCGAGTGTGGTCTCTTCCGCCGCTAGATCCGCGCAGATGGCGCAATGCAAGTGGGCCGCGACTCCGCCAGCAGAGCGCGGCAGAGTGTTAAAAAAGGCGGCCGCCCTCCTCAAGGAGAGAAACGATTCGCTTGCGCGGTTGGAATCCTTCGATACCGGCAAGCCGATACAAGAGACACTCGTTTCAGATCCCTCATCGGCGGCTGAATGCTTCGATTTTTACGCCGACGTGGGGTCGGCTCTTGACGAAACAGTCCAGCCCCTGGATGGGGGCAAGTTATATACCCGCCGGGAACCGCTGGGCATCTGTGCCGGTATCGGAGCGTGGAATTACCCCATTCAAATCGCCAGCTGGAAGGCGGCGCCCGCCTTGGCCGCAGGAAACGCGATGATTTTCAAGCCCTCGGACCTGACGCCGCTGTCAGCTCTCAAGTTGGCCGAAATTCTCGTCGAGGCAGGATTACCCCGGGGGATCTTCAATGTTGTGCAAGGTGGGCGAGAGGTCGGCGAGATGCTTGTGTCGGACCCGCTGATTGCCAAGGTTTCACTCACTGGCTCGGTCGCAACCGGCAAGGCGATCATGCGTAGTGCAGCGCAGACGCTCAAGCATATTACGCTCGAACTTGGCGGCAAGTCGCCCCTGATCGTTTTCGAAGATGCGGACCTGGACGACGCTGTGTCAGGCGCCTTGATGGGAAACTTCTACTCTTCCGGGCAAATCTGCAGCAATTGCACGCGCGTTTTCGTCCACGAGGAGATCTATCCGCTCTTCATGGAGAAGCTGGTCAAGCGCACGAAAGCGATCAAACTGGGAAACCCGCTCGACCCAGAAACGCAAATGGGCCCACTGATCTCGCGGGCGCAGTATGACAAGGTCCTGTCCTATATCGCGCAAGGAGTTGACGAGGGTGCGACGATACTGACGGGTGGTCGTTCCGGGCGCGGCATACGCCCGAACCAAAACTGGTTTATCGAACCAACGATATTCGTTGACGTTGACGATCACATGACAATTGCCCGAGAGGAGATTTTCGGTCCTGTCATGTGTGTCTTCAAATTCCGCTCGGACGAAGAGGTCATTCGCCGCGCCAATGACTCCCGATTTGGCCTTGCGGGAGGGCTTTTCACTCAGGACCTGTCACGTGCCAAGGCTGTAGCTTCGCGCCTTCACTCAGGGATTTGTTGGGTCAACACCTATAACGAATACCCCATCGCGATGCCGTTTGGGGGATACAAAGAATCGGGCCTGGGTCGTGAAAACGGAATACTGGGCCTGTTGCATTACACGCAGGTCAAGAGCGTGTTTGTGCGTGAAACCAAGATGGAAAGCTCGATGTAGTGGGCCGACAGATCGGCGGCCGCGTGGTGCCAAGCCCGTTCGCTGCCTTGCCCTGAAAACGCATTAATGGAGGTTGCCAAGTCGAAGTGCTTACGACGGATACTTACTTTACGCGCATCTTCTGCTTGGCCTTTTTTGTGATAGTCACAATCTGCTGCTTCTCATGAGGTGCACGCAGACAGAGACCGGGAGATCGAAGAAATGAACACAAGTTTGAGATTTTCAGTCTGGCTAACGCTGATCAGTGTGCTCGTGGGCCTGTCGGGGCCAGCGCTAGCTCAGCTCGAAGAGGTTATCGTTACTGCGCAAAAGCGAGAACAGAGCCTGCTGGAAGTGCCCATTTCCGTGAGTGTATTCTCGAGCGAATTCGTTATGGAGTCGAGAATCGAGAGTCTCACCGATCTGAAATGGTACGCGCCTGGCTTATCGGGCGAAGATCTGGGATCGGTTACAGGGACCTACGCCATTCGGGGCATCAGTTCGAACACCTTCAATGTCGGTTCCGAGCCAAGTGTTGGCGTGTTCATAGACGATATCTACACAGGCCAAAACACGTCGGCGAGCGCCGGGATATTCGATGTCGAACGCGTTGAGGTGATCAAGGGTCCACAAGGCACACTTTTTGGCCGCAATACGTCCGCGGGCGCTGTATCCATCGTGAGTCGGAAACCGGGGAAAACGCTGGCCAGCCAGGCTGAATTGAGTGTTGGCGATTTCGGACAATTCGACGCTTTCATCGGTGTTGACGTTCCTTTATCAGATACCGCGGGACTGCGCATCGCTGCCAAGCATTCAGAAGGTGAAGGCGACAACTTCAACACCATTACACACCAGATCACGGACAGCATCGAAACCAATCAGGGCCGGATCAGCCTGTTGGCCGATCCGTCGGATGACGTCCGTATCCATCTCACCGCTGATTTTGAGTCAATGGATAACGAAGGACCCGCCTATGAGTATCTGGATCCGTACGGATACTTCGGCGGCCCGAACGATCCCTACGACGGGGTTTGGGCGAGCGACCTGTATTCCTTCGAGAGCCGGGAAAATTGGGGATTGATGGGGCGTGTCGAGTGGAGCCTGAGGGACGCTCTAACCTTCACATCCATCTCGGGTTACCGCGACGTCGATGTTGACGGAGCATTTGATGTCGATGGAACCGCCTTGTTCATATTCAACTACTTTCTTCCAAAGGAGATTTCCAACTTCAGCCAGGACTTCAGGTTGAATGGGTCCAGTGGAAAGATTGATTGGATGGTCGGAGCCAGCTATTACGAAGAGCAAGCGAACACAGCCGTTGCGGTCACCTACAACGAGTACAACATGATCGGCGGAATCGTCATACCGGCCGATGCTTATGGGCCGGGTATACCAGAGGCGCCAGTGACAATCTGCGACGGTGTTACGGACATTGCCTTCTTTGGGGTTACCTGCTCGGATTATGTTTTCGAGCCCAATATCGTCGATGGTAACAGCAGAAGCGTCGCGGGATATTTTGACCTCACCTGGCGTGCGAGCGATGCATTGGATGTCATATTCGGAACGCGCTACACGTACGACAAGAAGAAATATCTGTTAGCGCTGCCACCAAGCTACAGCTTGTTGGCAATATGGCAGGGTCAGCTGACATCCATCGGTACAGCCACACCGGACGGTCCAGTAGAGAAGAACGACAGTTGGAACGGATTGCAGCCGCGCCTCAGCGTTAACTACACCGTCAACGACAATGCCAGCATTTATGGCTCCATCGGACGGGGATACAAGGCCGGTGGTTTCGCGGTCCAGAACGTGTACGAGCCTGGCTTTGATGAAGAAACCAGCTGGTCCTACGAAATTGGCACAAAGTCATTGCTTTGGGATGGTCGTGGAATGCTCAATGCCGCCGTCTACTATTATGACTATGATGACATGCAGGTTGATATTCAAAGCGCCCTGCCCTATGTCACGCGAAATGCCAGCAAGGTCGAAGGTTACGGCATCGAGGCGGATCTGACCGTTGAGCCCGCCGACGGATTCAGACTTATCATGGCCGGCAGCCTGATGCGGGCCGAATGCAATGACTGCGTTCTGCTGGGTTCCGACGGAGCGCCTAACGATGCTTCCGGTAATCCCATGGCGCGCGCTCCGGAGGTGCAGCTCAGCCTGGTTGCGAATTATGATTTGCCGATCTCCGACAATCTTGTGATGCAGCTTCAGGGTTCGGCCGCTTATGAGAGCGAACAGTACTTCACCCTGTTCAAAGAGGAGAACAAGAAGGGTGATGCATATACGCTTGTTTTTCTTCGGGCGGGTATTCGCAACGCGGCCGATACCTGGTCAGTCAGTATCTATGCCAAGAACCTGTTCGATGAAGAGTATTTGATCGACCAGCAGGACTATATTGGCTTCGGAACGCAAAACTATCGTGGCCAGGGCAGGCGACTTGGCGTGACTCTGCGTATGAAGTTCTAGGCCCCATGAGCCAAAGGTGAAGCACTAGGCAGCGCTTCGGAACAGGGTTTCCTTCGTGATACGCTAACCGAAGCGCTGTCAATCCTGACTCTTGTACGTCCTGGTCGCTTTCGCGAACAATAAGTCCTGATGTGTGTTTTCATAGCACGACAAGTGTCAACGGCTGTCTGGTAGATTGAATGTGAACCTCGTAACCCCGCAATCCCTGCCGGCAATACGTGCTCGCATCTGGCGATGCGTGCTCTTTCGTTGCCGACCTCACCCGCCGAAGCTGGACAACCGTCGCCTTGTTGTCGGCGACTTTGTTCAGTGCGGCGCCGAGATCGCGCAGCACCATTCCGTGGCCCGCGCTTACGCACGGGCCGTTGTTTCGGCCGCGGGCCCGGTGAACTGAGGCAGATTCGTGGCGGGATCACGCTATTCAGGTCTTTCCCTGCTGCGAAATGCCTGGTCCGGCCACCGGCGCTGGCCGCGGGCCTGGCGTGATCCGGAACCCCGCAGGCGTTACGATGTGGTCATTGTCGGCGGCGGCGGACATGGCCTCGCGACCGCCTATTACCTCGCCACGCGCCACGGCGTGAAAAATGTCGCGGTGCTCGAGAAATCCTGGCTCGGTGGAGGCAACAGCGGCCGCAACACGCAGGTCAGCCGCTCGAATTACTTCTATCCGGAGAGCGGCGCTTTCTACGAGCATTCCCTGCGCCTGTTCGAGGGCCTCGCGGCCGAACTCGACTTCAACATCATGTTCAGCCAGCGCGGAATCCTTTCCATCTGCCACAGCGCGCACGAAATGGAAATCTATCGCCGTTGGGCCAACGCGATCCGCATGAACGGCATCGACTCCAGGCTGCTGTCCCGTGAAGAGGTCAAGCAACGGGTGCCGCAGCTCAACCTGGACTGCCGCTTCCCGGTCGCCGGCGGCTTCATCCAGGAACGCGGCGGTATTTCACGCCACGACGCAGTGAACTGGGCCTATGCGCGCAAGGCTTCGGCAGCGGGCGTGCACCTGCTGCAGGGCTGCGAGGTTCTCGGCATGGAATGCGGCGACCATCGCGTGTCCGCGGTGCTGACCGGCCGCGGCAGGATCAGCGCGGACCGTTTCGCGCTCTGTGTCGCCGGACACAGCAGTCAACTGGCGGCCATGGCCGGCCTGAAGCTGCCGATCAGCACGATCCCATTGCAGGCGCTGGTCACGGAACCGGTGCGGCCGGTGTTCGACACCGTTATGATGTCGGCGCGGATCCACGCCTACGTCAGCCAGTCGGACCGCGGCGAGATCGTCATCGGCGGCGGCGCCGACCTGCACAACTCGTACGCGCAGCGCGGAAGCCTCGCCACCCAGCTGGACACGCTGTCGGCGCTTTTGGAACTGCTGCCGATGTTCGGGCGCCTGCGCATGATGCGCCAGTGGGCCGGAACCTGTGACATGGCCCCCGATGTCAGCCCGATCGTCGGCCAGACACCGATCGAAAACCTGTACGTATCGACCGGCTGGGGAACCGGGGGTTACAAGGCCATTCCCGGTGGCGGCGACACACTGGCCTGGACCATTGCACACGATCGGCCCCACGACCTGCTGCGGCCGTTTCAACTGGACCGCTTCGCCAGGGGCACCCTGGTCGACGAGGGAGCCGCCTCAGGCGTAGCGCACTAATTACTTTAATATAATTACATAAGATAATGTAAATGCTTAGAATACCTTGTCCATATTGCGGTGTAAGAGACCAGTCGGAGTTCCGCTGCGGCGGCGAAGCCAGCCGCCGACGGCCCGTGGATCCCGAGCAAGCCAGCGACCCGCAGTGGGCCGACTACCTGTTCTACCGGGACAACCCGAAGGGACCCTTGCTCGAGCGCTGGGTCCACAGCTACGGTTGTCGCCAGTGGTTCCTGGTCCTGCGCGACACGCTCACGCACGACATCGCCGCGGTGTACCGGATGGGCGAAGCGCCCGACGACGGGGGTGAACGGACATGAGCCGGTCCGGTTCGAATGCGTTCCGACTGCCCACTGGAGGCCACATCGAGCGTGATCATCCGCTTGCGTTCACCTTCGACGGGACAGCTTACGTCGGTTACCGCGGCGACACGCTGGCCTCGGCCCTGCTCGCCAACGGCGTGCGCGTGCTTGCACGCAGTTTCAAGTACCACCGTCCGCGGGGTGTTTTCTCCGCCGGCGAGGAAGAACCTTGCGCGCTGGTCGACGTCGGCACCGGCCCGGCCCGCGTGCCCAACTGCCGGGCGCCGATCGTGCCGCTCGAGGAAGGGCTTGTTGCCAACAGTCAGGTCGGCTGGCCCGCGGTCGGATTCGACCTCGGCCGCGTGGTGGATTTCACCCATCCCCTTTGGCCGGCGGGCTTTTACAACAAGACCTTCAAGTGGCCCAGTTGGAAAACCTGGGAAGGCCTGGTGCGCCGCGCCGCCGGTCGCGGCCGGTGCCCGGACGACCCCGACCCGGACCATTACGAGCAGGTCAACGCCCATTGCGACCTGCTGATCTGCGGCGGCGGCGCGACCGGCCTGGTGGCGGCAAAAGTGGCGGCCGGCGCCGGCTTGCGGGTGATAGTGGCCGAACAGGCGCAGACCTGCGGCGGCGTGCTGATTAGCGAGAACGTCGAACTCGACGATCAACCGGGCTGGGAATGGGCGCGTCGCACCGTCACCGAACTCGAGCGTCACCCGAACGTCATTGTGCTGGAACAGACCGTCGTGACGGGCACGTACGACCACAACGTCATGACGCTGGTGCAGACCGGCCGGGACAGTTCGTGGCGTGAATGCCTCTGGACCGTGCGTCCCCGGCACATCCTGCTCGCCACCGGAGCCATCGAGCAGGGCCTGATATTCGCCAACAACGATCGTCCCGGAATCATGCTGGCCGGGGCATTGCGCCACTACCTCAATCGCCATGCGGTGCTGCCCGGCCGGCGGATCGTAGTCGCGACGAACAATGACTCCGCCTACCAGGCGGTTTTCGACCTGTCCCGGAACGGCGTGCAGGTCTCCGCGGTGGTCGACAGCCGTGAGGGCATTTCTCATGCTCTCGAAAAGCGCGTGCGCATGGCCGGCGCGGAGATGCTGACGGGCGCGCGCATCAGCGAAACGAGCGGCTTCGGCGGCTTGCGCTCGGTCCGCATCGCGGGCGCGGGAGGACAGGATCTCGGACGCCACCACTGTGACCTGCTGGCGGTATCCGGAGGCTGGGCGCCACGCGTCCACCTGCTGGCGCAGGCCCGTGGCGGCCTGCGCTTCGACGAGCGCTCCCAGAGTTTTGTGCCTGAACGCCTGCCCGCGAACTGGTCGGTTACCGGGGCCGCCAAGGGCAGCTGGAG
>Ga0209536_100002584_pt1 | contig 29526 bp, 25 predicted proteins | sample DeeMarSeWOR28_12_FD_187461 | JGI IMG/M metagenome (GOLD analysis project Ga0209536, IMG submission 187461) | Marine sediment microbial communities from White Oak River estuary, North Carolina - WOR-2-8_12 (SPAdes) (version 2) | ecosystem: Environmental > Aquatic > Marine > Intertidal zone >...
GCCCGCAGAAGCAGCACGTCCAGCGGCCGGAACGCGACGCTGGCTTTGGGATTGATGGTGGTGCCGAAATCGTTGTAATCGTCGTACCGGGCCGCCAGATTGAGCTCCAGGTTCCCGAGGATCGGGATGTTGGTCTCTGCGAAAAGAGACTTGACCGCCCGGGCCGCTGATACCGGCGCCAGTTGCCCGACCGCGCCAAAGGCGTTGCCGGCCTGGGTCTGCTGGTCGAAACTCTCGTTGAAGTCCTCGTCCCGATATTCGAATCCCAGCGCCACCGGCACCGGGCCGTTCCTGATCTGGAAGGCATCGAAGTTGACCTGACCGGACCCGCCCGTAATCCGGAACTCGTAGTCGCTCGCCTGGGTGAAACTGATCCCGCCGGCCTGCTCCTGGATGCTGGCCAGCGACGTGTCCTGTACCCCGAAAATATCCAGCTCGCCGTTCTCGATGGCGGTATTCAGGCTTGGACCCAGCACGAACCCCCGCCCCTTGTCGGTGGTGGACTGGCGACTCCAGTTGGCCCCCAGCTGCCAGTCCATCCCGCCGAGCCAGTCCACGGTGCCCTCCACGCCCGCCACGTAGTCCACCAGGGTGTCCTCGAAGGTGCTGTCCCGGGGGCCGGTGGGCACGTTGCGATAAAGCACCGAAAGATCGAAGGGTCCTTCCACCTGGAAATCGTTGACCCCGTCGCCATCGGTGTCGAACTCGAACTGCTGGCCGGCAAACGGCTGTCCGTCCGCGTTGGCGGGGTTGGCCGGGTTGGTGGGGTTGTTCGGTGTGTCCTGAGACCAGACGATGCCGAAAACCGGGGATGGCGCATAACGACCAAAGGACTCGTTGTGACTGAAAAGACCCTGGGCGTAGAAGGTCGTGTTTTCCGTGATGTCGTAATCGGCGTTGACGAAAAAGCTCTTGGTATCATTGTCCGCGATCGTGGCGGATGTCGATGCGAAGTTATATCGACAGATACCCTCGCCCCCGGGGAACGCGTCCTCGAAAGAATAGGGATAGTCGGGATCCGATCCGGCCTCTTCCGGGCAGCGCGGGTCGGCGAAGATGCCCAGGGGCAGGAACCCGCCGGTGGGATTCCGCGGGTCGCCGGTTCCGAGGTACGCGAAATAGGACGACGGGTATCCAAGGGCACTTGCTCCCTCCGACGAGAAACTGCGGTCGGCATCGAAAACGAGATCGCGCTGCTGGGAATCGAAGGCAAAGGTGACGTTGCCCTTCGCCCCGCTAACGCCGCCGGTAATGCTGTAGGCATCCTCGTCGCCGCCGTTCTGGGTCGGGCGCCCCCAGTCCGCCGACAGGTGAACACCCTCGTAATCCTTGCGGGTGATGATATTGACCACGCCGGCGATGGCGTCGGTCCCGTAGATCGCCGAGGCACCATCCCTCAGGACCTCGATCCGCTCCACGGCGGCCAGGGGAATCAGGGTCAGGTTCTGGACCGTCCCCTGCTCGGCGGCATAGCCGGCCAGGCGACGACCATTCACGAGAACCAGGGTCTTGTCGGCGCCGACTCCTCGCAGGTTGATGGAGTTGAGCGACTGGGAAGTGTTGCCGCTTTGCTGGCTTTGAGAACCGAAGGTGTTGTAGGTGGTCTTGCGCAGGACGTCGGCCACGTTGAGATTGCCCGACCCGTCGATCTCTTCCCTCGAGATGACGGTGACCGGCTGAGGACCCTCCACGTCCACGCGCTTGATGCGGCTGCCGGTCACGGTGACTTTTTCCTGGACCGCCACCTCGTCCTGAGCCACCGCAATGCCGGCCGTGCAAACGCCAATTCCCGTGACGCCCGCCAGCGCCATTCGAACGGCGGTTCGCAAACCAACCCTCTTCTCCATATCGACCTCCCCTGAAACTGGATATGGTGCTGACGGTGCTGTATTTCTCGAAGGTCGACTGCCCGATCGACCGGCAAAACGGGAAGTTACATCACGATCGGTTTACGGTCATGCTGCGCCGCAGCATCCGCGTCTGCCGTGCCGGGGACCCCAGGCGACCGGCGCCGAAAGCCTCCGTGTCCTCTCCGCCGCCTCGTTCGCCCGCGACGGTCGCTCCTGCACTTTTCCGGGTTCCTTTCCGGAAAACAAAATGTCCGACCGACCTTGCTTCCGGCGCCTGGCGGATACACCAGAACCGCCCGGACAGACCCCGTTATTTGGCTCAGCCCGCTCTGGCGCAGATAATCAACTGTTCGATCACAGGACGAAGCCCTCTTTATATGAAAGCATCGCCCGCCCTTATCTTACTGGGAGTCACAACGGCCGCCCTGGCCGAGGAAGGCATGTGGACTCCGGACAACTTTCCGGCGGAACGCGTCGAGGAGAGCTATGGCGTCACGATCGACCAGCAATGGCTTGATCGCGCCCGTCTCTCCACCGTTCGACTCACCGGCCCCGGCGGCTGCACGGGCTCTTTCGTTTCATCCCTGGGTCTGATTCTCACCAACCGCCACTGCGTCGAGTCCTGTCTCGCGGAGCACACGAACGAAACGCGGGATGTCTGGAACGACGGGTTCTACGCGACTTCTCCCGGTACCGAACTGCGCTGCTCTGACTTGCAGGCGGCCTACCTGACCGATATTCGGGAGGTCACGACTCTGGTCAACGCCGCTACGGAAGGACTCGAAGAGGTGGCAGCCAACGACGCGCGCCGACAGACATTCACCCGGCTGGAGCAGGAGTGCGAGACCGCATCGCAGACCGACGCGCGGTGTGAAATCGTGTCCCTCTACCAGGGCGGCCAGTACTTCCTCTACGAGACCCGGCGATACGACGACGTGCGCCTGGTCTTTGCCCCCGACGTTGACATCGGAAAGTTCGGCGGCGATCCGGATAATTTCAGTTTCCCCAGATGGACCCTGGACATGGCGTTCCTGCGCGCCTACCAGAACGACGAACCCGTCAGCCCGGACGCGCATCTGACCTGGCGCAGGGACGGACCGGAAAGAGACGAGGCCGTTTTTGTCACCGGACATCCCGGGACAACCCAGCGCCAGTTGACCGTCGCGGAATATCAGTTCCTCCGTAACGCGGTCCTGCCGAGCTGGCTGATTCGTAATGCAGAACTGCTGGGGCGCTACCGCGAGTTTGCGCTGCGCGATCCGGAGTCCCGGCGGATGGTTCAGGAAGATCTGGAACGGCTGGAAAACGGGGTGAAATTTTTTCGCAACCAGCTTGCGGCCCTCCTGGACGATCGGCTGATGGTTGCCAAGTCGATGGAGGAGAAGACGTTCAGGGAAGCAGTGGCTTCACAACGGGAACTGGCCGCCGGTATCTACGCCTGGCATCAGGTCGATCGGGCGCTGGCCGCTCTGTCAACGTTCTACGACGAATACATCATGGTCGAGCGGCGAGGCGGATTTCAGGGGGAGTTGATGGACCAGGCTCGCGCCCTGATCCGGGCGGCCACGGAGCGGGACAAGCCCAACGAGAAGCGATTGCGGGGCTATACGGATTCCCAGCTCCCGCTGGTCGAGCAGCGCGTCTTGTCCACTTCTCCGATCCATATGCCCCTGGAATCGCTCAAGGTCACGTTCGGTCTCGAGAAACTGCGGGAGATCCTGGGCCATGATCACCCGATCGTGCGAAAGACCCTCGGCAACGAATCGCCGGAGTCCATGGCGAACCGTCTGATCGCAAACACGAGCCTCGACGACCCTGCCGTGAGGAAAAAACTCTGGGAAGGCGGGCTGAAGGCCGTGGAGCGCTCCAAGGATCCAATCATCAGGCTGATGCGAGCCGTGGACGGGGATGCACGGGAACTTCTAGATCGCTATCGGGACGAGTATCAGGCGCCGCTGCGCGAGGCCCACCAGAGCATCGCCAGGGCACGATTTGCCATCCTGGGCACGAGCGTCTATCCCGACGCCACATTCACTTTCCGCATCAGTTACGGGACAGTCAGTGGCTGGACGGAATCAGGCAGGGAAATCGATCCCTTCACCCGCCTGGAGGGCGTGTACGAGCGGGCCACAGGCGAAAAACCTTACGCTCTGTCCGAGGCCTGGCTCGACGCGCGGCCTTCGCTGGACATGAGCACGCCGGTCAACTACGTCAGCACACTGGATCTGACGGCAGGCAATTCAGGAAGCCCCGTGATCGATGCCGACGGGCGCATTGTGGGCCTGGCCTTCGACGGCAACCAGTACTCGATAGCCGGCAGTTTCTGGTACGACATCGAGAAGAACCGCGCGATTGCCGTGCATCCGGCCATCATGATCGAGGCCCTGGAGAGGGTTTACAAAGCAGACAGGCTTCTGGCGGAAATCGAACTGTCGAAGGACTGACGCTGTCAGTCGCCGGCTTTCATGAAAAGCGGCCCGCGCGGTTCGCCAGGCTGTGTAAATATGGTGGGCCGTGAAGGACTCGAACCTTCAACCAACGGGTTAAAAGCCCGCTGCTCTACCATTGAGCTAACGGCCCGACCAGGAAGCGCGGCATTTTACAGCAAGCTTCCCCACGCAGAAACCCGATATTCGGGGGATAACGCCGGCCAGGCCTGCTAAAGTTTTCGAAGACAAAATTCACCCGGAGCATTGAGCCCATGTGCCGCTGGATTGCCTACACGGGACCACAGATTCCAATGAGCCTCGCCCTGATCGAGGCCAAACACTCCCTTCTGGTCCAGAGCGAGCGCTCGACGATGGGGGCAGAACCCATGAACGGCGACGGCTTCGGGGTCGGCTGGTATTCCCCGCACATGGATACCCCCGGCGTTTACCGGGACGTCCGTCCGGCCTGGAATGACGAGAACTTCAGAGACGTGACGGCCCATATCCGCTCGAGGATGTTCCTGGCGCACATCCGTGCCACCACCGGGACGGCGGTTCAGCGAAGTAACTGCCATCCTTTCAGGCACGGACGGTGGCTGTTTCAGCACAACGGCCTGGTGCCCGAATTTCATCTTCTGAGGCGCGATCTTCTCTTCGAGATCGGCCAGAACTTTTTTGACAGCATCCAGGGAACCACGGACTCGGAAGTCCTTTTCCACCTGGCGCTTACATACGGTCTGGAGACCGATCCTCCGGCGGCCCTGTCCCGAACTATCAACACCGTTGAATCGCACATGGACAGGCACGGCATCGAAGGAGAGCTGCAGTTTTCCGCCGCTGTCGCCGACGGAGAGACGATATATGCCGTGCGATACGCCAACAAAGGGACCCCGAGGACCTTGTTCTACGCTACCGATCTGGACGTGTTGAAAGAACTGGACCCCCATCTGGAAGCCATACCCGAAGGCAGTATCGTGGTTGTTTCCGAGCCGCTGGGCCCGGCCATGACGTGGGAGGAGGTCCCGCCGGGTACGCTGATTCGGGCAGGCCGGGGTGGTGTCGACGTAGAGGCGTTTCGACCGGACTGAAACCCGACTCAAATACCCTGTTACCTGTAACGCGTCGGATCCTCAACTCCGGCAGTTTCGAACCCGGAGCGCCGCAGCCGGCAGGAATCGCACGCTCCGCACGCCCTGCCCTCCGCGTCGGCCTGATAACAGGAGACGGTAAGAGAATAATCTACCCCGAGCGCCGTACCGCACTCGATAATCTCCGCCTTGGTCATGGAAATGATAGGCGTCTCGATTCTCACCGGGTGCCCCTCTACCGCGGCCTTCGTCGCCAGATTTGCCATGGCCTGGAACGCGGCGATGTACTCCGGCCTGCAATCCGGATAGCCGGAATAATCGAGGGCGTTGACGCCGATGAAAATGGCGTCGGCCCCGGCGACCTCCGCCCAGCCCAGCGCCAGCGACAGGAACACCGTATTGCGGGCCGGCACGTAGGTAACCGGTATGCCAGGTGACGGAGACACGGGCACACCGATGCCGGGGTCAGTGAGGGCCGATCCGCCGATCCCGGCGAAATCAATCTTCATAGTGCGGTGTTCCAGGACCCCCAGGCTCCCGGCTACCGCGCCGGCCGCTTTCAGCTCCGACCGGTGACGCTGGCCGTAGTCGAAACTGAGCGCGAGACACAGGTAGCCGTTATCACGGGCGATGGCGAGGGCGGTGGCGGAATCGAGCCCCCCCGACAGCAGGACGATCGCGCTTCGCTCCGGCATCGTCACTTCCCGGGAACGTCTCCCCAGATCACCTTGTGTAGCTGGATCTGGACCCGAACGCCGAGACGATCCGCCAGAACCCACTCCGCCAGCTCGGAAGGCTCCAGCTGACCCCAGCTCGGCGAGAAAAAAACCTGGGTCTTTTCGGACAGTTGTTTGCTTCGCACCATGTCCCCGGCCCACTCGTAATCGTTCCGATCACAAATGACGAATTTGACCACGTCCTTCGGCCCTACCCGGCCGAGGTTTGCCATCAGGTTGCGGTCAACCTCCCCGGAACCGGGGGTCTTTATGTCCAGCACCTGAGTGACCCGCGGATCCACGCCGCTGGTATCCAGCGCTCCGCTCGTTTCCAGAGAAACAAGATATCCTGCGTTACACAATCGCCGGAGCAGTTCCAGGCATCTCCGCTGCGCCAGGGGTTCCCCGCCGGTCACGCATACGTGCTTCACTCCGAATCCGGCGATAGCCCCGAGGATCTCGTCCAGGGACATCCACTGCCCCCCGTGGAAGGCGTAAGCAGTATCACAGTACCCACACCGCAGCGGGCAGCCGGTCAGCCTCACGAAAACCGTTGGCCAACCGACACTCGCCGCCTCTCCCTGCAGCGAGAGAAAAATCTCCGTGATCCGGAGCCTTTCCGCGGCTCCGGCACCGGTCTCGACGGTATCGACCATCCGATCGTCGCTGATCGAGCGTCAGCGGCCCTCCGACTGCATACGATCGAGACGCTGGCCCGCCAGTCTTGCCGCCGTGCTCTCCGGGAATCGCTCCAGAACCGTGTTCAACGCCGCACGCGCCTCTACATACTGGCCCAGCTCATAGCGACAGTAACCCACCTTCAGCAAAGCGTCGGGTAGTTTGCGCGACTGCGGATACTGATTGACGGCCTTCTGGAAAGCAGCCAGTGCCTGGTCATATTTCTGGGTCACGTAATAGGTTTCCCCAAGCCAGTACTGGCTATGGCCCGCCAGGTCGCTGCCGGGGTATTCCGCCAGGAACTTCTCGAATCCCGCGCGGGCCTGCTCGTAGCGACCCTCCTTCAGAAGATCGAAGGCCGCCTGGTAACTCGCCCGTTCCGCGGCGCCGCCCGCGCCGGGTGCCGCCACGACTGGCCCACCCGTCGCCGCGCTCGCGCCCGGACCCCCGCCAAAGCCGGAAGCCGTCCCGGCGCTTGCCGTAACCGGTGGAGCTGTTCCCTCTAGTGTCTGGAGGCGACGATCGATATCCAGATACTGATCCCGCTGGCGCGTGGCCGCACCCTCGGTCTCGTAACGAAGGGTCTCCACATCTCCCCGTATCTCGCGGATCTCGCTCTGGATATCGGCAATCTGGCCCGCCAGTTCCACCAGACTCTGGTTATCCGCCAGACGCTCCACCTTCCGCAGACGGTCGTCCATTTCCGTCAGCTTGATCAGAACCGGGTCCTCGCTGGGCGGCGTCGTGACGCAACCCCCTATTCCAAGTAGCACCACAACGATCCCGGTAGAAAATCTGAGTTTCATTTCGCTCATTCGCTGTAGGCGATTTCGACGCGCCGATTCTTGGCCCACGCGTCCTCGAAACTCCGTGAATCGGCGGGCCGTTCCTCACCATAACTGACCGTGGTGATCTGCACGCTGTTCACGCCCTGGAGCATCAGCGCCTGCCTGACTGCCTGGGCCCGCCTTTCCCCGAGTCCGATGTTGTATTCCCGTGAGCCCCGTTCGTCCGCATGCCCTTCGAGGCGAACGGAAACCCCGGGATTCGCAGCCAGGCGCCGGGCGTGGGCCGCCAGCACCTCGGAGTATTCCGAGCTGATCCGGGCCGTGTCGAAATCGAAGTAGATCACCGTCTCGGCCAGGAGAGCTTCGTCGCCAGGCTCCATGCCCGGCTCAACGTAGGCGCCACCGCCACCGACGGTACCGGTTTCGAGGCCGCTCTGACTCGAATAATCGCCGTCTCCGGCCGTCGCCTCACCGGCCGCCGCTTCCTCGTCAGGCTTTGTTCCGCCCTTGGAGCAGCCGCCCAGTGTCAACAGCGACACGAGGAAAAAGGTCAAAACTAATCTGGTCATCATTGTTTCTCGCTTGAAAATGTTAGGGGTATCAACGCGTGTCTCAAACCGCTAATGCTATCAGCCACGTCACTCTGCCGGATAGGGCGACCACACGGGCTCCCGCACATCGCCGGCGGCGGAGGCGATGCTCTGTTTGACCCGTCCGTCAGTGGATACGGCAGCCAGCACCCCCCGACCGCCCTGTCGCGTGGCGAAAATGATCATGCTGCCGTTGGGTGCAAAGCTCGGCGATTCGTCCTGCCGGCCGTCAGAAAGCACCTGCGTAGTGTTACGCTCCAGGTCCAGCAGCGCTATCCGGTAGTTGCCCCGATCATTGTGCACCACAGCCAGCGAATTCCCATCCGGCGAGACCCGGGGCCGGGCATTATAGGAGCCCTCGAAACTCACGCGCTGCGCAGAGCCGGATCCATCGGCTGCCACCCGATAGATCTGTGGACCTCCGCTCCGGTCCGAGGTGAAATAGACTTGCGTGCCGTCAGCCGACCATGCAGGTTCCGTGTCGATGGCCGAATTGCGGGTAAGCCTCCGTTTTTGACCTGTGGCGGCGTTCAGCACGTAGACATCGAGATTGCCGTCCTCCCCGGACAGCGTCAGGGCCAGCCAGCGTCCGTCCGGCGAGAAGGCAGGCGCGCCGTTGATTCCGGGATTTCGCGACACCACCTTCCGCTCGCCGGTGGCCAGCTCCTGGACGTAAATACCGGAACGACGGCCCTCGAATGACACATAGGCCAGGCGACGGGCGTCCGGCGACCAGGATGGCGACATGAGAGGCTGGGTGGATTCCGCGACCACCGCGGGATTGGCCCCGTCCGCATCGGCCACAACAAGACGGTAAAGATCTTTGTCATCCTCTCTGGAGACGCTGATATAGGCGATTCGGGTGGAGAAGGCGCCGGGAATTCCGGTAAGTTTCTCGAATATCATGTCTGCGGCCCGGTGAGCGACCGCTCGCATGTTGCCGGCCGTCGCCGGCATCTGGTAGCCCACCACCTGCGTGCCGCGAAACACGTCGAAGACCTGGAATCTCAGAACATACCGGTCCAGACCCTCCTCGCGGATCCGGCCGATGACGACATAGTCGGTTTTCAGCAGCCGCCAGTCGGCGAAATTGATCTCCGGCGCCTCTGTCGGCATACCGATCATGTCTCCCCGGTCCACGGGTGAGAAACGACCGCTGCGCTGCAGGTCGCCGGCAATGAGCGCCGCCGCATCGAGAGGCGCAGCGCCGCGACCCTCGTACCCGAACGGCACGACCGCAATGGGGACAGCCTCTGACACGCCCCGGCTGATTTCGATTCTGAGCTGGGCCATCGCCGGAACCGTCAGCATCAGCATGACTGTCGCCAGAAGCCAGGTCCTCATCGTCTTGAATTTCATCCGTCTCATGGTCTCCAGGTAAATCTTGTCATTCCGGTTTGAACACGAACACCAGGTTTCGTTCGAACAGCGAGGGATCCGGCGGCGGGGGCAGCGGCGAGGCTTTCAGTACCGCGCGCTCGATCGACTGACGCACGACCTCATCCCCGTTGCACCGGCCGAATCTGACGCCGACGACCTCTCCGCCCGGGATCTGGCTCACAAAAACCTCGCATTCGAGCCCCGCCTGGGTGTCCGGCGGACGGATCCAGTTGCGCTGGACGCGTTGCTGGATGATCGCCTTGTACTGGGCCAGCAACCCCGCCTCCTCGGCCTGCCTGCGCCGTTCCTCTTCGGCCATGGCGAGTCGCAGTTCCTCTTCTCTCTGGGCCCGCCGTCGCGCTTCCTCCTCTTCCCGGCGGCGTTTTTCCTCTGCCTTCCGGGCCTCTTCCGCCTTGCGTTTCTCCTCCTGGATCCGGGCCAGCCGCTGTTCCTCTTCCTTGCGCTTTTTTTCCAGCTCTGCAAGCCGCTCGCGTTCTGCCTCCTCGCGGGCCTGGCGTTCCTGCTCTGCCCGGGCTTCCGCTTCCTTGCGCTCGTTTTCGAGTCTTACCCTGCGCTGACGTTCTGCCTCCTCCCTGGCCTTTTGTTCCTGCTCCGCCCGGGCCCGCTCCTGCCGAAGGTTTTCCAGCCGGGCCGCTTCTTCGTCCGCCTGGATCCTCGCACGCTCGGCTTCTTCCCGCCGGCGGCGGGCGGCCTGCTCGTCCGCCTTCTCCTGCTGTTCCAGCTTTGCCATTTCGCGCTGGACGAGAGACTCATCCACAATGACGGCCTCGATGGCCTTCGGGGCCGGCGGAATCGCAGGCGTCGACCCGAACGAAAAACTGAACACCAGAAATCCGAACAGGATCGCGTGCAGGCCGACCGAGGCCCCGAGAGGTCCGAGCCCGCTTCGCGTCAGCAGTTCTCGCATCCTCTTCTACCGTTCCTCCGCCTCTTTCGGAAACTCTGCCGGATCTGTCATGATTCCGATTTTTTGCGCACCCGATCCCTGTAATAGCGCCATGGCACGGACCACCACGCCGTGGGACACGGATTCATCCGCCCGCACCAGAACCGGCGTTTGCGGGGCCCTCCTTAGCACAGCCGCAGTTCGAGCCGCCGCCGTCTGGGCATCAACGGGCTCCTCACTCTCACCCACGTTCAGGTAAAGACGCCCTTCCCTGTCGACGCTCAGGACCAGCGGCTCGTTCTCCTGCTCCACGTCCAGCGGTTCTGCGTCTGCCTTTGGAAGATCGACCTCGATTCCCTGGGTCAGCAACGGGGCCGTCACCATGAATATGATGAGGAGGACCAGCATCACATCGATGTAAGGCACCACGTTGATTTCGCCCATCAGCCGCCTTTTTCCTCGCGGTCCGGCCACGGTTCAGGCCTCCTTGACTGTGCTGCGTGCGTAGCGCTGCAGGATGGTGGAAAACTCCTCCATGAAGGTGTCGTAGCGGCTTTCCAGCCGTCCTACGTCGTCCGCGTACCGGTTGTAGGCGATCACTGCCGGGATAGCCGCGAACAGGCCCATGGCCGTCGCAATCAGGGCCTCCGCGATTCCCGGTGCCACCATGGCCAGCGTTGCGTGCTGAACGTTACCCAGTGCCCGAAACGCGTTCATGATTCCCCATACGGTACCGAACAGGCCCACATAGGGACTCGTCGACCCGACCGTCGCCAGCATCGCCAGGTTCTGCTCGAGTCGGTCAACCTCGCGCATCTGGGAGACCCGCATCGCCCGCAGGCAGCCTTCGATGATCCCGCCAGGCGTGAGCCCTTCCTGGGAGCGCAGCCGACCGAACTCCCGGAATCCCGCCTCGAAAATGTTTTCCATGCCCTTCGATGCAGTTTCGCGACCGCTGATACGTTTGTAGAGGGCCGTAAGGTCAGTACCCGACCAGAATTCCGACTCGAAACGGTCAGCACTGCGCCTGGCATCCCGCAGGGCGCCGCGTTTCCGTAAGATAACCGCCCAGGACGCGATCGATGCCAGCAGAAGGGCCAGCATGACCAGTTGCACGATAGGACTGGCCTCGAGAACGAGACCCAAAAGCGACATGTCGGTTGTCATCCGGCCTGCTCCAGTCGTTCGATAATGTCCGGTGGAATCGCCCTCGGACGAAAACTTCCAGCCTCCACACAGGCGGCCTTCACCTGGCCCCGCGTGAGCAGATCACCCTCCGGCGAATTCCGCCGAATCTCCTGCGCGAATTCCATGGTCGCGCGCTGTGCGCCTTCCAGCTGCACGGTCACCTGCAGCAGATCGTTAAATTGCGCCGGCCGCAGGTAGCGAACCTCGGTGGAAACAATGACGAATATCAGGCCCCTATCCTTGAGGAGTCTCGTCTGATCCACGCCGAGGTGGCGGAGCCATTCCGTCCTCGCACGCTCCATGAACCGAAGATAATTGGCGTAATAGACCACGCCTCCCAGGTCCGTGTCCTCGTAATAGACCCTGACCGGCCAGGTAAACATGAGGTGTCCTTCAGAATTCCTGCCCCACGGGTCGGCCTATTCTGAGGGAGACGCGGCCGGGGGTCAAAAGTTCATACTTTGCAGCTATTTATCGCCGAAAAGTGACATACTTTGCGAAGTTTCCCTGCCGGCGGGCGTCGGCAGGCCGAAGTGAAGATAGGCCAGCCGGGTCGCCATCCGTCCGCGGGCAGTGCGCATAAGAAAACCCTGCTGGATCAGATACGGCTCCAGCACGTCCTCGATAGTCCCGCGCTCTTCCCCGATGGCGGCGGCCAGGCTTTCGACCCCGACCGGCCCGCCATCGAATTTCTCTATGATCGTCAGCAGCAGCTTGCGGTCCATCATATCGAAACCGCTGGGATCCACCTCCAGCATATCCATGGCGGCCTGGGCCACCGGTGATGTCACCTGGCCGTCCGCTTCCACCTGGGCGAAGTCCCGCACCCTTCGGAGCAGCCGATTGGCAATCCGTGGTGTGCCCCGGGATCGCGACGCGATTTCCCTGGCGCCCGCCTCGTCGATTGGCAATCCCAGAATCCCCGCAGAGCGGATCACGATACGGGCCAGTTCCTGTTCGCTGTAGAACTCCAGCCGCTGCACGATGCCGAAGCGGTCCCTCAGGGGCGAGGTCAGCAACCCGGCCCGGGTGGTCGCCCCGACCAGGGTGAAAGGCGGCAGATCGAGCTTGATGGATCTGGCCGCCGGACCCTCGCCGATCATGATGTCCAGCTGGAAATCCTCCATCGCCGGATACAGAACTTCCTCGACCACGGGACTGAGGCGGTGAATCTCGTCCACGAACAGCACGTCCCGGGGTTCCAGGTTGGTCAGGATCGCCGCCAGATCTCCTGGCCTCTCCAGCACCGGCCCGGAAGTGTGGCGAAGGTTCACGTCCATTTCATTGGCAATCACGTGGGCGAGCGTGGTTTTGCCCAGACCGGGAGGCCCGAAAATAAGCACGTGATCCAGCGCTTCCTCCCGCTGGCGGGCCGCCTCGATAAAAACGCTCATCTGCTTCTTGACCGCGGGCTGACCCACGTACTCGCCCAGGAGGCGGGGCCGGATCGCCCTTTCGATGGCTTCCTCCTCCCCTTGAACCGATGCGGAAATCAGGCGGTCCTGCTCGATCATGATTTACTGCTTCACCACGCCCTGCAGGGCCTGACGAATCATCTCCTCGGTGCTGATGCCTTCCCTGGGCACGGGTTTCAGCATTCTGGCAGCTTCCGCCGGTTTGTAGCCCAGGGCCACCAGGGCATCGTACGCCTCGTCCCCGGCCGATCCTGCCGTCACAGACTCCGCAGGCCCCGCGACCCCGAGGCCCTGCTCCGTGTCGAGCCGGTCGCGCATCTCCATAATGAGCCGCTCCGCGGTTTTCTTTCCGATCCCCGGGACCTTTACGAGAGTTGCCGAATCCTCGGCCATGACGCATCTTCGGAATCCGTCGACACTGATACCGGACAGGATACCCAGCGCCATCTTGGCGCCCACGCCCGAAATTCGCAGCAGACTCCGGAAAAGGCGCCTTTCGGCCTCGCTGCCGAAGCCGTAGAGCACGTGCGCGTCATCCCGTACCAGCAGGTGGGTCAACAGAAAAACTTCCTCGCCCACCGCGGGAAGGTCATAAAACGTCGACATCGGCGCTTCCAGCTCGTAACCCACACCAGCCACGTCAACCACCAGCATCGGCGGATGCTTCACCGCCAGCCGGCCCCGAAGAAACCCGATCACTTTTTCTCTTTCCCCATCATCTCATGCGCCGTGAGCCCCCTGACGGTCCGCATGTGAGCATGACACAGGGCGACCGCCAGTGCGTCCGCGGCATCGGCCTGCAGACGGCCCTGCAGACCCAGAAGGCGTTTCACCATCATCTGGACCTGCTCCTTTTCAGCCCCCCCCGTTCCCGTGACGGCCTGCTTGACCTCCCGGGCCGCGTATTCGTGGACCGGCACAGGACGAGCAAATGTTGCGCAGATGGCCGCCGCCCGAGCCTGACCCAGTTTAAGGGCGCTGTCCGCATTACGGTGCATGAACACCCGCTCGATGGCCACCTCCCGGGGCCGATGCTCGGAAAGCAGGACCGACATCTGGTCAAAAATCAACCGCAGGCGATCGGCAAAGTCATCGCTTTTCAGCCGAATGACTCCGCTCGAAATGTAACCGATTCTTGATCCGTCCACGCGTACCAGCCCGAATCCCGTGACCCGCGATCCCGGATCGATTCCCATGATGGTGAGTGACTCCGGCATCGGTACTCTCCTGTCATCCATCGGACAGGCGGTTGATCACCTCTTCTGAAAAATCGGCGTTACTGTACACGTCCTGGACATCGTCCAGTTCTTCCAGGGCGTCGAGCATCTTGAGAACCGTCGCCGCCTGATCGTCGTCCAGCTCGGCGGTGGTCGTCGGTCGCATGGTGACTTCTGCGCTGTCCGGCTCCAGCCCGGCTGCCGTCATCGCGTCCCTCACTGCCTCCAGGTCCGACGGCTGCGTAATGACGTCCACGGTCCCGTCCTCGTTTGGCACCACGTCCTCGGCCCCCGCTTCCAGGGCGGCTTCCATGATCGCGTCCTCGTCACATCCGGCCGGATAGCTGATGACGCCGCAGTGGTCAAAGAGGAAAGACACCGAACCGTCAGAGCCCAGATTACCCCCGTATTTCGAGAAGGCGTGACGCACGTCGGCGGCGGTCCGGTTACGGTTATCGGACAGGCAGTCGACGATCACCGCCGCTCCGCCCACTCCATAGCCCTCGTAGCGGATTTCCGCGTAGGCTTCACCCTCGATTTCGCCGCTGCCACGCTTGATGGCCCGTTCGATGGTGTCCTTCGGAAGGTTCTCTGCCCGCGCCTTGTCGATCGCCAGTCGAAGGCGTGGATTGGCGGCCGGGTCGCCGCCGCCCATGCCGGATGCCACGGCGATTTCCCTGATCAATCTGGTGAAAATCTTGCCGCGTTTCTTGTCCTGTGCACCCTTGCGATGCTTGATATTGGCCCACTTGCTGTGACCTGCCATGCGGAACTTCCGAGAATCTCAAATCATTCAAAACAGCAACGCGCCGGCCGTGGCCTGACCGGCGCGTCTCGAAGGACGGGATTCTACTCGCGGCAGCCCTGCAGCGTCCACGAGCCTGCGGGGTCAGAAGCGGACCCGAAGCCCCACGTGGAACCCGGTATCGATCATGGTGTCCCCGTCGTCGTCGAAATCCGTCTTGATCCGCCGCCAACCGAGATAGACCTCGCCGTCCCGCAGCACCGAGTATCCCGCCCAGGCTTCGACTTCGTAGAACTCGTCGGAATCGCCGAACGAAAGCACGCTGGGCCCGTAGAAAAGGCTGCCACCCACCAGGACCCTGTCATATTGCGGAAACTGGTAGCGAAGGAAGCCCCCCAAAGTCAGGCTGGACCCCTCCTCTTTCGATCCCTTGTCGTAGTCGGTGTAGTAAAACCGCGTACCCAGTCCGGCCGTGAGCGGGCGCGTGCCGCCCGCGGCGGAACCGGTCAGATAACCACCGAGACTGAGCGTCTCGCCCTTGTCAGTGTGATGCAGCCAGGAGCCGTCGATAAGAATGTTGTTACCGGTCAGCGGAAACTGGAGCGCCAGCCTGGCGGCATCATCACTCACGTTGATATCGGCTCCGGCGGCCAATGCCCGACCGGAAAGCAGAAAAATGCCAAAAACGGTGAGAAATCTGAACTTCATCGAGTCTCCATGTACTTAATCGAGAATGGTGTGGGCAAGGATCCGGGTATCATAACGGCATAGGCGTCCAGCGCACAGGCGAAATTGGCACAACGTCAGGAACAACTCGATACACGGTCTCCGGAGTCGGTGCTTGCCGTCGCCCGGGACCTTTTGGCGAGCGTGAAAACAGCCAACGACGAGTCCGGTTCACCGGCGGTCTCGAGGATTGCCAGGGATCTCCAGAAAATCCTCGATGGCCTGCGCCCGGACCCGGAGATCAGGGCGGCAGCGCTTCTCTATCCGCCCGCGGAGGCCGGGCTCATTTCCCTGGACGTGATCGGCTCGGACTGTGGACCCGACATCCAGCGCCTGGTCACCGAAATGGTCAAGCTCGGATCCTTCGGCCTGCCCGCTCAATGGCGACCGGACAGGCCCTTGCCCGCCGCCCAGGCGGAAACCCTCCGAAAAATGCTATTGGCTATCGTCGCCGACGTCCGCCTGGTGACCGTTCGGCTGGCTGAACAGTTACGCCGCATGCGGGCGGCCAAGCGAGCGCCGGAATCCGTCCGCCACAGGGTCGCCATGGAGACCCGCCTGATCTTTGCGCCACTGGCCAACCGTCTGGGAATCTGGCACCTGAAATGGGAGCTGGAAGACCTGGCTTTCCGATTTCTCGATTACGCAACCTACCGGGACATCGCCGCAGCTCTAAGGGAACGAAGACAGGAAAGGGAGCGAAGGGTCTCGGCAGTGATCGATTACCTCCAGAGAGAACTGGAATCCGTGGGTATCGATGCCGAGGTCCAGGGTCGCTCGAAACATATCTACAGTATCTGGCGGAAGATGCAGCGCAAGCGGGTGGGGCTGGAGGAAATTTTCGATATCAGCGCAGTTCGCGTGCTGGTCGACAGCATAAAGGATTGTTATACGGTGCTTGGCATCGTTCATGCCCGCTGGCCCTACGTTCCCGGTGAATTCGACGATTACATCGCGAACCCGAAAGGCAATTTCTATCGATCCCTTCACACGGCAGTCATCGGTCCCGGCGATCAGCCGCTGGAGATTCAGATTCGCACCCGGGAGATGCACGAGCACGCGGAACTCGGCGTCGCCGCCCACTGGCGCTACAAGGAGGGTGGCGGAACGGACCCGGCATTCGAGAAAAAGATCGGCTGGCTCAGACAGCTGCTGGAACCCTCGGAGGAAGGCGAGACAGACCGGGATTTCATCGATCGCATCCAGGCCGAGATTTTTGAAGACCGGGTTTATGCGGTCACGCCGGACGGTGATGTCATCGATCTGCCCGCCGGGTCAACGCCCCTGGATTTCGCTTATCACGTGCACACCCAGGTGGGTCATCACTGTCGCGGCGCCCGTGTCAACGGCCGCATGGTGCCGCTCACGTACCGCCTCGAGAATGGCGACAAGGTAGAAATCATTACCTCGGAGGCTTCCCGCCCCAGCCGCGATTGGCTGATTCCCCAGCGTGGATATCTGGCGTCGCCGCGCAGTCGCAGCAAGGTCCGAAACTGGTTTCGTCGGATGGACCAGGACGTTAACCAGAAACAGGGCAGAGCCATGCTCGAGAAGGAGCTGCAGCGGCTGGCCGAAACACCGGACCTGGAAAAACTCGCCGGTGAATTCAATTTCGGCAACGTTGATCAGCTCTACCTGGCCATCGGGGCCGGTGACGTGACGCTGGCTTCGGTCATCAGCACCATTGAGCGGACCGGCAAACCCCGGGTCCCGGACGAACTGCCGGAATTGCCGGAAAGCCGCCGCCGGGCCCGGCAAAAGCAGAAAGAATCGAGCGGAATCGTGGTTTCGGGCGTGGGTGACCTGATGACCCATATGGCGCGATGCTGCCGCCCGGTGCCCCCCGAACGCATTACGGGGTATATCACCCTGGGTCGTGGCGTCACGATCCACCGCCAGGAGTGTCGCAATCTTCTTCGACTGCAGGACAGCCACCCGGAGCGGACCATCGAAGTGGACTGGGGCCGTCCGCCGGAAGCCGGATTTCCGGTGGACATACAGGTGGAAGCCTATGATCGCCGCGGCCTTCTGAGAGACATTTCGACAGTTCTGACCGAGGAGCGGACCGATATACTCGAGAGCCGGACCCGCACGGACACCACCAAGAACATCGCCCGGATCGAGCTGACGCTTTCGGTCACCAGCCTGGAACAGGTGAGCCGGTTACTTCATCGCCTGAACAGCCTGCCCAACATTTTCCGGGTCGGACGCAGCAGCTGACTGGAAAAGTTATTTGTTGATGGCGTGAATTGCGCGCTTGTCCGCCGCCAGAGCGGCCTCGTGGATGGCCTCGGACAAAGTCGGGTGCGCATGGACGATTCGCTGGATGTCCTCCGCACTGGCTGAGAATTCCATGGCGACGACCAGCTCGCCGATCATCTCTCCTGCCATTGGCCCGATAATGTGCACGCCGATGATTTCGTCGTCCTCTTCCAGAGCAATGAGCTTGACCATTCCGGTGGCCTGTTCCATTGCCTTGGCGCGACCGTTCGCCGCAAAGGAAAACGTTCCGACCTTGTACTTCAGGCCGGCGTCTTTGGCCTGCTCCTCCGTCTTGCCGACCCAGGCGATCTCGGGTGCCGTATAGATAACAGACGGAATGACGTCGTAATTCACTTCCGACACCTCTCCCGCGATCAGGTCCGCCACCATGACGCCCTCTTCCGAACCTTTGTGCGCCAGCATCGGTCCCCGCACCACGTCGCCCGCAGCCCAAACATTGGCCACGTTGGTCCGGCACTCCTCATCCACCTGAATGAAGCCCCGGTCATCCAGTTCGACACCGGCATCGTCCCCGAGCAGGCCTTCCGTGTAAGGCCGTCTACCAACGGCCACGACGACCTTGTCCACCACAACGGACTGGGATCCCTTTTTGTCTTCGTAACTGAGTTCGATGCCGTCATCGGTCTTGCTGGCTGCCTGAACCATGGCACCAAGCCGGATATCGAGGCCCTGGCGCTTGAACTGGCGCTGGGCATCCTTGGCTATCTGGCGATCGGCCATGAACAGGAAATCGTCCATGGCCTCGAGGACGATCACCTCTGAACCCAGCCGGCTCCAGACACTGCCCAGCTCGAGACCGATCACGCCGCCGCCGATCACTCCCAGACGGGGCGGCACCGAGTCGAATTCCAGCGCGCCCCAGGAGTCCACTATGTCCTCGCCGTCGAAGGGTACGGCCGCGAGCTCGACAGGGCGGGAACCGGTGGCAAGGACAATGTGTTTTCCGGTCAGGGTCCGGATGTCGCCGTCGTGGGACGTAAATTCCACCCGGCCGTCGCCGAGGAACCGCCCCGTTCCTTCCATGCCCGTCACCTTGTTCGCCTTGAACAGGGCCGTGATGCCGCCGGTCAGCTGACTGACGATGCCGGCTTTGCGTTTCTGCATGGCCGCCACGTCGATCGTCACATCGCCGGTGCTGATGCCGTGCCTGGAAAATTCTTCCCGGGCACGATGGAACAGTTCGGAACTCTCCAGCAAGGCCTTGGATGGAATACAGCCGGCATTCAGACAGGTGCCGCCGAACGCGGTGCTGCCGTCGTAATTTTTCCAGTTGTCGAGACAGGCGGTCTTCAGCCCGTTCTGGGCGGCCCGGATCGCGGCCACGTAGCCCGCCGGTCCGGCGCCAATCACGATTACGTCGAATTCGTCGCTCATTGCGTTCACCAGGTGTGGATTGTTGTTCGTACTGCCAGAAAGCGAGCCGGGACCGGTTGCCTCAGACCCGGAGCAGCAGACGGGCCGGATCTTCCAGACTCTCCTTGATTTTCACCAGGAACTGGACTGCCTCCCGACCGTCGATAATCCGATGATCGTAGGTCAATGCGATATACATCATCGGCCGTATTCGGATTTCGCCATCCACCACCATGGGTCGCTCCTGAATCTTGTGCATACCCAGGATGGCGCTCTGGGGCGGATTGATGATGGGTGTGGACATCAGGGAACCGAACACCCCGCCGTTGGTGATGGTGAAGGTGCCGCCGGTGAGCTCCTCGATCGTGATCTGGCCGTCCCTGGCGCGGGTGGCGTAATCCACGATGGATTTTTCTATCTCGGCAAAAGTCATGGATTCCGCGTTACGCAGCACCGGGACCAGCAGACCCCGGTCCGTGGAGACAGCAATACCGATGTCGTGGTAGTCGTGATAGACAATGTCGGAACCTTCCACCGATGCGTTGACTACCGGGAAGGTCCGCAGCGCTTCGACCGCGGCTTTCACAAAAAATGACATGAAGCCGACTCGCACGCCATATTGCTTCTCGAAGCTTTCACGGTACTGTTTCCGTAGCCGGATGACCTCGTGAAGATCGACCTCGTTGAATGACGTCAGCATCGCCGCGGTGGCCTGGGCATCGACCATGCGTTCTGCAATACGTGAACGCAGCCGGGTCATGGCCACCCGGCGTTCGCCGCGCTCGCTTTCCGGCATTGCTGCGGGCGCGGGAATCTCGGTTTTCTGTGCCGGCTCCTCCGTCCCGGCCTCGGCCTCCTGCATGAAACGCATCACGTCGCTTTTGGTGATGCGTCCCTGCCGACCGGAACCCGTGATGGCGGCGGCATCGAGCCCGTGCTCCTCCACGAGTCTACGGACAGCAGGGCTCAGTTTCTGGCCGCTTCCAAGGTCGGCGGACTCCGGTGCCTTATCTTCCCCGGCGACCGTTTTCTCCTCCGGCGGAGGCACCGCAGCAACTGCCTCGCCCTCCTCGATGACCGCCAGCACTTCGCCGCTGGTCACGGTGGTACCGTCCTCGATCCGGATCTCCTTCAGGACGCCGGAAGTCGGCGCCGGTACTTCCAGTACGACCTTGTCGGTTTCGAGATCGACGAGATTCTCATCCCTGTTCACCGGATCCCCGACTGATTTGTGCCACGAGACCAGGGTCGCGTCGGTCACGGACTCCGGCAGCTGGGGGACTTTGACTTCGATACTCATGCCTTTTTCCTGATCAGTTCGGGTTCAGTGCCAGCCTCTTCGCCGCCCAGTGCGGTGCGAACCAGGGCCTCCTGCTGACTCACGTGGAGCTGGTAATACCCCGCCGCGGGCGCGGCGGCACCGATGCGGCCGGCGTAGAAAAGCTCGTCTGCCGAAGACAGCGGCTCCTGCAGCCGGTGGCGTATCTGATACCAGGCTCCCTGGTTCTGTGGCTCCTCCTGACACCACACGATCTCCCGGGCCTTCGGGTACTGCGCCAGAACCGCCGCGTACTCGCTGCTGGGGAACGGGTACAGCTCCTCTATCCGGACGATGGCCACGTCGTCGATCTCCCGTGCGCGACGGGCTTCCAGCAGGTCGTAGAAAACCTTGCCGCTGCAGAAGACTACGCGATTGACCTGCTTGTCCGAGAGATCATCGATTTCCGGAATAATCTTGTGAAAACGCCCGCTGGACAAGGCGGAAATGTCGGAAACGGACAGTTTGTGGCGCAGCAGGCTCTTTGGCGTCATCACGATCAGCGGCTTGCGAAAGTGCTGCAGCATCTGCCGGCGAATCATGTGGAACATCTGCCCGGGCGTGGACGGTACCACTACCCGCATGTTGTTCTCGGCGCAGAGCTGGAGGAAGCGCTCGAGGCGCGCGGAGGAATGCTCCGGTCCCTGTCCCTCGTAGCCGTGAGGCAGGAACAGGGTCAGCCCGCAGTAGCGACCCCACTTGGTCTCACCTGAGCTTATGAACTGGTCGATGACGACCTGGGCACCGTTCACGAAATCCCCGAACTGCGCTTCCCAAATCACCAGTGTCTGGGGATCCGTAGTCGCATAACCGTACTCGAACCCCAGTACCGCTTCCTCGGACAGGAGGGAGTCGGTCACCAGAAAATTACCCTGGTTCTCTGCGAGATGCCTGAGCGGGATGTAGGGCTCACCGCCGTTTTGATCGTGTAACACCGCGTGCCGATGAAAAAACGTTCCCCTACCGCTGTCCTGACCGGTCAGACGTATTCTGTGGCCCTCTGTCAGCAGGCTCGCGTACGCCATGGTTTCCGCAAATCCCCAGTCCATGGGAAGGTCGCCACCGGCCATCCGGACCCGATCGGACATGATTCGCGCCACGCGCGGATGAAGCTTGAGAGCCTCCGGAACACGTGTAATCGAACTCGACAGATCTTTGACCCTCGCCGGATCAATGGCCGTTTCAATATCCTCGTCCCAGTCGACGTCGGAGTACTTGCTCCAGTCCACCGTGTATTCATTGCCGACCATGCCCAGGGTGGATGGCGTTACGACTTTGCCTTCGTCGAGACCCTGCCGATAGGCATCCACCATGGACCGCGCGTCCTCGTCCCTGGCGATGCCGTCCTCCACGAGACGCTCTGCATAGAGGCGGCGTACGGTCGGGTGAGATCGTATCGTGTGGTACATCAAAGGCTGAGTGGCGGCCGGTTCATCGGCTTCGTTATGACCATGCCGCCGGTAGCCAACAAGGTCGATCACCACGTCCTTTCCGAATTGCATGCGATAATCGACAGCCAGACGGGCGACCAGAACCACGGCGTCCGGGTCGTCCGCATTCACGTGAAATATGGGCGCCTCGATCATTTTGGCCACGTCGCTGCAGTACAGAGTCGACCGGGCATCCTGGGGATGGCTGATGGTGAACCCGACCTGATTGTTGCACACCACGTGGACAGTCCCACCGGTCCGGAATCCGCGGGTCTGGGACATCTGCAACGTTTCCATCACGACACCCTGGCCGGCGAATGCCGCGTCTCCGTGAATCAGAACCGGCATCACCCGGCGGCGAGCTTCATCTTCCCTGCGCGCCTGCCGGGCACGAACCGAACCCTGAACCACCGGATCCACAATTTCCAGGTGCGAGGGATTGAATGCCAGAGCCAGATGGACCTTGCCCCCGGGCGTTTCCATGTCCGATGAAAAGCCCAGGTGATATTTGACGTCTCCCGAGCGGCTGCTCAGGGTGGGATCGTAAGCGCCCTCGAACTCCGAAAAGAGGTCGCGGGGAGATTTCCCCATGATGTTCACCAGGACATTGATCCGCCCCCGGTGAGCCATACCGATGACCGACTCCTCCACGCCTGCCCCGCCGCCGCGCTGAATCAGGTTGTAGAGCAGCGGGATCAGGCTGTCGGCACCCTCGAGTGAGAACCTTTTCTGGCCAACGTAACGCGTGTGCAGGTAGCGCTCGATGCCCTCCGCCGCAGTCAGTTGAAGGAGAATATTGCGACGGTCTTCGAGCGAGATGTCCGGTTCCGCAACCGCGGATTCGAAGCGGTCCTGGAGCCACTGACGCTCTTCCCCTGAAGTGATGTGGGCGAGCTCGGCTCCGATACTGCCCCCGTAGATCTTATCCAGGTGATCGAGGATAGTCCGCAGCCTCATGATCGGACGTCCCTTGACACCCGCGGTGGCGAACCGGGTGTCCATGTCCTCTCCGGTCAGTCCATAGCTTCGCGGATCCAGTTCCGAAGGTCTTTCCGGTCGGACGAGCCCGAGTGGATCGAGATCGGCCAGAAGGTGTCCCCGCAGTCGATAGGCCTCGACGAGGAGATTCACGCCGGTCTGCTTCTCGAGGATCTCTTCGGAAATTCCGGCAGCGGCTGCCCGCACTCCGGCCGAGGCTTTCTTGAGCGCCGCCTCCACGGGCCCCCTTGCGATCTCTCCGCCGCTGCGGTCACTGACGGTCGCGAACCAGCGACGAAGGGCCTCCGGTACAGAATCGGGATCCTGCAGATAGAGCTCGTAGTAGTGCTCTATGAACGGCGCATTACCCCCATAAAATGGGCTGGATTGATAACGTTCCTCGAGAGATTTGCTCATTTAGATCTTTAGTCCGAACGCGAGGAGAAGGATCTGCGCCGCCACACGGGAGGGCCGACCCGTTCGCGAGTCTATTTAACAGGGGTCCACGTTTGCGAAAAAAAGCCAGTCCGATCGGGCCTTTAAGGCCGAACATGCATAACCCTTAATTCTAACGGATGGCGTTCCGTTAGAAAATGCAGGAAAGCGGTGAGCCTGGCCCCACCAAGGCCCGTCTCCTTCCCGGCAGAGTCACGGATAACAGGCCATACTTATTACAGGAACCCGGCGCCGTATCGCCGGCAACCCAATGGGATGGAGGGACTGTGATGACGTGGATACTCGTACCGGTCTCCGTTGGCGAATTGCTGGACCGGCTGACCGTCCTGGAACTCAAGAACGAGCGAATCGCCGACCCGTTTAAACTCAAGAACATTCGCAAGGAGCTTCGCGAGGTTCGGCGGGCCTGGGAATCAAGCCCTTACGTCGGGGCAGACATCGATACGTACCGGAGGGAACTCAGGCAAGTGAACGAGACCCTCTGGGAGATCGATGATTATCTGCGTATCAAGGAAGCGGAAGGGTCATTCGATGATCAGTTCGTGGAGCTCGCCCGGTCCGAATACCAAAACCGCGATCGGCGGGCGGAGCTTATCCGGATGATCGACAAGCAGATCGGCTCCGAATATACGGTGGAGAAGTCGTACCCCAGCTATTCCGCCATGTGACTGAAACCGTCGCGGAACAGCGCTCCACCCGCTGCCCTGGGGCCGCTGGGACGCGAATCCTGCCGACGGTGCTCTTCGGGCTGTCGGCAGGGACACGAGGCCTTTCGGGCAGACAGCAGACACCCCGGGATGCTGGAGGACCTGGTTTTCTGCCTGGTTGTGCTGGAGCACCGGGGCCATCGGAACAGGACTTCGGGCTTCCCTTATTACAGGAGCCATCTGCCAGGTCTAAGCTGAATATGGAAGGTCAGAAGGGTCTTGAAAGAGCACCTGATCGATCAGTTGCGGCCCTGACCGCGACGGCGTGAAAGGGCCGTGTCAACAGAGTTGTCGGCGTCCCGACAAGGAGGACATGCCATGTCAGTTGCCAGAATTACGGAAATCAGCTCTGGCTCACCCAAGAGCTTCGACGACGCCATCCGGATGGGAATCAGAAGGGCAAAAGAAACTCTGCATCACATCCAGGGTGCCTGGGTAGAGGATCAGGAACTGATCCTGAAGGAAGGTGATATCGACGAATACCGCGTCAAGATGAAAGTTACTTTCATCCTCGACGATGAGAAACACTGAGGCATAGGCTGGGCCGGTTCGCAGAGGGTCGACTAGAGGGCGAAACAGAGAGGGCTGTTATCGCTGGATGTCCCGGCCGGGAGGCTCGGCCTGCCGAGAGAAAAGACCGCGGGATCAGCAAGACTGGCCCGCGGTCTTTTAAGATGACAATCCGATAAAAAACAATAAGAAACATTAATATTTAAAATCATTTTCTAGTTCAGGAGTAAATTCTTTCAGCACGGCTCGGGGGCTTCTGCTCCTGTCTTGTGTGCGCTGGATTTCTGCCTGACATCGCGATCCATGATCACGAAAACGTCCGCCACGAACTGCCCCTCCCGACCGTCAATGCGGGGGCTCGACACACCGTGTCAAAGAGTGAGCGCGAGAACCTCCCAGGCCAGCACCAGAATCGCCCCGAATCCGGTCACGTGCGCCGCGGTCTTCACCCAGGGGATGGCAAACGCGTATACCAGCACGTGGACGAGTCGCGCCCAGAAATACACTGCTGATGCGAGCACCGTCACTGAAGTACTTTGACCGGTCGTATGCAGTAGTCCGACCAGGACCGCGAACACGATCAGGTTATCCACCGCGTCCTCGTGCGCGACCCACAACCGATGAGCCCAGGGAGATAGCGGCTCGGAGTCTCTCGGGTAGCCTGAGGCTTTGGAGATCCCCCGTACCGCGACCTTGTTCAGCATCCACGGAACGCGAATCAGCGCGGTCAGCACCGTAACCCAGGCCAGGTATTTCAGTTCGGCGTTCACCGAGGAAGACTCCGCCGGCCCGGGAAGACAGAATAATTTTTCATAACCCGTTCCTTTTCTGTTAACCCGTTCATTTTCTGTGCGGGCCACGATTGTATATATTTTCGGAATAACCACATTGCATAATGCCCATTCCGCCAAAAGGGAGCCCCATTCCGTTGATCATCGAATCGCCTTCAATGTGCAGGGCAGACAAATCTGGCGGCATCCCTCGTGACCAGCAACTCTGATCGTCCCAGTCATCTGCAGGCAGAGGCGGAACCCTGGCAACTGGGGATGTTTCGAAAGGGCCTCAAGAAAAGACAGCGACTCAAATGTCTCAAAAAGGTTCTCGGAGAGATCGGCCCGGCGGAGCGGTGTCTTCTGCTGACTTGTGGTGACAACAACGGCGCAATGAATTTCTTTCTGCGTCAGATAGGGGGCATTTGGTCATTTGCGGACCTGGAGGATATCTGCCTCGCCGAAATGAAGGTTCTCCTTGGAGAGCCGGTGGTACAAGTTCAGGAGGACGGGCTGCCCTACGCGGATGGCACCTTCGATCGTATTGTCTGTATCGACGTTCACGAGCACGTGGACGAGCCTTCGATCGTTAGCGCCGAAACCAGCCGCATTCTCAAACCCGGTGGCCAACTGATCGTCACGACGCCAAATGGTGACGAGGCAAAGCTCGCCGTACGACTGAAGAACGCCGTCGGCATGTCCAAGGAAGCTTACGGGCACCGCCGGATCGGCCTCACAGGGGAGGAGATCCGGGCGTTGATGACCCGCGACAACATTGAAACCGTCCAGACCCTGACGTTTTCAAGATTTTTCACGGAACTCCTCGAGCTTTCCATCAATTTCGCTTACGTCAAAATCCTGTCGAAGAAATCCGACGTCGCCGATGATCACGAGCATCCGGAGATTGCGCCGGCGACGTCCAGCCAGCTCCAGACCGTGAGCAAGAGCTACCGGATCTACTCGATGATTTTTCCGATTTACTGGCTGCTCTCCCAACTGGATGCTCTTGTATTTTTCACCGAGGGATACTGCGTCATGGTCGAGGGACGGCGCAGCCCGTGAGCTTCAGCCCGAATTCGGTTCTGGTGACCGGGGCCGGCGGTTTTATCGGTAGCCACCTGGTGGAAGACCAGCTTGAACGCGGCCGCAGGGTCGTGGCGACGGATATTGATCTGTCCCGTTTATCTCATCTTGCTTCCTCGGATCGTTTGCAGATGGCAGAGGTGGATTTGCAGGATTCTGGCAGGATGGGCTCCCTGCTAACCGGTGTGGACTGCGTCTTCCATCTCGCTGCCGCCCATCTTGACGTACTCAAGGGTACGGAGTACTTCTACGATGTGAATGTGGACGCCACAGCCCGGCTTGCGGAAATGGCCCACGAACAGGGCGCGCAGCGCTTCATCCACTGCAGCAGCGTCTCCGTTTACGGCCCCTTGAGCGAATGGCCGGTGGACGAGAACTCCCCCTGCGAGCCAGACATCGCCTACGAGCAGAGCAAGCTCGAAGGGGAGCATGCGATCCGCAAAGTGGCGGCTCATACGGGGCTCGCCACGGTCATTATTCGCCCGGCCTGGGTTTATGGTCCCCGGTGTCCCCGAACCGAAAAACTGATCCGCTCTATCCGGCGACGCCGATTTTTCTTTGTTGGAGGGGGACAGAACCAGCGGCATCCGGTTTATGTCGCCGATCTCATAGAGGCTTTCAATCGGGCCGTTGATAACGCGCTCGAACAATGCGAGACCTTCATTATCGCCGGACCGGAAGTCGTGAGTGTTCGGCAACTGGCAGATGCCATTGCTACCGAACTGGGCAGCCGGTCCCGCATACCGACTCTGCCCAAGTCCCTTGTCTGGGCCGGGTGCCTTGCCTTCGAAACCACAGGAAAAATTCTTGGGCGCGAGCCTCCATTCTCCCGTCGAAGCCTCAAATTCTTCACGGAGAACTCTTCCTTCGATATTTCGAGAGCAAAAGAGAGACTCCATTTCACGCCCCGTACCTCATTGCGGGATGGCCTCCGCGCAACCCTCGATTTTTATCGGGAAACCGACGGCCAATCGTGACCCCGATTCGCATCTGCCGCCAGCCGTGAGATTTTTGACCTGATGTGCGGGATTGCGGGTGCCATAGGTCAGGGGGCAGCGGAAATCACCCGGAAGATGACTGCCGCGTTGGTCCATCGGGGTCCCGATGACGATGGGTACCTTGCTTCGGGCGAAACGGCTCTGGGCTTCCGTCGCCTCAGTATCATCGACGTCGATGGTGGCCATCAGCCGATCAGCAACGAAACGCGTGACATTCATCTGATCTGCAACGGCGAAATCTATAACAGTCCCGTGCTGCGGCGAAGGCTCGCGAAAGAGGGCCACCGTTTCCGCTCCCGAAGCGACGTCGAGGTCATTCTCCACCTCTATGAAAGCCTGGGCACCTCCTGCGTAGAGCATCTACGCGGTATGTTCGCCTTCGCCATCTGGGACGAGCGGGACGGATCCCTGCTTCTCGCCAGGGATCACATGGGACAAAAGCCGCTGTTCTTTGCCGAGGTTGGTGGACGATTTCTGTTCGCCTCGGAAATCCAGGCGCTCCTGGCCAGCGGCGTGATCGACCGCGAGCTGAATATCGAGGGTCTTTGGCATTACCTCTCTCTCAGGGCCCTGCCCGACGACCTCACGCTTCTCAGAACAGTAAAAAAGCTGCCTGCCGCTTCGTTCCTGACACGATCGAGGGACGGCGCCCTGTCAGTCCACCGTTACTGGGATCCGCGTTTCGAGCCCAAGCTGAAAATGGGGGAGCACGATGCCGTGGATGCCCTGGAAGAGCGTCTCAAGGAAACGGTCAAATCACACCTGCTGAGCGACGTTACCGTGGGCGCTTTTCTGAGCGGCGGCATCGATTCCACGACCATATCCGCAATGGCGGCGCGGGAGCAGGAGGCGCCGCTCCCGGTCTTCTGCGTTGGCGTAGAGGAAGCCAGCTTCAATGAATTGCCGACGGCGCGGAAAGTCGCCGATTCGGAGAACATGCGTTTCTTCGGTCGGCAGGTGCGCGCCGACGTGGCCGCGCTTTTACCGATGATGATTTCCCACCTTGGCGAGCCGGCAGACCCGTACGGGATGGGTGTTTATCTGGTCTCCAGACTCGCTTCGGAAGAGGTCAAGGTCGTGCTTTCCGGCGACGGCGGAGACGAGAGTTTCGCCGGCTACGACCGCTACTACGGCCAGAAACTGGCGGATATATATAGCCTCGTTCCCGCTGCTGTTCGACACCGGATCCTGGGGCCGCTGCTGTCGTCGATTCCCGAAACTTTTCAGTACAAGAGCCTGGCCCAACGTTTCTCGTGGATGCAGTCGATGAGCGATTTTGACGGAGCCACGCGATATGCGCGCGCCCTCGGAATCCTGCGGTTCCCGCCGGAGAGGAAACAGGAGCTCTTCACGACGTCGGCCGTAAATCTGATCGGCAATCAGGATACCGATGCCATCGTCATGCGATATTTTGGTGCTGAAAACGTAGCGGATCTCGTGGACCGGATGCTGTATACGGATCTCATGATCCGCGTGCCAGACCATAATCTGGTCATGGGTGACCGCATGTCCATGGCCTGTTCGCTGGAGGTCCGCTCGCCCTTCGTGGATCCTGACCTGATTGAATTCGCCGCGAGACTCCCGGCCCGATACAAGATGAAGGGCAGAAGGCTAAAATATCTGCTGCGTCGCGTGGCGGAGCGGTACATCCCGCGGGACGTGGCGAGGTTGCCCAAGCAGGGTTTCGGTTTTCCCGTCGGCATCTGGCTGCGCGGTCAGCTCGCGCCGCTCGTTCGCCAGCGGCTTGGCAGCTCAAAGATGGCCGAAACCGGTGTTTTCGAGCAGCGTTGTATCGACACGCTCATCTCCGAACATATCACGGGCGTTGCCGATCACAGCTATCGTCTGTGGTTACTGCTGTGCCTCGAATTCTGGTTCGATATTTATATCGAGGCCGCTGACGTGCCTGACCTGCAAGAATCA
>Ga0209536_100002585_pt1 | contig 29524 bp, 22 predicted proteins | sample DeeMarSeWOR28_12_FD_187461 | JGI IMG/M metagenome (GOLD analysis project Ga0209536, IMG submission 187461) | Marine sediment microbial communities from White Oak River estuary, North Carolina - WOR-2-8_12 (SPAdes) (version 2) | ecosystem: Environmental > Aquatic > Marine > Intertidal zone >...
TTGGCTCCCCAGCACGGACTCGAACCGCGGACCCAGTGGTTAACAGCCACTTGCTCTGCCAACTGAGCTACTGGGGATCAATCGTCAGTTATCACTTGTATCGATGATCAGTGTTCACTCCGCTTTGCACCGAACTCTATTATCTGAACTATCGAGGATCAAACGAACAAGAATAAATAATCAAGAATGATAGTTATGTCAAGCAAAAATTATGAAAATCAGGCATGCTGCCAAGCAATTCAAATAACGAATACCCAATAAGCAATAACTTCCAATTGAGCGGTCCCCGTTCATTCGGAAACCTACTTTCTCGGCTCGGCGAAATCGATTCTGCCCTCCGGCAGCATGTACAGTATCAGGGCCCGGCCGTTCGTTACCGTGGGGTGGTGAGACGTTTCCGGTTCGAATACGCACCAGCCGCGGTCGGTACCGTCAAACCGGGCGCCGGGTGTGATCGGCATGACCATGCAGACCTCTCCCACGGGATGACTGTGGAGCCCGCCCACCAGGTCGGTCAGATCCACCACGTCGACGCTGAGCCCGCCGGTTTCCTCACAGGGTTCGATCACCCGCCCCCAGCGGGGCCCGCCGGGTTCACCGTTGGCGCACATCCATCCGGCCGCAATGGCCTCATGGCATGCTTTTTCGATGGCGTCGAAGGTTTCGCTTCCGGGCGGGAAACGGCGATTCAGTTCTTCGGCCAGCGTGGCTTCCACCGCGCCACTGGACACAAGGTCAGTCACAGGCTTGAGCAAGGCTTTAAATTGATCTACATTCATTGCGTTAATCTCCTTTGCATTGTTCTGAGCCATTAAATTTGCCAATCTTCTTTTTCCACCGGCAACTTTTGTATTTTAATTATCACCAGTGTTATGTCATCCTTCTTTTTGGCGCCGCTGGCAAATCTGTCTATTTCCTGATACACGGCCGCCACCATCTGGCTTGCAGCCCGGTGTGAATTTTCTCGAATTATTTGTCGAAAGCGTTCCTTGCCGAACATTTCGCCCTTTGGATTGAAGGTCTCCCAAATGCCGTCGGTGCCGATGGCGACGACCTGCCCCGGCTCAAGCCCGGTTTTCAGGTTTTCCTGATAAGCGAAATTTTCATCCACTCCCAGCGCCAAGCCGTCACCTTTCAGCTCCTCGAAGTTGTCTTGTGCGGGATCATACAGGATGGCCGGGTCATGACCGGCTCTTACCCATTGAAGGGTTTTCGTCTCTGGATCGATACTTATGTAGAACAAGGACATAAAGCGACCGGTATGCAGAAAATCAAGGGTTAAATGACGATTCATCTCTGTGACTATCTGGGAGATGGTACCGCACTGAGCCGCGCGCATTCGCAAAAATGCCCGGGCGGTGGTCATCAGCAGGGCGGCGTCGACACCGTGGCCGGTAACGTCTCCCACCACCGCCTCGAAATGGTTATGGGCGCATTCCAACTCCTCGAGGAAATCAAAATAGTCCCCACCGATTTCTTCACAGGTATCGTTGCGACCGGCGATATCCAGACCCTGAACCCGGGGGCTCTCATGGGGCAGCAGACTTCTCTGGATTTCCCCTGCCAGGGTCAAGGACTTTTTCTGTTCGGTCATATCGGTTACAAAGGCCATGTGGCCGATGAGGTTTCCCTGGTCATCCCGCAGTGTGCTGCGGTGCATCAGAGCCGGAATGGTGCGGCTATTCCTGGAAACAAAAGTGCTTTCAAACTTGGTCTTGCCCTCGGATTGTAAATCCCCCGTATTCATTGAAAAATAGTGCTTGTTATCTTCCCTGGTAAAATCAAACGGTGTTTTGCCGATAATATCTTCCCGGCTGTAACCGATCATATTGCAAAAAGCCTCATTGAGGTCATTGATGACGCAGTGTTCATCCATCAATAAAAAGCCTTCCGCGGCGGTCTCCACAATCCGCCGGTATTTTTCTTCACGCTGCTTTATTTCACTATCAGCATACAGGCGTTGCAGTTCTGCCGAGGCCCGGGTCGCAAATATTTGAAAAATGGCCAGCGCCTTGGGCTTTTTGCGCATGGGACGCGTATCGAGTACCGCCAGGTTGCCGAGGATTTTTCCGCCGGCGTCCAACAACGGTACCCCCATATAACTGGCGGCGCGAAATTTCCTTATCGTATGGTTGTTGGGGAAAAACTCGGTTATTTTGTCGCGGTAGTGAACAAGCTGGGCGGTTTCAACCACTGCCTGACAGGGTGTCCCGTCGATATCCATTTCAAAATTGGGCATCAACTTCCCGTCCGCCCAGAAGGCAAGGGCCCGCAGTTGTCTGGTTTTAGGAATGAACTCGGTAACCCACGCACTCTGGGTATGGAGGGCCTTGGCGAGATTTTCAACCAGAGCGGCAAAAAACCCTGCTCCTGTTTCAGTGGCGGTCCCTTCCAGGATGGCGCGCACAACGGCATCTTCATCCAGGTCTTGAAAGTTTAAGTGGTAGGGATTTGGCATCTGTCGTCCCCGGCTTCATGAATTGGCAGCCGCTGTTCTTTGCCCGGCTTCAACTTGCATTGGGGGTCCTGGTTTAGCACGGGCTCATTATACTACATCGTGGTAACAACATAGATCTTCAAAATAAAACGTCAAGATCTAAAAACCAGTTGGACTGAAAAGCCGGTGGCGACAATGGAAAATCTCCGCCTCCCTTATCGGGTGATCCCGCTCCAGACCATTTGACACGTCCTGCAATCGGGTCTATATTTCTTCATCTTAACTCGCAGGGGAGCTGAACTTTGCGCGCACGTGAGCTGGTTGACATAAGTCTGGATATCCGCACCCGCCGGCAGAGGCGGAGAAGACGGCTGATCCGGGTGGCCATTCCGCTGGGATGCCTGGCCTTGATGATTGCGTCGATTGCGTTCATCGCGGTTTATGCCTACCAAAACAACCGCCATGATGCCCTGGAGTTGACGGATGACTTGCTGGAAACCCTGGACCGTCGAATCGCGGCTGAAGTAAAAAACTATCTTATCCCGGCATCGGATATGGTCCAATTGGTTGCCAACATCGTCAGAGATCCATCCATCGGCATCACCAGCCGCTCTCAGATTGAGCCGTACGTCATCCAGATTTTGAAAAATTATCCGCAACTGACCATTTTTTCCATAGCAGATGCAAAGGGCAATTTCATCATGCCCAGAAAGATGCCGGACGGCAGCATCCATACCAAAATCATCGACCGTACCGATAGTTCCAAGCAGGTCAAGTGGGTGCGGCGGGATACCTCGGGCCGAGTGGTTGCCGAGGAAGAAGTGGCGGATGACACCTATGATGCCCGCACCAGGCCCTGGTACGTCGGTGCTGCCCAAGCCCGGGAGCTGTTCTGGACGGATGTATATATTTTCTTTACCGATCAGCAACCGGGCGTGACGGCCGCCATGCCCGTTTACGACGACGATGACCAGTTGCTGGGCGTGCTCGGGGCTGATATCGAGCTCAGTCAATTAAGTAATTTTTTTAATGAGTTGGCGATCGGCCGCAACGGTCTGGCCCTGATTATTGATCAACAGGGAGGCCTGGTGGTTTATCCCCAGGTTGAGCGCATGTTAAAACGGGTCGGCGATACATTCCAGCCGGCGATGCTGCAAGAGCTCGGTGATCCGGTTCTGAATCGCGCTTACAGCCGCTTTAAAATCGAAGGCCACGGCAGCCGCATCCTGACCGTCGACAACCGTCGCTACCTCAATTCGATTTCATCGTTACGCAATACGGTTGGTCGCGACTGGTCGGTGATGATTGTGGTTCCGGAAGACGATTTTATCGGTTTTGTTAAAGCGACTTTCAGCAAGGCCTTGCTGATGACAGGCGTTATCGTGGGCCTGGCATCGATCATGGCCGTGTTGCTGGTGTTTCAAGGAATCAGGGCTGACCGTGACGCCCGGGAGATATTGAGTCGCAAACAGGAAGTGGAGGCCCAGAGCCGGGCCTTTTCGCAGCTGGCATCTGATGTATCGGTTTTCGATCCGGATGATAAGGATTCCATCGGCCGGTTAACGGAAATGGTTTCGGAGGCAGCATCCGTCCGACGCGCCAGTTGCTGGCAGATCGAGGCCGGCGGAACCCGGCTAAATTGCCTGGACTGTTATGACAACGAAAGCAAAGGCCACAGCCGCGGAACCGTATTTAGCAGTGACGATTTTCCGAGGCTCTTCGAGTATCTGCAAAAAAAGGCCGAGATCGTTATTTCCGATTCGGATGAAGCGGATCAGTTCGCCGAATTACAGCAGGTATATTTGCAGCCCATGGGTTGCCGCGCGCTGCTGGGCGTTCCCGTGATCCATGCTGGTCAAACCGTCGGTGCGCTGTGGCTTGAGCACGAGGGCAAATCCCACCGGTGGGACGTTGAGGATATTGCTTTTGCGAAAGCCATTGCCGCCCTTTTGGCGCTGCGGTTTTCAAGCGCCAAAACCCGGTCGCTGCCGTTGCCGGATCCGTCAGCGGGAACCGATCGCAACACGGATGCGGCAGGTCAATTCAGTCAGCCGGACCGATCGATCGAGTCGACGGGCATGGCCCCGGATACGCCCAGTCCCATCCGAGGCACGGATCGTACAGCGGTACCCGACAGTTCGGCTGCCTTGGCGGACCTGACCAAAGACCGCGGATATGACGACAATACGTTGGAAGCAGACGTTCATAGCGACGTTGCCGTGCTCGTGCTGCGATTCGTTGACCCGCTGTCCCTGGCCCATAACATTGGTGAAAACCAATCGCGTCTGGCGGTGGATAGCCTGGTCTGTTATTTCGAAGAGCTGGTGGATGCCCATGATATAGACTACTGGAATATGGCCGGCGAGCAGATCGTCTGCGCCACCGGCTTCAAGGAGGGCCAAACGGATCATGGCCGCATAATGGCCGATATTGCCTTGAGCCTTCAGGACCATTGTACCCAACTGTTCGCCGACCTGGACAAGCGCATGGCCTTTCGCATCGGCCTTGACAGGGGGGCGGTCATGGGCTTTCGTTTGGGCAGGCGCCGGCGGTTTTACAATATCTGGGGCGATGCAGTAGAGGTGGCGGTGAGCATGGCCGATACCGGGGTGACCGGCGGTATCCATGTCAGCGAAGCTGCCTATCGATCCCTGCGCCAAAGTTATGTTTTCAAGGTAAGGGGCAGCTTTTATTTGAAAGATGTCGGTGAGATCTCAACCTATCTACTGACGGGTCGAATATGAATGCTATTGAAAAACCAGCAGAGTTTTATGACCGCCCCCTTGACGGCGAAGCCGCTTCACCGGGTATGATGACTGCCATCGGGCAATGGACAATCTATCAATTGCAGGGGCTTATCATTTTTATCAGTATTGCCGGGGCCGCTTTCTGGCAAAGCTGCCGTCTGCTGACCTGGCGCCGGACGGTACGGGCGGAATTCTTGAACCAATGCCACCAGATCGGGACCCGCGCGCTGCCGTTTATCGTCCTGACCGCCCTGATAATCGGACTGGGCGTCGTCTTCGAGACACTTTACTGGTTGAGGATATTCGGCCAATCCGAGTTTGCCGGCAGTCTGCTGGTAATCGTGCTGGTACGCGAGATTGCCCCTCTGCTGGTCGCCCTGATCGTCATCGGGCGCAGCGTCTCGGTGTTCATGATCGAGCTGGGTATCATGCAGGCCGACGGCCAGATTCGAATGCTGGACGCCCAGGGTATTGATCCGTTTATCTATATTCTGGTGCCGCGCGTTATGGCTGCATCCGTGTGCATGTTCAGCCTGACCATCGTTTTCACGGTAGTGACCCTGGCAACGGGTTTTGTGGCCGGCAATGCCCTGTCGGCCACGAATTTAACGGTCTACGATTTTGTGTTCGAGATTTTGACGGCGATGGGGCCTGCGGATTTCGCGGCCATACCGCTGACGACCCTTCCCGTCGGCTATGTGACGGGTTTGGTTGGCTGTACGACCGGATTGTCGTTTGCCGGCATAACCACGGACGTGCACCACCTTCTGCCGGCCGGTATTATGAAAGCCGTCATTGCAACGCTGTTGATATCCGTGGTGGTGACAATATTGATATGAGGTTAAACCCCCACCGTTCAAAGGTTCTCGGTTCAGGGTTAAACAACGAGCCTATGAACCCAGAACCGTGAACCGGGAACCCAAACAGATGATAAAGGGTATTGAAGAACGCCGGGTAATCTTACGTTTTGAGGACGTTGCCCTGATGGCCGATCCTTCCAGCCGCAGCAAAAGCGTTAGCGTGCCGTTGCGTCTGCTGGGCGGAGAACTTGCGCTGATCCGGGTCGAAAGACAGCAGCAGGGAACGGTGCTGGGCGATACCTGTGCAGGCCTGGAGATTCCCCTTAAAGGGGAGGTGTCCTTTCTCGGGAAAAAGTGGTCGCAGCTGCCGCCTGATGTTGCCAATGCCCTGCGCGGGCGCATCGGAAGGGTTTTTGCCCGGGGGAATTGGCTGGGTCACCTCTCCCTGCTTGACAACCTATTGCTCCCACAGCTTCACCATACCCGGCGGCCGCTGGCCGAGCTTCGTGACGAGGCGGCGAAGCTGGCCGAAAAATTTGACCTGCCGGGCGTGCCGCTGGGGTATTCAAAAGACAGCCTGCCGGCCGATCTGCAGCGGGCAGCCTGTGTGAGGGCCTTTCTGGGACAACCGATGCTAATCCTGCTTGAAGAAAGCAGTGAAGGATGCTTTAAAGAGATGATGCCGAATTTGATCAATTCCATACGTGACGCACGCAATCGGGGTGCAGCGATTATGTGGCTGACATCCGATAAATTCATCTGGCGGGATCCGTCCATTCCGGCAACCCGCCGCTACCGCCTGGCAGGTCGTCAACTGATGGAGGTGAGTCGGTGACGATAATATCGGGACGGACCACATTTCGTTATGCCAATCAGCTTGTCGGCATCATTGTGTTGCTGACCGTGCTGATATTTGCGGTCTCCTTCATGTTTTCCGGCCGTGTCCGCCAGTGGCTGGATCCGGGTGCCCGCTTGAAGGTGATTTTGCCGTCTGACGGCCTCTTCGGCCTTGTCGAGGGGGCTGTGGTAGAAATCCTGGGCACCAAAGCCGGGCAGGTGCGCCGCATTGTCATTGATCCCCAGCAGCAAATGTACGCTGATGTGCAAATTCAAAGCAATATGAAGGACTTCGTACGGACCGATTCGTCGGCGGTCATCCGCAAGCGTTTCGGCGTAGCGGGGGACTCCTTCCTGCATATCGACCGGGGCTTCCAGGAACCCCTCGACTGGGAGTTTGCCGTGATCACCGCCAAGGCTGACCGGGCCCCCACCGAATCCGTCGGTGAGATCCTGGATGAGGTGCGGTCGAAAGTATTTCCCATGATCGATGACACCCAGGCGGCTATCCACTCGCTGCTGATGGTTGTCAGGGATATGCAGGATCCCCAGGGCAATTTGCAGCAGCTGCTGGCCAATATGTCGACCATATCCGGTAAAATCAGTCAGGGCGAAGGCCTGCTCGGCCGACTGCTGTTCGAAGAACGGCTGGTAGATGAAGTCGAACAGCTGGTGACGCAGCTCAACGACAACATGCAGCGGCTCGATCCGCTATTTGACAATCTGGAAACAACCATCGATCAAGTTTCTCAGATTTCAACCCGGATCAATGAGCAGGCCGGGGATCTGCCGGAAATCACCCGGAACCTGAAAGAGGTGCTGGTTTCCACGCAGGCGGTGATGAAAGATCTGAGCCGCGCCACTCCTCAGTTACCCCGAATTGCGGCCAACGTGGGGCAAGCAACCGACAACGTTCCGGTATTGCTTCTGCAAACCCAGCAGGTGATGGCCGAACTGGAGCAACTGATAAAGCAGCTGCAATCCCACTGGTTGATCGGCGGCGGCACGGCCGGAGCCCAACCGACGCCCCCGCGCATATCACCGGCGGAGGTGAACCCGTGACCCTTCATTTCCCATCCAAATTTCGCTCTGCTGTGGTGGCCCTGGTGCTGATGGTGTGTTTGTTGATGGTTGAGGGATGCGGCCCTTCCCGGAATGTGTCCGAACGCTCCCAGGACGACGAAACTGCCATGCGCTTAAACCGCTCAGCGCGAATTGCCTACGACAACGGCCAACTTGAACAGGCCGCGAACCTGTACCGCCAGGCACTGAACCGGGCCTACCTGCGCGATGATCACAAGGCGGTCATAGACGCCCAGTATAACCTTGCCGTTTGCATGCTGGGGCTGCGGTCCTACGACAGGGCCCTGGTATGGGTGCACCTGGCTCAAAACGAGCTGGTGCGCAGCGGGCAGCGTGTAACCACGGATATCCTGCTTCTGGAAGCCGTTATCCTCCTGCGTACCGACCAACCGGATGAGGCCTGGCAGATTTCGGATCGGATTCTTACCGCGCCCGAAGGGCCCCCGGCAATGGTGGCAAGCAAAACTCATTTTTTACGGGGATTAATCGCCGAACAACGCGGCGACATCGATCAACTCGACAGGGAAATCGAAGCGTTGGACGAATCTGACACCTCCGGCACACGGGCCGCCGATCGTCTCGAATTGAGGGGCCGGCGGGCGAAGGCCGCGGGCGATTGGGAAGCGGCCACCGATGCCTTTGACCAGACCGCCAGACTCCGCCGCGAAGAACGCGATTACGCCGAGATGACCCATGCCCTGGCGCTGGCGGCGGATGCCTGCCAGCGAGCCGGCAAGCCTTCGGCAGCGGCTACCCGCTATTTGCGGGCCGGTCGCAGTGCCGTTCACCAGGGCAACCATCAGGATGCGATGCAATGGCTAAACAGAGCCGTTGAACTTGCCGGGCAAGCCGGCGATGAACCCCTCAAGCAGGAAGCAAAAAATTATCTCGAAAGCATTCAAAGCCCCTGACCTCAAAATATGGTCCCCCCTCCGTCCAAGCGCCGGTGCTCGGCTGTCAGACACGGGTCTAACGTGAAGTGGCACGGGAAGTTTATTCCGCCTGCGGCGGAAACGGAAAGATAAGGTGAGGTTTACTCTTTTTAGCGTTATTTTCCGCGTGCCGGGTCATAGCTTTAGCGATGACTGGTGTCATTCCGTGGTAAATGTTTTACCTCATCCGAGATCCCTGGCCCAGACCCGTCCTAATTAGATTGTCCAATTGAACTAAAACCTCTCGGGCATTCTCTGCTGGAGCAACTTGAGCGGGCCTGTCGCGCCGGGGCGGGCCAACATCTTTTATGGGTTTTACCTGGTGTCCTCCACGATAAAAGGGGAGCAGCGCAGGCCGATGCTCATTTTTTTGACCCACACCCGGACCATGGTAAGGGTTTCACCGTCCTGGTTTACAAGGCTGGGCAGTTCTTCCACATAAGAAATGTCTTGCTTGGTGAATTCATAGAACAGATTACTGGTGCTGAATGGATCCGCGACCAGGATGACCTTCTCCGGATCATAGGGATGTTTTTTGGGCGAACCGGAAAATGATACATGCGTTTTCCGCATGAGGCGGATATCTTTGGGTTTCTCATATGCTTGAATCTGGAATTTTGGTGCTTCCTGGGGGTAATTGTCGGTTCCCATCTAAACAATCTCCTCATGGCAATCGAAGTGGATCTAACCTGTCCTGGTTATTATCGGAATTTACTCGGTACATACTGTTTCCATATTTTATTTTTCATAAATGATAAAGCAGTTTTTTAACACTTCAACTTGGTCGGCCGGTTGGTTCGATACATTGGCGCATCACTGCCAGGGGCTATATTTTAGTTCGGCCAATTTTTACACCGGTGGGTGATCCATTTTTACCTGCCCACATGATTGCATCCGCGGCTTATTAATGCTATGGATCAGGCCAAGGGGCAGGGAGGTCTCATGAACGCAATCAACAGTAAACAGGCAAAATACTTACGCGGATTGGCCCACCGTCTGAAGCCCGTTGTCTTTATCGGGCAGAAAGGTCTTACGGACGCGCTGATCCGGTCAACCGAAGAAGCTTTTGACAGTCATGAATTAATAAAGGTCAAATTTATCGATTATAAAGAAAAAAATCAGAAAACAGACATCGCCAGGGCCCTCGAGGCCCGCACCGGCAGTCAATTGGCCGGCATGGTCGGTCACATCGCCATCCTTTACCGACAGCACCACGATCCGGAAAAACGTCGGATCGTACTGCCTGAATAAAAATAAGCTATGCCAGTCAATGAAGTCGATCAAAATTACAGCGGTTCACTTTCAGGAACGATCAAAAAGAGCTCACAGCTCATAGCTGACAGTTCATCGTTAAAAGGATTTTATATCCATTAGACTATCAGCTATCAGCCAAACGCTAATTTGTACAGGATAGCATATATTCAAGCAGTTTTTCAGCCGCTTCATCCAACGGCACACTGTTGTCCACCACAAAATCGGCTTCGGCTAAAGTTTGATTTGCCTTTGCCCGTGCCATTCTTTGAACAAATCCCGGATCGTCTTCAGATTCGCGTTTGCGGGCGCTGATGCGTTGCAGGGTGATATCCAGGGGTACGGCAACGAAAATGACTTTAAGATTGCCGACCAGCTGACGCGCTTGCGGGATAATATCGCGACTGACGTTGACGATGACCGAGCTTCCCTCGGCCAGCCTATCGAGAATTGCCGCCGGGACCCCGTAGTCCGCATCGTAGACGTGCCAGGTCAGACAAAATTTTCCCCGCCGTTTAAAAGCCGCGAATTCATCAGGCGTCACCGAATAAAATGGCTCGGAGGCGTGAGCCGGACGGGTAATGTAGCGTTGCGGGACTCGAACGGGCCGGGCGGACGCGGGCCATCGCTTCAATACCTCCTTGAGCAGGGCATCTTTTCCGGAACCGGAATTGCCGACAATCAAGAATAGCTGGCCACTGTAATCCATGATCTATCCGAAATTGAGATATTCATTTCACCGCGGAGACGCTAAGGACGCAGAGTTTTCATTTTTTGCATTTGCCGGTGAGCGGCCGGCAAATGCAAATCAGCTAAGATTGCGTGCTATGTGCAACTGAATCTAAATATTTTAATAGCTTATATGATTCAGTCCAAAAGGCTGCAGTTTTTCACTTGCTGTCCTCTCAACAGAAAGTGAAAAGAAAAATCAACTCTACGTCCTCTGCGCCTCGAGCGAAGCGGGCGCTGAAAATACTGATTATTCGCTATTTTCCGGGTATATCACCAGGCGGTCTCCGGGATAGATATGCTTATTTCCCTCCAGCCGATTCCAGATAATCAGAGCGGGCAGGGGGACATTAAAACGTTCTGCTATGGTGGACAAGTTGTCCCCTTCTTTGACCACATAGACCCGTTCTTTATTTTCAGCTTCCCATTGCTCAGCCAGCAGCTTAAATCTCTCTTGAAATCCGTCGGCAGCCCCTTTGGGAACCAGGATCCAGTGGCTCCCGGCAGCCAAAAAATGGCCGCGGATCTCCGGGTTTAAATCCTTGATATTTTTGAAGCCGGTGTTGGCGGCCTGGGCGATAATAAAGATCGGTGTTTCCTGAAAACAGTTCAGTTTAAGACGATCAAACTGCAGGGGAGGATACAGGTCTTCCGGGGTATAATGGAACCCGTAGGTGTCCGGCGCGGATAGTATCATTTTGGCAGCGATAATGCGCGGCACGTATCGTTGGGTCTCCAGCGGCAGGTAGAGGTGGTAATAGTCTCTGGTTTTTTGCGCCAATATTTCAGACAGGAGCCCCTGCTCGCCCATGTTGTAGGCTGCAGCTGCAAGGGTCCAGGAGCCCAGCAGATCATAAAGCTCCCTGAAGTAGGCAATCGCTGCCTGGGTGGCATAGAATATATTACGCCGCTGGTCTTTTTCGGAATTGATCTCCAACCCGTACTTAAGACCGGTGGCTTCCATGAACTGCCAGAATCCGATAGCGCCCCGCCGGGATCCGGCGTGGGGCCGCAGGGCGCTCTCGATTATGGCGACATACTTCAGATCTCCCGGCATGTCATGCTGTTGCAGCATTTTTTCGATAATCGGCAGAAAGCGGCTTGAACGCTTGATCCACAGGGTAACCTGGGGTCGATCCCATAGGGTGAGAAGCAGTTCTTTTTCAAGCCGCTCACGGACATCCTGATTTTCCAACGGCACGGCTTCTCCACAAAATTCCAAAGGGCCGTTGACACGCACGCCGGATATCAAGTCAGGATACCGGGGGATTTCGGACGAAGCGAGACTCTCGCTATCAGCCGAGACCACAGCCAGTACAGATAATAAAACAGCCGCAGTAAGGTGTTTCATGAGATTGGTTCCGTCCTGGATGTCAAAGTTGCTAATTGCCAGAAAGCATGGAAGCTGGGATGCTGGAAAGCATGCTGGCTGGCTGAGGGTTCAAGCTTTCAGGCGGCCAACCTTAATATCCTGTTAAGCGAATGGTCATCCCGCTTCGGCGGGGCTTCCTGGCATCCCAGCTTCAAGCATTCTTTTTTACTAAAGTGCCCTGAGATACTCCGGCTTCAGGGCAATCTTGCCGGCCAGGGCCTGGTCGATCAGGTTGACCGTTGTTTCCTTGTCCTTCGGCAGCCTGGCTTTTATGGGCAGGTAATTCGACGCGTGGTTGGCATGGAATAAACCCCTGGTAAGGTTTGTGGCTGCTATCATCGTTCTTAACTCCGCGAGCATTTCGTCGGGCTCAATCAACTCAAATTTGGCAGCCTGGTAGTCATCAAAAAGAGGCGTGCCGGGAATGAGCATCAGGCTTAAAGCGCCCACGTAATCCGGGTCGATGGCAGTCAATACCCGGCCGGTTTCTTGGGCGTGTATCTGTGACCGCTGTCGGCCGGCAATACCCAACAATACCGTTATGGAAAGCTTAAAGCCGGCATCCTTGGCCTTCCGCCCCATGGCGATCATTTGCGCTGACCCGGCACCTTTGTTAATCTTTTTCAAGGTTACATCATCGCCGGTCTCAAGCCCCATATAGATTATTCCCAAACCATGTGATTTTAACTCCGCCAGTTCTTCCGGGGTTTTTAAATTCAGGCTTTTGGCATTACCATAGGCGCCGACGCGGGTGACCCACGGCAAACGCTCCTCGATGGCTCGCAAAATCTTCAGCAATCTTTTTTGAGGAATTATCAGCGCATCTCCGTCACACAGAAACACACGGCGCTGTCTGCGGGCATAACGGGCAGCGAATTCGATATCCTCCAAGATCATCGAATCCGGTTTTATCCGGAAGCGTTCGCCCGTATAGGTTCCGCAAAAGGTGCATTTGTTGCGCGAGCACCCGACGGTTACCTGTAGCAATATGCTGTTGGCCTCACTGGGGGGACGAATGATGTTGCCTTCGTAGTGCATGGTCTCACTTTCAGTGTGTCATTAAATTAATGTCAAATGGAGCAGCCAAAAAGATAAACATCGAAGCCGGCCATCGTCAAGAATGTATGTCGAACATCGAACGTCCAACATCGAACATCGAATAATGATGTCGCTTCGCTCCACTTATTAATTTTTAGTCATCAATCCAATGACAAGTTTAGAAAAGCTATTTCCACTTTTTATGTTATTGGAACCTAAAAGGAAGATCGTGACCAATTATTCGATATCCTGTGAAAGACAGATCAACGGTTCAGGATCGTAGATCTGCTTCTTCATCGCTTCCCATTCAAAATTCGATGTTGGACGTTCGATGTTCGTCCTTTTAGCGTTCAATGTTCGTCTTTTAAGCGTTCGATGTTAATCTTTTTTACTCGGCCAACATCTTGCCCAGCAGCTTACTCAAATCATTCAGACCCACCGGTTTGGGAAGATAATCCCTTATGGCTTGCTTGGCCCTTTTGCCCAGGCCGTTCATACCGTCAAGTTCATATCCGGAAACGATCGAGATTTTGGCGTCGGGATCATAATTGAAGATTTCCTCGATACAGGCAACGCCGTCCATTTCCGGCATGTTGATATCCATTAACACCGCGTCGGGTCTGCAGTTTTTATATTTTTCAAGGCCCTCGGTACCATTGGAGGCAAACTCCGGTTTATATCCCAGATACTCCAGCAGCTCTTTCATGGCAATTTGAATTTCCGGCTCATCATCGACAACCAGGACGATCTGACCGTCTCCGCGGGTAAGCGACGGTGTCTTGGCGTTTTCAAGTTCCCGGTCACCCTGGGCCAACGGAAAATGAATCTTAAAGGTGGTTCCCTTATTCGATTGCGATTCGACGGTAATCAAGCCTTCGTGGCTTTTGATAATTCCATAGGTTGTGGAAAGTCCAAGGCCGGTGCCCTTGCCGATCGGCTTGTTTGTAAAAAAGGGATCAAAGCATTTTTCAAGGGTTTCTTTGGCCATGCCTTCGCCATTGTCTGCAACCGTTACCAGAATTCGCCGGCCCTCCTGAACGGCCTTTATGACCAGCTGCCCGCCGGACGGCATGGCATCGCGGGCGTTGGTGCAAAGGTTCATCAGGGCCTGGCTGACACTGGTGCTGTCCCCCATAATCGGTAGCTGATCCGGGTATTCGGTGAGGATCTCGATTTTTTGGTCAAAAGATTTTCGGATAATTTGGTAGGTCTGGCTGATGACTTCAGCCAGGTTGATGATTTCAAATTCTTCCTTGATCTGTTTGCGAGAAAACTGGAGCAATCCGTCGACCAGACGTGAGCCCCTTCTGACCGAAGTGTTGATGCGGTCGGCTACTTCGTGCAGACCGGACTGATCCTCATAGTTCATCTGTATCACCTGGCTGTTGACCAGGATTTCGGTCAGGGTGTTTCTAAAATTGTGGGCCACACCGGCGGCAATCGTACCGATGGCCTCCATTTTCTGAACATGCTGTAGTTGCATTTCCAGCCGCTTGCGCTCGGTCACATCGGTAATCATGATGATGACCGTTGAACCCTCCCCTTTTACGGGCAGGGTTTTAATGGTGATCTGGCGGCCGTTCAGCGCAACCGGTGTTTTCTCGCCGATTTCGGACGGCTCCTCAGAATTGGATTGCAGGATATTGTCCAGCTGCCGTGCAACGCTGTCCGTAAACAGATCCGGTGGATAGGCGGCTAAAATTTTTTCCAGCGGAAGTCCGAGTAACGCAACCGCCACTCCGTTGGCATAGACGACTTTGTTCGAAAAAACTTCCAGGATCCCTTCGGCCATGCTCTCTAAAATGGTTTCAAGGTGGCGGCTGCGGGAAAGCAGCTCTTTGGTCAACTGACGCGCATAAACATTGTCCAGTCCGCGAATAGCCTTTTCTTCCCGTTTTTCCCGGGGTGCTTCGTAAGTTTCGATAACCTCTTTAATGTGTTCGGACATCGCACTGAACGGGCCTTTGGCGATATAGGAATCGGCACCGGTGCGTTCAAAATCGAAGTCGATTTCAGCTACTGCGGCTGATATGATCACGAGATAGCAGTTCTTCAGCTGCGGCATGTTGCGGACAATCTGTATCAATTTGCTCCCGTCAATTTTCGGCATGATGAGGTCAAAGAACATAATGTCAGGCGTAAAAGTTGAAAGCAGGTTCAAGGCGGCAAACCCGTCTTCAGCCGTAACCACTTCATGCCCCTCACGCATAAGCAGCTTGCTGATAAACTTAAGCATGACGCGATCGTCATCCACCACGAGGATGTTCTTTTTCACTTTAGGCATTTTGGGCTCACTTTTTTCCGCCTGGCGTGTCGGCGGCTGATGAATTTCCCGGTTCAACCGGGTGGATATTTATATAGTACTTTTTTAGAACCTGAATTACAAATTTTTTATATTCCCACAACCGACAACCCGTCCGTGGCTGAGGGTTAGTGCTCGGGACGATCAAACCGGCTATTTTTGTTTCAAAAGCACGCGAAGGGTCCGGTCTAATTGGGTTACGTGGCCGGCAAGGTTTTCGATGGATTCCGGCACGCTGCTAAAATCAGCCTCCCGCCCTTTTGTCTCGATCTCCAAAGCGACCTCGGCGGCTGATTCGGCCTGAAAATTTCTCAGCATGCCTTTCAGGCTGTGGGCCGTTCGCATCAGCGTTTCGGAATCGCTAGCTTTACAGGCCCGATGAAGATCATCCAACAGGCCGGGGTAATCACTCAGAAAAACCTCGACAACTTCCTTCAAGAAATTCCAGTCGCCGTCAAAGGCTTTTAGCAGCAATTCTTCATCCAGTGCAAGGGATACATCGTCTGAGGCGCCTGCTTTGCCGGGGGGGACGGTCAATTTCTCGATGACATTGAACAAAATCTCAGAATCAATGGGTTTGGAAACATACTCATCCATACCCGCCTCCAGGCAGCGTTCGCGATCCCCCTTGATGGCATGGGCAGTCAGGGCGATGATGGGTATATTGCGGATTGCGGATGTCAGATTGCGGATCTTCCTCGTCGTGGTGTATCCGTCCATGACCGGCATTTGCACATCCATCAAAACGATATCATAGCTGTCGTTCTCCAACGCTTCCAGCGCCTGACGGCCATCGTTCACGATGGTTGTTTGATGGTTCCAGCGGTCCAGCAGGCGTTGAATAAACTTCTGGTTAAAAGGGGTGTCTTCGGCCACCAGGATTTTCAGCGTGCGGGATGGGGTTCGGCTGGCTCTTTTCTGCGCGAGGGCTGACAATTCGGCTTCCGGCTCAACAATTCCCAAAACACCTAAAATCACGTTTTCCAGTTCAGCGGCGCCAAAGGGTTTGACAATGGAGGCGGCTATTCCCAGCGATTCGAGCTCCGACTTGCGCTTGAGATGTGGAAAGGTCAGCAGCACAACCCGATTGGCCTCAGAAAGCTGTCGGTCGGAAATTAATTCGGCCAGGGCGAAACCGTCGGTTTCAGGCAGATCCGAGTCGATCAACAGCAGGTCGAACGGTGCTTGATGCCGCTTTGTTTTTGACAGGATTTCTAAAGCATCCTGTGGGCCTTCTGCGGGAGTAGCCTCGATTCCGAGGTCTTGGAGAATCTCCAGGGTTATTTTGCGGGCTGAATCGTTATCGTCAATCACCAGAACTTTTAATCCGCCAAGCTCCGGGCGTGTAATCCGGGCTTGCCGGGGCTCCCCATTTTGCTGCATCATGAAGCAGGCGGTGAAACGAAATCGGCTTCCCCGGGAGGGCTGGCTTTTCAATTTGATGTTTCCCCCCATTAGATCCACCAGCTGCGCTGAGACTGCCAGGCCCAGTCCGGTGCCACCGTATTGGCGCAGGGTTGACGGGTCGCCCTGGTTATAGGCGCCAAAAATACTCCGCTGCCTGTCCTTGGGTATTCCAATACCGGTGTCAACCACTGAGATGTGAAGCACCACTTCATAATCCGTCTGCGACTGAGCGGCAGCATAGACAATTACCTCGCCCGCGTCTGTAAATTTGATGGCATTGTCAACCAGGTTGAGCAAGACCTGGCGCAGCCTTACCGGATCACCCAGGAGGCGGTTCGGAGTCTGGGGGGCAACGCGATAAGCCAATTCGATGCCTTTTTCGTGGGCTTTCATCCCCATAATTTTTAATGATTCATCCATAAACTGTCGGAAGCTGAAGGGGGCCTTTTCGAATTCCAACCGGCCGGCTTCTATTTTTGAAAAATCCAGTATGTTATTGATAATCGAAAGCAAGGAATAGGCCGAGGATTTGACCACATCCAGATCTTCCCGCTGGTCGGGGGGCAGGTCCAAGGTCAGCATCAATTCCACCAGACCGATGATGGCGTTCAGGGGGGTGCGAATTTCATGGCTCATGCTGGCAAGAAATTCGCTTTTGGTCCTGCTGGCAGCCTCGGCCGCAAGTTTGGCCCGGTACATCACTTCGGCGCGTTGACGCTGGGTAACATCCCTGATAAAACCGCCGAATCCCACCGGATTGCCCCTGGGGTCCTTGATCAACGATACGGATGACTCGACAAATCGCAGCGAATGGGTTTTATCGGCAAGTTTCCAGGCCAGGGAAGTGATCGGATTGCCGCTGGCCTGAACTCTGGCAAAAGCATCCCTAATTTTTTGAGAATTGGTTTCATCCGGCATCTCGAGCTGATTCATGGCGCCAATTTCTTCCCTGGAGTAACCCAATACCTTGCATATTGAATCATTGAAGAAAGTAAAGTTGCCCTGAAGGTCAACCTCGTAGTACCCGTCGGGAGTTGTCTCAATAATGGTTCGGAATTTTTCTTCACTTTCCCGCAGCGCCGCTTCGGCGGCTGCCCGCTGGTTGATGGTAAACTGAGCATGGGATCCAAAGATGACGAACAGGCACAAAATGGCTATTCGGCTCCAAATGGCGCCTTCCGCGCCTAACAGCCGTTGGAAAAAATCAACGTCATAGGATAAAAAGATATACAAAACTGAATCAAACACCGCATAAAACAGCGCCAGACCGAATCCGATCAGTACCATTTGATCCCAGACATGAACCCGAATTTTCTTGTTTTTCTTCATGGGAGCTTCCTTCAGCGGCCACCAATCAAAGTTTAAGGCATTTTTATAGACAGACATCAGAAGCTATCTCAAAAAGGTCCACCCTATAAACTTTTAATCGATGGGTCATCCAGCTATGCTGGGTTAGGATTTTGGTTCAAGGTTCCGTCTTCGCCTGAAGGCCACGCCGCGACACGCGCGGCGGGGTCGAGTTTCCCAGCACAGCTGGATGACCCATCGATTATTATACTCAGCGGTGGGCCTTCCAGCACAGCGGGAAGACCCGTCTAATCTTATCCTGTCGGTGGGCCTCTTGAGATGGCTTCTAAAATTTAGCAGGGAGCTTCAATATTTTCAAGGAGATTCAGTCCCATTTGCCTGGCAGGATGGAATCAGAAAACGCAAGAATTGAAGGAATGAAATTGAGACGCCAGAAACTACCGCTGGGAAACCTCTTTGGCACGAGGAAATTTTCGGCGGTCTGTGCCGCTGCGCCGATCATTTCCGCTTCTTCTTTCAGGGATATGCAATGTATAGGAATAATTCCGTCGATCCCCACCGGAGCGCCGTCCGCCGTTATCCAGGATAACCAGCTGCTCTAGAATATCGTTTCCATTTTTTTCCATAATCAGAATCGAGACCGAAAATAAATGCGTATCAATTGGGACAATAGGCCGTGCGTAAAATTCAGTGTAAATACCAAAAACACGCAATTTTCGTGCCAGAGAAGGCAGGATTCAATCTGTGCGGGGATGACACCAGTGGCTATAAATTATATAGTGATATATAGTTCTTATGAGGTTTCCCTGCCGTTTTGCCAGATATCAAACCACAAAAATATCTGGCAAAAAAGAGGGTAATTTAGGTAATATATGAAATTAATTACCTATAAATGTGAAAAAAAAGTACAGTTCTATTCTTCAGAACCTTCCGGAGGCTCAATTCCCAGATCTTTGATCTTGTACAGGAGTGTTTTGTAGCTGATTTTTAAAATTTTAGTAGCTTTGCTGCGGTTCCAACCGGTTTTTTCAAGAACATAGGCAATGACTTCCTTTTCGACCCGGTCCATGGCCTTTTTCTTTATTTTCTTTAATGACAGCGAGGAAAGATCCGGTGGTGCGCTGCTGTCGAAGCCCAGAAGATCAATGGGGGTGGCCGTTTGACCTGTCGATCTTGGTAAACCGGTCGGGTGTTTTTGGTTTGAATTGCCCATGAGCATATCGTCAAGATTTTCTTCACCGTTGCCCAGGATCATGAGGCGCTTTAAAACATTTTGCAATTCGCGAATATTGCCGGGCCAATGATAGGCAGTCAACTTATCAATCGTTTTCTGGCTCGGTTTCAACAGTTGCTTGCCATCGAATTGTTCGGTGTAGGTTTTTACGTAATGCTCGATGAGATGTGGAATGTCTTCCGGCCGGTCGCGCAGCGGATCAACATGAATTTTGATCGTACTCAGCCGGTAGTACAAGTCTTCCCTGAAGTCTCCATTGGCCATGTCGTTTTCAAGCTCATGATTGGTGGCGGCAACGACCCAGGCACCCATTTTAACGGTTTTCTCAGACCCCAGGGGACTGAAATCACCTCCCTGTAACACATGCAACAGCTTGGCCTGGAGCGGAAGCGACATATCACCGATTTCGTCCAGGAACAGCAGACCGCCGTTGGCTTGTTCGAATTTGCCGCGCTTGCGCCGATCAGCACCGGTAAAGGCGCCCTGCTCGTAGCCGAACATCTCACTTTCAAGCAGGGTGTCCGGCAGTGCCGCACAGTTGACTTTGACAAAGGGTTTTCCAACCCTGGTGGACTTTTGGTACAGACTTTGGACAACCAATTCCTTGCCGACGCCGGTTTCACCGTAAACGATGGTATTAAGCCCGGTATCGGCTACCTGATCGATCAATTCTTTTATTCTAGTGATATTTCTGCTGACACCGACGATTGTAGGTTCCATATGAATTTAAGTTTTATCTTTTCAGTTTTTTGGTTGTTTCCAAATCCACCTGAGGCGGATTACAACCGCAACGATTAAAGCACAGCCGTGCTTTTGTCTTTCCCCGCCCCAAGGGCAGGAAAATCCAAGCCACCCGCTTTGCGGGTGGTCGTTGACCCGACAAAAACCAGCTTTCCCGTGACAGGAAAGTAACCTTATGGTATCACAACCAAATTCCTTTAATTCTAACGATTATTGATCCGTTTGACAACAAGAAACTACATTAAAGCCACCAAAGAAGGATTTTTGAAACTCTTCTTACATGATTTGCGAGCATAAATCAATTGATAGAAAGGAATATTTTTTGCATTACAGATCCGCTTGAAGACCATCGGGTTCCGATTGGCCGGATAGGGTGTCGAAAAATGCGAAATCCGGATGGGCCAGGCAGAAAATGTCCTTTCCGGCTCAAGTATTTTACAAAAAATACCAATATATAGGTGTAGTTTCAAATTTTGAACCCCGACCGCCAAAACCTGGGTTTATTCCAAACGCCAGCGGCATGAGGGCCATTCGCACCTATACATTTATAGATGAAGATCAGGATGTTAACGCGAATCTCAGAAAGGCAGACAAATTCAGAAATATGGTTTGCCGCCACGATCCTGGAGAGGCAATCGCGATGATCGATATTTCTTGACATTTCAAGCAGTTTATGAATTAATTAATGATAGTTGTCCGATAATCGGCAATTATTGATGGTCGAGTTTTCTTAAGAATTTTGTAGCATCAAGAGGAGTTCTCTTTTTTTAAATTCTGAGTTGCACGGGGTGTTATTTTGGCAAAGCATGACGAAGTATCCTCAACCGAACGGCTGCTGGATCTGATACGCGACGATAGCAAACCGGAGTTTACTGTCGGCAGTGCGGGTTCCAAGAAATCGTTCGGTGATCGGCTCAAAAATATTGTCCATAATCCGGTGTCCTTTAGAAAGGCTATTACGGTAGGGGTGGATCTTGGCCACGATGATATCAAGATGGTTAAAATCAGCCGAATGGCCAATCAGAAATATGAAATGCTCGAGTATGAAAGAATCCCTTTTAGTGAGGATGTTGACCGCCAGAGCCCGCAATTCCCCCAATTTCTGCGGACAGTCCTGACCGATTTTTGCAGTAATACAAAAAATATAGACATCTGGTGCACCATTTCCTCAGCCAGGGTAGAAACCCGGCAAATTAGAATTCCGAAAGTCAACCCCAAGCAGATTCCCAATTCCGTCTACTGGTCCTATAAAAAAATTTCTTCCTTCGATGAAAACAAGAGCATATTTGATTTCGAAATCCTTGGTGAAGTAGAAGAAGGTGATCGCCCCAAAATCGAAGTAATGGCTTACACCGCGCCGCTTCAAGAAGTCAAGGAGCTAAAAGACATCTTCAGCAAAGCCGGATATCCGTTAACGGGTATTTCCATTGTTCCGTTTGCCTTCCAGAGCATACTCAGAGCGGGTCTGATTGAAACCGATGAGACCAACGTCTCCAGTTTGTACATCGGTCGGGACTGGTCCCGGATTGACATATTCTCAGAAGGTAATCTCATGCTTTCCCGCGGCATCAAGGCCGGGGTCAAAACCATGATTGAAGCGTTGCGCACCGAAATCGAAGGCAATTTGTTCGAGCTTTCCGTCGCCAAGTCCCCGACCAAAGACTCGGCCAGAATCAGAGCCATTAAAAAGAAGCTGAAGAATGAACTGGAACAGGCTCACCAGCTTTTTTTCGGAGTCATTCATGACAGCGCGCCATCCGTATTGGATGAACGGCAGCGGCTTCTGAAGGAAGATAAAATATTTAAAATGATACTGCCGGCGCTTGAAAGACTGGTTCGCCAGGTTGAAAGAACGCTGCGGCATTTCTCATTGAACTATGACAACGCCCGGGTAGGGAAGATATATATATCAAGCGGCGTCAATCCTCATCAACGCATTGTGGATTATATCGGTGAAGAGCTTGCCATTCCGACCGAGATATTGAATCCCTTCGCCGACAGCAATAATTTTCTCTCGCTGGCACCGAGCCCCGATGACCCCTCGGAGCAAAGTTCTTATGTGCCGGCAATGGGCATGGCCCTTTCCAGCAATGAGCTTACGCCCAATTTCTTGCATACTTACAAGGACAAGCAAAAAGCCGTCCGGACGCAGTGGGTGAACCGGGGGGTATTCGCTGCTTTTATAATCGTGATGCTGCTTTGTGTCGGGGTAACATTCTGGCAGGGTCGACAGATCGAAGAAAAAGAGTACAAATTGATGCAAATCCAGGGGCAGCTTGAAAGGGTTACCCTGCGGGTTGACAAAAGCTTAATTTTAAAACTGGTGGATGAAACCCAGGCCAATCGCCGTCAGATCAAGGAGATCGGTCAAAAATATTTTGGCTTGGCCGTGATCAGTGAGATTACCCAGCTGACGCCCCCCAGCGTCCAGTTGATCAGTATCTCGACGACCCTTACGGACACACCGATCGAGCAAAAAGGGAAAAATAAGAAATCGAGACCCAAAACACTGGTTTTGGACGGCATCGTCAGCGGCGACCGCCTGATTCTGGAACCGAAACTGGCCGGTTATTTGATGGAGCTTAAAAATTCGCCCATGTTCGATGAGCCTCAATTGAGCAAGAAAGCATTCGAGCGATATAAAGATAACGACGTCCTAAGATTCACTGCCAGATTAAAACTACTATAGAAATGAAAAAACTGCTATCAATTTTGCCGACTCAAAGCCTGATCTACATTCTAATTTGTGGTGCCGGGGTTCTCTTTTTTGTTTTCTTTGTCATCATCCCAACCCAAAAAACAACCGCTGAATTAGATAAAGAATATGAAAAGATAAGCGATCGGATTGAAGAGCAGCGCATCTTAAAGCCTGTTTTCGAAAGCCTTTTAAAGCAGGCCAAGAAAAAAAGTCCGACCGATTTGCCTTCAGCCAAGAGAGTCGCGCTGGACCGCAGCGATATCAGTAAACTTTCCGAGGGTCTGCAGGAAATGGCTTTTCGGCACGGGCTTAAAATTCAAGACCTGAATACGGATGTCCCCGATCTGACCGGCCAAAGCGGATATTTGCAGATTCGCATCAATCTGACGGGGGGATTTATGGCTTTCCGTGATTTTCTGGTAGATGTGGGCGCTATCCCTTCGCTGGAAAATATTGAAGAAATCCAAATCCGGGCCATCGAAGGTAGCCGGGAGTTTAAAATAAAATTATGGATGGCGCAAAAATAGTCAGAAGACAGAGGACAGAAAACAGAAATAGTTGAATGGAGACGGCGAAAACTTGGATATGAATTGGGAGTCAGATTTAAGATTCCGTAATCCCAATTCCGAATTCGAAAAACGCGTAACGCGCAGCACGTAACTTGAAGCCATGTCAAACAGGGAAAAAATAATCGTTGCTTTAATGGTGATAACGGTGATCCTCGGTGTCTACATGATATTTTTTGAATCACCCCAGCAGACGTCGGCCATCAACCCAGAGGGTGCCCGGGAACTGGAATTACTCAACACCTTTATCACCAAGGTTGCGGAAAAGACAAAGAGCGGTCCTTCCAAGGAGCAGGCCTATATTCTGAATAAAGCCCAGACTGCCTGGAAGCAGGATCCCTTCGTCCAGCTTGAAACCAAGAAAGTCGAGGTGGATACCGGTCCTGAGCCCGTGCTGGATGCCAGGGTTCAGTACACCGGGTTTTTGCAGATGGGTGATAAGCGGCTGGCAATTATAAACGGGATGGAATATGAAGCCGGCGATCAGCTGGAGCCGGGAGGATTTATTATCCGCCGTATCTTGCCGAACCAGGTCGTAGTGGTCCCACCGGGCAAAAATAAGAAAACGATGATCCTTCCAATGGAAGAAACTGAATAGGATAAAGGGTATATGGCTAAATATCAACGTCTGATCAAAACAGTTATGGTGGGGATTTCTTGTCTATTTCTGATGATTGCAGGGATGGGCGGTTGTGCTCAAAAAAAGGAACTGAAGGATGTCCAGGATCCGTTCTATGAGCAATGGCGGGTCAAAGCCGAAGAATCCAAAGGTACGTCCCCGGTCGAGCCGCCGCCGATAGATGAAAAGCCATTTGAAGTTGCCGCCCCGGAAGGGGAGGAGGAACCGATGCCCTCGGTCCCCAAACCACTTCCCACCCGCAAAATCAGTCTTAAGATGAACGACATCGATGTGGCCGTCCTGCTGCGGGCCCTTGCCAGAGCTGCGGATCAGAACATCATCCTCAACGAGAAAGTGTCCGGCAAGGTCAATATCAATATTCACCAGGCTCCCTGGGATCAGGTGTTTACGGGTATTTTGCGGACCAATGGTTTGAGTTACGCCTGGGAAGGCGACATCATCCGCATCATGACCGCCGAGGACATGGATGCGGACATCCGAAGTAAAGCGCGGGAGCAGGCGTTAAAGCTTACCCAGACGCCCCTGACCCGCATTGTTTCCATAAAATATTCGGAAGCCCCAAAGCTCAAAGAAAATCTTGAACGATTTGTGACGGTGGACCGCAGTGGTAAAAAAATGGGATCGATTCTGGTTGACGAACACACGAACTCCTTGATCATACAGGCGATCAAAAGCGATATGGACCGGATTCTGGCCGTGGCCAAGCAACTGGACCGCCCGACGCCCCAGGTGTTGATCGAAGCGATTATCGTTGAAGCCAACAAGGATGTTGCCCGCGAGCTTGGCATCCAGTGGGGGGGCGTCTATGCCGGCAAAAGTGGCGACAAAAGAGCCATTGTTACCGGGCAGCAGGGCGGGACGACAACAGCCACCGGCGTGCCGCTCAACCCCAATGTAGATGCGAATGTAGATGTTACCTCGGGCTCGGTGGTCAACCTGCCGGCCCTTGGGCTGGGCGGGTTCGAGCCGGCGACACTTGGCCTGATCTACACCCGGGTGGGGGAATACCTGCTGAGCACCCAGCTTTCGGCCCTGCAGGACCAGGGTAAGCTTCACATCCTGTCGAATCCCTCGATCACAACGCTGGACAATAAGGAAGCCACCATCAGCAGCGGTTCGGAAATCCCGTTCCAGTCGGTGGAAGACGGAGAGGTGAAAATCGAGTACAAGGAAGCGTTGCTGGAGTTGAAGGTCACACCGAACGTTATCGACGGAGACACGCTCAAAATGAACATCGCGGTTAAAAAGGACGAGCCTGATTTCTCCAGAACCGTGGGCAACAATCCCACGATCATTAAGAAAGAGGCCACCACCAACGTCATCCAGAATGACGGCCAGACCATCGTTATCGGCGGCTTGAGCAAGGAGTCCTCGAGCCGCAACAATACGGGAACGCCCTTCCTGGAAGACATTCCCGGGCTGGGCTACCTGTTTAAGCGCAAAAGCAGTGCCGATCAGATGGAAGAACTGCTCATTTTTATAACACCGCATATTTTAAAACCCAGAGCCATAGGGGGCAAACCTTAAAAACTGCCAATCCGCCAGGGGCGGTTAAAACCGCCAAATGCGGATAAATGCCGAATGATCCGCCTGCGGCGGAATGAGGGGTGGAATCACTTCGCTTGGTCTTCTATTTAGAAGCCATCTCAAAAATAGGATTTTGGGTCAAAATCGCGGCGGGGCCGTGTTTCAAACCTTAGGAATACTCCAGTATTTCGAGGATTTAAAACAAGGTACCAATCCCGCCAAAGGCGGGAGGGCAAAAGGCATTTTTGAGATAACTTCGAATAGCGTTGTCCAATCATACTCATACCGGTTCCTCCCTCCACGACATCATCCCCCTAAACTGGGATCGAGATTGAACTTTATAGGCCGGTGTTGCCGGAACGTTTTCAATCCCGATTTGGTCGAAATATGGATTACTTCAGTATATTAAATTTAAAAAGAGAGCCTTTCTCAAATTCGCCGGATCCCGAGTTTTTTTATCATTCCCGGCAGCATTTGGATTGTTTGCAGAAATTGGAGCTTTCCCTGCTGTTGCGACGGGGTTTGAATGTAATTATCGGAGATGTGGGTACCGGCAAGACCACTTTGTGCCGCCAGCTCATCCGCCGCTTTGCGCAGAAGGAAGAAATCGAAACCCATCTTATCCTCGATCCGCATTTTCTAAATGCTTCCGAGTTTTTGAGCACCGTAACCAAAATGCTTGTCGGCAAAAAGCCGGCCGCTGGAAGTCTTGATTGGCAGATCAAAGAGCATATCAAGCAGTATCTTTTCCGCAAAGGCGTCGATCAAAAGAAAACCGTCGTTCTCATTATTGACGAGGGGCAGAAGATACCGGCCTTTTGCCTGGAAATCCTGCGTGAATTCTTAAATTACGAAACCAACGAATACAAGCTGCTGCAGATCGTCATTTTTGCCCAGAAAGAATTTGAAAGCACCATCCGCAAATATCCCAATTTTGCCGATCGCATCAATTTATTTCATCTGCTGAAACCGTTAGGTTTTAATGACACCCGGCTGATGATCAAATTCCGCCTGGAGAAATCCAGCAATGCGCGCCGCCAGTTGAACCTTTTTACCTATCCGGCGTTATGGGCCATCTACCATATTAGCGCCGGGTACCCCCGCAAGATTATCAACCTGTGCCACCAGAGCATATTATCGATGATCATCCAGAACCGCTCCAAAAGCGGCTATTTTCTGGTGCGTGCCTGTGCGCGCCGGGTATTTCCGGAAGAGTCCCGCAGGAAAAAAATAATTGTGTCAGGTGTCGCGATGGCGGCAACGGCCGCGGTGCTCCTGCTGACCTTGCTGCCGCTGGATGGAATTATCGCCTTGCCGTCACGGGGGATTGAAAATCTCAAGGCTTTGTTTTCAGAGCCCCCCGAACAGATAAAAAGCGTCACGGTGCCCGAGTCCAGCACCCCGACCGTTAGCGCCCGGCTGGCACCGTCAGAGCCCCCCCAGTCGTTGCGATCGGAGACCCTGGCGGCACCGGTGGTAGAAGACGAACCAGAGCCGGTGGCGCTTCCGGAAATTGATACGTCTGAACAACCCGTCAAGGCCGATCTGCCGCCTGTTACCGAAACCAAGATCCAGATTGCGGCGCTGGCGGAAACGGCGGCGGATGACATCCGGACGGAGGCCCCTCCTGCAGCGGACTACTCGTCGATTCTGGGCCAGATAACCTTGAGGCGTGACGAAACGCTCTCAAGGATCATTCAAAGAGTCTACGGCAATTTTAATTCAAAATATTTCAAATCATTTATTCTGGCCAATCCCGACATAGAAGATCCCGATCGGGTGGAAGTCGGGCAGATTGTTTCCTTGCCTGCCATACCGGTTGAAGTTACGCCGCCGGATACACCCGTGTGGTGGGTCACGGTTGAAGAAACCGATCGGCTCGAAGATGCCTATAATGTATTAAGGGACTACCCTCAAAAGGCTTCCGATTTGCGTTTGATTCCCCATTGGACACCTGCAAACGGCACCCAATTTTCCGTCGTGTTGAACAGGATTTTTACCGATGCGCAAACGGCGCGCACCGGGCTGGAGTCGATACCGGCAGGGTTTGGCTCCAACTCCCGGGTGGTGTCTGCGTGGGACACGCAATCGGTTTATTTTGCCGACCCGTATTTTGGTCGATAACTCTAACAAGCGGCAAACAAGAGAAAAAAATTGAGAGCAAGAAAAAAATTAGGCGAAATTCTGGTCGAAGGTGGGTTGCTGACCCAAAAGCAGCTGGAAGAGGCGTTACCATTTCAAAAGAAAAGTAATTTGAAACTCGGTCAATTTTTGGTGCGTGAAGGTATTGTCAGCGAGAGCCAGATAGTGGATCTGGTTTCCAACCAGTTGCGGCTTGAACAATACCGTCCGGATAAATACACCCTCGATGTGGATCTTGCCAACCTGCTGCCGCCCGACATTGCCCACAAATACCAGGCGGCACCGCTTCAGAAAAACGGCCTGCTGCTCACCATTGCCATGATGGACCCGTTGGACATCAACGCTCTGGATGCCATCGAAGTGTACACCAATTGTGAAGTCGAAGCCATCATCTGCACCGAACAGCATTTAAATCAGCTGCTCAACAGCCTATACGGCTCCTACGCCGGAATCGGCGGTGTGCTGGAAGATATGGAAGAGATGGAGATCGACAAAACGGCTGAAAAGGCACCGCTGACCGAGGATGTGGAAGTCAGTTCTTTGCAGGGCATGGCTGAAGAAGCGCCGGTCGTCCGTTTGGTCAATTCCATTTTGTCCCAGGGCGTGCGGGAAGGCGCCAGCGATATCCACGTCAGTCCCGAAAAAGAATCCGTTCAGGTGCGTTTCCGGGTGGATGGCAGGCTTCACGAGGTGCCGGCTCCGCCCAAATCGATGTTTCTGCCGATTATTTCCCGGCTTAAAATCCTGGCCAATATGGATATTGCCGTCTCCAGGATACCCCAGGATGGCCGGTTTACCGTCAAAATGAAAAACAAGGATATTAATATCCGGGCGTCCACCATACCTTCTATTTACGGGGAAAATATGGTGCTGCGTCTGCTGGATACCAGCAACAGCATCTATTCGCTTGAACGGCTGGGAATGAACGAAAAAGACCGCCAGAAACTTGAGCGTATGATAGCCAAGCCCCACGGCATGATTTTGAGTACGGGCCCCACCGGGAGCGGTAAAAGTACCAGTCTGTACTCGATATTAAAGAAAATCAACCAGCCGGACATCAACATTATTACGGTGGAAGATCCGGTGGAGTACCGGATCGAGAAGATTCGCCAGGTCCAATTAAACCGCAAAGCCGGCATGACCTTTGCCAGCGGGTTGCGGTCCATATTGCGCCAGGATCCGGATGTGATTATGGTCGGCGAGATCCGGGATTCGGAAACTGCCAACATCGCCGTCCAGGCGGCGCTTACCGGGCACCGGGTGCTAAGCACCCTTCACACCAACGATGCGCCCGGTGCGATCACGCGTTTTGTCGATATGGGGATTGAACCTTTTCTGGTGGCATCGGTGATGATTGTTGCGTTTGCCCAGCGCCTGGTTCGAACCGTATGCCCGAACTGCAAGGCACCCTATAAACCGGCGGCGGAGGCATTAAAATTTTGGGGACTGGACAAGGTCAAAAATGCCAACTTTCAGCGGGGCAAGGGGTGCTTCAACTGTATGCACACCGGTTACAAAGGCCGATCCGGCGTGTATGAAGTGTTGCTGATCGATGACCTGGTTAAGGATCTAATCCTGAAAAGAGCCTCTGCCCATGAAATTGCCCGGGCAGCAACCGAATCCGGGAACTACAACACGCTGAGAGACAATGCCGCCGAGAAAGTGATCCTGGGAATTACATCGCTTGAGGAAGCGGCATCGGCGGTGATGGTATAACCTCGCCGCACCGGCTA
>Ga0209536_100002586_pt1 | contig 29518 bp, 25 predicted proteins | sample DeeMarSeWOR28_12_FD_187461 | JGI IMG/M metagenome (GOLD analysis project Ga0209536, IMG submission 187461) | Marine sediment microbial communities from White Oak River estuary, North Carolina - WOR-2-8_12 (SPAdes) (version 2) | ecosystem: Environmental > Aquatic > Marine > Intertidal zone >...
CGACGCTCGCACTCGAGATCCGCGATGCCGAGACGGACCAGTTGCTGGGACGCGCCGTCGACAGGAGGCGCACCTCGGACTACGGCGGCGTGCTGATGATGACCAACCGCGTGACCAACCGCGCCGAGTTCGAGCGTCTGCTGAAAGGCTGGACCGAGATCCTCGTCGACGGCCTCGCGGCGCTCAAGGACGAATCACCGCTCGGCATGCGGGCCGACGACCAGTAGGCGGGGTCGGCCCGCGCGCCGGCGGCCGGCTCATCACTGCGGGGACGCGCGCCGGACGCGGGCGGCGACCAGCCGGTAGGCAATCGCGGCGGCGAGGACGCCGAGGACCAGCGCCAGGACCAGGACTAGCAGACGCCAGAACGCGTAGTCCACCAGGCCCTGCGCGCGCTGCGCGATCAGATCCACGCGGTCGAGCACTGCCGGTGTCAGCGCGTCCACGTCCTGCACCAGCGCCTGAAACTCGCGCGCCGTGGCGGCGAGCTCGGTAATGGTGCGGGTGTACTCGTTGATGTCGAATGGGCGCGGCGGCTCGGTCGACTTCGGCGCATCCGGGTCGGGCTCGAAACGTTCCATCAGCCGGTCCGTGGAATTCACCAGGCCGTCGAGCGACTGGGCGGTGAGGGTGCCTGCATCGAGCGCGCCACGTAGCTCCTTGGTCAGTGCGAGCATCTCGCGCTGCTGGGCGTACAGCTCGGTCAGCACCTGGGAGATAGCGGCCTCGCGCTCGCGTGCGACCAGGCCCGGCAGGTCTGCCGTCAGCTGCGCGAGCGACTCCGACAGCTTGCCGACCTGATCGACGGTCTCCAGCGTTTCGCGCGCGTAATTGCTCGCGCCGAGGCGGACGGCCATCTGTGCGAGCTGCAGGTCGATGAGAATCGTCGTCCGCTGCGCGTAGAAGAGCGCCCGCTCGGCGAGGATCCGGGTCTGCTCGACCTCCTGGATAGCAGGGTCGACGCCTTCGAGCGGGTCCAGCCCGACGATGCCGAGGAGCCCGGGCGAGACCCGCGCCTCCTTCTGGCCGCGTCCCGCGCCGGCGAGATTGGCGAAGCGGACGAAGGCCGCTGACTCGACGCTCGGATTGTCCGCGTACCAGGCCTGAAGGATCCCGCGGAACTCCGTCTTCTTGTCCTCCGTGACATTGGGAAGGGCGTCGGCGAGGCGCCAGGCCTCTTGCTCCAGCGACCTGAAGGTCCGCAGCAGGGGCTGAGCCGACTCGCCGTAGAGAGGGGCCCACCTGTCCTCGACGATCATCCGGCTCAGCGTCACGACCACGATCATGTCCACGGCGTTGGCCACCGGGTTCGTGCCGGCCGCGATCTGAAACGCCGCCGTGGCCTGCACGAACTGCTCGTTGGCGATCATGGCCCGGAGCCGATGGATCTCGTCCTGGTCGGTCAGCTGTGCCGAATATTCCTGCAGGAGCTGATCGGAGCGACGCGTCACGCGCTCGACGTAGTTGTCCGCGAAACGCATGACCATGAGCTGCAGGGTCTGGCTCTGCTCCTTGGCTTCCTCTGCGCGGGCCTGTTTGCGCGCCGACTCGCCGGTGAGCCTTTCGATGATGCCGCAGCCGGCGAGGTTTACGGCGAGGACCGGAAGCACCAGGATGCCGGTCGCCAGAGCGACACGACCCTTCGCGGCCGTTGAGAGGCCAGCGAAATATTGCGTGCCAGACATTGCGCGTCCTCGCAGTCAGGCCCTCGACCTGATCGATCTCATCCGGTCCCGGGCCTGAGGCGTCCCGACTGGATCTTGGGCCACGCACCGGAGGTCAGGAATCGGACCATGTGCTTACCGGCACGCCGGGTACTGGCGCCAGTTGCCCCAAGGTCCCATGTTGCCTCGTCGTCGTCTGGTCCCTAATGGCGCTGAACATGTCCTGGCAGGCTGCGCGTGCGAGTCGCATGCTCCGGTCCAGGCAGCGCCGTGACTCGCCCTCTGGGGACGCTCGCGGTCACGCACGCGGATCGGTCGTTGCTCCACGACCGCCGGGCAGGACCGGCGCTCGGGCAAGTCATTGATGCACGGGCGCCACAGAGGAAGGCAATGACCCGGTGTTGACCGTGTACATCGTGGAGGACGAGCCGTCAGTGAGGCGCTCGCTGCAGCGCCTCTTGAACTCCGCCGGCCTGTCTGTGCATGTCTTCAAAGGTGTGGAGGAACTCGTGTCGGCCGAACTCGAGACCCGCGACGCCTGCGTCATCGCCGACATCGACCTCGGCGGGTCGACGGCGCTCGGGCTGCCGGCGCGCCTGAAGGAATCGGGCCGGGCGCTGCCGGTCATCTTCATCACCGCCTGGGATTCGCCGGAGACGCGGGCGAGCGTGCGCGTCGCAGGCGGCGCGGGCTATTTCCGCAAGCCGGTCGATGACCAGGCCCTGCTCGACGCCATCGAATGGGCGATCAGCGGCGCGGAACGGAAGCTGAACTGAATCCAAACATCGAGAGGACCAAGCATGAACGACAGGAAGAACACGGAACGCCACGGCCAGGCGGCCCGCGGCTGGATGCCGGTGATTGCGGCAGCGGTGTTGCTGCTGCCGGTCGCGGCAACCGCGCAGGAACAGGACGCGGAGTCCAAGGCACTCGATTCCACTGCCACGCAGTGGCAGTACCAGTTCGCCTACCAGACGAACGAGTACAAGAACGACCTGCTCGACAACGGCCAGCCGCGGCCGGAGGGACTTACGGACTACCTGCAGCTGCGGATCGTCGCGCCGATGCCGTTCGAGTCCTTCACGCTGCTGCCGCGCCTGACCATACGGCACTACGAGAATTCCCAGGGCCAGTCCGGCCTCGGCAATACCGAGCTGTTCGGCCTGATCATCCCGAAGAAGTGGGACTGGGGTTCGGGTCGCGTCGGCATCGGCCCGCTGGTGACCTTCCCGGGCGACAAGCAGGTCGCCCGTGACGAGTGGGGCTACGGCTTCGCGGCGGCGGTGGTGAATACGTCCGGTCCCTGGTTCTACGGCTTGCTGTTCACCCAGTCCTGGCGGTCACTCGACCCGAGAACGGTCGCTCCCGGCACGAGCGACACCAACCCGCTGGGCATCGCGCCGTTCCTGAATTACCGCCTCGGCAAGGGCTGGTACATCGGAAACGGCGACATGGTGGCGACCTACGACTGGAACTCGAAGAAGTTCTACCTGCCCATCGGCGTGCGCGTCGGCAAGGTGCTGGTCAGGGACAAGGGCAGCTGGAACTTCTACGCCGAGTACCAGACCGCGCTCATCTACAAGGACTGGCCGGGGTCGGCAATCGATTCGTCCGTTCGCGTCAACGTCACCTACACGATGCCGGTCGGGCGCTGAGGTCCATCGCGCCGGCGCCAACGCGCCGCCTGCGGGACCCCGTAGGAGGAAGGAGCCGCAGTGAAGTCCGCGCAGTCGGAAAGGCAGCTACGCCGCCTCGAGCGGCTGATGGACATCGTGTTCGGCCTCGTGATCTGGCGGATATTCACGATCCTGCCGCGGCCGTCGATGGACAATCCCGAGTGGGACTCGGTCGCCGAAATGCTGGTGAGCGAGTGGGCGAGCTTCGTGGTGCCCGTTCTGGCCATTTTGATCGTGACGGTCTACTGGCTGCAGAACAACGCCATGTTCGGCAAGCTCAAGGCCACCGATTCCGTGCACACCGGCATCTCGATCTTCCAGATCTTCTTCGTCCTGTTCTACCTCTATGCGCTCGGGCTGGGCATCGAGGTCGGCTCGGCAGCCGACACGCGGGTCCTGGAAAGCTCCGCGGCGACGCTCGTGGGTATCACCGCCTTCCTGGGATGGTGGTACGCCTCCACTCGGGCAGAGCTGCTGTCGGACGAGGTCACGCCGGAAGAAGCCGCGAAGTTCGGCGAGAGCAATCTCGCCGAGCCTCTGACCGCACTGCTGACGATCCCGGCAGCCTTCCTCGGCCCCGGGGCCTGGGAACTGTCGTGGTTCCTGTACCCGCTGCTCAAGAAGTTCTTCGATCGCCGGAAGGCGCGTCGGACCGGGACCTGACCGGGTACGCAGCCCAGTAATGCCGCGTGGTGAAACATCGGGATGGAGGTCTGAGAAGTGAAGTTTCATACAGTTCTGCTGCGAGGCGCGGCGGCTGCCGCGCTCGGGCTTGCGGTGTTGTCCGGTTGCGTGCGAGAGGTGCCGGAACCGGCGGATTCCCCGGAATCGCGCGCCCGACTCGCACAGTCGATCGCGGCACTGGAGATCGCCGGCGGTTCTTACGACCAGACACTCGATCTCGGCGCCGACCTGGCGCTGGACGGCAGCGAGCGCGCGCTTGCTGACGAGCTCGGTCGCGCGCTGACGGAGGCGGAGCGGGCGGGCGCCCGGCAGGTGATGCGGGGAGGCGCTCGCGGGCGTCGTGTCGCCCGAGGCGTTTCGCATGGCGGTCGTGGAGGCCTATGCCGAGCGATTCACCGCGACCGAGCTGCGGGCCGTCTCGGAGTTCTTCTCCTCCCCGGCGGGATCCAGGCTGCTCGCGGAGCAATCCGGCCTGAGCGAGGCGATCGGGGCCGCCATGGAATCGCTCGTGGACGAGAACCTCGAACGGTTCGTCGCCGCGGTTGACGAGGGGATTGCCCGGGAGTTCGATGGCTCGGCTGCGGAGGCTGCGAGGTGAACGCGCTGTCGCGCTCGCTTTCGCTGGTGGTACTGGTCGCCGGCGTCGCGTTCGGCCTGCTGCCCGGCAGCGCCGGCGCGCAGGGCGGGCAGATGCAGCAGATCCAGTACGGGGAGATTGTCGTGGCGACTCCGGCCATCGTCCAGAAACGGACCAGCGGCCGCAAGGCACAGGTGGGCGCTACCGTCGGCGCCATTGCCGGCGCGGCGATCGCACGTCGCGGTGACCGGTGGTTCGGCGGGCTCATCGGGAGCGCCGTGGGCGGCGCCCTCGGCCGGTCTGCCGAGCGAAAGGCCTCACGCGTCAAGGGTTGGGACCTCATCATCCGGCTCGACCGTGGCGACGAGGTCGCGATCCAGTTGCCACACCGGCGGGAGAAATTGAACGTCGGTGACCGCGTCAGGGTCCTGACCGGATCCGGGGGCGCCGACGTGCAGCGCATGCAGTAAGCGTCAGCGAGGCGCAGGCCAATGCAGGCAAGGTTGAATGACCGGGTCGGACGGATCCCTCTGGTGTTGGCATGCCTCGCGGCATCGAGCGCCCACGCGCAGGAACTCGAGCCGCGCAAGTACGCGATCGTACCGGTCGGCACCAACATCCTGTCCGTCGGCTACGCCTGGTCCAACGGCAACGTCCTGCTGGACCCGGCGCTGCCGATCGAGGATCTCGATGCGAACATCCAGGTGGGATTTGCACAGTTCGTCCGCGCCTTCGGTCTGTTCGGCCGAAGTGCCAAGTTTGCCGTCATGGTGCCCTGGAGCGCCGGAGACTGGAGCGGGACGCTTGAGGGCAATGTCGAGACCCAGTATGCGTCGGGGATGGGCGACGCACATCTCGGTCTGGAGTGGAACCTCTACGGGGCACCGGCGCACGCTGCCGCGCAGTCCGCGCCGCGCCGATCCGAGACCCAGGTCGGCGCCAGCCTGCGGGTGTCGCTGCCGACGGGTCGCTACGACAACACAGAGCTGCTGAACCTGGGCTCGAATCGCTACACGCTGCGGGCCGAGCTGGGTCTTGCGCGCACGCGCAACCGATGGACCTACGAGGCCATGGCCACCGTCTGGTTCTTCACCGATAACGATGACTTCCTCGAAGGCAGCCGGCTGTCGCAAAGGCCGCTGTATGTGGCGAAGCTCGGCGCCGCGTACTCGTTCGACCGGCCCGGCGTGTGGGCAAGCCTCGGCGTCGGATTCGGCGAGGGCGGGCAAACCAAGGTCGACGGTGTTCCAAGGAATACCCAGCAGAACAACTGGCGCCTCAGCGTCTCGTTTGCCTACCCGCTCGCTCCGCAGCACGGCCTGCGGCTGACCTACGCGACAGGCATCACCCTCAAGGCGGGTTCGGATTTCGATACGGTTGCGCTGGCCTACCTGTACACCTGGGGCGGCAGCTGAGCATGCCGCCTGTAGGCTCTAGGCCCAATACTTGGGTGTTCGCCGTCAGCCTAGAATCGTGAACGAATCGGGGCTCCCGGCCGGGGAAGCACGGCTTGAAGTCGTGTGGCGCGAGGCGCTTCGTGCGCGTCCTCGTGTTTGAGCAGGACGTGGTCCACAAGGAGACGCGGAAAATGAAGTCAACTGCAGGATTTGGTGCCGCAATCTGCATGGCCGGTATTGGCCTCGCAAGCCCCCAGGCTCTGGCACAGGACAAGCCGAACATCGTCGTCATCTGGGGTGACGACATTGGCGTTCACAACATCAGTGCCTACAACCACGGGATCATGGGTTACGAGACGCCCAACATTGACCGTCTGGCGCGGGAGGGCGCCCTGTTCACCGATGCCTACGCCCAGCAGAGCTGCACGGCCGGGCGCGCATCCTTCATTCTCGGCCAGCATCCGTTCCGAACCGGCCTGCTGACCATCGGCATGCCGGGATCCGACCACGGCATGCCCGACTGGGCCCCGACGATCGCCGATCTGCTCAAGAACCAGGGCTATACGAGCGGCCAGTTCGGCAAGAACCACCTCGGCGACCGGGACAAGCACCTTCCGACCAACCACGGTTTCGACGAGTTCTTCGGCAACCTCTATCACCTGAACGCCGAGGAGGAACCGGAGACTTATTACTACCCGAAGGACGCAGCGTTCCGGCAGAAGTTCGGGCCGCGCGGTGTCATACATTCCTACTCGGACGGGCGGATCGAGGACACGGGTCCGCTCACGCGCAAGCGCATGGAAACGGTGGACGAGGAGTTCCATGCGGCGGCGATGGACTTCGTCGATCGCGCACACTCGGCGGGCAAGCCCTTCTTCCTCTGGTACAACTCGACGCGCATGCACGTCTGGACCCGGTTGAAGAAAGAGTCGCAGGGGCGCACCGGCATCGGCCTGTATCCGGACGGCATGGCCGAGCACGACGACATGGTGGGGCTCGTCCTCAAGAAGTTGGACGACCTGGGTATCGCCGACAACACGATCGTCATCTACAGCACGGACAATGGCGCGGAGACGTTCACGTGGCCGGATGGTGGCATCACGCCGTTCCACGGCGAGAAGGGAACGACCTACGAAGGCGGTTTCCGGGTTCCGCTGCTCGTCCGCTGGCCGGGCGCCATCAAGTCGGGCACGACCTACAACGCCATCATTTCGCAGGAAGACTGGATGCCGACGCTGCTGGCCGCGGCCGGCGAGCCGAACATCGTCGAGAAGCTGAAGAAGGGCCACAAGGCGAACGGCAAGACCTTCAAGGTGCACGCCGACGGCTACAACTTCCTGCCCTACTTCAAGGGAGAGGCGAACGAGTCGCCGCGCAAGTCGATCATCTACTTTGGCCAGGGCGGCGAGCTGAACGCCGTGCGCTACGAGAACTGGAAGGTGCACTTCGCGCAGATACCGGGAAACATTGCGACCGGCATGCGCGAGGTGACAGGATGGCCCGCCATCGTGAATCTTCGTGCCGATCCCTACGAGAAGGCGATGTTCGAGGGCGAGATGGGCTACCTGCGCTGGTACGCGGACAACATGTGGATCTTCGTGCCCATCCAGGGTGTCATCAAGCAGTTCCTGGGCACCATCCCGGACTATCCGTTCCAGGCGGGCTCGAGCCTGAACGCTGCGGGCATCGACTACGGTCTGGTCGAGCGCATGAAGGCGATGGATCGCCTGAGGGAGCTCGAGACGATCGCGAGGCCCAACAACTGATCCGGACCAACCCGTGATCGGTTGAGGAGGCCCGCCGCCAGGCGGGCCTCTCACTCTGGCCGCGATCGCAGCATGAGGCCGCGGGCTCGCGGGGGCTGCAACCGGCCCCGCCGCGAGCCCTGCACAGGCAGGAGATGAGTCCATGAAGCCCTTCCAGCGTACTCTCTCTCGCGTCCTCTTCGTTTGCACATTGCTCGCGACTCCACTCGCGAGTGGCGCCGGCGTAGCCGATCGCTTCGAGTTCGAGTCCTACGTCCAGATCGCCGAGCTGTTCGAGCGGCTCGACTACACGGAAGCGGCGTGGCAGGCCGGCATCCGCGAGGTGCCGCGCGTCTTCCTTGCGGACATCCCGCCGAGGTGGCGCGACAAGACGTCCAAGAGCGTCACGGTCAAGGTCAAGAAGGAGCTCTTCTTTCGCGCGCTGGCGCCGCTGGCGCTTCGCTCGAACGAGCTGATCCTCGCCGAGCGCACGAGGCTGCTGGCGCTGAGGGAGGCAGGCGCCGGGACCTGGTCGGCCGGGGACCAGGCGTGGCTCTCGGAGCTCGCCTTCCGCTACGGCGTCACCGACGCAGAGAACGAGCCGATGTCGCCGGACGCGCTCGCGGAGTTGTCCGCCCGCGTGGACATCGTCCCGGTGTCGCTGGCGCTGAGCCAGGCGGCGGAGGAGAGCGGCTGGGGCACCTCGCGCTTCGCGGCCCAGGGCAATGCGCTCTTCGGCCAGTGGACGTGGGGGCCGCACGCGATGAAGCCGGCCCAGCAGCGATCCAAGCTCGGCAACTACGGGATCCGCGCCTTCGGGACGCCGCTCGAGTCGGTCGCGGCCTACATGCTCAACCTGAATTCCCACCGCGCCTACGCGAAGCTGCGGGCGAGGCGCGCAGAGCTGCGCGCTGCCGGCGAGGAGCCGACGGGCTGGCTCCTGGCCGAGATGCTCGACAAGTACTCCGAGCGTGGCGCGGCGTACGTGAAGTCGCTGCACGCCATCATGCGCGTCAACCGGCTGACGGACGCGGATGAAGCTTACCTCGCCGAGGGACCGGACCTGCTGCTGGTCCCGGTCGGCGAGGGAGCCTCGCGCTGAGCGGCGACGGGCCGGCGGGACTCAGTCGAACCAGAGGTACTGCCAGGTCAGCCCGTAGCTGTCGAAGTCGCCGCCGCCGATGCGCGTCGAGATGCCGGTCTGCCAGGAGAGATTGAGCGACTGCCGTGAGCCGACCGGCCAGGCCAGCGCCAGTCCTGCGCGCGTGCTGTTCTGGCCGTCGCGCTGCGACGTGCCCTCGATCTCCGACAGACCGCCGACGTACCAGGTCAGGCTCGCCGCGAGCCACAGGCGCGGCCTGAACGTATAGGCGGCGTGACCCTGGACGGCGCCGATCGGGTCCTGCCTCTTCGGCCCGTTGACGAAGTCGTCGTCGGTGGTGAAGAACCAACCGGCCACCGAGCCCTCCAGGCTCCACGGGCCGATCTGCCGCGAGCCGCCGAGTTCCGGCTTGAAGGCCCAGCGGTTCGTCCCGATGTTGACGAGCCTTTCCTGCATGTACTGGCCCGAGGGTGCCGCCACCACGAGGCTTAGGCCGAGCGTCCAGTCCGGCGGACGGCGGGCGAACTCGGCCGGGCTCAGCGCCGATCCTGGCAACAGGCTCGTCGTGAAGCGCAGCTTGAGGTCGCCGAAGGCCGAGCGATGCACCGAATCGGGGACGTCGTCGACGAGACCGCTCGCATCGCCGTGCGCGTACGGAAGGACGATGCCGAGACTGGCCATCCGGCTGCCGAGGGCGAAGGTCCGGCCGTAGCCGAGTGCGAAGTCGTTTGCCTCGATCCGGAAATCCTGGATCGGCGAGGCGGCATCGAGCAGGACGCCCCCCTCGGTCCGCGAGGCGACGATCTTCATGAAGTTCACCCCGACCGGATTCGGGGCGAAGGCGCGCGGCTCGAGCTGTTGTGCCTGGGCCGGCGACAGCGCCAGCCCGAGCAGGAACAGAAGTGCAACGCGAAGACGATCCCCCGGCTGAGTTTCCACGGTCATCTCTCGAGTCCGGGCTGGCACTCAGCTTGGACCATCGACAGATACGGCGCGTGCGGCATTCTACGAATACGCCTGCCAGCGGCAGCTCAGGACACGTGACCTGCGCCGATCACCCGGGTGAGCAGCGCCGGTGATGCGCCGGCCGTCCAGCCACCATCCACCCGGATGGCCTGGCCGGTCACGTAGCTGCTCTCGTCCGTGGCCAGAAAGTGGTAGACGCCGACGAGGTCGTCGGTGGTCGCCACGCGGCCGAGCGCCGTCATGGTGCGGGCCAGCGCCTCGCCCTCCTCACCGCTGCCCATGGCCGTAGCGACGTAGCCCGGGCAGACCGCATTGGCGCGGATACCCCGCGCACCGAGCTCGAGCGCGGCCATCTCGATCATGGCGAGCACCGCCCGCTTGGCCGCGGAATAGGCGACCGAGCCAGGCATGTTGACGATCGCGGCCAGCGAGGATGTGGCGATGATCGAGCCGCCGTCTTTCATGCGGGTAGGCGCGTGCTTGAGGCCGTACAGCACGCCCCACTGGTTGATGCGCGTCATGCGCTCGAGCGCAACGCTGTCGACCTGCGTGATGGGCTGCCCGACGTCGCCGATGCCGGCATTCAGCACGACGACGTCGAGCGTCCCTCCGGCACTGACGGTCGCATCCAGCGCCGCGGCCGTGGCGCCCTCGTCCGACACGTCGAGCCGCAGGAAGCGCGCGCCGATCTCCGCGGCGACGGTCGTTCCGTCCGCGATGTCGGTCAGGGTGACCTCGGCGCCCGCCTGCCGGTAGCGCCGCGCGACAGCGAGGCCGATGCCCTGCGAGCCGCCGGTGATGAAAGCGTGCTTGCCCTGCAGTGAGAACATGACTTCCGTCCTTCAGGCCTTGCCGTCGTAGTCGCCCAGGGAGTCCACGCCGGGCAGCCGCCGCGGGTCCTCGCGCTCGTGCGGAATCTCGGCGAGCTCGACGATGTTGCCGAAGGGGTCGCGCAGGTAGACGGCGCGTGGGGCATCCGTATCCGCGGGCAGCGAGCCCAGCGCCTCGCCGCCGAGCTCGATGAACCGCCGGTACTCCGTCTCGAGATCGTCGACGAAGAAGGCGAGGTGCCGCAGCCCCATTTCCTGCGGGCCGAGGGAGGCCGGGTCGGGGCCCTGTTTCGGCGGCGCCGAGTACTCGAACAGCTCGAGGAACGTGTTGTGCCCGGCCAGCACGTAGCTCCTGGCACGCGAGCGCGTCGAGCCGATCGCGCGGTCGACCACCGGGTCGTCGTGCCAGCCTTCGTTGGTGAGCACCCGGAAGCCGAACATGCGCTCGTAGAACTCGCGCGCCTGCTCCAGGTCGGGGACGACGATCGCCGGGTGCGCGAAGGCCAGGATCATGGCGGCTCAGCCCGGCTGGAACCGCTCGCGCAGCGTGATCATGTTGCCGACCGGTTCGCGCAGGTAACCGGTCAGCGCGCCGGTCACGGGATCCTTCGCCGGCTCGGCGATCGCCTGCATACCGGCCCACAGCGCATCGTCCCAGGCGCGCTTGACGTCCTGCGCCTGGTAGAGGATGGAAGCGATGTGCGGGCCGTGCTGCGCGACGCCGTCCTTCTCTGCCGCAGTGCGCGCCTGCGACAGCACGAACACCGTATTGCGGCGCTCGGGGTCGTACAGCCGGTCGCTCAGGAAGACGACCCGGTCGTCCCCGTCGCCGTAGCTGCGGATGACCTGCATGCCCATCACCCGCGTGTACCAGTCGACCATCGCCCCGAGGTCCCGGCACAGTTCGTGCGCGCCGATCATCTCCAGCCCGCACTCGCCCGAGGGCGCGTGGGTGAATTCCTGCACGCGGAAGGTGTCGTGGGTGTATTCCATGATCTCGACCCAGCGGCCCTCCGGGTCCTTGACCACGAAGCCGTCGTAGGTCGGGAACTCCTCGAAGGGCATCACCAGCTCGGCGCCGTTGGCGAGCAGCTGGTCGTGCGAGGCGCGCGCATCGCTCGTCACCCAGCAGATGTGGTTGTAGGCGTTGCCGTGGGTCGCATACCAGCTGCGCTCGTACTCGAACTGGAACGGCGGCGCCTCGATCTGGATCTGGAAGGAGCGGCCCCCGCAGCCCATGAAGGTGTAGTCGGAGTGGCCTTCACCGGTGACGTGGAAGACGGCGCCCGAGAAGAAATTGGTGATGCCGTGGTGCCAGCGCAGGTAGGGCCAGATGCTCTCCCGCGGCTTATCGTCGTAGATGCACAGGTGGTGCAGCGTGTAGTCGAGTTCCTTGGCGGTCTTCATGGCGGTCCTCCAGCCGGATCGTCAGTGCCAGTTCCCGTTTCGCAACCAGCCGGTCAGTCCGATGCGCCGGCGCTCGCGAGCAGCGCGTCGAGCAGGACGTTGCAGCCCGCCTCGAGGTCCTCGGGCCGGGCCGACTCGGCCTCGTTGTGACTGATCCCGCCCTCGCAGGGAACGAAGATCATGGCCGTGGGCGCCACCCGGGCGAGATAACAGGCATCGTGCCCGGCTCCCGACACGATGTCCTGGCAGGCGTAGCCGCGGCGTTGCGCGGACTGCCGTACCCTGGCGACCACCTGCGGATCGAAAGGCACGACCGGGCTCAGCCAGGTCCCAAGCCACTCGAATGCGCACTCGGGGTGCGCCTCGCGCGCCAGTTGCTCCACGTAGGCCCGCAGCTCCTGGTGCATTGCCTCGAGCTCGTCGGAATCGGGGTGGCGCAAGTCGATCATGAGGTACGCCTCGCCCGGCACGATGTTGCGCGAGCCGGGGCGCACGCGCAGTTCCCCGAGCGTGCCGCGCCCATCCGGGCGCGCACGCGCGATCCGGTTGATCTCGAGCGCAATCCGGGCGGCGGGCAGCAGGGCGTCGCGGCGCATCTCCATCGGCGTGGGACCGGCGTGCGCTTCCTGGCCGCGGATCGAAAGCTCCACGGCGCGGATGCCCTGCGCGCCGGTGACGATGCCGATGGTCTTGCCGCGCTGCTCGAGGACGGGCCCCTGCTCGATGTGCGCCTCGAGATAGGCGGCGATCGGCCCGGGCGGCCGCGCGGGGCGTCTCCCGGCGTAGCCGATGCGGGCGAGCTCATCCCCCAGGCGCAGGCCGTCGCGGTCCCGCTTGTCGAGGATCTCCTCCGCCGGGAACACGCCGGCAAACACGCCCGAGCCCATCATGGCCGGATCGAAGCGGTAGCCCTCCTCGTTGGTCCACACCACGAGCTCGAGCGGCCGCTCGGTCGGGATCGCTTTGTCCTCCAGCGTACGGAACACCTCGAGCCCTGCCAGCACGCCGTAGACGCCGTCGAACCGGCCGCCGGTCGGCTGCGTGTCCAGGTGACTGCCGGTCATCACCACGGGCGCGGCGTCGTCCCGGCCGACCCGACGGGCGAAAATGTTGCCGAGGGCGTCCACCTCGATGGCGCAGCCCAGCTCGCGGCACCATCCCGTGAACAGCTCGCGGCCGGCGCGATCGAGGTCGGTCAGCGCCTGGCGATTGCAGCCGCCTTTCGACGTGGCGCCGATCTGCGCCATGCGCATCAGGCTGTCCCACAGCCGCGCGCCGTTGACGGACGTGCCGGCGGCCGTCATCACGCGGGGTCCCGGTAGAGCGGCTGCGAGAAGCAGTGCACGCCGCCGCCGCCGTAGGTGAACATCGTGAAGTCGGGGGCCGCCACGTCGAGACCGCGAGCACGCAGCTGCGCGTTCAGCTTCTCGTTGTGGGCGAGCGAGATCACCCGGTCCCGACCGAGCGCCATCACGTTGCAGCCGAGGTGGATGGCGTCGCGGTAGCCGACGTCGATCAGCTCGAAGCCGAGGCCCTCCAGGTAGTCGACGACGTAGTCCTCGAGGCACTCGGTGGCTATGGCCGCCAGCTTCGGGCCGATGATGCCGATCAGCACGTCGAGGTGGACGAAGTGCACGGGAATCGGCACCAGCGTCGCCTCCCAGCCGTTCTCGCGGAACCAGCCCGCCACCTGCTCGGCGCCGGCCTGCTCGGATCGCTCGCCCGAGTAGCCGAGCAGCACATGGCCGGGCTCGACGATGACGAGATCGCCGCCCTCGAAGTGACCCGCGCTCACCGCGCGCCAGATCGGTGCACCGGCCTCTGTGTAGAAGCGGTAGACGCTCGTGTACTCGCGGCGCCGCCACACCGGCTGCAGGCTGCAGATCAACGGACCCCAGGGCGTCATGGCGCTCGAGTCCCGCGCGCTCATGTTGTAGGGCAGCTCCGGGTCGGCCGGAATCCGGCGGACCCGCACGCCGAAGGACTCGTAGGCCTCGGCCAGGCCCTGGTGCTGGCGGCAGGCCAGCTCGCTGTCGAAGCGGATGCCGATCTTCTCGAGGTTGGCCATGGTGCGCCGGACGACAGGGCTGAGCGGCCGCCAGGCGAAGTGGCCCGGATGCCCGAGCAGCACCTCGCGCAGCACGCCGTACTCCGAGTCGACGGACCAGGTGTTCGGGTCGCTGACGTAGGGACGATCGTTCACGGCACGCTCCTGCGACCTCAGCCGCCGAACGCGCGCGCCAGCAGCCGGGGACTCAGGCCGGCCAGCGCGCCGTCCTCGCAGGCGATCAGCGCACCGGTGCACAGCGCGCCGGCCGCGCTCGCGAGGAACTGGTAGACCGGGGCGATCTCGGCGGGCTGGCGGATCGCGCCGGTGGCCGTCAGGCAGCTCAGCATCTCGAGCTCGGCCTCGAGGTTAGCCGGGTCCGCGGCCATCTCGGTCTGGATCACGCCCGGCAGCACCGCGTTGACGCGGATGCCGCGGCCGGCCAGCTCGAGGGCCCAGCTGCGCGTGAAGGCATCGACGGCGGCCTTCGAGGCGGAGTAGATCGCGAGGCCGGGCGGGCTCAGGGAGGCGGCAGGCGAGGAGGTGATGACCACGCTCGCGCCCTGCGACAGGTGCGGGGCCGCCGATCGCAGGCCGTACGCGACGCCAAAGACGTTGGTGTCGAAGACCTGGTGCAACGCCTCCGGCGAGAGGTCGTCGACGCCCTGCGCCGGCGGGCCGTTCACGCCGGCATTCAGCACGAGCACGTCGATCGCGCCGCCGAGCGCGTCCACGGCGGCCGCCATCGCCGACGCCGCCGAAGCGGCGTCCGACACGTCCATGCGGACGAAGCCGCAGCCCATCTCCCGGGCAATCGCCTCGCCGCTCTCGCGGCGGCCGGTGATGACGACCTTTGCCCCGTTCGCGACGAAGTGTTCGGCCACCGCCCGGCCGATGCCGGCGGTGCCGCCGGTGATCAGCGTGCGGCGCCCACGGATGTCGAATGGGTTGGTGGCAGCCATGGATCAGGCCCCCGCCGACTCGAGCGACGCCGGGCAGTTCTCCTGCGGATACAGGTAAATCTTGCCTGCCTTCTTGGAGAGCGCGGCCTCGAAGCCCTTCGCGGCGTCGGACATGTTGTAGTGATGGGTCACGGCCAGGTCGACGCCGCGCTGCACCTGCGGATCGCAGAGCATGTTGACCAGTCCCTCGCGATCGCTGATGCGCACGTCGTGCCCGCCCGAGAGCGAGACGTGGCGGTTGTGCAGCTCGTCGAGCAGGTGGATGGGCAGCGGCTTCGCGTCGCCGACCAGGAAGCCGAACATGTACATGCTGCCGTAGCGGCGCACCGCCTGCAGGCACTTCCTCTGGTAGTAGGGGTAGCCCGAGGCCTCGAAGACGTGGTCGCAGCCCTTGCGGTAGCCGGTGAGCGCGTGGATCCGTTTCAGCCAGTCCGCATCGTCCGGGTCGACGATGTGATCCGCGCCGAGCGCCCGGGCGAGCTGCATGCGATCCGGGTTGCGGCCGAGCGCGATGACCCTCGCGCCGCGGTACTTCGCGTTCAGGATCGCACCGAACCCGATGAAGCCGATGCCTGCGACCAGCACCCAGTCTCCGGGGCGGACGCCGCTCTCCTCGAGGCCCGTGTAGGTGCAGCCGACGAAGCAGTTCGCGGCGGCAGCGTGGCGGTACTCGAGCCCGTCCGGGATCTTCCGGATCATGCGCTCGGGCGCGAGCCGGTAGCGCGAGAAGCCGAAGCCGCCGGACTCGCTGCCGCAGTCGACCTCGATCGAGCGCAGCCCGCCCGGCGTGTACATCGCCGCCTGACCGCCGAGCGCCTCGAGCGGCGCCTGTGGGTTGGAGCCGCCCTGGATCTCCTCGTAGGGGATGGCTAGGCAGTGCGTGGGGCTTAGCTGCCGCTCGCACACGAAGCACTCGCCGCACGGGTTGCCCTGGAAGACGATCACGCGGTCCCCGGGGCGGAACATCGAACCCTCGGCGACCTCGACGATCTCGCCGACCCCTTCGTGCCCCAGGTGATCGGCGTCCTCGTGCCACTCGAAGGTGTGGTCGCGGTAGATCTGGTGTTCGATGCAGATCGGCGCTATTTCGACGCGAATCAGGACAAATCCTGGCTTCACGGTGGGATAGGGAACGGTCTTCAGCTCGACCTTGCCCGGCGAGGGAATGCTCAGGATGGTGTTCGACTTGGACATGAATCTCCCCCTCGGCAAAGACGCTTCGGACCGGCGCGGGGTGTCCGGAATCTGGATTCTAGGCAGTCGTGTTCCAAGCAAGAATGACACTTGTGATCCTTCTCTATACAGTTGCGCACTCCCCACCCGATCGTGACGCGCGGGGTCCGGATGCTGGACAAGCAGCTCGCCATTCCCAGCCGGGCCGAGGAAGAGAGTCGGATCGTCGCCAACTGGATCCGGCGGGCCGGGGGAATCCTCGGTCCGCAGGGCTCGGTCACGTTTCGCGAGGCACTGGCCGCGGCGAGCCTCGACGCCGCGCGGCTCGCGGCCGGCTCGGGGCTGCAGCATGCCGCCTTCGACGCGGTGATGCGACACCTCGAGAAATCGCGACCGGACATCACGCTGCGCGTGATCTCGACCACCAACCTGCTCGAACTCGGCCTGCTCGGCTACGCCGCGCTGTCGGCCGGCACGGTGGGTCGCGGCATGGACGTGCTGCTTCGATTCCAGGATCTGACCTCGGACCGGTACTCGGAAGAGCGCGTGCGGAGGGGTGCGATGGTGGTGATCCGGCCGGTTCCGCGCCTCAGGCATCTCGCCAACCTGCAGAGCATCGCCGAGGACTGCCTGGCGGGTAACTGGACGGCGATCAGGCTGCTCGCCGGGCCGGGGATCGTAGCCCGGCAGGTGACCGCGACGTTCGCCTACCCGGAGCCGCCCTGGGTCGATGCCTACGAGGAGGCCTTCGGCTGCAACCTCGTCTTCGGCGCCGAGCATTCCGAGCTGCAGTTCCCGGCTAGCTGGCTCGACCTGCCGGTGGCGAGCGGCAACGTGGCCATGGCGGAAGTGGCCGGCTCGATCTGTGAGCGGCTGCTGGGCGCGGACCGCGCAGCGAGCCGGGACGCGGTGGGCGCCGTGCGGCGGCTGTTGATCAGCCGGCCCGGGCGGCGCGTGCCGCGGCTCGAGGAGGCCGCGCGCGAACTCCACCTGTCGACGGCACAACTGCGCAAGCGCCTCTACAAGGCGGACACCACCTACAAGCGCATCGTGCTCGAGGTGCGCATGGCGCTGGCCTGGCACTACCTGACCTCGACGCCCCTGTCGGTGCAGGACGTCGCCTATCTGCTGGACTACGCGCAGCCGGCGCCGTTCAGCCGGGCCTTCAAGACGTACTTCGGCGTGCCGCCGGTCGGCTGCCGGCAGGACGCCGGCGCCGCACCGGCTTCCGGATAGCCTCGCGGATGTCCGCGCCGGGTAAGCGGTCCGGGCAGGTGCCGAAGCCGGTCGATACGTGGCGCTCGCGCATCGGCGCCTCGCTGCTCAACGTCTGCTGCATCAACTACTTCAACATCCTGCCCATCGTGCTGGGGGGCGCGACGGCGAGCCGCGGGCTGGCCGAACGGGAGCTCGGGTGGGTCGCCGCGGCGTTCATGGCCGGCCTGACCCTGGCCAATCTCACCGGCTTCCTGTGGGTCCGTCGCTGGAACTGGCGTGCCGCGGTCGTCGCGAGCAACCTCGTGGCGGCGGCGGCGTTTCTCGCGCCGCTGTCGGCCTTCGGAGCCGGGTCGTGGATGCTCGCCAACATGGTCGCGGGTGCGGCCACGGGTATCAGCTTCGGCATCAGCGTCGCCTGCCTCGCCGACTCGACCGAGAAGGAGCGCAACTTCGCCATCGCGTGGGTCGGCCAGACCTTCGTCTCGGCAGGCCTGGTGTTCGCGCTGCCGCGCATCGACCTCGGCGTCGACCTCGTCGTGCTGGGCCAGTGCGTTGCCGCGCTGCTGATGGTCGTCGGCGTGGCGACGGCCTGGATGATCCCGCCCCGCGGGGCGAAAGACGCGCGCGAGCCGGGGTCCGTCGTGGCGTCCGTCCCGCCGGGCCTGCGGCTCGCCCTCGTCCTCGGCCTGTTCGTGCTGGTCGCCAACACGGCGGCGGAAACGAGCGTCTGGACCTATCTGGAGCGCATCGCCTCGGGGCAGCAGCTGTCCCTCGAGTTCGCCTCGACGGCGATCAGCGCGTCGTTCTTCACCGCGGGACTGGGATCCCTGGTGGCGGCGATCATCGGGCGACGGTTCGGGCGGACCGCGCCCTTCCTGGTCGCCGTGGGCGCGTCGATCGGCTCGGTCGCCCTCTTCGCGTGGCTGCAGGGGCCGGGACCGTACTTTCTCGCGGTCCTGCTGTTCGCAGCGGCGTGGAACCTCGGCGGGCCCTATCGCATGGCGCTTGCCGCCGACGCCGACCCGACCGGCCGGTTCACGACCTTCATCCCCGCCATGCAGACCCTCGGCGCGACGCTCGGGCCGGCCGCGGCGGGGCTGCTGATCGGCCCGGGCGGCTTCGGGCCGGTCTACGTCTTCGCCGCCGGGCTGTGGACCGCGACGGTCCTGGCATTCCTGGTCGCACAGCGGCGGGTCCGTTTCTGGAGTCGGGCCGAGGGTACACAAATGCAATTCAATGGTTCATAACTGTCATTCTCCCGAAGACGCAGCCCGCCTAGAGTGCGGTCAACCCACGGGACACAGCGTCCCCGGGGATCCGACCGCAGCCATCGCGTAGGGGGCACCAGCCGTGAACAGCAGATACATCGCCACCGCGGGCATGTCCGTCCTGGCACTTGCCGTGAGCCAGGCGATCCACGCCCAGGAGCAGCTCCAGGAGATCGTGATCACCGCGCAGAAGCGCGAGCAGAGCCTGCAGGACGTGCCCCTCTCGGTCAGCGCCTTCGACGAGACCTTCATCGAGCAGGCGAGCATCAAGGACATCCGCGACGTGGGCGGCCTCACGCCCGGCCTGTCGATCAAGTCGCGCGGCGACACGGAGGCCTCGGTGTTCATCCGCGGTATCGGCTCGCAGGCGCCCGGCATCGGCGCGGACCCGGCCGTCGGCATCTTCGTCGACGGCGTGTCGGTCAGCCGTGGCACGAATGCCACCGCGGCTTTCTTCGACATCGAGCGGGTCGAGGTCGTGAAGGGCCCGCAGGGCACGCTGTTCGGCCGCAATGCCTCGGCCGGCGCGATCAGCATCATCACCAAGCGGCCGGACCTCACGGAGAACTCGCTCTATGTGATGGCCGGTGCCGGCGACGAGGGCCAGGTCCGCTACCAGGCGATCGGCAACTGGGCGGTCAGCGACCGCTTCGGCCTGCGCCTCGGCGTCAACCACGACGAGCGCGACGGGCTCTACAAGAACTCGGTCACCGGCGAGGAGCTGCTCGACAAGGACAACACCAACATCCGGCTCGGCGCCTACTTCCTGCCGACCGACAACTGGCAGTCCTACCTGACGGTCGAGCGCTTCGAGCTCGAGAACTTCGACACCATCGTCAACGACGACGACGCGTTCAAGAAGGAAGTCGCCCAGAACGCCCGGCCCGGCAAGCAGACGCTCGAGTACACGCGGGCTGCCTGGGACAACAAGTGGGACATCGGCAGCCTGACGCTGTCCTCGCTGACCGGCTTCTACACCCACGACGTCCGGGTCACCCCCGTCGACGCGGACATGCTCGACGTGCCGCTGATGACCTTCGTCGAGCCGCAGACCAACGACAGCTTCAGCCAGGAGTTCCGGCTCTCCGGCGCCACGGCCGCCATCGACTGGTTCGTCGGGGCGAGCTACAGCCGCGAGAAGCTGGAGTTCACCACCGACCTCAACTACGACGAGGAAATCCTGGTCTCTTTGCTGCTGCCAGAAGAGACGATCTGCCAGGACGAGCCGGGCATCTGCCAGGTCGTCTCGGAGACGCCCTCGGGCAAGAACACGACCGACAGCTACGCGGTCTTCGGCGACGCCACCTGGCAGATGTCGGACGCCTTCGCGCTGACGGCCGGTTTCCGCTACACGCGCGACGAAAAGGACATGACCTACGACAGCCCGGCGACCCAGGGGCTGCTGGGCCTGATCGACGGGCAGATCTTCGGTCCCATCACCGATGGTCCGGTCAGCCGCAAGGACGAGTGGTCGTCCTTCGACCCGCGCGTGGCGCTCGACTGGTACGTGGCCGACGACGTCTCGCTCTACTTGAGCGTGGCGCGCGGCTACAAGTCGGGCGGCATAAACCGCCAGGTCAACGACTTCCTGCCCAATGAGCAGGTGCTCAATGCCTTCGACAAGGAGGTCAACACCGCATACGAGGCCGGTCTCAAGTCGCGTTTCTGGGCAGGCCGTGCGCAGCTCAACGCGGCCGTGTTCTTCAACGACTACAAGGACTTCCAGCTCGAGACCCAGGCGAACCTGGTACCCGAGGTGTTCAACGTCGGCGACATCGAGACCAAGGGCCTCGAGGTCGAGGGACGCTTCCTGCTGACCGACAGCCTCGAGGTGGGCCTGAACGTCGGGCTGCTGGACACCGAGGTCACCCGCAGCGTCTTCGACTCCTCGCTGGTCGGCAACGAGACGCCGCAAGCGCCCAAGACCAGCGGCTCCCTTTTCTTCGGCTACTACCTGCCCGTCGGCACCGGCGAGCTCAACTTCAGCGGCAACTGGCAGTACTCGAGCAGGTACTGGTTCGACATCTTCAACACGCTCGAGCAGCCCTCGTACAACGTGGTCAACCTGCGGCTCGGCTACCAGGCGGCGCAGCAGCGCTGGGGGATCGCCGTCGTCGGCGAGAACGTCACCGACGAGGCGTACTACACGGAGCGGTTCTTCTTCCTCGACAATTCCAACCGCCGCGCACCCGGTGCGCTGTGGCGGGTGGAGCTGAGCGCGAAGTTCTGATGCAGCGCGCGAGGGCGGGCATGGCGGGCCCGCCCTCGTCATCCCCGCCTGCGGGAGAGCGATGACGAGGCCGCCACGGGGGTCGCCATGACGAGCAGCAAGCAGGCAGCACGCCTCGACCGGCGCTCGGTCCTCGTCGCGGGCGTGCTCATCTCGGCCATCGGCGCGCTGTTCTACAACCTGCTGCCCATGTACCTCGGCGTCGCCAAGGACTTCCGGAATCTCAGCTACGAGCAGATGGGCCTCATCGGCTCGGCCTTCTTCCTGGGCTACACGCTCACCTCCGCTTCCGCCTTCTTCTGGATCCGCTCGATCGACTGGCGCCTCGTCAGCCTCGTCTCCCTCGGCATCGCCGCGCTCGGGCTCCTGCTCGGCGGCGGCAGCGAGCGTTACGGCACGCTGCTCGCGAGCGTCTGCCTCGCGGGCGGCGGCTTCGGCGCCCTCTACAGCGTCGGCACCACGCTCCTCAGCGATGCCGAGAACGCGGCGCGCTGGTATGGCGCCAAGATCACCGCCGAGGCCGTGTACGGGGCGGTGCTGCTCTTTCTCGCGCCCGCGCTCGTGCTGCCGCGATGGGGCTTCGTCGGTCTGACCGGCGCGATCATCGTCGGCATCGTGCTGCTGGCGCCGGCCTGCCTGTGGCTACCGGCCCAGGGCCTGCGGCAACCGGACTCCCGGCCCGGCACCACGCGCAGGGTCGCGAACACGCTGCCGATCTGGCTCGGCCTCGCCGGCGTCGGGCTGTTCATGTGCGGGCAGACCGGCATCTGGGGCTTCGTCGAGCGCATCGGCAACGGCTCCGGCTTCGATCCCGTGCTGGTCGGCACCCTGCTCGCCGTGTCCCTGCTGTTCGCCGTGTCGGGCTCGCTGGTGGCGGCGTGGCTGGGCAATCGCAAGGGCTGCCTGAAGCCGCTCATCGTGGCGCACCTCGTGTTCTTCGCTGGCCTCGCCGTGCTCACGCAGGCGCGGCTCTTTGCGCCGTACGCCATCGGCGCGTGCCTCGTCATGTTCTCCGTCGGCCTCGGCATCGCCTACGCCGTGTCGACCGTCGCCGAGCTCGATCTCGACGGGCGTTACGTCGTGCTGACCGTCCCGTTCATCGGCCTGGGCGTGATGGCGGGGCCGGGCATCGCCGGGATGCTGGCGTCGGAGGAGGGCTATGCGCCGGTGCTGGCCTTCGGCGCAGTCTCGCTGGCCCTGTCCCTGGCCGCATTCGTCCTCGGCGCGCGCGGCACACGCGCCGCCGCGCCCGGATCCGCCGCCGACCTGCACATGGAGCGCTGGCCATGAATGCCCGCATGAAGAAACGAGCGGAAGGGACAACACCGTTGCGGCAGTTCCTCGACGGCGACGGCAAGCTCCTCGGCAAGGCGCCCGCCATCGAGGATGCCATGCTGGTCGAGCTCTTCCGCCAGATGGTGCGCACGCGTGCCTTCGACGAGCGCTGCCTGTTCCTGCAGCGGACCGGCCGGATCCCCGCCTACTATCCCTGCGCCGGGCAGGAAACCCACGTCGCCGTGCCGAAGGTGCTCGACGAGGACGACTGGGTGTTCTCGGCCTACCGCGAGCAGGGCGTGCGGCTCGCACGGGGCGTCGCAGTGGTGAACGAGCTCGCGCTGTGGCGCGGCATGCCGCACGCCTTCTGGAATCCGCTCGAGCACCGCATCACCACGCTGAACGCGACGATTGGCACGCACCTGCCGCACGCCGTGGGCTACGCCTATGGCGCCCGCATGCTCGGCCGTAACGAGCTGAGCGTCGCCCTGTTCGGCGACGGCGCGACCTCCGAGGTGGACTTCCACGCCGCGCTGAATGCGGCTGGCGTGTGGAAGACGCCGACGATCTTCTTCTGCCAGAACAACCAGTACGCCCAGTCGACGCCGCTCGCGCAGCAGACCGCCTCCGCGACGCTGGCTCAGAAGGCGGACGCCTACGGTTTCCCGGGCATCCGCGTCGACGGAATGGACATCCTGGCAGTCTGGTCGGCGCTCGAGGAGGCCGTGGCACGCGCCCGGGCCGGCGAGGGCCCGACGCTGATCGAGTCGGTCTGCTACCGCTACACCGCGCACTCGACCTACGACGGCACGCCCGTCTACCGGACGCGCGAGGAGGAGGCGCTGTGGAAGGAGCGTGACCCGCTGGTCCGCTTCCGCGCCTGGCTGACGGCGAAGGGCCTCGTCGACGAGGGCTTCGAGAAGGCCGTGCGCGAGGAGATGCGCGCGGAGGTGAACGCGGCGATCGACGAGCTCGAGGCCATGCCGCTGCCGCCAAGGGACGGCGCGTTCCTGGCCGCCTTCGACCGCCTGCCGGACCGCATCATCGGGCAGCTGCACGCCTCGCAGGCGGAGGGCGGGGAGCCGCTCGCGGAGATCCCCGCGGAACGTCGCGCCGGCGGCGGGAGCGAGTTGGAACCCGCCGGCGAGCGCAAGGCGCTCACGCTCGTGGAGGCGCTCAACCTCGAGCTCGACCACGCCATGGCCGCCGACCCGCGGCGCATCATCCTGGGCGAGGACGTCGGCCGCGAGGGCGGCGTGTTCCGCGTGACCGCCGACCTCTACGACAAGTACGGCAGCGAGCGCATGCTGGACACGCCGCTATGCGAGCTGATCATCGCGGGCGGTGCGGTGGGCATGGCGATGGCGGGCGCACGGCCCGTCTGCGAGATCGAGTTCGCGGGCTTTACGTTCACGGCATTCGACCAGATCGCCTTCCACATCGCGCGCTACGCGTGGCGCAGCCAGGGCCGCATCCGCCTGCCGATCGTCATCCGCATGCCGGGCGGCGGCGGGCACGAGGGCTACGAGGGTCACTCGGACGCACCGGAGGCGCTGTTCGCGCACCTGCCCGGGAGCCTCAACGTGGTGTACCCGTCCAACGCCTACGACGCCAAGGGCCTGCTGGCCGCGGCACTCGAGAGCGAGGACCCGGTCGTCTTTTTCGAGCCCATCGTCCGCTACTTCACGCGCGAGGAGGGCGTGCCGGTCGGGCACTATAGGATCCCGCTCGGCAAGGCCCGCGTCGTTCGCGAAGGGCGCGATGCGACCGTCGTCGCCTACGGCAACGCGGTGCACCTGGCCGGCGAGGCCGCGGACGAGCTGGCGGCGGACAGCGTCGAGGTGGAGGTCATCGACCTCAGGACGCTGAAGCCCTGGGACGAGGAGGCGGTGCTCGCCAGCGTGCGCAAGACGGGCCGGCTCGTCGTCGTGCACGAGGCGCCGGTGTCCGGCGGGTTCGGCGCGGAGATCGTGGCGACCGTCACCGAGAAGGCGGGCGACTGGTTGGAGACCCCGCCGGTCCGCGTCGGCCATCCGGACCTGCCCTGGGCCCCGGCCAAGCTCGAGCCGCACTCCCTCATTCCGCCGGCGCGCGTGGTCGCCGCCGTGCGCGCCGTGATGGAGGATTGAATGGGCCGCGAGTTCCGACTGCCCGACCTGGGATCCGGCCTGCAGGAAGGCCAGATCGTCCGTTGGTGCGTCGCCGTGGGCGACGCCGTGCAGAGCGAGGCGACACTGTGCGAGATCGAGACGGAGAAATCGGTCATCGAGATTCCGGTTCCCTATGACGGCGTGATCTCGCGCCTCGCCTGTGACGCGGGCGAGCGCGTCAAGGTCGGCGACGTGCTCGCGGTGTTCGAGTCGGGGGATGCCGCGGTCGAGCCCATGCCGTCGGCGGATGTCCAAGCTCCTCCGGCGGAACCGGTCGCCGGGCCTGTTGCCGCGTCGACCGTGACCGCGCAGCAGGCCGATACCGGAAGCAACCGACGACGCGCGATGCCCGCCGCACGGCGACTCGCGGCGAGTCAGGGCGTGGATCTCGCCGCCGTCGAGGGCACGGGCAAGGGCGGGCGCGTTACCAAGCAGGACGTCATGCGTCACGCCGCCGCGGGGACCGCGGTCGAGCCACCGCCCGCCGCGGAGGGCCGCTTCGAGCGGTTCTCGATGATCCGGCAGACCATCGCGGAGAACATGGCTCGCTCCTGGCGTGAGATCCCGCACGTGTTCTCGCGCATCGAGGTCGACGCCCGGAGGCTCCTGGAGGCGCGCAAGGTTCTCGGCGAGGAGCTCGGACACAAGGTGCCGCTCGAGGCCTTGCTCACTTTCGCGGTGCTGCCGGCGCTCAAGGCGCACCCGGTCTTCAACGCCGTCGTGCGCGACGGCGGCATCGAGTACTACGGGCGCTACGACATCGGGGCCGCCGTCGACACGCCCGACGGGCTGGTCGTGCCGGTGCTGCGCAATGCCGACCGGCTGTCGCTTCCCGAGATGGTCGCGGCACTCGCCGATCTCCAGGAGCGGGCCGCCAGGCGCCGGCTGCCGCCGGACCTCCTCAAGGGCGCCACCTTCACGGTCAACAACATCGGTGCCCTCGGCCGGATCATGGGCACGTCCATCATCCCGCTCGGGACGACCGCCATCCTGTCGGTCGGACGCGCGACGCCACGCGTCACGCTGGTCGACGGCCGGCTCGAGAACGTGGCGACGATGGAGGTCTCGCTGGCGTTCGACCACCGCGCCATCGACGGCGGGATGGCCTCCCGGTTCCTGGAGACGGTCGCGCGCCGGCTCGAGCACCCGGTCGCCGGGTTGCTCGGCTAGGAAGCCCGCTCATGGACCCTGCCATCTCCGCTCTCTGCGAGCGCTACCGCGTCGACCGCCGCGTCGTCGACTTCGTCTCGGGGGAGCACGGCCACTACGTCGACGGCGAACGGCTGGCCGTGACCGGCGAGACCCTGGACGTAGGCGAGCCCTCGACCGGGCGGCTTCTGACCCGCATTGCCTCGGGGACGGCGGCCGACATCGACGCCGCGGTGACGGCCGCGCGCCGGGCGCTCACGACAGGCGCCTGGGCAGTGATGCGACCCAACGAGCGCCAGCGCGTCCTGCTTTCGCTCGCTGACCTGATCGAGCGCGACGCGCGCGTCATCGCCGAGATCGAGACGCTCGACAACGGCAAGGCACTCGGGCCGTGCATCGAGATGGACGTGCTCGGCGGCGCCGACTTGCTGCGCTACATGGCCGGCTTCGCCACCAGGATCGAGGGCGCGACGCGCGAGGTATCGGCGCCCGGGGAGCACGTGGCGATGACGCTGCGCGAGCCCGTGGGCGTGGTCGCGGCCATCGTGCCGTGGAACTGGCCGTTCAACATGGCCATGTGGAAGATTGCGGCACCGCTGGCCGCGGGCTGCACCATCGTGCTCAAGCCCGCGCAGCAGACCTCGCTGTCGATGCTCTACTTCACCCGCCTGTGCGAGGAGGCCGGCCTGCCACCGGGGGTGCTGAACGTCGTCGTCGGCCGCGGCGGCGTGATCGGCGATGCGCTGGCCGGGCATCCCGGCGTGAGCAAGGTTTCCTTCACCGGGTCGACGCCCGTGGGACGCCAGGTCGGGGCGGCCGCGGGCCGTGCACTCTCGCCGGTGACGCTCGAACTCGGCGGCAAGTCGCCGATGATCGCCTTCGCCGATGCCGATCTCGCCGCGCTTGCCGAGTCGACGCGCTTCAGCGTGTTTTTTAACGCGGGCCAGGTGTGCAGCGCGGGCTCGCGGCTCTACGTTCACCGCTCGCGCTTCGACGAGGCGGTCGAGTTCCTCGTCCGGGTCGCGCGCAGCCTGCGGCTGCGGCCCGGTCTCGATCCCGAGTGCGACATGGGGCCGGTGGTCTCGGCGGGCCAGCGGGACAGCATCCTGCGTTACTTCGACGCGGGCCGCGAGGAAGGCGCGGGCTTCGCCTGCGGCGGCGATGCACCGGCAGGCGAAGGTTACTTCGTCAAACCGACCGTCATGACGGCGAGCGACAACCGCCTGCGCGTCGTGCAGGAGGAGATCTTCGGCCCTGCCCTGGTGGTCCTGCCCTTCGACGACGAGGACGAGGCCCTGGCGCTCGCCAATGACAACGAGTACGCGCTCGCCGGCAGCGTCTGGACGAAGGACCTGGACCGTGCCCTGCGCTGCGTCCGCCGACTCGAGGCCGGCAGCGTCTGGGTCAATGCGCATGACCTCGTGGACAGCGCGATGCCGTTCGGCGGTTTCAAGTCCTCGGGCTTCGGCAAGGACATGGGTCCGGAGCAGCTGGCGCACTTCCTGCGCACCAAGGCCGTCTGGTTCCAGGTCGGGGCGGGCGAGGGCTGAGCATGTCGGCGGTGGCACTGGAAGGCCGTGTGATCCTGGAGTCCCCGGCGCCGTCGTTCGAGCCGGAGTGCGCGGAGACGATGGCTCGCGAGTACTTCGGGATCGACGGGCGGGCCGAGCCGCTTGGCAGCGAACGCGATCAGAACTTCAGCATTCTTTCTTCCAGCGGCGCGCGCTTCGTCCTCAAGATTTCGAATCCGGCGGAGGACCCGCGCGCGGTCGAGTTCGAGAATGCCGCGCTCCAGCACGTGGCCGCCGTGTCACCCGCCGTCCCGGTGCCGCGGCTCCGGCCGACCCTGAGCGGTTCCAGCGTGGCCCGTCACCGCGACGATGACGGCAAGCTCTACCTGGTCCGTTTGATCACCTGGCTCGCCGGCGTGCCGCTGCGGCAGGTGAAGGTGTCCGGCGCGCTCAGGCGGCAGCTCGCGGTGACGCTGGCCGATCTCGGGCGCAGCCTGCGCGGTTTCTTCCACCCGGCGGCCGCGAAGCCACTGCTGTGGGACATGCAGCAGGTGGCGGACCTGGCCGGCCTGCTCCCGCACATCGGCGACGAGGCGCTGCGCGAAAGCTGCGCCGGATTCGTCTCGCACTTCGGCCGGGAGATCCGCCCGGCCCTGGCGCGCCTGCGCTCGCAGGTCATCTACAACGACCTCAATCCCAGCAACGTGCTGGTCAGCGTCGGGCCGGCGCAGCGGGTCACGGGCATCGTCGACTTCGGCGACATGGTGCACGGCCCGCTGGTCTGCGACGTCGCGGTCGGCGCCGCCTACCAGCTCGGGGGAGGCGAGGATCCGCTGGCCGGTGCAGCCGAGTTCGTGGCCGCCTATCATCGCGAGGTGCCGCTCGAGCCCGAGGAGCTCGAGCTGCTGCCCGACCTGATCGCGGCGAGACTGGTGATGACCGTCGCGATCACGTCCTGGCGCGCCGCGCGTCATCCAGGGAACCGCGAGTACATCCTTCGAAACGCGGCGGCAGCGGCAGACGGATTGCGTCGCCTCGCCGAGCTGGGTCCGGACGGGGCGAGGGACCGCCTGCTGGCGGCCTGTCCGCCCGTGCCGATCGCGCCGGCCCCGCCCGCGTCGGCGCCGGAGGACACCGGCGCCCTCGTCCGGCGCCGGGACGCCCTGCTCGGGCCGGCGTACCGGCTGTTCTATCGCAATCCGCTCCACGCGGTCCGCGGCGAGGGTGTGTGGCTCTACGACGCCGATGGCCGCGCCTACCTGGACGCCTACAACAACGTGCCCCTGGTCGGGCACAGTCATCCGCAGGTCGTGGCGGCGCTGGCCGCGCAGGCGGCGACGCTCAATACGCATACGAGATACCTGCACCGGGCTGTGCTCGACTACGCCGAGCGACTGCTGTCGAAGTTCCCGGCGTCGCTCGACCGCGTCATGTTCGGCTGTACCGGCACGGAGGCCAACGATCTGGCACTGCGGATCGCGCGCGCCACGACGGGACATTGCGGCGTGATCGCGACCGCCTGGGCCTACCATGGGAACAGCGCCACTGTGGCGCAGGTTTCACCATCGTATGCTTCCGGCGAAGCGCGCGAGGACTGGGTCGAGCTGATTCCGGCGCCGGACACCTACCGGCGGCCGACCGGAATGGATGACGCGGCGCTGTGCGCGCACTGGCTGGCCGAGCTGGATGCGGCCATTGACCGGCTGACGGTACGCGGCATCCGCCCGGCTGCGCTGATCTTGGACGCGGGCTTCACCAGCGACGGCATGTTTCTGCCTCCGCCGGGCCTGCTCCAGGGCGCGGCCGACCGCATCCGTGACGCCGGCGGCCTCTACATTGCCGACGAGGTGCAAAGCGGATTCGGGCGCTTCGGCAAGAGCCTGTGGGGATTCGAACTGCACGGTGTCGAGCCGGACGTCGTGACGCTGGGCAAACCGATCGGCAACGGGCATCCGTTGAGCGCGACGGTCATCCGCAGCACGCTGCTAGATCGCTTTGCGGAAGGGACCCGTTACTTCAATACCTTCGCCGGGAACCCCGTGTCGGTAGCCGTCGGGCTGGCGGTTCTGGACGTCTTCGAGCGCGAAGATCTGCTGGAGAATTCCCGCAGCGTCGGCGCGTACCTGCACGAGCAACTCCGAAGCACCGCCGCGGACTTCGATGTCATCGGCGACGTACGCGGCCTGGGCCTGTTCGCGGGTGTCGAGCTTGTGAAGGACTCGCGAGGGCGGGAGTGGGCGACCGGCCTCGCGGCCGAGGTCGTGAACGGCATGCGCGAGCGCGGCGTGCTGATCAGCATGATCGGGCCGCAAACGAACGTGCTGAAGATCCGTCCGCCGCTGCCCTTCGGGCGCGAGCACGTCGACCAGCTGATCGCCACCCTGCGCGACTCCCTGCAGGCAGCCGTCTCCTGAGCTTTCGCGCACCCTGCGCTTGTCCGTAATGCCGGCCTCGGGACCGCGCGCTAACGTAGCGGTCCTACCCAGG
>Ga0209536_100002587_pt1 | contig 29517 bp, 25 predicted proteins | sample DeeMarSeWOR28_12_FD_187461 | JGI IMG/M metagenome (GOLD analysis project Ga0209536, IMG submission 187461) | Marine sediment microbial communities from White Oak River estuary, North Carolina - WOR-2-8_12 (SPAdes) (version 2) | ecosystem: Environmental > Aquatic > Marine > Intertidal zone >...
ATTGCCAATATTATTAAAATCTATTAAGAAATCCACCTTAGCTAGTTGTTCACAGAAGGAGGAACGAAGTCGGGGTGGCCGGATTTGAACCGACGACCCCTTGCACCCCATGCAAGTACGCTACCGGACTGCGCCACACCCCGAATGATTACCTAAAAGTAAAAGAACTAAAAACAAATATATAGAGGGAAGAATAACGACCCTCACGCTTAAGGTGTGATACGCTACCGGACTGCGCCCCACCCCGAGCTCATCAATTTCGTAAACCTGATTGCAAAATTAGTAAAAAAACACTTTTAAATATAATGCCACATCTTTTAAATAACTTTATACTAGTATATTTATCCTGTCGTATTTTATCGTTATAATAGCAAGTAATGAATATATGTTATGCGAATTTTCCTTATCACCATATTATTATTTGCATTTTTAGCATCAAAAGCAGATGAGAAACGTGCTTTAAGATTACTACAAAAGAGAGATTTTGATAAACTGGTAGAACTTTTAGAGAAGGAAATTGATAAGGATAGTCTTAATCCAGGTGTGTTTTATATTTATTCGTTGCTTTACAACGAACCTTTGTTTCAAAATCATAACCTGGACACTGCCTATCAATATATTCTTTTAAGTCAGTCAATGATTAAAGCTATTGAAGAACGCGATCTTCTGAAACTGGAAAAACTGGGGATAAATGATTCTACGATTATAATACAAAAACAAAGACTTGAATATCAAGGATATGAAAGGGCTAAGACCACACATACGATTGAGGGGTATAATTATTACACGAATTATTTCTCCACTTCAACCTATAAAAATGAGGCGCTTCAGGATCGAAACGCACTTGCCTTTCAACATGCCCAAAACGAAAATACATATCAGTCATATTTTCAGTTTATGCAAGAATACCCTGATTCTCGACAATTTGAGAAGGCCAAAGAAAATTATGATAAATTATTATTTGAAGAGCAAATTGAAGATGGAACTCTCAAAAGTTATGAAAATTTTATAATTAAGTATCCTGAATCTCCTTTCATTTCTCGGGCTGTTCTTAATATTTACAATATCAGGACGAGCATTAATAAAGAGGAGAGTCTGATAGATTTTATAAGAGAGTTTCCCAACTCAAGTTTAGTTTCAGATGCAATGGATCGATTGTATTATAATTATGTATCAAAGGGAGACACAGATTTTACTTATAACTACAGCTTTCTCAAACTTAATGATTCTATCAAATATATTGATCAATATCGAAATGATGTTCTCATTCCGGTTTTTGAAAATAATAAATATGGTTTTATCACAGGGAAGGGTGTATTAATCGTCCCAAATGCATATGATGATCTAGAAATATCATATTTGTGTGGGAATATCCAGGAAGATTATTTAATAGTAAAAAAGGATACCAAATCAATCATTTTATCCAGAACAGGTGAAGTAATTTATGACGGTGACTTTTACAATGTTGAGGATCTCGGTTATGGTTTATTAAGGATTAGTTATAATGCGAAATATGGATTAATTTATAAAACAGGAAAAAAAATCTTTCCCATCCAGTATGATGAAATTAGAAGGTTGGATGATCAGTTGCTCATTGTAAGGCAGAATAGAGATTGGCGATTTTACTCACTCAATGGATTATTACTATACAATGATTTCTTTGAAGATATAAAAAAGGAAGGTCGATTTATACTATTGAAAAAGGATAGCAGATGGGCTATAACTACTAATGAAAGAATCTTCTCTTCCTTTATTGAAGGAAATGGGGACTTTACATTTTTATATGACGATTACGAATTAATCGAATCAACTCAAATACTTTGTTTTAAAGATGATAAAGAAACAGTTATTGATAAAAATCTGGAGGTGAAAATCCCACTTGATATCCAGAACATATATACACTTCCTGAAGGATGGCTGGTGAGAAAAAATAACTTATATCATATTTATGATGATGCCTTTTTTAAGATCTCAGGATCGGGATTCGATAAAATTGAATACAAAGGGAACTGGTTAGCTGGCAAAACGGAAGGGAAATGGATTCTATATCATAATTTTGCTCCGTTTCCAGATGTTTTTGTTTACGATTCCATTAACATTCTGAGTGATCAGTTTGTACTTGCTTTTGAAGAAGAATCCTCTTTTTTAATTTTCACAAATTTCAAGAAACAAATTTTACAGACTTACGATAATATTAAGATTTTACAGCATATCGTAAAAAACGAATTAGAAATGGATCCAGCTGAATTTTTAATGATTGAACAACCTAAAGGGAAAAAATCTTTATATAATAAGGAGGGTGCAGAAATTATCAAAGGGGATTTTGAAAATATTCAAGCTATAGGGCCTGAATATTTAATTATTTACAGAAGAGGAAAGGTAGGGCTTATTGATACAACTGGCCGAATATTATTAAAACCTCAGTATGATGCAATAGCTAATTATACCGATGGATTTGTTTCTGTATTAAATCAGAAAAAGTTTGGTCTGTATAATATGCATCGAAATCTATTTGTTTTACCAAGATATGACAGACTAATTAAGGCATATAATCAATTTAATTTAATCGTACATGATAGCCAGGGATTTGGATTGATTGATTTGAAAAGGAATGAAATTACGGACATGGTTTTCGAGGACATTACTTACTGGAATGACACGGTCATGCTTGCCAAAGCGGAAGGATTATGGCATATGTATGATTTGGTTAATCATTCATATATACTTGAGGGTATTTTGGACTTTGAATATTTAAAAGACGATGGAGAGAAATTAATTATTTATAATAAAAATAATCTTTATGGAGCTGCGAGTAACGTTCATGGTATAATTATCAATCATACTTTCAATGATATCATCAATGTTGGAAGTGGAGAACAACCCATTTATTTTGCTGAAAAATATATTCCGGAGGCTGAATTTTATATAGTAATTTATTACAGCGAGGCAGGTGAAATATTAAGAAAACAGGTGTTTGATGACGAAGAGTATGAAAAAATTTATTGCAATTGATCTGCAACCTTTGATAGCCATTAATTATTGCATGTGTTTGACAACCTAACCCCGTTTATTCATAAATTATTTGTCAAATGGGAAACCAAAAGCTTGTAACTAATTTATTTTCAAATAGATACGCAGAAGGGTTAATAAGATGAATCTTCTGGATATTGAAAACCAAAAGATTGTTCTATTTTTTTTCTATTCTTTTTTTCAACTTTAAGTGTGATTATTATGTTTTTCAAAGGGCGATCATTGGGTCCGGTTTCAACTGCAGCAATTTTATCAATAATATCCAGACCTTCCACAACCTTACCAAAAACTGTATAAGATCCATCAAGATGTGGCGTGCCGCCGATGGTTGTATAGGTGTTGATTTGTTTTTTTGATAAAGGAAGATCAAGTTCCACATCATATTCAGTTTCGATGGTATCTTTCATGTTAATGATAAGATCTTGTAACTCCTGAATCTTCTGTTCTTCCTGTAACTTCGTTACCTGATCTTTTACATGTTTAAAGCTTGATCTTTCAATAAGATTGCCAAAGTATTTGTAAAGCTCGTTAAAATTGATCCTGCTATTTCTCAGTTCTTCTTCAGACCACACCTTCCCTTGAACAATATAAAATTGACTGCCACTGGATTCTTTTTTTGGATTAATATTATCGCCCTGTCTGGCTGCTGCTACAGCTCCTTTTTCGTGAATCAAACTGGCCACGAATTCAGAGGGGATGGTGTATCCTGGCCCACCATTTCTTAAATTTTCAGTAGCTGGTAATCCTTTTGAATCAGGATCACCTGTTTGGATCATGAATCCATTGATAACACGATGAAAAATAAGACTATCATAAAATCCTTTCTCGGCTAGCTCAATAAAATTTTTTTTATGTTTAGGACTTTGATCATACAATATCATTTTAATATCTCCAAAATCAGTTTCTATGGTGATCAGATAATCTTTACCATTATCACTGCAAGCCTGTAATAATAGCGTACTCAAAAGTAAAATGGTTAATGAGATTCTAATTATTTTAATAGACATTTTTCAATAAATCAGGATTTGTTTATAACAATTGCAAAAATATAGGAATATTTATAAATATTATTTTCAATATTGAGAGTTAGGGATTTAATGATACAGTAATTTTCTTTTTTCCATTAAAAATTTCTATGATGAGAAGGGATAAATCAAGAAAAAGAATTTTTGAGTTCGCGTTTCTCTCCAGATGATAATATGCATCATTTATTTCTTTGGTTATCATTTCAATGCTTTCCATATCCAGAACTTTGGTGAAATTTTTAACAAAATCAAGTTCTTCGCCCATCAGTCTTGATAAAATCATTTCATTTGATAAAGAAATTAAAGATTCCCGCATCATACTTAGACCATATTGAAATAGAGTTTGTTGAGACACTTTGCTCATTTTATTAAATTTATCTGTCCACTTAACCAATTCTATTAGATTTCCAAGAAAACATAGACGCATCCACTCTCTGAACATAACGTGGCTATCATCTTCGACTTCTCGGGCTAATCTTAATGCTTCATTGATATTTCCATCTACCAGATGGGAAATTTGTTGGGCTTTATCCTCATCAATAAAATGAAATTTAATCAGAAGTTGTTTGATTTCGTCATCACTGAATGGTCTTATCTTTATGATTTGTGTACGCGACTTAAGGGTTGATAACAACTTTTTTTCGTCGTTTGCGACTAAAAGAAAAATTGTGTTTTCAGGTGGTTCTTCAAGTATTTTTAAAAGTGCATTCGCAGCGGAGACATTCATATATTCTGGAAGCCAAATAATCATGATTTTATAATTGCCTTCAAATGATTTTAAAGATAAGTTCCTGATTATCTGTCTGCTTTCTTCCTTTGATATGTTCAATTGTTTGTTTTCTCCACCGAAGTAATTATTCCATCCACTTGCATTATTATATGGATCCTGAATAATAAAATTTCTCCATTCTGAAAGATAGGATACGCTTATTACATCTTTGCCGGTTATTTTCGTTGTGGAACTAACAGGGAAAGCAAAATGTACGTCAGGATGGATAAGTTTATCATTTTTTTTACAGGAAGGACATGTACCGCATGAATCGTGAACTTGCTTTTCTGTACAATTTAAATAAGTAGCGTAGGCTAAGGCTAGTGTAAGATTTGGACTTCCTTCCGGACCCAGAAATAGCTGAGCGTGCGCAACATGCTCATTCTGAACAGACTGAATTAATTGCTTCTTTAAAGTTTCATGTCCAGTAATTTCTTTAAATCGCATGATTATACCTGGTTTTTCTATATTTTGATGTAAAGTGAAATATACTTTTAAATATTTCTTCATCATCATTTCTAAGTCCGACTGATCTTCTGTTCATGACGATTTTTGCAGTAGATAATGCTTTATCGATCTGATAGGTTGTAAAACTTTCAGGACTTCCCCATGAATAGGAGGGAATAAATTTTGGCATATATCCTCCCCCATAAATATTTGCTGAAAATCCAACAATCGTTCCTGTATTGAACATTGTATTTATACCACATTTAGAATGATCACCCATAACCAGGCCAAAATACTGCAGACCTGAAGCCATCAATTTTTCTTCCGTATAATCCCATATTTTTATTTCACTGTAATTATTCTTAAGATTGGAATTATTAGTACCTGCTCCAAAATTGCACCATTCTCCAATAACCGAACTTCCTAAAAATCCATCATGTGATTTATTACTGTATCCTTGAAAAACAACCTGGCTTACCTCTCCACCGATCTTACAATAGGGGCCAATGGTTGTATTTGGTCTTATTTTGGCACCTAATGAAATAACTGAACCTTTCAATATAGCACATGGCCCACTGATGATAGCTCCAGGCTGGATTATAACCTCATCATCGATAAAAATGGGTCCTTCATCCGCATCCAGAAAACTTGCCCTAATTGTAGTATTTTTACCGACATGTATATTATTTTTCGAATAACATATAGTGTGTTTATCCAATTTATTATGGTTTAAAGCTATTGTGAAGGCTTCAATGTCTTCCTTAATCTGAAATTCATTTATTTGAAAGATATCTGAGAGTTGTAGAATTTTTTTAACCTTCTTACCATACTTTATTTGTTTGGTAAATGATAAATCCCATTCTTTTTTAAGTTGTAGAATTTTTTTATCTGATACCCGGATGGCCAGTGGTATTTCATCCCAGAATAATCCTTCATTATTTTGAAGAGATTGAACATAATTGTATATATTTTTATCCGGTATAATAGCTCCATTAATAAGTATATTTTCTTTTGCTAGATTTAATGCAAATTTATTTTGCAGGTAATCCACGGTCATGAATGAAACATTTTTCCCAACTAGTTTTTCCCATCTTTCAGCTATTGTATAAATTCCAACACGGATTTTTGAGATGGGTCTTGTCATTGTTAATGGGAAAAGTTTTGTGTGAAGGTTTATCGAATCAAAAAGAATCAGGTTCATCTAAATATTAGGCTATTTCCTACTTGACTAACACCCAAAAGTAGAATAAAATTATAATTCATAAAAATAAAAAAGGCTTCATATTATGAAGCCTACACCTTTTGTTAAATAAATTTTTATTTCTTTTTATAGCGCCTGTTGAATTTTTCAACCCTACCAGCAGTATCCACAAAAATTTTCTTGCCAGTATAAAAAGGATGTGATGCAGAACTCACCTCAATTTTAACCAATGGATATGTTTTCCCGTCATCCATTTTAATGGTATCTTTTGATTTTACGGTAGAGCGTGTAATGAATTTATAATCACTTTGCGTGTCATAAAATACTACTTCTTTATATTCCGGATGTATTCCTTTTTTCATTAATTGATTTTTTTTGGATCACAAAGATAGATAATTTTATTAAATACACCAACAGATATACAATTCATCTCCAGTATTGGCTGTTATTGTAGATTTTTATAATAAATAATTTTTTTACAAATTAAAGTTTCAATTATTTAATAATTATTTTTGAGAAATTCGTTATAATAGGTGTTATTGTGTTTCTTCATGAGGGTAATTTTAGGAATTATTATTTTGTGTATTTATGCCAATCAACTTTTTGGTCAATTTGTGGCGGAGGAATATTACATGTTTGGAAAAAACAAATTTGACGAAGGGAAATATTTTGAAGCAGTTGATTTTCTTGATAAGGCAATCAAAACAGATCCGAATTATACGGATGCTATTTTTCTTAGAGGGCAGTCTTTTCTAGCTTTGAAAAGGTATAAGCTTGCGATAGATGATTTTACCAGAATCATTGATAAAAGAAATTCCTACGATTTGAATTCGGCAGTATATTTCTTAAACAGAGCGATTGCCTGGATGGAAATGAAGGAATATGATTTCTCAGAGAAGGATTTTAAAATGGCGTTAAAATTAAAGCCAGATTATCCTGATACGTATTATGAATTAGCTAGGTTTAAGTTTATCACTTATCATGACAAAAATGAAGCAATGAAGGAAATTAACAAGGCAATCAAAATAAATCCCAACGAGCCAGCATATTATTGCAGAAGGGCAGAATACAAAGCCGCATTAGCAAAATTTCATCCGAATAGCAAAGAAATATATGAATCAGCCTTGAACGATGCTTCCATTGCCATCGAAATGGAACCAGATAATTTTAATTTTTATCAGGTAAGAACCATGGTAAATAAGGAAATGGGCGATCCACTAGAGGCAGTTAATGATTACAATAAAATGATTGAAATAAATCCATACGGGATTGAAGCTTATACTGAACGGGGTATCATTAAAATGCAGAACGATCTTTATGTATCTGCCATCAAGGATTTTACGAAGTCAATTGAACTCAATACAAATAACGAACAAAATTACCGTTATAGAGCACTCTGTCGTCATAATATTCTTGATTTCAATGGAGCATATGAAGATTATAGCCAATCCATCGATTTATTAAGGGAACAATTGAATTATTCAAATGGAGATGAATACGATAACGTCAAACGTATATTGGCAGATACTTATTTAAAAAGAGGGGCAGCAGCTACATCCATGGGAAATTCATTTAATGCATGTGCTGATTTCAGAATGGCTTATGATTTAGGATCAAATCTCGGGCTTAATTATTTAAGAAAGTATTGCGGGATATAAAAATCAGCCATATTTTTTCATTAATATTTTTATGAGTAAAAAACCTATCAAAATAAATTACCAGAAATTATTTTTTATATTTCTGATTGTTGTTATTGGTGGTGCCTATTCACATGTAAGATGTCAAAGTGCTAATGTGCCTTTGAACAGAGATTACTATCACCTCCTTGATCGGTTTGAGGTATTATCCGGACATCAAAGCGAATTCTTTTTTTCTGGCTTAAAGCCATACAGAAGAGATGCAGTGGGAAAATTTATTGATCAGGTATATAATGATAGTCTTTCATTGACGAAGGTGGATCAATTTAATCTGCAATATCTTGCTATAGATAATTGGTCATTTACCGACAGCGTCCAATCGAATAGCAATAAACCATTTTTAAAACTTTTCTACCATAAGAAAAATGATTTTTTAGCGATAAACACAGAAGATTTTGAGATGCACTTGAATCCAGTGTTTCATTTCAGTGGTGGGATCGAAACAAATAATGATGTTACTCCTTATATCAATACGAGAGGGTTGGAAATAAGTGGAATGATAGCAGGAAAAATTGGATATTACACATATATGACCACCACACAAGCTGCTTTTCCAAGTTATGTCAGATTGTGGATTGATAGAAATCGATCAGTTCCCCAGGAAGGGTATTGGAAAATATTTAACACAGATGGTGTCGATTTTTTTACACCTAGAGGATATATATCATTTAATATCGTAAAACCTTTAAATCTGCAATTTGGTCATGATAAGCTTTATCTCGGCAATGGAATTAGATCAATGGCATTATCCGATTTTTCTAATAATTACCTTTTTTTGAAATTGGATCTTAAGGTCTGGAAACTTAAATACAGGTTCGTTGTAGCACAACATAATGTTGATACACTTGATGTACGATCAGGAACTGGTTCAATTAATGGCCCATATCCAAGGAAATATCTGGCTTATCATCATATATCACTAAATATAGGTAAAAATTTAAATATAGGGATATTTGAACATATTGTTCAAGGCGATTCAACCTCAAATGCATTTGATCTCAATTATTTAAATCCGGTAATTTTTTTCAGGGGTCTTGAACATCAATCTGGCAGCAAAGATAATGCTTTACTGGGGTTTGACATAAAGTATAATTTTTTAAGAAGATTTTCGATTTACGGGCAGTTATTGCTTGATGAGTTTCTATTGGATGAGGTTCGTTCAGGTGATGGATGGTGGGCAAACAAATGGGGTACTCAGATAGGATTGAAATACTTCAATGCATTCTGGACCGATAATTTAGATTTGAATTTAGAATATAATGTATCCAGACCATATCTCTATGGTCATCAATCGACATACACCAATTTAGCTAATTATCGAATGCCATTGGCACATCCAACAGGTGCAAATTTCAAAGAATTTATAGCTGTAGCCAGGTACCAGCCATTTAAAAGGTTTTCATTTATTGCGAAACTGGTGATATCTGATTATGGCGAAGATGAAGAAAACACCAATTGGGGTAAAGATGTAATGAAAAGTTATTCTACCAGGGAACAGGAATATGGCAATTCGATTGGACAGGGATTGGCTACAAAATTAAATTATTTTAATTTCACAACTACTTATCAGTTCAAACACAACGTTTTTGTAGACCTGGATTTTGTAACTCATAATGTTAATAGTGAATTACCACTGGTTAATAAGGATGTGTTTTATGCGGGAATACATTTCCGATGGAATATTCCCAGGCGTGAGTTTGATTTTAACTGATCCATTTTATCAACTTCATTTATTTTTTTGTTATTTTCAATTGTTAAAATAAATATTTAATGATTGGACAATATATCCGGGGATTAAGCCGATTTCAAAGGATAAAATATTCTGTTATCGTAGTGTATTTTATCCTGAATGCTTTTTTGATGATTTTGTCTTTTCAGATGAATATTGACGATTTGAAATTCCTGGTAAAAATGGCTAGATATATTCCGTATTTCAGATATATCGCATCCGCCAATATCTTATTGATTATTATTGTATTATCAATGTATTATTTAGAAATAAGAAAATTGAAAAAAATTAATAAAAATACAGCACAGAAAGTAGATAAAATAAAATCCAGATTATTTGATTTAGAGGAAAATAAGAAATCATATATTAGACAGGAATCCGAAGATAAATAACATTAATTATATTTAATGAATTTTGAAAATCTCATAAAAGAAGAATTAATCCAAGCAAAAAATGTTTTAGACCAAATAATAAATCAACCAGCTATGATAAAAAAAATTAATCAATCTGCTGATATTATCGCACATGCTATTCTAAGTGGTAATAAGATTCTTTCATGTGGAAACGGTGGTTCTCATTGCGATGCAATGCATTTTGCTGAAGAATTATCAGGCCGTTTTCGCAGTGACAGACAGGCTTTGCCTGCCATAGCCATTTCAGATCCTTCACATATTACCTGTGTTGGTAATGATTATGGATTTGATCATATATTTTCCAGATATGTAGAAGGGATTGGACAGCAAGGCGATATTCTTCTTGGTTTAACCACGAGTGGAAATTCCAGGAATATCTTATTAGCCATTCAGGCAGCTAAAGATAAAGGAATGATTTCAATTGTACTAACAGGGAATGATGGTGGACAGGTGGCTAACCTTGCAGATTATTCTATTATTGTTCCTCATCACGGGTATGCTGATCGTATCCAGGAGATCCATGTAAAAATCATACATATAATTATCCTGATTATCGAAAAAAAGCTTTTCTGATATGCTGGCAAAATTATACGGATGCGCCGTATTTGGCGTAGATGCCAGCATTGTAACCATTGAAGTTAATGTTAGTGCTGGCGCGAAACATTTTATCGTAGGCCTTCCAGATAATGCTGTAAAAGAAAGCTGGTCTCGAACAGAATCCGCATTAAAACAGTCGGGATACAAGATGCCAAATAGCCGGGTAATTATAAATCTGGCCCCTGCAGATATTAAAAAGGAAGGATCAGCTTATGATTTGCCGATTGCCCTTGGTCTTTTATATGCTTCAGATCAGATGGGGACGGAATTGTTAGATGCTTATTTAATCATGGGGGAACTTTCTCTGGATGGTGAAGTAAGACCAATCAGAGGTGCTTTGCCTATGGCCATTGAAGCAAGGAAACATAAATATAAAGGATTTATTTTACCTAAAGAAAATGCAACTGAAGCGGCAATTGTAAACGACCTTGATGTAATCGGAGTGGAATGTCTCCAGGATGCTAAAGCATTTATTTCAGGTGAAAAAAAAATAAAACCATTAGAAGTTAATACCCGGGATATTTTTTATGACCAAATCAATGATTATGAAGCGGATTTTAAAGATGTCCAAGGACAAGAAAATATCAAACGAGCACTGGAAATTGCCGCTGCAGGAGGTCATAATATAATAATGATCGGTCCTCCCGGCGCAGGTAAAACCATGCTGGCGAAACGATTGCCATCAATTTTACCACCATTAAATCTTCATGAGGCCTTGGAAACTACAAAAATTCACTCTATCGCAGGTAAATTAGGAACGGATGCAACATTGATATCGAATCGTCCCTATCGATCTCCGCACCATACGATTTCCGATGTAGCACTTGTTGGAGGAGGAGGATTTCCTCAACCTGGTGAAATTTCATTGGCACATAATGGAGTTTTATTTCTAGACGAATTGCCGGAATTCAAGAGATCAGTGCTTGAAGTGATGCGGCAGCCACTTGAAGAAAGGAGAGTAACCATTTCCAGAGCTAAATTTACCATTGATTATCCGGCTAACTTTATGTTGGTGGCTAGTATGAATCCATGTCCATGTGGGTTTTATAATCATCCCGAAAAAGAATGTGTATGTGGACCAGGTCAAGTACAACGATATCTTAATAAAATTAGTGGCCCACTGCTTGATCGAATTGATTTACATGTTGAAGTAACCCCGGTTACTTTTGATGAAATGACTACCATCAGGAAAAACGAAACGAGTAAGGAAATCCGTGAAAGAGTAATCAAGGCAAGGGAAAAACAAACAACTAGATTTAACAATGAAAATAATATCTATTCTAATGCTATGATGCCTCCTCCCATGGTAAAAGAAATATGTGTCATCAATCAGGCTGGAAGAACTTTATTGAAAACAGCTATTGAGAAACTCGGACTTTCAGCACGGGCATATGACCGGATTCTAAAAGTAAGTCGAACAATAGCCGATCTGATTGATGCTGAAGATATACAAATCGAACACTTGGCAGAGGCAATTCAATATCGAAGTCTCGACAGGGAAGGATGGATTGCTTAACCCCGATTATTCAAGAATTATTTAATAACTGGAAATCTTATAATATATAACTCATTAATATTCAATTAGATACGTAAGGGGATTATCTCTCATTCCGATAAAAGTGGTCAGATTGTCAAAATCTGAATACTTTTCTATTGGGATGGTCCCCCTTGCTTCGCCGTCCACGTGTCGCCATAGCATCAGCGGAGGCACAAGGGGCTACGTGAAGGCACAGTGGGGCGCCTGCCTGCCCGGTGAAGTCCAGTGCGTGGCAGGCAGGCTTGCCTGCGTGCGTCACCATGCGTCTGCGCCGTAGTCGGCTACGACGTAGGAGCAAGGCTGTGGTCACCGGAGTCCGGCAGATAGGAAAGATTTATGAATATTTCGGGTTAAATCATTTTACGTAATTCCATAATCCGGATAATCGATCCAAGGATTTCCTCTTCAGTCATCGTACTAAAGTTAAATACTATATCGAAAATACTATTATCAGGAGCTTTACCTTCAAAATAGGCTCTTAAATTATCTCTTTTAGAATCTATTTCCTTGGTTTTTTTGAGTGCTTTCGCATAGGGCAAATTATATCTTTCACTAACAATTTTTACTCTCCAGTCAAATGGAGCTACTAGCCTTATATGAAGTGAGTTTTTAACATGTCTGGTCAATGATACTCCCCCACGACCAACAATGATTACACGACCCTGTTTGGCAAATTCCTTAATCACCACCGCTAATGTTTTTTTAACCTTGTCATCTCCAGGATAAAATTTATTTGACAAGGACCAAATGAGATCATCCATCACTCCACGTTCTCCTGCATTGACTACATCCTGAACCGTATGCTTGTCCATTTTTAATTCCTTGGCAGATTCCTCCAGTATCTCTTTACTAATCCATCTCCAATGATGTTTTAGATTCGCCCTGAAAAGAAAATTGTTGAGCTTAATGGATAAGTCTTGCGCAATCATTTTTGCAGGACATCCGTACTCTCTGGAAATAGTAACAACTGGTCCAAAATCATGGATCTCCTTTATTGAGGATTTCCGGTCCATCCTGGTCTGCATATAATCTATCAGCATGTTTTTCATTTTGTATATTAACTTGATTCCATATTAATATAACAAAATAATGATAATAAATAATCCCCAAATTTGAAGATTATATTCAAGCCACCTTTCGATATCTCCAAACAGCAAATGCATTAATTAAAATGGCAAATCCAGTCATTATATAAAAATGCATTTTCACTTCGTTTAGCCCTGATCCCTTTAAAAGTACCATTCGAATGACTTCCATAAAGTAACGTAAAGGATTAAGTAAGGTCAGTTTTTGAGCCCAGACCGGCATATTTTCTATTGCTGTAAACAGGCCACTCATTAATATAAATACGACCAGAAAAAACCAGGAAAGAAACATGGCTTGTTGTTGGGTTTCCGTCATGGTTGAAATAAAAAGACCTGCACCTAGAATGGCCAATAAAAACACAGCTGTAAAACCATATAAAATCAGTAAACTTCCTACAATAGGAACATGAAATATAAATTTAGCAAGTATTAATCCGACTGTGAATATGAACAATCCCAATATCCAGAAGGGCATTAATTTACCGATAATAAACTGATGCTTTTTTATCGGAGTAACATTAATCTGTTCTATTGTACCTAGTTCCTTTTCACGTACTACATTCATGGAAGAAAGAAATCCTCCAATTATCGTAACAAGCAGAACTAATAATCCTGGAACCATATAAGTCTGATAGTCCAGTTTTTCATTGTACCAGTTTGAATAGGTAATTTTTACCTGTTTGGGCATATCCAGTATTATTTTTGGATTTGTACGCATTGTAATTTCATTACTGATTTCATCGGTAAAGTCTCGAATAATATTTTGAGAATAATTTATGGCTACACCCGCTTTCATTCCATCTATAGCATTCACTTTTAAAAACATCTTGGAAACTCCCACGCCTTGAAGGTTTCTTTCGAAATTGACGGGAATCTCACAGATTATATCAGTATCATTTTTCGCTAGAAATCCCTCAGCTTCATCCCTGCTGGTCGACTCCCCTACGGTAACAAAGTAATCGGTTTGCGAAAATTTATTTTTCAATCTTTGTGATGAAGTGGAATGATCAAAGTCATTAAAATAAATTTTTAAATTACGAATCTCATAAGTCATTGCGTTTGAAAGAATTAGCAGCTGGACCAGTGGGGCAATAAAGATGATAGGAAGCATGGCCTTGTTCCTGAAGATTTGTCTGAATTCCTTTCGAAGCATATATAATAATACTCTCATTCTTTATGTTAATCTTATTTTAAACTTTCGTAAACTGATTACAATAAAAAAAATGGTAAATCCAACCAGGATTAGTGTTTCCTTCCAGACTAATTCAATACCGGATCCTTTTAACATAATGTTTTTTAATATAGTAATAAACCATCTGGCTGGAATGATATAAGATATCCATTGAAGAATTTTTGGCATATTTTCGAGGGGAAAAATAAAACCGGATAATACTATAGTTGGGAGCATTAATCCAAGTAATGAAAGTAATAATGCTACTTGTTGCGTTTCCGAAACAGTTGAAATCAAAATTCCAAGTGATAAGGCCACTATAATAAATAATAGAAATTCAAGTAATAATAATGTCAGATTTCCTATAACGGGAACCCCAAATACAAAATATCCTAATAACAATATGATAATGGAAATCGAAAAAGAAAGAAAGATATAAGGAATGACTTTGGCGATGATTATTTGAATCGGCTTCATTGGTGATGCAAGTAAAATTTCCATTGTCCCCATTTCTTTTTCTTTAGTTATAGAAATAGAAGTCATCATAGCTGTAACCAGCATTAAAATAATGGTGATCAAACCAGGAACAAAAAGAAACACACCTTTCAGATTCTGGTTGTATCTGAACCTTATTTCCGGAAGGATAACAACGTTCGGTTGACGAAATTCATTTAAAGATGATGTATAATCCTGAATTATGGAATTTGAATAATTGATCAGTGTATTAGCAGTATTGGGATCAGTAGCATCTGCAATAAGCTGGATATCAGCAGCATTATTTTTAATAAGATCCAGCCCAAAGTTTTTACTGTAAACTATAATCAATTTTACTTTTCCCTCTTCAAATGTTGAAGTTATATCTGCATGATTATCTAAATACTTGTTTAATTTAAAATATCCAGAAGATAAGATCTTTTCGTTTATCTTTTGTGTGACTTGATCCTTTGATTGATCGAGTATGGCAATTTGAGCATCTTTTATCTCAGTAGTGATGGCAAATCCGAATACCATTATCTGAGCTATTGGCATTCCAAATAAGATAATCATCGTTCTATAATCCCGAAAAATATGATAGACTTCTTTCTTGATAAATGATAATAATCTTTTCATATACCTCTCGCAATTTTTATAAAAACATCATTCATATCGGATGCATCGTAATTTTTTTTCAATTCTTTTGGTGGCCCCAGAGCTTCGATTCGACCATCCACCATCATTGAAATTCTATCACAATATTCGGCTTCATCCATGTAGTGTGTGGTTACAAATATGGTAACCCCATTATACGCTGACTCATATATAAGATCCCAGAATTGACGTCTGGTAATCGGATCAACACCACCTGTAGGTTCATCCAGAAAAACAATCTCTGGTTCATGGATTACAGCGACTGAGAAGGCAAGCTTCTGTTTCCAGCCCAGGGGCAATGAAGAAATGAGTTTATTCTCGAGTCCCTTAAGTTCTAATTTTTGAGATAGTTCCGCCTGTTTATTTTTTATCTGTATTCTTGATAGACCGTAGATACCTGCGTAAAAGTGGATATTTTCATTAACCGAGAGATCTTCATATAAAGAAAATTTCTGACTCATATATCCAATTTTCCGCTTAATTTTTTCCGTTTCTTTGTAAATATCATAGCCAGCAACATAACCCTTTCCACTTGTTGGTTTTAATAATCCGCAGAACATTTTCATGGCTGTTGTTTTGCCTGCTCCATTCGCCCCCAGAAAACCAAATATTTCCCCTTTTAAAACCTCAAAAGATATTTCATTCACGGCAGTAAAACTTCCGAATTTTTTGGTTAGTACTTCGGATACTATCACAGGTTTCATATCAAACTTTTTTCATTAGATCCATAAAACAATCTTCTACACTTGGTTCAATTAATTCAATATAATACGGTGGTAATCCCAGCTGATTAAAGGATTTATTTATCTCCTCAGTGCTGACCTCTTTTCTTTTATCAATGTAGTGTATGGTATCTCCAAAGGAAAAAACCGAATACATATTTTGATAGGATCTTAATTTTTGTAATAGGGCATATTTTTTATCAGTATGAATCGCATAAAGTTTTTTCGTAAAATTTTTCCTTAAATTTTCCGGATGATTAATAGATAATATTTCTCCATTTTGTATTAATCCAATTCGATCACATAAATTCGCTTCATCCATGTATGGCGTCGATACCATGATAGTAATACCAAATTCCTTGAGATTCTTAAGCATACCCCAGAATTCTTTCCTTGATACCGGATCTACCCCGGTTGTAGGTTCATCAAGAAATAATACTTCTGGACGGTGAATTAATGCACAGGATAAAGCAAGTTTCTGCTTCATGCCTCCTGATAATTTTCCTGCTCTCCGGGTTTTAAATGGTTCAATCTGTGAATAAATATCCTTTACTAATTCGTAGTTTTCTTTAATGGTTGTACCGAAAAGAGAAGCAAATAAGGTAAGGTTTTCCTCTACTGAAAGATCCTGGTACAATGAAAACCTGCCGGGCATATAGCCGATAATTTTTCTTATTATTTTATAATCTTTAACCACATCCCATCCTTTCACAATTGCTGTACCTTCGTCAGGTAATAATAAACTTGTTAATATTCGGAATAAGCTTGTCTTTCCGGAACCGTCAGGACCAATTAATCCAAATATCTCACCATCATGGATCTCAATACTGATATCCTTTAAGGCTTTAATATCCTTGTAATACTTGGAAATATGTGATATTTGAATTGATGGGTTCATATAAAATGTTTATTTAAAGATCACCTCTCCTGGCATACCGATTTTAATTGCTCCGTCATTGTTTACCTGCACCTTGATTGCATATACCAGGTTAACTCTTTCATCTTTTGTCTGCACAATCTTAGGTGTAAATTCTGCCTTGTCAGAAATCCAACTGACAATACCATCAAATGATGAATATGATGATTTATCTTTATCAATAAGAACGGTTACTTTTTGACCGAGACTAATGTCATCAAGCTGATCGCCTCCTATATAGGCACGCAGGTACATTTTATTAATATCGGCGATTCGGTATAGCGGCTTCCCAAATGACACAATTTCATTTTCCTCAGCATATTTTGTTAATACAGTGCCTTTAACTGGATTAATTAGAATGGATTTATTGATCTGATCATTAATCTCTTCAATTTGATATTGCAGAGGGATGATTTCACTGAGTAAACCTGTGTTGTTTGTTTCCAGTCTTTCCCTGTTTGCTTTTAGTTCGCTATTGATCACATCAATTTCCCCATTAATATCATCCAATTGTTTTTGTGTCGCAGCACCATCTCTAAATAGATTTTCCAATCTTTTTTTATCTCTCGATAGTACATTAAGTCGCTCGATTAATACATTTATTTGGGATGGAATATCCAGTGTTTTGGTGGTTAATGCCTCAATTTTGCCTTGTATTTGTTTCTTCTTTAAATAAAGTGGAATAGTATCTACAACGCCCACAGATTTTCCTGTCTCAATTTGATCGCCCTCTTCAAGTTCAAAATGGATTAATTTTCCGTTCGCCTCTGCTGAAATCACTACTTCAGTAGCTTCAAAATTTCCGTAGGCATCGCCTTCCCCATTATTATTTTGACAAGAAAACAAAGTAGTTATGATTATAATTAATAAATAAGTTGGTCCCGTTTTCATAATAGTTAAGTTATTAAAGTTCATTTCCTGTTGTTGTGTATATGCTGATGTATGTCTTTGAAAGTTCTAGTTCATGCAGTGCTTTTTTAATTTTAGCTTGTGTCAGAGCATTTAATTCTGTCAGATATTCAGTCGCAGTTATTACGCCATTGTTCAGCTCTGAAAATGATGTTCGAACAACTTGATCCTGTAATTTAATGATCTCTTTATCCTTATCGATAATTTTCTTGAGTTTCTCGATGTCAATAAACTGCTTGCTAAGGGCCATATTGATATTTCTTTTAAAATCTGCTTCCTGTGTATTCACTATTTCTTGTTGTGTCTGATAAATTTGTTTGCTTCTGTTTACCTTTCCCCAGTCGAATATTTGCCAGTTCATTTGAAGTCCGATTAAATAAAACGTGGCATGCTCAATTTCAAAAAAATTTAACGGGTTAGGTCTTCCAATCCCACCCTGAGCAAAAACCCAAAATCGGGGAAGTTTTTCAATATTATTAATGCCCTTTTGTGATTCAAGTACTTTTTTTTGTGAATCAAATAATTCCAATTCGGGTCGAACGATTTTCATATTTTTTTCGACATTTGGTTCGTCAGGTATGCTGAAAAATACCTCTACCCCAATCGGTTTGCCAATCCATAATGCAAGTATTTGTGCGATGGCGTTTTGGTCCGATTGTATGGAAATTATATCCTGTTCGATTGTCAGGATCTGTTTATCTATGTTAAATAGGTTGCTTTTAAGAATTACTCCAAAATTCACACTTGCTTCGATTGTTTTTCTTTGATTATGCAGGTTGTCAAGTGAGGTCTGTAGTATTTTTTCGCTTTCCTGAAGTTGTAAATAACTAAAATATAAGGTGTTGATCTGTTCGATAATCTTGTAAAGTTGTGTCTCGAGCGATTTTTGGTTCATTTGTAATCTGGAATCTTCCATTACCTTTGAAAACTTCGCTATTCCACCATCGTAGATATTTTGCTGGAGATTTAGACTTACCTGGTATTGCTCTTTTGGAATAACAGGAAAATCTCCGATCATTGTTGAGCCTGGAATCGCAAATACATCTGACTGATAGGTCAGTTTCCCATTTAATGTGAGTTTAGGCAGATAACTTGTTCCATGATTTTCAAAACTGAGTTCATATATCTCTTGATTTAATAACTCCTGTTTTTTTAATGGACTCAACTTTTCCGCTGCCTCGTAACAATATTGAATTGTAAGGGTATCTGTTTGTGCTATCAGGGAATGGGAGAAAATCCAACCGAAAGCAATCGATATTATTTTTATTTTAACCATATATTTAAACTTTTTGGTTAATTATTCACTTTTAGCCAGTTCATAATGGTAACTGGAATCACCTTTTTGCGATCTTCAATAAACTGTTCCCACGAAGCTTCATCAATCTTAAGATTTTTTTGAATGATTAGCTTACCGACAAAGGGGAAAATGGTCAAACCTAAAATGTTTACCACAAAATGTTCCATATCAACTTTGATAATATGTCCTTTTTCATATTCATCTTGTAATTGAGATTTTAACTCTTCATAGTCAAAGAAATCCGAAAATTTAAGATGATCCAATATCCTTTCAGGATTAACATTAATTTCATTTATTATAAATGATGGTAATTGAGGGTATTTTTTAATTACTTCTATATAATCCTCAACAAATTTCCAGATCTTCACCTCAAGCGGAATTTCGGATGAAAATAAAGCAGCGAGCGAAGGACCAAGTTGTTGAAAGGTATCTGAAAATATGGCGTCAAACAGTTTTTCTTTACTTCGGAAATAATAATGTAATAAGGCCTTATTAATCCCGGCATGATCGGCAATCTCCTGCATGCGTGCTCCATCAAAACCACGTTTAATGAATATCGCACGAGCAGAATCAAGTATCTTTTCTTCCGTATTTCTGCTTTTAACCATTTGATTTAACTAAACGGTTAAATTTGCAAAAAGTTTACGAAGTATGCAAATTTTTTTCAATGGTATAGGTCGAATATTGATATAAAATATACCACTTGAATCGATTGATCGACTCATTTGTTTTGGATCTGGAAGATAATACCAGTGAATGAGGAAGATTAATGGAGGTTAAATTGATAATTATGCAACCAAACATTTTATTCCAGCGGATTCGCAACGAACCAGCAATTTCATCATTCAGAAAATTAATCCCGATTATTCATGAATTTTTCGGATTAACATCCTCTTCATAAGTAATGTTCTATAATCCTGCAATAAAAAATACAATTAATATATATTTAAAACAATAATGGATCAAGCTTGAAATCAACTGATTTTTTCTCAAAGAATTAGCGTACACCTAATTTCTAAATTTATTGTAATTCTATAAATTTAAATTCCCAAAATGCTATTTTATTAATGATATGAAAGGTTTTTTTTCTTTTCAATGGCAAAATTAAAATATAAGTTGTAAACTTATATCCCTGATTTTCTTTTCAGATATACGATATAAATTACATTTAACTTTTAAATATTTTTTTATGAAAAACGATAAACAACCTACCGAAAAAAAAATGAATTTATCACGCAGGAAATTTGTACAAGGCGCAGCCTTGACCGCTTCTGCATTTACGATCGTCCCGCGACATGTACTAGGTGGTGTTGGATTTAAGGCCCCTAGTGATTCATTAAATATAGCAGGTGTAGGTGTTGGTGGAATGGGTTTTGCTAACCTTAAAAATTTAAAATCAGAAAATATCGTTGCACTTTGTGATGTTGACTGGAAATATGCAAAACCATGCTTTGATGCCTTCCCAGATGCTAAGACATTTTGGGATTGGCGAGAAATGTATGATAAAATGGGTAATGACTTTGACGCGGTTGTCATTGCCACGGCCGACCACACACACGCTATTGTTGCATCTCATGCCATTACCATGGGTAAGCATGTATATGTTCAAAAACCACTTACGCATTCTGTGTATGAGTCCAGGTTATTAACAAAATTGGCTGAAAAGTATAAGGTAGCTACACAAATGGGAAATCAGGGAGCTTCCGGTGATGGAGTAGCTGAAGCATGTGAATTGATCTGGAATGGAGAAATTGGAGAAGTTACCCGAGTTGATTCATTTACAGATCGGCCTATCTGGCCACAAGGACTGAATGTTCCGGAACAAGGTCAATGGGTTCCAGATACTTTGAACTGGGATCTGTTCATTGGACCTGCCAAAATGCGTCCATTTAATGAAATTTACCACCCATGGAACTGGCGTGGATGGTGGGATTATGGTACGGGAGCTCTTGGTGACATGGCATGTCATATATTGCATCCGGTATTCGAGGGATTAAAACTTGGTTATCCAACAAAAGCACAAGGTAGTTCTACATTGCTGCTTACAGATTGCGCCCCTTCGGCACAGGCTGTTAAATTGACCTTCCCAGAAAGGCCCAAAGTTGGGAAAGTGAAAATGCCTGAAGTAGAAGTAAATTGGTACGATGGAGGAATTAAGCCAATGATGCCGGAAAACTGGCCGGCAGGTAAAAATATGAACAACGCTGGAGGAGCATCAATCTTCTACGGAACAAAAGATATTCTTCATGTTGGATGTTATGGAAGAACTCCATGGTTGCTTTCAGGCAGAAAACCCGAAGTACCGAAGACAGAAAGGCGTGTTGAATTAAGTCATGAGATGGACTGGGTACGCGCTTGTAAGGAAAGCCCGGAAAACAGGGTGCCGTGTACATCAGACTTTGCTGAAGCCGGGCCCTTTAATGAAATGGTTGTCATGGGTGTTTTAGCAGTTCGCTTACAGGGACTCAATAAAGAACTTGAATGGGATGGCAAAAATATGAGGTTTACCAATATCCCTGATAACGATGAAGTAAGAACGGTCATCAAAGATGGTTTTACAATCCATGACGGACATCCAACATTCAACAAAGACTGGACGGATCCAATGTCTGCAAATGAATTTTCTCAGGAGTTAGTTAGGCATACATACAGGGATGGTTGGTCCCTACCTGATATGCCTAATTAAAAAATTATATAAATTGGGAAATTATTAATCCGAATTAGTCAAAATATATTCCTCTTTTACCATTAATTACAAGGGATTTAAATGAGGATTTACTTTTAAATATTTTTCATATGGAAAAAAAAGGAAAAACCACCGGTAAAAAAATGAATGTTAGCAGAAGGAACTTTATAAAAGGCGCTGCATTATCAGCTTCTGCGTTTACAATACTTCCGCGTTATGTACTTGGTGGGAAGGATTTCAGAGCCCCCAGTGATGTATTAAATGTTGTGGGAGTCGGTGTTGGAGGAATGGGACGTAGCAATCTCCGTAACATGGTTAAAACAGGAGAAGCGCAAGTAGTTGGATTATGTGATGTTGATTGGAAATATGCAGAAAGATGTTTTCAAGATTATCCGGATGCAAAGAAATATTATGATTTTCGTAAGATGTACGAGGAAATGATGAACGACTTTGATGCAGTGATGGTAGCGACTCCTGATCATACTCACGCCGTGGCCGCAGCAATAGCCATGAAAATGAAAAAACATGCCTATATTCAGAAGCCCTTAACACATTCAGTCTGGGAATCAAGGAGATTAAGAGAGATTGCAGACCAAGAAGGTGTAGTTACGCAAATGGGAAACCAGGGCAATAGCGGAGAAGGCATTCGAAAAGTATGTGAATGGATTTGGAATGGGGACCTTGGGGCCATAACAGAAGTACATGCCTGGACAAACAGACCTATCTGGCCACAAGGTTTAGAAAGGCCTACAGAAAAAGCTAAAGTACCAAAAACACTTAGATGGGATCTATTCCTTGGAACAGCACCTGACCGTCCCTATCACCCTGCATACACTCCGTGGAACTGGCGGGCGTGGTGGGATTTTGGTACCGGCGCTTTAGGAGATATGGCATGTCATATTATGGATCCTGCATTTAAGGCAATGAATTTTGGACATCCAGTTGCAGTAGAAGGATCTTCTTCCCAGGTAAACACAGAAAGTGCTCCACTGTCAGAAAAAGTAACCTATTATTTTCCCGAAAGAGATAATATGCCAAAGGTAGCATATCCAGAGTGTACATTTACCTGGTGGGATGGAGGTATGATGCCCGATCGACCGGAAGGATTGGAAGATGGTAAGATGATGGGTGACTGGGGAGGAGGTAATATGTTCATTGGATCCAAAGGAATTTTACTTTGCTCTACCTATGGAGCCAATCCTTATATCCTTGGTAAACCAGATTATCCAGCAGCTCCAAAAACGCTGCGCAGGCCTGAGGAAGATACAGGATTGAAATGGAATGAAGGAGCACATGAAATTGATTGGATTCATGCAATATTTAAAAATGATTCTAAAATGCCAAGTTCAAATATCAGTTATTCTGGGCCGCTTAATGAAGTCGTGGTTATGGGTAATCTGGGGATAAGATTGCAGGATCTCAGGCGAAAACTTTTGTGGGATGGCGAAAATATGAAGATCACCAATATCGGTGCCAATGAAGAAATTCGTGTAGTTACATCTGACAAGTTTACCGTTATTGACGGAGATCCAAAATTCGATACCCAGTATGCGACAATGAATGCCAAAGCAGCAGCTGAGGAGTATGTTAAACATACCTATAAGCAAGAATGGCAAGGAATTCTTTGATTCTGTAATATGACTATTAATAAATGAGTAGGGATATATCTCTACTCATTTTTTTATTGGTTGATTAAAAATAATTGAAATAACAAAATGTAGGAAAGCCAACTATTTCCATAATAAATATGATCATATTCAATAACCCTATGTAATCATTTCCAGAAGATATATATTTGAAAACATAAACCGGGGGAAAATGGATTATAATACTGTAGAATCCATGTTAAGTTTAAGTTTATGAATTTATTATTATTGAGTAATTCAACCAATGTTGGAGAAGATTATCTTGCCTATTGTAAATTGATCATTCAGGATTTTTTAATTAATAATAATCAGAATATTGTATTTATCCCCTATGCAGGAGTTACGGTAGATTGGAAGGATTATACGGATCGTGTTAATATTGCATTTAAGGATATCGGAATAAAGGTTAATCCCATTTACGATACTAATGATCCAATTTCAGCTCTTCAAATAGCAAGTGCGATCATGGTTGGAGGAGGTAACTCATTCCAATTATTAAAGCATATTTATGAGAAAAACCTAATTAGTGTGATCAGGGAAGAAGTGTTGGCGGGGACTCCTTATATCGGGTGGAGTGCAGGGGCTAATATAGCTTGTCCTACCTTGAAAACAACCAATGATATGCCTATTGTAGAACCTGAATCCTTTAATTCTTTGAATCTAATTAATTTCCAGATTAATCCTCATTATACGGAGGAGGGAATACCAAATCATGGAGGCGAAAGCAGGTCTATGAGGTTAGAGGAGTATATCAAAGTTAATCAGGGATCAAAAGTAATAGGATTACCGGAAGGTATGATGATTAGAAAATCAAATGATGTCTATAATTTAATCGGAGAATTCGGATGTAAAATTTTTCAATATGGTAAAGAATCCCGGTGGATAAAATCTGATGAAGAAATAAATGATTTCCTCCTAAATTAAGAATATAAGTGAAAATACTCATTGCTCCTGATTCATTCAAGGAATCTCTTACGGCTACTGAAGTTACCAGAAGTATTAAACAAGGAATATCCATGGCAATTCCAGATGCGCAGTGTATAGAATTACCCCTAGCTGATGGTGGGGAGGGAACTGTAGATGCCTTGGTGAACGCAATCGGTGGTTCAATTATAAAAGTAAAAGTAAAAGATCCATTGATGAGGGATATTGAAGCTTATTTTGGCATCCTTGGAGATAAGACTACTGCGGTGATCGAAATGGCTGCCGCTTCAGGACTTGAGTTATTGAAGGACAAGGAGCGGAATCCAATGAAAACAACCACTTTCGGAACTGGGCAACTAATCAGGGCAGCTTTAGATGAAGGGTGCAAAAACTTCATTATTGGTATTGGTGGTAGTTCGACGAACGATGGTGGTGCTGGTATGGCTCAAGCTTTGGGAGTACATTTTCTGGATAAGCATCATAATGAATTACCTGTAGGAGGAGGCAATCTAAGTTCCCTGGAGTACATTATTGATGATAAAATAGATTCCAGAATAAAAAAATGTAAAGTTACCGTAGCATCGGATGTAAATAATCCTTTGTTTGGGCGGGAAGGAGCTACCAGAATATATGGTCCTCAGAAAGGTGCAACTCCAGAAATGGTTGAAAAACTTGAATCTAATCTGAAACATTATGGAGCAAAATTAGAAGATAAATTTCAAGAGAAATTTGTGAATCTCCCAGGAGCCGGAGCAGCAGGTGGAATGGGAATCGGGCTGGTAGCTTTTTTAAATGCGGAATTGCGACCTGGTTTTGAAATTATTAAAGAACTAACTGGACTTGAAGATATTCTTAAGGGTGTAGATCTGGTCGTGACTGGTGAAGGAAAGATGGATGAACAAACCATTTTTGGAAAAACACCTCAGGGTGTTGCTTCATTGGCTAAGAGATTTAACAAACCTGTCATTGGAATTGCGGGATCTTTGGGTCTCAATTACCAGGAACTTTATCATCATGGATTTGATGTATTAGTGTCCATTATCGATAGCCCCATGACCTTGGATAAGGCCCTTAGTGATGCTGATGAATTATTAAGGAATGTTTCATTTGCTTTATTTCGGATCATAAGTATAGGTGAAAATTTAAAATAGTATATATCTTTACCTTTTAAAAATCCTACCTTATATGGACAAAAAAGTACTTATCACAGGGGCAGCTGGATTTATTGGATTCCATTTATCTAAAAGGCTTTGTTCGGAGGGCTATAGTGTAATTGGTCTTGATAATATCAACAACTATTATGATGTTAACCTTAAAAAGGCAAGATTGGTTATATTAAAAAAAATCCGAAGCTTCTCTTTTGAGAAAATCGATTTAACAGATAAGCAGAGCATTGATCAGCTTTTTAAGGAATATAATTTTGATTATGTTGTAAATCTTGCTGCACAGGCTGGGGTACGTTATTCATTAAAAAATCCATATGCATATATTGATAGCAATATTATGGGTTTCCTTAACATACTGGAAGCTTGCAGATATTATCCTGTGAAACATTTAGTTTTTGCTTCATCCAGTTCAGTGTACGGGGCAAATACGAAAATGCCTTTTTCAGTGCATCACAATGTAGATCATCCTATTTCGCTGTATGCAGCTTCAAAAAAAGCCAATGAGTTAATGGCACATACATATGCGAGTTTATATAAAATTCCTTCAACAGGTTTAAGATTCTTTACGGTTTATGGACCCTGGGGTCGACCGGATATGGCCTTGTTTTTATTTACAAAAGCTATTTATGAAGGTAATCCCATAAATGTATATAATCATGGAAAGATGAAACGGGATTTTACATTCATTGATGATATAGTAGAAGGTATCGTACGTTTGATTCCTAAATTTCCTGTAGCTGACACTGAATGGTCTGGGAACGAACCGGATCCTTCGTCAAGTTTTGCACCTTACAGGATATATAATATTGGCAATAATAAACCCGTTGAATTAATGACATTCATTCAAACGATAGAAAAATATATAGGCAAAAAAGCAGTCAAAAATTTTATGGAGATTCAAATGGGCGATGTACCTGCCACCTATGCAGATGTTGATGATTTGATGAATGAAGTTGGGTTTCGTCCAAATACTTCAATTGAAAAAGGGATTGAATCGTTTGTTAGATGGTATAAAGAATTTTATAAAATTTGATAATATATCATGAAGAAGGCATTGATTACGGGAATTACCGGACAAGATGGGGCGTATTTATCTGAATTATTATTAGATAAAGGCTATGAGGTGCATGGAATTAAGCGAAGGGCATCTTTATTTAACACAGATCGCATCGATCATTTGTACCAGGATCCTCATGAAAAGCATGTACATTTTATGTTGCATTATGGAGATCTTTCTGATGCTGGTAATGTAATTCGTCTGATAAAAGAAATTCAACCAGATGAAATCTATAACCTTGGAGCTATGTCTCATGTTCGCGTCAGTTTTGATACACCTGAATATACAGCGAATGTGGATGGATTAGGTACCCTTAGATTATTGGAGGCTGTTAGATTATTAGGCCTCACACGGGCGACAAAAATTTATCAGGCTTCTACCTCAGAACTATATGGCAAAGCTCAGGAAATACCCCAAACTGAAGAAACACCCTTTTATCCACGATCGCCTTACGGTGTTGCTAAACTATATGCTTATTGGATTACAGTTAATTACAGGGAAGCGTATAATATGTATGCAGTTAATGGAATACTCTTTAATCATGAATCTCCTTTACGGGGCGAGACATTCGTTTCCCGGAAGATTACACGTGCTGTTGTTCGAATATGTCTGGGTTTGCAGGATACTGTTTTTCTCGGAAATTTAGATGCAAAGCGTGATTGGGGTCATGCGAAGGATTATGTTCAGGCCATGTATCTCATGTTACAACAGGATGAACCAGAAGATTTTGTAATCGCAACCGGTCAAACTACTAAAGTCAGGGATTTTATTTATAAGGCATTTAAAATACTTGGGGTTGAAATTGAATTTCAAGGAAAAGGGATTGAGGAAATCGGTTTAATTAAATCATGTTCAAACAGCGAATTTGATCTACCGAAAAGAAAAGTAGTAATTAAAATAGATCAGAAGTACTTCAGGCCCTCTGAAGTGGATACCTTAATCGGAGATGCTACTAAAGCAAGGGAAAAGCTTGGATGGAAACCAAAGTTTGATCTTAACGGATTGATTAAAGATATGATTCATGCTGATTATGAATTATTTAAAAAAGATCAATATTTGTTAAAAGGAGGACATAAGGTTTATAATTATCATGAATAGCCGTATCTGGTATTTTGTAACAAATGATAGCAAAAGTAGCTAATACCTATGTTCTTTTGATGGACATCTGATGCGATCATTTTTGATCGAATCTAAATTAGATAATATCTCGATAATCAATGAAACAAAATTCCAAAATATATATCGCCGGACACACAGGAATGGTAGGATCTGCCATTCACAGGAAATTCATAAATGAGGGCTATAGTTATTTTATTATAAGAACTTTAGAGGAGCTTGATCTGAGAAATCAAAAAGATGTTGAACAATTTTTTCAAATAGAGAAACCGGAATTCGTAATTCTCGCAGCAGCAAAAGTAGGTGGAATCATAGCCAATAACACTTTTCGTGCAGAATTCCTTTATGATAACTTGATGATCCAGAATAATATCATCCATCACAGTTACGTGAATGGAGTAAAAAAATTATTATTCCTGGGTTCATCGTGTATCTATCCGAAACTTGCACCTCAGCCATTAAAGGAGGAATATTTATTAACAGGGGAGTTGGAACCGACCAATGAACCCTATGCCATTGCGAAGATAGCTGGAATAAAAATGTGTGATGCTTACCGGGATCAATATGGTTGTAATTTCATATCGGTAATGCCAACAAATTTATATGGTCCTAACGATAATTATGATCTTAAAAACTCCCATGTATTGCCGGCACTAATCAGGAAATTTCATGAGGCTAAACTGAATAACATCCCATATGTTGAGATATGGGGTACCGGAACACCCAGGCGGGAATTTATGCATGTGGATGACCTGGCGGAAGCCTGTTTCTTTCTGATGAATCAATACAATGAACCTGGATTCATTAATATTGGAGTTGGTGAGGATGTTTCTATCAGAGACCTGGCATTGTTAATTAAAAGAATTGTAGGTTATAGTGGCGATTTGAGATTCGACACTTCAAAACCAGATGGCACACCTAGGAAACTGATGGATGTATCAAAACTTCATGCCTTAGGTTATAAAGCAAAAATATCATTGGAAGAAGGGATCAGATTGGTCTACAAGGATTTTAAGAAGAGATACATAAAAGCATAATCATTAGATTTACCTGCGAAAATCTACATTCGAAATGTTTTTTAAATAATTTAAAAAGTTAAGTAATTGAATATTGATTATTGGGGTTATTTGTTTTATGAGTTTTGAGATTTGATAATTATTCTTTTATGACTTTCTTTATTAATGAATTGAGATAATGTAAGTTACAGTGTAAATAAAAGTTGGATGCAACTGTCACTCATAAAGATAAA
>Ga0209536_100002588_pt1 | contig 29516 bp, 20 predicted proteins | sample DeeMarSeWOR28_12_FD_187461 | JGI IMG/M metagenome (GOLD analysis project Ga0209536, IMG submission 187461) | Marine sediment microbial communities from White Oak River estuary, North Carolina - WOR-2-8_12 (SPAdes) (version 2) | ecosystem: Environmental > Aquatic > Marine > Intertidal zone >...
GACAGTGAATTTTGGTGATGTAGCTCAGATGGTTAGAGCGACGGACTCATAACCCGTAGGTCGGTGGTTCAATTCCACCCATCACCACCAGTAAAGAAAAAGGGGCACCCGTTGGGTGCCCTTTTTCTTTACCCGTGTGGCGGGGTGAAGTCGAATCACCGAAGGTGGTTCATCCGAGGCCGGTTTTGCCGGCCGACAGACGCCCGCAGGGCGAGGGCCGCAGGCCCGGTCCATTCCACCCATCACCACCAGACAAAAGAAAAGGGGCGCCAAAGGCGCCCCCTTCTACTTCCTACTGTCGCGCGTCTTTTACTCACAATCCGTGAGTTTGCAGATGCAGCCGCGGGCTTCCATGACTTCGTTCACGAAGTACATCTTCGCAGCCAAAGCAGTGTCAAAGTAATCATTACCGGATTCCCAGACATTGAGCCGGCTCTTGTAGGCGTCTTTCACGAATGCGTCGAGCTTGTCCACAGCGGCCAGGTATTTGCCGTTCCGGACATCCCAGGCTGCCCCGGCGGCCTCGTTGTTCTTGCTTTTCGGCGGCTTCAGGCCATCGCCGAATTCGCGCTCTTCATAGAGTTTACGCCTTCCTGAAGCCACGTTTCCCTATAGACGAATCAGCCCTGGCGTGGCCCAGGATGCTATTGCATATCGTGCGAGGTGTGCAGCAGAACAGAAATCACACTCTTAAACCGGAACCGCGTTACCTTTTTGTGGCTATCGTGGTCGTTAGGGAAGTAGTACCCGGATCATGTAATTCTCGTTCTGCCGGGCGATTCCGTTGTCGTTTTTCCGGCTAACTCAGGACGCGCTGTTTGCGTTGCACTTCTTTTACATTACCTGGAAGAAAATCAGTGCCCGACGCAGGACTCGTCCGGTCAGAGCTCGCCTTCGATGGGCAGGTGGGAGAAGAACCAGTCCTCGATCCGTTGCAGCACGGAGGCCGCGGGCTGTTCTGTCAGCGTGACATCGTGGGAAACCCACACGACCTGGCCCTGTTCATCCAGTTGCAGCTGCCAGGAATTGGTGTTGCTGAAATCCGGAGAGACCGCCTTGCGAACCTCGGCGTTGAGCGCCTCGCTTTCGATCAGGAAACCCATCTCGGTGTTGATACGCAGCGACCGCGGGTCGAGGTTGGCGCTGCCGATGAACACCTTGTCGTTGTCGATTACGAGCGCCTTCGCGTGCAGTGCCAGTTTCTTCTCCTCGATCGGCGACAGCATATAAATGTCGCGGTCGTCCGCATCGATGCGCACTTCATGCAGCTCAGCGCCGTTGTCCAGCAGCGTGCGGATATGGTTTCGGTAGGCGCTGTGTGCGGTGAGGTGATTGTTCGACCGTATCGAGTTGGTCAGCATGCGAATGCGCACACCGCGCTCAACAGCGCGCTGCACCGCCCCCTCGAGTTCCGGCGTCGGGATCAGGTAAGCGGAGACGATCAGCACTTCCTCTCTCGCGTCGTCGAGCATTGTCATCAATGCATGCGCTACCTGGACAGGCGCCTCGCCAGCCTCGGCCGGATTCTCCTCCGGGGGCCTGTCAGCGAACAGCGTGGCCTCGCCATCGACGGCGTTACCGACGAGTTCGCGCCACGCCTGCAGCCGCTCCGCGTCGCTCTGCTCGGCGTGCAGGTGGACGTTGGCCGCGCGAACCGCACGTGCGGCATCGAGGTCGGCCGCCATGTGCCTGACGTGACTCAGCGACTCGATCGGGACCGCCCAGCGGTCGTTCCAGTAGTTGTCAAACTCGGCGCTGACATCGAGCACGATTGGCCCGCCGACCATCACTTCCATGTCGCGGAAGTTGGCAACCGCGTGCAGCCCGAAATACTCGTCAGCGAGGTTGCGTCCGCCAACGATAGCCACCCGGTTGTCGACGATCATGGCCTTGTTGTGCATGCGGTGGTCGAGCCGGTGGAACTCGGCGAGGTTGAGAGCCTGCCTGGTGGCGACACTGTCCGAGCGGCGCTTGTAGGGATTGTAGATGCGGTACTCGATATTCGGGTGATGGGCGAGTTCGAGCAAAATGTCGTCCTCGCCCAGCAGGAACGAGTCATCGACCAGCAACTTGATCTCGACGCCTCGCTCGGCCGCCGCGACGAGATGATCGAGGACCATGGCCCCCACGGTGTCGATGCTCCACAGGAAGGTCTGCAGGTCGATACTCTCGGTGGCGCTGTCGATCGCGCGGAGCCGCCAGTCCAGGGCAGTCGGGCCGTCGTTGAGCAGTGCGTACCACTCGCCCTGTCGCTGCTCCGAGAGCGTCGTCCAGAGCGCGGCCGTGGTGGGGGCGGGTGTGTACTCCGGCGGCAGGTCGACAGGCTGCAGTGAGCTGCAGGCTGCCGCGAGCAATGCCCATCCCAGGAAAATTGATCGCCGGATATGCCGTTCCAGGTTTCGCATGCTGCGAAGTGTAACCAAAGCGACTACATTTGGGGACTGTGATCGATAAACCAGCCGGGAGGATCCAATGGACGTGGGAGCATTTTCAGTCAGCTTGAGCGTGAGGGACATCGCGGCGTCCCGCGACTTTTATCAAAAGCTGGGTTTCGAACCGGTGGGCGGCAATGTCGAGGAGAACTGGCTGATCCTCAGGAACGGCGACCGTGTCATAGGGCTGTTCCAGGGCATGTTCGAAAAGAACATGCTGACTTTCAACCCCGGCTGGGACCAGCAGAGCAACCCGACGGAATCGTTCACCGACGTGCGCGAGATCCAGCGCGTGCTCAAAGAGCAGGGTGTGACGCTGGCCAGCGAAGCAGACGCTGCCTCAGAGGGCCCAGCGAGCATCATGCTGACGGACCCGGACGGCAACCCGATACTGATTGATCAGCATCGCTAGGGCTGTTCGCCCCGCAGCTTGGCCTCGATGGTTTTCGCGGCGAGCGGGTGATACGTCGGCTTCGCCTCCTCGAAGACGCTGATTGCCATTTCGCCCATGCCCGCGTCCAGCATGTCTTCGTACAGGACGCCGATGAACTTGGTCCGGCCGATCGTGCGCAGAAAATTCTCCAGCCGCTCGAAGGCCGGCTCGTAGCCGTTGCGGATGGCGATCCGCAGCCAGCTGAAAGCGATCTCGTTGTTGCGCGCCTCTGTGAGCTGGAATGCCTGGTCGAGGTCTTTGAGCTTCTCTCGGCGCAGCTGTTTCGGCATGCCGTCGAGGAAGTGCTTCCAGTGGTGGTAGGTCCATGCACCGGTGTCGATGTCTTCCGCAGCGATGCGCCCGGACAGCCAGTCCTGCCGTGCATTCTCTACCGGAACGAAGGCGTCTGACTTCGGTACCGGTGCGCCATCGGGCAGGCCGGGTTGGAACACCCACTGCTTCACGCGTGCCATGCTCACCGACTCGGCATGGTCGGCAACCAGTGTGCGCTCGACGTAGTCCAGGAATTGCTCCGTCGAGATGCTCTTGAAAGCGAATTCGTTGAAGTAGCCCGACAGGAAGCGGTCGAAAGCCTCCCGCCCGACCGCGAGCTCGAGTTCGTAGAGAAACAGGGAACCCTTCTCGTAGGCGATGCTCGTGAATACGTCGTCCGGGTCGCGGCCGCGCAGGTCGACGGCCAGCGGCTGGTCGCGATCCTCCAGGTCCGGCAGTTCGTCCTTTAGCTCCGCGTAGCCGAGCGCCATCTCCATGTTGTAACGCTCATCGCCGAAGACGGCCTGCATGATGCGGTTAGTGAGGTAGGTCGTGAATCCCTCGTTGAGCCAGAGATCCCGCCAGCTGGCGTTGGTCACCAGGTTGCCGGACCAGGAGTGCGCGAGCTCGTGAGCGATCAGCGCGACGAGGCTCTTGTCGCCCGCGATGACCGTCGGCGTGATAAAACTGAGGCGCGGATTCTCCATGCCACCGATCGGAAATGCCGGCGGCAATATCAGAAGGTCGTAACGATCCCAGCGGTACGGTCCGAAGGTCTCCTCGGTCGTTTCGAGCATTGCCTCGGTGTCGGCGAACTCGGCCGCTGCGGCCTCGAGGATCTCGGCTTCGGCGTACACGCCGGTGCGCTTGCCCATCGCCTTGAACTCGAGGTTGCCGACCGCGAGCGCGATCAGGTAAGGCGGGATCGCCTGCGGCATGCTGAACGAGAACTCGCCGTCCAGCTCGGCCTCCGGATCATTGTCGGCGCTCATTACCGCCCTCAATTCGGGCGGCGTGCGAACCGTGGCATCGTAGGTGATGCGTACACCCGGCGTGTCCTGCAGCGGTATGAAGCTGCGCGCGTGGATCGACTGGGCCTGGGTGTACAGGAACGGATACTGCTTGCCGGCGGTCTGCTGCGGCTCGAGCCACTGCAAGGCCAGTGCGTCCGGCGAGGTCTCGTATCGGATTGCCACCTTCGTCGCATCGGCCGGTAACTCGATGTTCAGCGGTGCTCCCAGCTCGGGCGAGCCTTCCCCGATCGAAAAAGCTGCATCGACGAACCCGCCATCGCTTCCCGCTGTCACGGCTTCGATCGTGAGCCCGCGCGTATCGAGGACCAGGGGAGTGTTTTCAGCGCTGAGCCGGTCGAGATGCAGCGTTGCCTCGCCTTCGAGTACCTTGCGTTCGAAATCGACCGTGAAATCCAGGTCGATGTGCGTGGTTCGGTAGTCGTCGGTGTTTGCGAACGAGTGGTAGTCGAGACCGGAAACCGGTTCGTTGCCGGTTTCGACCGGGGGCTGCGCGGGCAGGCCGCCACCGGGTTTCGAGCATGCGCCGAGCAGCGCAATCGATACGCAGACCGTGAGCGCCTGCCACTTCATCCGTGTGAGCATCCGTACCTCGGGGGCTGAATTCGGGGCGTTACAGTACCCGCGCACCCCCCGAAACGCTACCCGTCGGCGGCAAAGGGCAGGGGATACTCGATGTTCGCCGCGCGGATCATCTGTTCCCACTCGGCGATCATGTGTGCATAGGCCCCCGCGTCGAACGCGGCGAGCTGCCTGTCGCCCTCTTTCGTGAGGGCCGTCAATTCGTACCGCACCTCGACCTCGGTGCCGCCGGCCCCGTCGCCCCGCGCACGTACTTCCACGGTGCCTGCGCGCGTAGCCGGCGCAATGCGCGCGTAGCGCGCGTGCAATGCAATCGCGTCATAGTCGACGACGATCCAGTAGGCTTTGTCGCCCCCGACGCCGGTGACAAAGACCGAGCCCCGGGCGCGCCCGTCACCGCCACGGAGGACAACAGGGTCCCAGCCCTCGATCCAGAGTTTTTCCCCGGGCGCGGTAAACAACTGGAAAGCGTGCTCCGGCGCGGCGTCCACGTGCAGCGTGCCCGTGTGGGCGATCGATCGGTTCATGGGTTTCTCCGGCCAGCGCAGGCAAGTAAGGTACCATGGTACCAATATAACATCAATACAATCACCCCGATGTCGTGGCCGCGCTGTATCAAATGCCGTCGGGCACCCTTATAATCCGCGCCCTCGCTGCTTTCCCCACCGAACCCCATGTCAGATATCGCCCGGTTGCGAAATATCGCAATCATCGCTCACGTCGACCACGGCAAGACCACGCTCGTCGATCAGCTCCTGCAACAGTCCGGCACGCTCGGGCCACGTGCAGCCGTGCCCGACCGGGTGATGGATTCGAACGACATCGAGCGCGAGCGCGGCATCACGATCCTCGCGAAGAACACCTCGATTAATTGGCAGGACTACCACATCAACATCGTCGATACGCCCGGGCACGCCGATTTCGGCGGCGAAGTGGAGCGCGTACTGTCGATGGTGGATTGCGTGCTGTTGCTCGTGGACGCCGTCGACGGGCCGATGCCGCAGACGCGCTTTGTAACGCAGAAGGCCTTCGCGCGGGGGCTGGTACCGCTCGTGGTCATCAACAAGATCGACCGCGACGGCGCGCGCCCGGAGTGGGTGCTGGACCAGACGTTCGACCTGTTCGACCGGCTCGGCGCCACCGAGGAGCAGCTGGACTTTCCCGTGATCTACGCTTCCGCGCTGCACGGCTATGCGGGGACGGGACCCGACGTGCGCGAAGGCGACATGACGCCGCTGTTCGAAGCGATCGTCGCAAACGTGCCGCCGCCGCCTGTCGACAGGTCCGGCCCGCTGCAGCTGCAGGTGTCGAGCCTCGACTACGATCCCTACGTCGGCGTGCTCGGCATCGGCCGGATCCAGCGCGGTGAGATCGAGACGAATTCCAGGGTCAGTATCGTGGCCGCGGACGGGTCGGTGCGCAATGCACGCGTACTCGAGTTGTATGGATTCGAAGGACTCGAGCGCAAGAAGATTCCGTCGGCCAGCGCCGGCGATATCATCGTGTTCAGCGGCATCGACGACCTGGCGATCTCGGACACCTTGTGTCCCAGGGACAAGCCCGAAGGACTGCCTGCACTGGCCGTTGACGAGCCGACCATCAGCATGACCTTCCAGGTGAACAAGTCACCGTTCGCCGGCAAGGAGGGCAGGTTCCTGACGAGCCGGCAGATCAGCGAGCGCCTGCAGCAGGAGCTCAAGCATAACGTCGCGCTGCGCGTGGTAAACACCGAGGACCCGGACAAGTTCCGGGTCTCGGGCCGCGGCGAACTGCATCTTTCCGTGCTGATCGAGAACATGCGCCGTGAAGGTTTCGAACTGGCCGTCTCCCGGCCGGAAGTCATTTTCCACGAAGAAGACGGCGTGAAACTCGAGCCATGGGAGCAGCTGACCGTCGATTGCGAAGACGCCTACCAGGGCGCGGTGATGACCCGGCTTGCGGACCGCAAGGGTGAGCTGCAGGCGATCCTGCCTGACGGCAAGGGCAGGGTTCGGCTCGACTACCGCATCCCGACCCGCGGCCTTATCGGCTTCCGCACCGAGTACCTGACCGCGACGGCCGGTACCGGTCTGATGTATCACGTGTTCGAGAAGTACGACCGTTATTTCTCCGAAGATCTCGGGCAGCGAAACAACGGCGTGCTGGTTTCGATGACCAAGGGCAAGGCATTGGCCTATGCGCTCTTCAACCTGCAGGAGCGTGGCCGTCTCATGATTGGCCATGGCGAACCGGTTTACGAGGGCATGATCATCGGCATCCACAGCCGCGGCAACGACCTGGTCGTCAATCCGACCAAGGCGAAGCAGCTGACGAATATTCGTGCGGCGGGCACCGACGAGAACCTCGTGTTGACGCCGCCAATACGCTATTCGCTGGAGCAGGCACTCGAGTTCATCGATGATGATGAACTCGTGGAAGTCACACCGCAGAGTATTCGCCTGCGCAAAAAGCTACTGACAGAGGTTGAACGCAAGCGCGATTCGCGCATGCGCGCCTGAGTCTTTTCGGTAATATTGGCCCCTCCTGACAACCAGAACGACAACAACAAGGACAGGCCATGAAACAACCCATACTTGCGGCTGCGCTGGCCGCGTTGCTCATTGTTACTCCCCTGGCAGCAGCCAGCGCCGATGAAGGCGGAGGCCAGAGAGCGGTGCTCGTCACGGGCGCGAGCACCGGCATCGGCCGCAACATCACCGAGCGGCTCGCCTCGGAAGGCTACTTCGTATTCGCGGGTGCGAGGAAGGAAGAAGACCTCGCAGAACTCGACGCGATCGACAACGTCAGGGCGCTGCGCCTCGACGTCACGTCGCAGGAAGACGTCGACGCCGCTGTCGAGCTCGTGAAGCGGGAAGGGAAGGGCCTGTATGGCCTCATCAATAACGCCGGCGTGGCGGTCGTCGGCCCGCTGTCACAGACGCCGGACTCGGATCTGCAATTCGTCTTCGGCGTCAATATCGGCGGGGTCGTGCGGGTAACGCGCGCGTTTGCGCCGATGATCATCGAGAGCAAGGGCCGCATCATGACAACTGGCTCGATCTCAGGAATCCTGTCGAGCCCGACGCTTGGCGTGTACAGCATGAGCAAGCACGCCGTCGAGGCCTACACCGATTCGCTCGCAGTCGAGATGGCCGAATACGGGGTGTCAGTCAGCGTCATCGAGCCCGGCAACTACAAGTCGAAGATTCGCCGCACGACGATGCAGCGTACGAAAGAGAAGATGCAAGCAGCGGGCATGGAACCCACCGATGAACAGCGTGCGCGTTTCGAGGGCACGGCAGACCGGGAACTGGCGCTGAAAGAGCCGGACGAGGTGTCGGACGCGTTCATGCATGCGCTGTTCAGCGATGAACCGAAGCGCCGCTACATGGTTGTGCCGAACGCCGAAGAAGCCGAGCGGACGATCCGCAAGGCCATCGAGGAACTCGCGCAGCTCAACGAGTGGCAGGCGTACAGCTTCGATCGTGAGCAGCTGGTGAAGATGCTCGACCAGGCTTTATCGAACCTGTAGGAGCGCGCCTCGGCGCGCGAATGGATCGCGGTTCGAGAACCGCCCCTACAGGAAGTCGGGCTGGTTTTCCGGGGCCGCGTCCTGGAACGCCTGCATTTCGTTGCAGGCGTCGGCAACGGCCACCAGGCGCGGGTATTCGTCGAGCGGCACCTTGAAGCGCCGTGCGTTGTACATCTGCGGCACGAGCAGCGCGTCAGCAAGCGTGATGTCTTTACCGAAAGCGTAGGGCCCGTCGTGTGCGTAACGCACCGACATCTGCTCACAGGCGCGGAACCCCTCGGTGATCCAGTGCGCATACCAGTCGCTTTTCTGTTTGTCCGAGGCGTCCAGTTCCTCGGAAAGGTATTTGAGCACTCGCAGGTTGTTTAGTGGATGGATGTCGCAGGCGATCGCGTTACAGAATGCGCGTACCCTGCTTCTCGATGGTTCCGCGTCCGGCAGCAGCGGCATCTGCGGATACGCTTCCTCGAGGTACTCGAGGATGGCCATCGACTGCCCGATCGCGACTTTGCCGTCATCGAAGAACGGCACCAGCATCTGCGGATTGATCGCGCGGTACTCGTCCTTGCGTTGCTCGTCGTCGCCGGGTTGCAACGAAACCGGAATCGATTCGTAGTCGATGCTCTTGAGATTGAGCGCGATGCGGACCCGGTACGCCGCCGACGAGCGCCAGTACGTATAGAGCTTCACGGCCATCGGCACAGGTTAGTACTGCTTAACCTCGTGATCAATCGCGCCGAAGATCGACAGGCCGTCCGCGTCGCGCATCTCGATCCGGACCCGGTCGCCGAATTTCAGGAATCCCGTCTGCGGCTTGCCGGACTCGATCGTCTCGATCATGCGGATTTCCGCGATGCAGGAATAGCCCACGCCGCCGTCCTCGATCGGCCGGCCCGGGCCGCCGTCCAGCTTGTTGGAGACCGTTCCGGAGCCGATGATCGTGCCGGCGCCGAGCGGACGCGTCCTTGCTGCATGGGCAATGAGCTGCCCGAAGTCGAAGGTCATGTCGATGCCGGCGTCCGGCCGTCCGAACGGATCCTCGTTCAGGAACGAGAGTAACGGCATGTGCAGCTTGCCGGCTTTCCATGCACCGCCCAGCTCGTCCGGCGTGACGGCGACCGGCGAAAATGCGCTCGACGGTTTCGACTGGAAGAAGCCGAAGCCCTTGCCGAGTTCAGCAGGTATCAGGTTGCGGAGCGACACGTCATTCACGAGCATGACCAGCTTGATGTGCGATAGTGCCTCTCTCGCGCTCACACCCATCGGCACGTCATCAGTAACGATGGCGACCTCGGCCTCGAAGTCGATGCCCCAGTCTTCGCTCGCCGCCAGGATCGGTTCGTTCGGGCCAATGAAGGCGTCGGAGCCGCCCTGGTACATCAGGGGATCCGTCCAGAAGCTATCGGGCATTTCGGCGCCGCGTGCCTTGCGGACCAGTTCGACATGGTTGACGTAAGCAGAGCCGTCCGCCCACTGGTAGGCGCGCGGCAACGGCGATGCGCACTGTGCAGGGTCGAACTCCTCGCCCGACTTCGTACGCTGCAGCTGCTCTGCGATCGCTTCCAGACCCTCGGCGCAATCCTCCCAGTTATCGAGCGCCGCCTGCAGCGTGTCCGCGACCGAGTCGGCCGGCAGGTAGCGCGACAGGTCGTGGGACACGACAACGAGCCGGCCGTCGCGACTGCCCTTTAGAGATGCCAGTTTCATATTACTTGCTTCCGGTAAATTCGAGTTCGTGCAGCCATGCCGCGTGCCGCGGCGCTTTCTTCGTGCGGCTCCATTCCTCCAGCATGTCGGGCGCCACGCGCTTCAGTTCGTCGATCTGTTCCTGGGTCTGGGTGTTTGCGACCAGTTCGAGTCGATGCCCGTTGGGGTCGAAGAAGTAGATGGACTGGAAGATGCCGTGGTTGGTCGGGCCAATCACGTCGACGCCCTGCGCTTCGACGTGTTCCTTGGCCGCAAGCAGGGCATCGTAATCCTCGAGCTCGAAGGCGATGTGCTGAACCCACTCCGGCGTGTTCTCGTCGCGGCCCATCTCCGGTCTCGTCGGTAATTCGAAGAATGCGAGCACATTGCCCATGCCGGCGTCGAGAAAGACGTGCATGTAGGGATCGGGCTCCTTGGTCGAAGGCACCCTGTCTTCCGCGAACGCGACGGTGAAGTCCATGTTCAGCACGCGCTGGTAAAACTCCACGGTTTCCTTCGCGTCCTTGCAGCGGTACGCGACGTGATGAATTCGCTTCAGTTCCATTGCTGCCTCCTAGCTCGCGTCTTCCGCAGACACGATGCCGCGCGCGATCTGGTCGCGCTCGATCGACTCGAACAAAGCCTTGAAATTGCCTTCGCCGAAACCCTCGTCCTGCTTGCGCTGGATGAATTCGAAGAAGACCGGGCCAATCATGAGTTCCGAGAAGATCTGGAGCAAGAGCCGCGGTTCACCGTCCTGCGTGCTGCCGTCGAGCAGGATGCCGCGCGACTGCAGTTCCTGCACCGGCTCACCGTGTCCCGGCAGGCGATCTTCGAGCATCTCGTAATAGGCCTCCGGCGGCGCCGTCATGAACGGCAGGCCGCGAGCCTGCAGCCGGTCCCAGCACGCGTAGAGATCGTCACAGGACAGCGCGATGTGCTGGATGCCCTCGCCGTTGTAGGCCATCAGGAATTCCTCGATCTGGCCGGTGCCCTTCGAAGCCTCCTCGTTCAGCGGTATGCGGATCTTGCCGTCGGGGGCGGTCATCGCCTTTGACAGCAAGCCCGTGTACTCGCCCTTGATGTCGAAGTAGCGGATCTCGCGGAAGTTGAACAGCCTCTCGTAGAACTTCGCCCAGTAATCCATGCGGCCGCGATACACGTTGTGAGTCAGGTGGTCGATCTCGGTGAATCCGCAGCCTTCCGGGTTCCGGTCGACGCCGTCGAAGAACTCGAAATCGATGTCGTAGATCGTATTGCCCGGCGTATAGCGGTCGATGAGATACAGCGGCGCGCCGCCGATGCCGCGGATCGCCGGCAGCCGCAACTCCATCGGCCCGGTGGGAATCTCGATCGGCTGTGCGCCCATTTGCAGCGCGCGGTTGTAGGCTGAATGCGCGTCCCTGACGCGGAACGCCATGCCGGCCGCGCAGGGGCCGTGCTCCTGCGAAAAGTAGTACGCGTGGCTCTTCGGCTCCTCGTTCAGGATGAAGTTGATACCGCCCTGGCGGTACAGCGTGACCTTCTTGGAGCGGTGGCGCGCAACCGCCTCGAAGCCCAGCGCGTGGAACACGGGCTCCAGTACGCCCGGTTCGGGTGAAGCAAATTCGACGAACTCGAAGCCGTCGAGTCCCATCGGGTTTTCGAACAGGTCCGGCATGGGAATCTCCTGTTTGTCGTTATACGAGATACCCTGACATTTTGCGCGATTTTCACGCACTTTGTGTCCTTAGTTGCCTCTTATTCAACAGATACCGAAACAAAATGTTCAAATTAGCCGTAATTTTGAGATAAGATGCGCGCATGAAATTGTCCGCCAGCGACAAGCGACTGCTCGACGCCCTGCAGCAGGATGCCACCCGTCCGCAGGCGGACCTGGCCGAGATCGCCGGCATGTCGCGCACCTCGGCCTGGCGCCGGATTCGCGACTTCGAAGAGAGCGGCCTGATCCAGGGGAAGGTGGCCTTGCTGAACCCGCAGAAGGCCGGGTTTCACATCCAGGTGCTGCTGGCCGTTTCGATGACCGAGCACACTGACGACAACCGGCAGAGCTTCGAAGAACACATCACCGGTCTCGCCGCGGTGACCGAGTGTTTCACGGTCGCGGGCGAGCGCGACTACGTGCTGCATGTAGTGGTGCCGGACATGGAGACTTACACGGAGTTCCTGCAGTCGGAAATCCTGAAACATCCCGCCGTGCGTTCGGCCAGTTCGACGTTCGTCCTGCAGCGCGTGAAGTACACGACGATGCTGCCGCTGTCGGGCTAGCCGGCGGTCGACACCAGGAACGTGATCGAGCGTGCGGGCGCCGTGAACGAGCAGCCGTCCGCCGCGACCGAGGCGTTGTCCGCAGACCACGCCACCCGCCAGGGCTGACCCGGCATTCCATTCGGCAGCTGAAAAGCGACCGTGTCGTCGCCGTTGTTGAACAGCACCGCTGCCCGCGACTTCGCGCCGTCTTTCGATGACTCGGCGAACATGACCTTGAAAGGGGCCGGTCCAGACCAGTCGTCTTCGTGCATCTCGTTGCCGTCGGCATTGAGCCATTCGATGTGAACCGATATCGCGCCGATTTCGGTCTCGCCGTGCAGGTATTCAGGCAGTCGCAGCAGCGGCCATTCCCGCCTCAGGTGAATGAGTTCGCGCACTTCCAGTGCGAAGTCGGGATCGTGTTCCAGCCCGGACCAGTCCAGCCAGCCCGTCGCGTTGTCCTGCGCATAGGCGTTGTTGTTGCCGCCCTGCGAGTTGCCGAACTCATCGCCAGCCAGGAGCATCGGCGTGCCCTGCGAGAACAGCAGCGACGCCAGCAGGTTCAGGCGATGCCGCCGCCGCGCGGCGAGAATGGCTCGATCCGCGGTATCGCCCTCGACGCCGTGATTGCAGCTGTAGTTGTGCGCATGCCCGTCGCGGTTGTCTTCGCCGTTTGCCTCGTTGTGACGGTGCTCGTAACTCACGACGTCGGCGAGCGTGAATCCGTCGTGGCTGGTCACGAAATTGACGCTGGCGTACGGTGCACGGCCGCGATGGTCGAAGATGTCGGCCGAGCCATGGAGGCGACGGGCGAATTCGCCATTAATACCGGTGTCGCCGCGCCAGAAGCAACGCACCGTGTCGCGGTACTTGTCGTTCCATTCGGCCCAGCGGTCCGGGAAGTGTCCGAGCTGGTAGCCGCCGGGGCCCGGATCCCAGGGTTCGGCGATCAGCTTCACGCCCTGCAGTTGCCGATCGGCGCTGATCGCCCGCAGCAGCGGATGCTCCTGTGAGTAGCCATGTGCGTGGCGGCCCAGGATCGTCGCGAGGTCGAAGCGAAAGCCGTCCACGCCGAGCTCGCCGGACCAATAGCGAAGGCAATCCAGTACCAGTGCCTGCGCCCGCGGATGGTCGGCGTTGACCGTGTTGCCGGTACCGGTGTCGTTGACGTACGCCGCGGGATCGTCCGGCTCGAGCCTGTAGTACGCCTGGTTGTCGAGGCCACGGAAACACAGCGTGGGTCCGGAACCGTCGCTTTCGCCCGTGTGATTGAAGGCGATGTCGAGGATGACTTCCAGGCCGGCATCGTGGATCGTATTGACCATCTCGAGGAATTCCCGCCGCGCACCGCCCGCTGCAAAACGCGGCATCGGCGCGAAGAACGCAACGGTGTTGTAGCCCCAGAAGTTGCGAAGGCCGCGTTTCGCGAGATGGTGCTCGTCGATGTAGGCCTGGATCGGCAGCAGTTCGACGGAGGTGATGCCCAGCGACCGCAGGTACTCGAGCACGCGGCCGTTGCGCATTCCGGCGAAGGTGCCACGCAGCATGTCCGGCACGGCCGGATGGCGCATTGTGTAACCGCGAAGGTTGGTTTCGTAAATGACGGTCTGCGACCACGGGATGCCAGGGCCTTCCCGGGCGGCGATGCCGAGCGGCGAGCAGACGACCGACTTCGGTACGTAAGCGGCGCTGTCGAGGCCACTCATCGTGAACCGCTCAGCCCCCGCTACATAGTCGAATACCGCGTCGTGCCAGGTGAAGTCGCCCTCGAGATCACGGCAGTAAGGATCCAGCAGCAGCTTGTTGGGGTTGCAGCGCCGACCGGCTTCGGGCTGCCAGGGACCGTGCACGCGGTAGCCGTAGCGCTGGCCGGGCTCACAGCCCGGCAGGTAGCCGTGCCACACGCCTTCCGTGCAGGCGGGCAGAGGGTACGTAGCAGCCGGTTTGCCGTGCCGGGTAAACAGGCAAAGCTCTACCGACTCGGCAACCGAGGAATACACGGCGAAGTTGACGCCGTCGTCGTCCGGCGTTGCGCCGAGCGGGGCAGGGCTGCCGGTCTCCATGAACTTACTTCGGCTTCGCGACGTCCAGGTTGATGGGCTCGAGGTGCCAGATGCCTTCGTTGTAGTCGCGCATGGTGCGGTCGGTCGAGAAACGCCCCGACGCCGCCGAGTTGAGGATGCTCATGCGCGACCATTGCTGCGCGTCGCGATACACTGCGTCCGCCTCGCGTTGCGCGTCGATGAAGCTGCGGAAGTCGGCGGCCGTCATCCACTGGTCGGCCGGCTCGCGGATCGACTGGATCACCGTGTCCAGTGCCCCGGGCTCGAAACGGTTGAAGTGCCCGCTGTCGAGGAGGTGCATGACGCGGCTGAAATCCTCGTCGGAATCGATAATGGCCTGCGGATCGTACTGGCCCCGCATCGCCTGGATCTCCTCGACCGTGAGGCCGAACAGGAAGAAGTTCTCCGCGCCGACCGCTTCGCGAATCTCGACGTTGGCGCCATCAAGCGTGCCGATCGTCACGGCGCCGTTCATCATGAACTTCATGTTGCCGGTGCCCGACGCCTCTTTTCCGGCCGTCGAGATCTGTTCCGACAGGTCGGCGGCCGGGCAGATGAGCTCCATCGCCGACACGTTGTAGTCCGGGTAGAACAGCAGCCGCAGGCGGTCTTCCATGAGCGGATCGGAGTTGACGACGCGGGCGACGTTGTTGATGCACTTGATGACGTTTTTCGCCATGACGTAGCCCGGCGCCGCCTTGCCGCCAATGATGATCGCGCGCGGCGGAATGTCGCTGGCGTCGCCGCGGCGGATGCGATCGTACAGGTGGATGGCATGCAGGACGTTCAACAGCTGGCGCTTGTACTCGTGGATGCGCTTCACCTGCACATCGAACAGCATGCTGCTTTCAACGTGCGCGCCGGTCTTTTCCGTGAGCGCCCGGGCCAGCCGGTTCTTGTTCATGAGCTTGACCTTGCGCCACTCGCTCTGGAATTCCTCGTCATCCACGAACTCACGCAGGCGCTCGAGTTCCTCCAGGTCGGTCACCCAGCGGTCGCCGATCTTGCTGGTGATCAGGTTCGCAAGGCCGCCGTTGCAGGCGGCCAGCCAGCGCCGCTGCGTGACGCCGTTGGTCTTGTTGTTGAACTTGGCGGGCCACAGCTCCGCAAAGTCGCGGAACAGTCCTTCCTGCAGCAGGCGCGAATGCAATTCGGCGACGCCGTTCACGGAGTAACTGCCGACGATCGCGAGGTAGGCCATGCGGATCATCGGTTCGTGACCCTCCTGGATCAGCGACATCCGCGCAATGCGGTCGGTGTCCCCTGGCCAGCGCTGGCTGATCTCCGCGATGAAGCGCGCATTGATCTCGTAAATGATGTCGAGAATGCGCGGCAGCAGCCGCCTGAACATCGATACGGGCCACATCTCGAGCGCCTCGGGCAGGAGCGTGTGGTTCGTGTACGCCATCGTCTTGCGCGTGATGTCCCACGCTTCGTCCCAGTCGAGCAGGTGCTCGTCGACGAGCAACCGCATGAGTTCCGCAACGGCCACGGCCGGATGCGTGTCGTTCAGCTGGAAACAATTCTTTTCCGCGAAGCCGGTCAGGTCGCCTTCGTGGTGGTAGTTCCAGTACCGCAACGCGTCCTGCAGGCTTGCCGAGGCGAGAAAGTACTGTTGCCGCAGGCGCAGTTCCTGGCCGTTCTCGGTCGCTGCGTTCGGGTACAGCACCATCGTGATGTTCTCGGCTTCGTTCTTGGACGCCACCGCGTCGGCGTAACTGCCGGCATTGAACTCCGTGAGATCGAATTCGTCCGTTGCCGCGGCGGACCACAGGCGCAACGTGTTCACGACGTCGTTGCGATAGCCGGGCACGGGCACATCGTAGGGGATCGCGAGCACGTCCTGCGTGTCGGCCCAGCGGTATCGGGTCTTGCCGGCCGCGTCCTTGTACGTGGCCGTGTGGCCGCCGAACTTGATGGTTCGCGCGAACTCGTAGCGTTCGACTTCCCAGGGGAAGCCTTCGCGCAGCCAGGGATCCGGTTCCTCGACCTGGTGGCCGTTTTCGATGCGCTGGTGGAACATGCCGTAGTTGTAACGGATGCCGTAGCCCACCACGGGTAGCGCGAGCGTCGCGCAGCTGTCGAGGAAGCAGGCGGCCAGGCGACCGAGACCGCCGTTGCCGAGGCCGGCATCGGCCTCGCGGTCGAACACGTTTTCGAGGTCGAGGCCGAGCCGGCTCAGGGCCTCGCGGGTCTGGTCCTCGATCCCCACGCTGAGCAGCGCGTTGTGCAGCAGCCTCCCCATGAGAAACTCGAGCGACAGGTAGCTCACGCGCCGCACCTGGTCGCGCTCCATCGCGAGGCGTGTCTTTGCCCAGCGCTCCATGATCCGGTCGCGCGCGGTAAACACGACCGCCTGGTAAAGGTAGGGCGATTCCGTGCGAATGGTGCGGCGGCCGAGCATGCGGCCGAAGTAATGCGTGAAATCCTGGAGTATGGCGTCAGCCGTCATCGGCAGACTGGGCGTCTGCAGCAGCTCGATATCACCCGGTCCCAAGGACGTGTCAGTTTTGCTGGCCATGCGATGGTCTCCTGCAGTGCCCAGCTCAGGGCACCGGTCGCAAAATAATGGTCGCGAGCGGCGGCAGGGTCAGCGAGATCGAGAAATCCCGACCGTGCATGCCGGTCCTGGCCGCTTCTACTTCGCCGTTCAGTACGCCGCTGCCGCCAAACCGCTCGTCGTCGGTGTTCAGCAGTTCGCGATAACGGCCGCCCGCAGGCACTCCGATGCGAAAATCATGCCTGACGACCGGCGTCATGTTCGAGACGCATATCACGAAGTCGCCGGACGTGCCGCGCCGCAGCCAGCTGAATACGCTGTTGTCGCGGTCGTCCCAGTTGATCCACTCGAAACCGGCACCGTCAAAATCGATCTCGTAGAGCGCCGGGGTGCCCCGGTACAGTGCATTCAGCTCGCGGACCAGTGCCTGCACGCCCCGGTGCGGTGCATGCTGCAGCAGGTGCCAGTCGAGCGACCGGTCGTGGTTCCATTCGTCGTACGGTGCGAGTTCCGAGCCCATGAACAGCAATTTCTTGCCCGGGTGCGCATACATGCCGGCGAGATAGGCGCGCAGGTTGGCGAGGCGCTGCCACTCGTCGCCGGGCATGCGGCCGAGCAGCGAGCGTTTGCCGTGCACGACCTCGTCGTGGGATAGCGGCAGCACGAAGTTCTCGTTGAACGCGTAGACGAGGCCGAAGGTCATCTTGTCGTGATGGTGCTTGCGATGCACCGGGTTCTCGCTCATGTACGACAGCGTGTCGTTCATCCAGCCCATGTTCCATTTGAACGTGAAGCCGAGGCCGCCCTGGTCGACCGGGCGGGACACGCCGGGCCAGGCCGTCGATTCTTCGGCGTACGAGGTCGCGCCGTGCGCGTGCAGTTCCGTGTTCAGGTGCTTCAGAAAGGCGACGGCTTCGAGGTTCTCGTTGCCGCCGAATTCGTTCGGCACCCATTCGCCGTCCTTGCGCGAATAGTCGAGGTACAACATCGATGCAACGGCGTCGACCCGCAGTGCATCGACGTGAAATTCGTCGATCCAGTAGAGCGCACTGCCGATGAGGTAGTTGATGACCTCGCGGCGCCCGAAATTGAAAATCAGCGTGCCCCAGTCCGCATGCTCGCCCTTGCGCGGGTCCGCGTGTTCGTACAGCGCGGTGCCGTCGAATCGGCGCAGGCCGTGTTCGTCGCGCGGAAAGTGGGCCGGTACCCAGTCCAGGATGACGCCGATGCCGGCGGCGTGGCAGCGGTCCACGAAATAGCGGAAGTCGTCCGGGTTGCCGAAGCGGTGCGTCGGCGCGTACATGCCGATCGGCTGGTAGCCCCAGGAGCCGTCGAACGGGTGCTCGGAAACGGGCAGCAACTCGATGTGTGTGAACCCCATGTCCTTTACGTAGGCGACCAGTTCGTCCGCGAGTTCACGATAGCTCAGGTAACGATTGCCATCCTCCGGGCGTCTCCGCCAGGAGCCGAGGTGCACTTCGTAGATACTGATCGGCCGGTCGAGTGCAGGCCCCGCCGAGCGACGCTGCATCCACTCGAAATCGGACCACTGGTACCTGCTTGCGAAGACGATGGACGCATTACCGGGCGGCGGTTCGTGGTAATGACCGAAAGGATCGTTCTTCAGCGGCAGCAGGTGGCCGTTGCGATCGAGGAGTTCGAACTTGTACTTCTCGCCGCTGCCGACGCCGGGAACGAATATCTCCCAGAGCCCGTTGGCCGGGTGCAGGCGCATTGCGTGGCGCCGGCCGTCCCAGTCGTTGAAGTCGCCGATGACGCTGACACGCGCGGCGTTCGGTGCCCAGACGGCAAACCGCGTGCCGTTGATCCCGAGCACCGTGCGCACCTGGGCGCCGAGCTTGGCGTAGACCTGCTTGTCCGAGCCTTCCCCGAACAGGTAGAGGTCCATGTCGCCCAGGGTCGTCGGAAAGCGGTAGGGATCTTCGATATCCACGGTGTCGCCGACCGTGGTTGTGAGGCGCAGGCGGTAGTGGCGCAGCCTGGGCGGCATCAGGGCCGCGAACAGGCCATCGGGATGCACGCGCTGCATCTCGGCGAGCGCCATGCCCTCGTTATCGATGATCTCTACGCGTTCCGCGTGCGGCTGCAACGTGCGCACGATTCGCGAACCACCTGCCTGGTGCACGCCCAGCACGCTGAACGGGTCGCCGTGATGGCCGCTCATCAGGGCGGCATAGGCATCCTTGTTGTTCTTCGTGTCAATCGCGATCGTGGTCATACAGTTGCCTGATGTATTGGTTTGCCGATGATGCCCAGTCGAAGCGCTGCGCTGCGGCCCGCTTTCTTATCTTCTGCCAGCGGTTCGGATGATCATGCCGCAGCTGCAAGGCGTGTTGCACGCAGTCGACAAAGGCCACAGCCTGCTCGCGGCGAGTAGCGCCGGCGAACACGAAGCCGGTACTGCCGCTCTCGACCGTGTCGTGCAGGCCACCGACACCGTGCACGACGCAGGGCTGGCCGGACCGCATCGCGAGCATCTGGCTGATCCCGCAGGGCTCGAAGCTCGATGGCATCAGGAACAGGTCGCCGCCCTGGTAAAGAAGGCTGCCGAACTCCTCCGCGTAGCCTCGCAGGAATATAAAGTTGGCGTGATCCGCGGCGATGGCCGCGAGCCTGCGCTCGTAGTCGCGCTCGCCGCTGCCGAGCATTACGAGAACGCCCTGGCGCCCGAGCCGGTCGAGTATGTGTTCCAGTGCGCTGCGCCCGTCTGTCAGTGGCTCGAGGAAGAGCTGCATTTTCTGCGACACGATACGTCCGATGCTGGTGAGTACATGCAACGGCCGGCGTTTCGGTAATGCATCCAGGCGCTCGAGTGCCCGTTCATGGACGGCAGCGCGCGGGTCTGCCTCGAGCCATTCCTCCGCGGTCTCGCGGGCGGCCATGACCAATCGCTGCCAGCCGGGCTTCCGGCCCAGGCTGGCCGGGTACTCGCAGCCGTTCAGGATGCCGAACAGTCGGCCTTCGTCGGCCGCGCGGGTCAGGTCCTGCTCCAGGCCCTCGCCGCCGATGAAACCGGTGTCGGGGTTGCTCGGGCACTGGATCTCCTGCGCATACGTCGGCGACACCGTGCTGATGCGGTCGGCCCGGCGGATCGCGAACGCCATCGGATTGATGCAGTCGTCGGCCGCCGGGTCCCCGAGCACTCTCGCGTCGTAGCGAATGTCCGGAAACCATGCCTCGAGCGATGAATCGTTACCCCGCAGCGGCCGCTGGCCCTGGTAGGTGAGGTTGTGGATCGTGAAGACGGTGCGGATTCGCCTGAGGCGCTCGCCACTCGCCGCGAATTCGCGCTGCAGGAGATAGAACGCGGCATGCCAGTCGTGCAGGTGTACCGCGTCGGGCAGGGCATCCAGGGTGTCGATCCAGCTCGCTGCGGCGGCGCAGAAAAAAGCGAACTTGTTCGCGTCGGTGGCATACGGACGCAGCGGACCGTCGTCATGATAGATGCGTCCCGCCTCGGTCGGCACCATCATCTCGTGCTCGAACAACACGGTGCGAACCGACTCCACGACCAGTTCGAACGCGCGCACCGTGTGGACGGTGCCGCGGAACCGGACCTCGAACGACGGCAGCTCGGCGGCGCCGGGCAAGCGGTGAAACGCACCGTATGACGGCGTGAGCACGGTGGTGCGACACCCCTGCCGGTTCAAAGCGCGCGGCAGGTCGCGGACGACGTCGCCGATGCCGCCGACCTTGCCGCCGGGCAGCGCGCCGTTCTCCGCAGCAACGAAAAGGACGTGCTTGGTAGCGATAGCGGTCTGCCTCAGGTCAACGCGTGAAATGCATGTGCTGGCCGAGCATGTCCGGTGTCACGAGCGTGATGCCGCTCTCCGTAATACGGAAGCCGCGCTCGCGATCGGCTTCGGGGTCTTCGCCGATGACCGTGCCAGGCTCGAGTACCGTACCGCGATCGATGATCGCGCGCTTGACGCGGCAGTTCTTGCCGATATCGACGTCCGGGAGGATCACGGAGTCCTCGATAACACTGTAGGAATGCACGTGGCAACGTGAGAACAAGAGCGAACGATTGATAAAGGCGCCGGATATGACATTGCCGCCGGACACCATCGAATTCAGCGCATAACCCCTGCGCTCCGGCTCGTCGAACACGAACTTCGCCGGCGGGTCCTGGGTCTGGTGCGTGTAAATCGGCCAGACCTTGTCGTACATGTCGAGCTGCGGCGTCACGGCAACCAGCTCCATGTTCGCCTCCCAGAACGCATCGAGCGTACCGACGTCACGCCAGTAGGCCTGCTGGCCTGTCTCCGGGTCGCGGAAGGGATAGGCGTAGATACGGTAATTGTCGATAATCGACGGGATGATGTTGCGGCCGAAATCGTGCTGCGTGCCGACCGTGTCGGCATCCTTGATGACCTGCTCGTACAGGAACTCCGTGTTGAACACGTAGTTGCCCATCGACGCCAGGCAGATGTCGGGCTTGCCGGGCACGGGGTCCGGATGTTCCGGCTTTTCCGTGAACTTGATGACGCGGCCCGTCTCGTCGACGGTCATGACGCCGAACTGCCCGGCCGCTTCTTCGAGCGGCACCTCGAGGCAGCAGACGGTCATGTCCGCCTCCTGATCGACGTGCGCGGCAAGGAACGGGCCGTAATCCATCTTGTAGACGTGGTCGCCGGAGAGGATCAGCACGAAGCGCGGGTCGTGCGTGCGGAAGATGTCCAGGTTCTGGTAAACCGCGTCGGCGGTGCCCCGGTACCACTCACCGCCGACGCGCTGCGACGCCGGCAGGATCTCGACGAACTCGCGCTGGCCCGCGCCGGCGCGAAACCACGACCAGCCCTGCACGAGGTGCCGTATCAGCGAGTGCGCCTTGTACTGGGTGAGTACGCCAATACGGCGGATGCCGGAGTTGATGCAGTTCGACAGCGGGAAATCGATGATCCGGAACTTGCCGCCGAAGTACAGTGCCGGCTTGGCGCGCCAGTCGGTCAGTTCGTGCAGGCGCGACCCCTGGCCGCCCGCGAGTATCAGGGCGAGCGTGTCCCGGGTGAGCCGGCTTACAAAACGTGCGTCTTCTTTGGCGCCGTTTTTGACCATTAATTCTTCCCTCCGCAGTCGACGGTCTTGTGCCAGGACTGAAGGGTACACTGCGGCCGGCCCCGGGTCGCGCAGAGAGAGCGCTACCGGGCCGGCGCGCGCCCCGCAGCCGCTGCCATTGCCGCGATATTGTCGCAGACTGCGTCGGTCAATTGGGAACCGAGCAGGCGCCAGCGCCAGTTGTTGCTGGAGGTGCCGGGAACGTTGATCCTGGCCTCCGACCCGAGGCCGAGGTAGTCCTGCATCGGGGCGATTGCGATATTGGAGCGTGTCGCAAACGCGGTACGGATCATGTCCATGTGGATTGTCTCCGGGTTCCCGCCGGTTATCCGCAGTGCGGCGTGCTGCGCCGCGACAATTTCCTCGCGGGAGCGGATGTCGCCGGGGCTGCCCTTGAACCAGCCGGCGGTGGTGTCGTTGTCGTGGGTACCTGTGTAGCAGACCGAATTCTCCTCGAATTCGCCGATATCGATTTTCTCGTTCGTGACGTCGAACTGCAGGACGTGCATGCCGGGAATGTGGTGGCGTTCGCGCAGCGCGTCCACTTCCGGCGTTATGACACCGAGGTCCTCGGCAACGATGGGCAGGTCGCCGAGCGCGGCCTCGATGGCGTCGAACAGTGCGTCGCCCGGACCCGGTTCCCATACGCCTACGCGGGCGGTTTCCGACCCGGCCGGCACGGACCAGTAGGCCTCGAAGCCTCGAAAATGATCGATGCGCACGAGATCAGCCAAATCGGCCGTCGCGCGCAGGCGGTCAACCCACCAGGAATAGCCGTCGGCCGCGTGCCTGTCCCAGTCGTACAGCGGATTGCCCCAGAGCTGGCCATCTTCGGAAAAATAATCGGGCGGTACGCCGGCGACGGCTTCCGGGCGGCCGTCACGGTCGATTTTCAGAATCTCGGGATGCGCCCAGGCATCTGCGCTGTCGAGCGCAATGTAGATCGGCATGTCGCCGAACAAGCGGACGCCGCGCGCGTGGGCATAACTACGCAGCCGCTGCCACTGTTCGAAAAACAAGAACTGCACCACCTTGATATCGGCGATCTGCGCGTCGGCCGACGATTCGATCTCGGCGATAGCGGCCGCTTCGCGGCGCACATAGCGCGATTCCCAGGCGGGCCACGGCCGCTCGTTGTGCTGCGTTTTGAGGATGCGATAAAGAGCATAGCTGTGCAGCCATGCACGATCATTGTCTGCAACGAAACGATCGCAGTCTTCCTTGAGCGCCGTGTCAGCGCGATCCTCGAAGCGGCTCGCGGCAAGGTGAAGCAGGCGGCTCTTGATAGGGATCAGTGCCCCGTAATCGACGCACTGATGCGGCAGCGTGGTCAGCTCGCGGACTTCTTCCTCGTTGAGCAGACCGCGGTCGACGAGGTCACCGATATCCACCAGCATTTCATTGCCCGCAAACGTCGATAGCGGCTGGTAGGGCGAGTCGCCATAAGCGGTCGGCCCGACAGGCAGGAACTGCCACACGGACAAATTCATCTGCACCATCTTGTCGACGAATTCGCGGGCAGCCGCTCCGATCTCGCCGATCCCGTATGGGCCCGGCAAGGAAGTCAGGTGCAAGCAGACGCCCGCACTCCTGCTGCGAGGCATCGCGATATTTTCTTCCTGGGAGCGCATCGTCAGGGCAGGTTCCTGGTTCATCTTGTTCAGATGCGAAATTTAGGGACCGTGGCTATACCGGCCAAGGCCCCCGCGAGCAATGCTCGCGGGGGCTTGATTGGTCTGCTAGTGCCCTAGGGCATCACGGCGCTCAGTAGCGGTAGTTGACCCCAAGCAGGTACTGCGTGCCGTACTCCTGGTAGTCAAGAACTCGCGTCTTGTCTTGCGAGTAGGCGACGTACGGCTCGTTGGTCAGGTTGTTGATCTGGAACAGCAACTGCAAACCATCCAGGCGCCCGCTGCCGAAGCTGTAACTGAACTGCGCATCGGTGATCTGGTCCGAATCGACGAAGCGGAAACCGCGGTCGTTGGCGAAGTTGGTGACCTCACCGATGTACTCGGACCGGTACCGCGTATTGATCCGGGCTGCAAAGCCGTAATTCTCGTAGTACAGCGTCAGGTTCCAGACGTCCTGCGACAGGCCAGGCAGCGGAATGCTCTCGATCGGTATGGAGCTGACTGATCCTTGAATCGCAATATCGCTGTCCGTGTACGAGTAGCTGAACTGCGCGCCGAAGCCGTCGAGGCTCTCGGCGAACATGTTGAACGGTACCGATGCCGAAAGCTCCAGGCCCTGCACGTAACCGCCGCTGCCGTTGACGGGACGGGTGAAGTCACCCTCGGTCTGCGGTGTCACGCCGGGCGGGAAGAGCGCCGGAGGCGTGTTTTCCAGCAGCGTCGTGAAGTCATAACGCACGGTCTGGTCATAGATGTAGGTTTCCAGGTCCTTGTAAAAGCCCGCTACGGCGACGTAGCCCTCGCCCTCACCGAAGTAACGCTCGTATGAGACGTCGAAGTTCCAGGCTTCCCACGGATCGAGCAATGGGTTACCGCCGCTACCACCGGGCTCACCGGTAATGAAGTCGTAACCGCTTTCCTCGGTGGCTTTCAGCTGGTCCATACGAGCACGAGCGATCGTCTTGGCAAGGCCGACGCGCACTGCATGTACATCACCCATCGCGAAGACAAGGTTGACCTGCGGCAACACGTGTTCATAGGACTTACCGTCGGAAACCCGCGTTACGACCTGGTCCGGCGTAAAGGCACGTGTGACGAAGAAAGAACTCGAGCTCTGATCGGTGCCTACTACCTGGACGCCAACGTTACCCAGCAAGGTCACGTTGCTGGACAATTCGTGAAACAGGTTGCCGCGCAGCGCCAGGGTCCAGACGTCTTCCTGCACGTCCCAGTATTTGCCGGCGAGATACGGCAGTGTGGTCGGGTCACCGTAAACGATCGGGTTGAAGTACTCGTTCAGAACGCCGCCAACGTCCCACGCGAGGGCCTGGCCGGCACCAGCGTAGTCGAGATTCATCGGGCTGCTCAGGAAACGGTCGTCGACGCGATTGTAGCCGCCGTTGGCCGTGCTCAGGCCGCTTTCCGGTGAGATCTTGTCCTTGGTGCGTTCCGTGTAGTTGGCCATCACGGCTATCTCGTCGAACCAGCCAAACTCAGCCGCCCGCACGAGGTCGACACGGAAGGAGGCTATCTCGTCTTCCACCACCGGAGCCTTGGTGTAACCGGCGCCGTAGATCGTTGGGCCAACCTGCACCTGGTCCGGATCGGCGTAGTCCCGTACGAAAGACAATGTGGGCATGCTGGAGGTGCCATTCAACTGGAACGTTGCGGTGTCGTACTGGTTGGCCGGCTGGGTCGGATCGCTAAGCGGGACGTACTGCGCCTGCGTCTCGAACTGGTCCTGCTCGCGTGTTGCCTTCGAGTAACTCAGGTCGGCGTTCAGGGTCCATTCGTCATTTAAAATAAAGTCGTTGTTGAAGCCCACGGAGAGGACCTCGTCATCGGTCAGGAACAGGAAGTTGCGCGCCAGCGGCACCACTTGCAGCACGTCACCGGCGACGGCGACACCGTTGCTGACGGTCACATCGCTATAACCAAACTGTGTTCCTGGCGGCCAGGGGCCATCGCAGCACACGGCGGGATAGTCACCCAGGTTTACTTCGAGGCTACGTGCGTTATTGGTCTGCTCCATCGTCGAGTAGTACAGGTCAACGATACCGCTGTATCTGTCGTTGGGCTCGAATTGCAGCGCGGCCATGAAGCCGTTGCGCTCCGTTGAACCCATGTCGGTACGTACCTTCATGCCGTTCGTAGTCAAGGTCCCGTCGGGCACACTGGCATTCCAGTCGGGGTTGCTCTTGTTCACAGCGCCCCATGGCTCGTAGGTGCCGAAGCCGCGCGTTGCGAGAGGCGCGTCGAGACGGGCGTAGCCAACCGCCAGGCCGACCGTGCCGTCCATGAACTGGTCGATGTAGGAGAGGCTGATTCGCGAGCCCCATTCGTCTGAGTCGGCACCCAGGTCATCGTGACTGTTCATCTCGCCGCGGATATTCGCGGCAAAGGCCGTATTGCCGTAATCAAGCGGGCGCACGGTGCGCAGATCGATAGTACCCACCAGGCCCTGACCAACCAGGCCGGAATCCGGTGTCTTGTAAACGAGCACCGTGTTCAGAAGCTCCGACGGATACTGGTCGAATTCGACGCTGCGGTTGTCGCCGGTGCTGACCTGCTCACGACCGTTCAGCAGTGCTGTCGTAAAGCCGGGGTCTGTTCCGCGCAAGCTAATGGCTGAGGCACGGCCTTCGGCGCGCTGCGATGTCAGGCCGGGCAGGCGCGAAATAGCGTCGGCGATACTTGTGTCAGGCAGCCTGCCGAGATCTTCGGCCGAAACCGCCTCGACGATGCTGTTGGAAGTCTGCTTGAGGTCAATGGCGCGCTGAATACTGCCGCGTATTCCCGTTGTAACGATCTCTTCGATTACTTCCTCATCGGCGCTTTGCGATTGCGCCTGAGCGTTGACCGTCCCGGCGCTTACTGCTGCAATCAGCGTAATGCTGACTGCGAACCGGATACGTCCTGGTAGCTTGTTCATGGTAGGGCTCCCCTCGCTTGATATGCGATTAACGGCGGATGGTTCCGCCCGTTGTGCTGGCCAAATAGCCTGATTTTCTGCTGATTAATTGACCGTATAGTAGTCAACAGGTCTTTCGCAAAGCAACGAAATGCAATCGTATTCACGTTCGCAGTGGGGACTAATTTCAGTGCATACGTTTGCAACGATCAATCGCAGCAGGAAGCCCGGGCACGGCGGATCGAAATGATTCTCGTTGCTATCATTTGTCTGTTCGTCAAAGCCGGAACGAGACGCTGCGCCCTGGTTAACGACAACGATCACGGCACTGCCCAAAATGGCTAGTCTTCGCGTACGCGGGTCCATGCAAGGGCGGAGATCATGAGCGTCACGGCGGACACCAAGAATATGATACGGACGTCCGCGGCGCGGCTGATGAGCAGGCTAATGCCCAGGCTGACGACGAGCTGCGGCAGCACGACCGACAGGTTAAAGAGCCCCATGTAGAGCCCCATCTCATTCTTGCCGATCTTCTGCGAGAAGATCGCGAATGGCAGGCTGACGATCGACGCCCAGCCGACACCGACGACGGCCATGAGTACATAGATCGTCATCGGTGAGGAGCCGATCAGGTACAGGCCGACATAGCCTGCCGCCATAATGGTAAGGGCAATCGTGTGCGTCTTGACGCGGCCGATGCGCTCGGTCAGTGGTTCCAGCGCAAGCACGGGAAGTGCCGCTCCGACTGCGCTCAGGATCAGAAAGCCCGTCGAGCCAACGCGGCCGACGTCGATTTCGTTCAGCGAAGTCAGGACGTTCTGCAGGTAGATGACCATGAAGACGAACATCGTCTGCACGCCGATCCAGCTGAACGAGTGCGCGGCGATCACCCGGCGAAAGCCGATCAGGTGATTGCGACCCGTATCCCCCGCGGTTTCGCGGTCGAACAGTGCGCGCGCGACGAGGATTGCGGTCAGGATGCCGCATACGATCTCGGCGTAATAGTGGTCGTGCTCGATTCCGGCGAGGCGCAGCGACATCGCGTAGACGTCGTAAACCAGGAAACCCCAGAGCGGCTGGATTGCACTCAGCATGCCGGTGAGCGAAGTTCTGTCGGCACTGGCAGACGCTGCATTGTCCTCAGCGTCGAGCGACTCGGGCTCCTCGATCAGCAGGGGCGGAATCAGAGAGAACAGCAGAACCAGTGCGACGGCGACGTAGATCAGCACGTAGTTGTCCCAGATCGCGCCTATCGCGTAGGCGCCAACGCCGAAGCTGCCCGACACGGTCTGCATCCAGGTATAGCCTTTGGTGCGCTCAACGCCGTCGGGCGTGACGTCGGCGATGATCGAGCGCGTCGGGTTGAAGCCGACGTTGATTGCGAAGTCGAGCGACAGCACGACAACGAGCGCGACGCCCAGGATGCCTTCGAAGCCGAGCGCCGAGGAGATCACGTCGATGTTCGGCAACGCGAGCAGCGTCAGTGCAGCGATCGTGCCGCCGACGAGAATGAACGGCCTTCGGCGACCACGCCACAGCCACACGCGGTCGCTCCAGACGCCGATGATGACCTGGCCGAAGATGCCAGCGATTGGTCCGGCCGCCCAGACGAGGCCGATATCGTGGATATCCAGACCGTACCGCGTCGTCAGGATCCAGCTCAACGCAGAGATCTGTACAGACAGCGCGAAGCCGAGCGCCGTGGCGGGCAGAGCCAGGATCGCGAGGAAGCTGTTGCTCAGGTTTCTCTGCATCGTCAGCATGCTTGTTATTCCTCGTTGTTATTCGTGCCGAGCAGGAATGTCAGCGGGATGTGGACGCGCGTGTTCCACGCGGCTTCATTGTGCCCCGCGCCCTCGAACTTGCGTGTCTGCCACAGCGGGCCCGGATCGTAACCGAGTTCGCGCATGACGCCGTCAACCTGCTGCTGATGCGGCTCGTACTTCGCGTCGAGCTCTGCGGTCCCGAAGTCGAAATAGATGCGGTGCGCGCCCGGGGCGGGGATCGATGCGCGCAGGAAGCCGAGGAATGGCGCGTTGGCCTCGGGGTTGTCGGGCATCATCGTCGACGGCCAGTGCGTCGAGATGCAGGCGGCGCCGCCGAATACATCGGGATAGCGGATCAGGCCGTACAGCGAGATGAGGCCGCCCATGCTCGAGCCCATCAGAAACGTATCGTCGCGGCCGGTGCGGGTGCGGTAGTTCGCATCGATGAAGGGCTTGAGCTCCTCGACGATGAAACGCAGGTACTCGCGCGACACGGGCTCATCCTGCATGTAGGCGCTGATGGCGTCGCGGTAATCGGGTGCAAGATTCCAAGCGTCCCAAGGCAGGTACTCGCCGACGCGATTCGGGGTATTCCAGACGCCGACGACGATCGTGTCCTCGACCTCGCCGCTGTCAATCAGCCGCTGCAGCGTGTCGTCGATGCCCCAGTCGGTCCCGGTGTAATACGACCACTCCGGGTTGAACAGGTTCTGGCCGTCATGGGCGTACAGGACTTTGTAGGTCTTGTCGGCCCTGCCGTAATCGGCCGGGAGCCACACGTCGACATGGCGCGGCGGCACATGCTGCGAGCCGAAACTTGTGTGCCGGACGATCTCCTGTCGGCCAACTTCGAAGACCGCGGACCCGAGCGGCGCCAGGCGCACCGTCGCCGATCCTCGCCCGCCGTCGACGATCAGGTGAGCGTTGCTTGTGCCGTAAAGCTGCTCGTCGAGCACGTAACGGCCGTCGGCCAGCTGCCACGCGTCGCTGAGCTCGGCGGGGATTTCGAGCGTAACCTCCTGCGCTTTTTTGTCGTCGAAATTGCTCACGACGATCCGCTGTTCGTCGCCACGCCAGCGCGAGAACGCAAACAGGCTGTCGTTGCCGGTCGGCAGGGGCGAGTAGTCGCCCACTGCGAAGACCTCGTCGTGGCTCAGTTTCAGGATGCGCGAGTAGAAGTCGCGCAGGTCTTTTTCGGCGTCCGTGAGCTGGCCGCCGTCGAAGGCGCCGCCGTTCATCCAGCGCTGCTGGTGCGGCACGCCCCAGTAATCGTACTGCGTCGTGCGCATCTTCGGCGGCTGGTTGAAGGCCGCATCGTTGAGGTCGCCCGGTTCGCCGACTTCCTGGGCAAAGTAGATCATCGTCGGG
>Ga0209536_100002589_pt1 | contig 29508 bp, 26 predicted proteins | sample DeeMarSeWOR28_12_FD_187461 | JGI IMG/M metagenome (GOLD analysis project Ga0209536, IMG submission 187461) | Marine sediment microbial communities from White Oak River estuary, North Carolina - WOR-2-8_12 (SPAdes) (version 2) | ecosystem: Environmental > Aquatic > Marine > Intertidal zone >...
AGGATGGTCTTGTCCTGCACACCACGTGTAATTGCTGCCCAATCAAGCAATACGCTCTCACGCCCTAGCAAATCGTCGATTTTGACCTCGCGTAATTCCTTGAGGCTTACCTGGCCTGTCACCAGATCCTTCATATGTGGAAGCACGCGGAATGAGCGGCCGGTGGCTTCGCACAGCTCGACGACGCGTTGCATTTGCTTTGAATTGGCCGATGGAAAAGCGATCACTATGAGATCTATCGCCAGGTTGTCTGCCAGTTCTGGAATGTCAGTGCAAGTTCCTGAAACCCGGATCCCGTGCACATCCTTTCCCAACTTCACCGGATCGTCATCGACAAAAGCCACCGGTCGATAAGCATGTTGTGAGCTACGTAGCAGGTCGCGCACCAGCATCTCACCTGCCTGCCCGGCACCAACGATCAAGACATTCTTTACTTCCTTGTCATACAGGACCCGGTCCTTGATCCAACGAAAAATAAAACGCGGGCCGCCAAGCAGCAGAACGAGCAGGATGGCATCCAATATAAACACCGAACGTGGTACACCCTGCAGGCGGGTAAAGATGAAAATAGTAACCGCCACGGCAGCCACGCCACTCAGCGTTGCTTTCAAAATACGTACAAGATCAGGCATCGAGGCAAAGCGCCATACACCGCGATACAGGCCGAAATACCAGAACAAACTGCCCTGCACCACCATTACCACAGGCAGCATGATTAACGCCTGACGCCAGTATTCAATGGGAATACCATCAAGATTAAAGCGCAGCCAGTAGGAACCCAGCCAGGCCAAAGGCACCATCAACAGGTCGTGCACAAATACCAGATAACGACTCTGCATTCTGCCAAACAACCGCATCATGATTTGTTCTTTTGCTCCATATGGTGGACACCGAACATCAGCAGTGGGTAAACAAGGCACCAGAAGAGAATTAGCGCAGCCTGTCCCTGTGGATTCAAGTTCTGCGCCAGCAGCGCAGATAGGCCACAGGCCAGCATTAGCACGTACTCGTACAGCACTGTCTTCTTATGTCCCCAGCCGGATTGTACCAGACACTGGTAATAATGGGACCTGTGCGCCTGCCAGACCTGCTCACCGCGGCCCAGACGGCGCAGTAAGGTGACCGTTGCGTCGACAATAAAGGGAGAAAATACCAACAGCGCAATCCAGAAGGGAAACACCCCTTCACGCGCACCCCAAATAGATAGCCCTCCGGCCAGTAAACCGAGCAGTGAGGATCCAGTGTCGCCCATGAAGATGCGCGCTGGCGGGAAATTGAACCATAGAAAACCGGCGGCGGCCGACACGATAATCAGGTTGAGCGTCAAGAAAACCGTGTTGCCAGCCAGATATCCCAGCAGGGCAAAGGTGCCGAATCCAATTACTGCCATGCCAGCGGCAAAACCATCCATGCCATCCATGAAGTTGTAAAGGTTGATCATCCACACCAGGAATAACAGACTGAGTAAAATCCCCAGCCACTGCGGCCAGTACCAAACGAATCCCGGCATCAATAAAGCCGGCACGAAAAGGTCACTGACCACGAGCATCACGGCGACCGCAAGATGCCCTGACAGGCGTACACTAACCGGCAATCCCCTTCGGTCATCAACAAACGACAATCCGGCAATGATTCCAGCACCGGCGCCAAGAACATATAGCGATGACGCAATGTCGGTACTGATGTCCCAAATTACCAGAGAAATTCCCAGAGCGACAAATATCGCCACACCACCACTGCGCGGTGTTGGGTGTGAATGCAAAGAGCGTTCGTTTGGATGATCAAGCACGTGCAGACCTGAAGCCGGGTCACAGAAGCGATGTGTCAGCCACGCTGATAAACACAATGCGGTGAGTGCAGCAAGAAGATAAAACATCGTTTGTTTGCCGGGATCAGGACAAGGCTAACTGAACAAAACTTCACTTGCTAAAAGGCTATCCATGACGGGTACTGAGTACGTTAAACACCCTTGCACGCAGCGCATTGGTATCCACACATTTAGCAACCGCAAGTTCACTCATCCTGTTTAGTAATCGATACATTATGCGCAATTCACATCAGAGATGTGTGGCCTGATTACTCAGCTGGTTTCGCTCATTGACTGCCTCCGCCTGTTGCAGAGCCATAGCGCTTCACATGGCGCGCCAGTATCTCGTCGTAATACTCATGAGTAGCACGAATCACATTTTCCTGACGAAAGTCTCGCAGCACTCTTACTCTGGCACGGTCACCGAGCGACTGGCGTTCATCAGCATCGACCGCAAGCCGGCGCAGTTGTTGCGCAATTTCAGCCACGTCTCGAGGTCTATGCAACAAGCCAGTGACGCCATCCTCGACAGCATCTGTTATCCCGTAGATGTGCGAAGCCAGTGCCGGAATACCGCAGGCACCAGCCTCGATGATTGTCATACCGAAACCCTCACGATGACTCGGCAGGCAGAGCACATCGGCAGCAGCAAGGTACTGTTCCGGGGCAGCGGTGTACCCCTGGAAATGCAATCTCGATTGACAGCGTTTGCAGACCGACTCGATATTCGCCCGCAATCCGTCTTCATCTGGTCCGACGAAGGCCAAGTGGGCTGAGGATACATCACCGCAGACCATATTATATGCTTGCGCCAAATCCAACACACCCTTGTCACGCTTTAACCGACCAAGGAACAGAAATAAAACGTCCATGCGGCTGAGTCCCATTTCCCGTCGGACCAAACCGCGCCTGTTAGTATCGGCATGAAAGCGTGAGACGTCCACTCCGCTGATAGAGCCGTGGCCAAGAACCCTGGCCTTGCTGGCCGAAATAATGCCCTGATCGATCAGGAATTGCCGCTCAGACGCACTCACTACTAGAAGGTCAGTAGCCAGAAACGCAGTCAGTCTGTCGATTGACCGGAGCAACCAGCGCACGACACCGCGCCGCGTGACCCAGACCTCTCCCTGGAAGGTATGGAGTCGAATTGGTACACGCGCTAACCAAGCTGCAAGCATACCCAACAGACCGGCCTTCGGCGCGACACTGTGTATGATATCGAATCGCATGTGACGAAGCAGTCGGTATAGGCGAAACAAAGCCTTAATATCAGACCAAGGCGCAATATCTCGCTCAATAGCAAGTGGTATTAACCTCGCCCGTATATTCGCACGCGTCAGCAAATCGGTTTCTGCGGTCTGGACAACAACCGTCACGTCGTGATTCTCGGCGGCACGCCGGATATGTTCCATAAGAAAGAACTTGACGATCAGGTCAGTGGTGGTGAGATAGCAGAGTCTCATTGCGGCCTGTCATAAATGTTCTTCATTCATTCATTATTTTGTGACAACGTGGACTAATATCTGCTGTACCTCAGATAACGGTAAGCAGCGCAATCCCACGTGACAAATCGTCTTGGCAGGAATATTTTTTGTCTTGAGTGGGCACCAATAACAGCTCAATAATCGCGCAAGGCGCGTCTGCGAACCAGTTTCCATACATCGTGCAGATGACTAGCATTCGGGAAACCAACATGTGTCCAGACACCTACTTTTTCCCTAACAACCAGCCAAGCTGCAACATAGAATGTACCAAGACCTGTCGCCGTCGCCGCAGCAACACCGATTGAACCGTAAGGACCAACCAGGAGCAGCGCGAGCGCAATAGATATGGTTCCACCAACGAGTGCACAAACCATAATACTCAGGCGATGTCCAGTAAGCATGAGCGTTGTGTCGGCGGTTCCCACCCACATAAGAAACAGGTAGCTTAGCGACAAGACTGCAAGAATAGTTTCGCCTGAACGATAATACTCACCGTAGACAAGAGCGAGGATTGGGCCTCCAAAAAAGATAAACATCGCGAGCATCAGAATCATCGGTATGCTTGTCATGGTGCTGACTGCTCGCAACACTCGTTCCAGGTGAACGATACGCTTTTGCGTATGCATTTCCGTGATAAGCGGCGAGAGAGCGGCACTTACAATTAGAAGCGGCATGAACATAATCAAGACAAGACGCGCCGCCGCTCCATATATTGCAACCTCCGTATGCGGACGATAGCGTGCCAGTATCCAAAGATCCGCTTGAGTAAGAACAACCATCGCCATACTGGCCAGGAACAGTGGCCATGCTTCTCTTATTACTTCAACATAGACATCACGTGATACTTTGCGAATGACTCTAACCAGTTGTTTGAGAAACCAGGCCGCAGCTAATACGCTGACTACTGTAGCCAGAACTGTGACGAACAAGACCGCGTTCAGCGACATACCGGAGGTTTTCGTCATCCACAACCCTCCTAGCAATACTGCCATAAGCACGTTCGTTACCATGCCATTGAACAGCGTCGCGTTACGAACCTCGTGATAACCGCGAAATATCTCGGCCATTAATAACACTATTGCAGTAGATGCTGCCCAAGTAGCTGCATAGCCCAAATAATCAGTTATCGTAGGCGATCCCATGATGGTTTCCACAACCCACCGGCCAACACCTGCAAAAAGTAGCAGTCCCACCAGCACTGCGCTTGCGAGACCAATCTGTAGTACAGCTGCTGCCCGATCTGTAGCCTGCTCTGTTTCAGATCGTGCCAGTGCTTCGGCGATCAATCTCACCCCTGCTCGATTTAAACCAAGTTGCGCAACAAGCGCTGTTACAACAACCAGACTGAACAAGAGGAAGTACTGACCGAGATCCGTCGGCGACAACATGCGGGCCAATAGCGCGTTGACCGCGAGCATTGATACTACTGTGGTGAGTCGGCCTCCAAGCGCCCAAACAGTACCAGAAAAAAGCCGACGTTTGACCGAATGGTGATAATCGTCTCCGAGCGCAATCGGAATTGCCTCTAACTGTTCAGTTGGTTTCTGTGATATCTCCGCTTGATACTTCTGATTCGGTATTTTTGTCATCTTATGTTTCTAAGGCTGATTTTGGCCCATTTAATCTGCCCGGCAAGATGTATTTATTTACCTGTATTTATAATCGTTCGTGGTACAGGAGGTACCATGAGATTTCTCTTGCGGATTCTATTAGTGCTTGTCAATCCTGTTAGTGTTGAAAGACGACAGATATGCCCTGCTTGATACCATGCAATGGATATCCCACACCCGGAAAAAATAGAGAGGAAGGCTTCATCCTGTGCTGCCACGCAGGATGTCGGTGCTATTTTTCATGTTTGGCTATTGCGGTTGTAACGGTCTTCAAATCGCACGATGTCATCCTCGCCAAGATAACCGCCAGACTGTACCTCAATCATTTCCAGTGGCATTGCGCCAGGATTTTCCAGACGGTGTTTCGTGCCAAGGGGAATATAAGTGGACTGGTTCTCTGTTAGAAGAAAGACTTCATCACCACGGGTTACGCGGGCAGTACCTGTAACCACAGTCCAATGTTCGGCACGATGGTGACGCATTTGTAATGATAGTGCGGCACCGGGATTGACGGTAATGCGCTTGACCTGAAAGCGTTCACCGGCATCGACACCTTCGTAGCTACCCCACGGGCGGTATACCCTGCGATGACTAACATGTTCAGACCGTTTGGCATCCTTGAGACGACTGACGATAACCTTTACATCCTGTGCCCTGTCTTTGTGTGCCACAAGCACAGCGTCCGCCGTTTCCACAACGATGACATCCTCAAGGCCGACCGCGGCTACAAACCGGTGCTGGGCGATGAGGAGCGTGTTGTGCGTATCAAGTGCCATTACGTCACCCTGCTGCACGTTGCCGTCTGCATTGCGTTGACTTACCTCCCACAGGGACGACCAGGCGCCGATATCCGACCAGCCGGCATCGAGCGGGATCACGACTGCGTTGTCAGTCTTTTCCATGACGGCATAATCAATCGACTCGCTGGCACAACGACTGAATGCCTCCTTGTCGATGCGGAAAAAGTCCATGTCGCGCTTCCCGCCTTGCGAGGCGGCCACACAAGCATCGGTGATATCCGGGCGTAACTGTCGGATCTCCTCCAGCCAGCGCGCTGCGGTCATCATGAAGATACCACTGTTCCAGAGGTACTCACCGGAAGCCAGGTAGGCTCGTGCAGTGGCAGTGTCCGGTTTTTCTACAAAACTCCTGACTTGATATGCGCCAGTGGACTGGAGCATCGACCCCTTGCGAATATATCCGTATCCAGTTTCCGGTTGGGTAGGTACGATGCCGAATGTAACCAGCCGGCCGGCGAGTGCTTCGCCCCGTCCTTTCTGAACCGCCGCATTAAATGCCGCCTTGTCACGGATGACGTGATCGGCCGGCATTACCAGCATGATCGCATCCGGGTCGCGTGCAGTAATAGCCAATGCAGCGAGCGTAAGGGCCGGGGCGGTATTTCGGCCAAAGGGTTCGAGCAGGATACCTTGAGGCATTCTGTCAATCTGTCGCAACTGCTCCGCAACCAGGAAGCGATGCTCTTCATTACAGACAACAAGTGCTGGTGCCTGATCCGCTACGCCGTCGAGACGCATCGCTGTCTCCTGGAGCATGGTCATACCGCCTGTCAGTACCAGCAACTGTTTGGGATAGTGTTCCCGTGATAGTGGCCATAACCGTGTGCCGGATCCGCCAGAAAGTATAACCGGGACAATGTGACTCATATCTATTTCTCCTCTACTACATGTATCACGTCATGTTTCTGCATCATCGTGACCATTCGATCTGCGCACAACTCCAGGAATTCTGTACTTGCTTCAAGCGATTATGTACGGGTCATCGAGATCACCGGATAGCTCATTGGTAGACGTAAACTTGGGAAATCTCTCGTCTAACTCACGTAGACATGTTGTTGTGAGATATACTTGAAGTGCACTCTCTCGTAGACCTCGTTCCGAGCTTTAGTCGCGTGTAGATACTTGTCGGTTACAAATCAGACCGCTTCGCATGCAAATCGGCTACCATCTCAGTTAGTGCATCTTCAAGTTTTCGACGTGGACGGTAGCCAAGCTCACGCTTGGCCTTTTCACAACTATACCATGCCGACCCCAGGAGTTTTCGCAGTGACTCAGTCGTTAACGGCACGGGCAAACGTAACGCACGCAGAATATTCCCGATTCGACCTGCAATACCCAGCAGCCAAGCGGGCACATGCCATGCTGGCGGGCGGCGGCCAAGGGCCACACAAATGGATTCGTAGATTCGGCGCGCCGAGTACACTTCATCATCAGTAACGAGATAAATCTGACCATCCGCACTCTGCCGTTCCACGGCAAGCATTAAAGCCTGGATCACATCATCGACATGCACCATGGAGCGCCGATTATGAACCTCAGGCAATGGTGGGAACCTCCCACGCTCGATAGCGACAATCATTCGTGGCAAATTACCAGCGTTGTAACGCCCATAGACCATGGGCAAACGCAACACGACCGTGTGTATCCCGCAACGCCGCCCGGCTGCGAGCACAAGACGCTCGGCCTCGAGCTTGGCCATGCCATAGTAGTCCTCGGGATCGGTGGGGCACGTTTCATCCAGGCGTGCATTGCCACCCTCACCCATCGCTTTTACCGTGCTGACAAAGACCAGACGCTTGACGCCTGCGGCACAGGCACGATCCAGAAGTGCTTGGGTACCATTGACCGTAATACGCCAATGCGGGCTCTCGTCCAGACTGGTCGAGCCGTCATCTGCGTGGGCGTAACCTGCAAGGTGAAAAATAGTATCTACTCCGTCGCACACACCCGTCAGCGAGCCGGGCTCGGTAAGATCACCGTACGTGCGCCCAATCAGATCAGACCTTCGATTGCTGTTGCTTGATAGCTTCCCGTGAGGACGCGCCAGCACCTTAACTTGTGCGCGCGCCGCCACCATCGTCTCGACCAAATACCTGCCAATAAAACCGGTGCCACCGGTGACCAGCACCGACCGTCCTGCCCACTGGAACGGCTCTGCTTCGGGCCCACCTGCGGGTCGGAACACATCACTCTTGGAAGTGACTGAATGGGACACTGGGCGCAGGGGCAGTAGCGCCGGACAATTTCCGGGTGCACTTCGTGAAACAATCCGCGTAACCAATATCTGGCCAACTTTCATGGTAAATCGCGTCCATACGGCGACGAACACCAGAAGCATCAGAGGCGAGGGATACTGTTGTCGTAAATGTTTTCTATAGAACCGCAGCATTCCTTTGTGTTTGTGCCACTCCACAAAAACCGGCCGGGACATGCTGCACGTTCCCTTGTAATGCACAACTTCTGCGTCGGGCACAAACGCAATCTTCCAGCCCGCGCGTCGAAAGCGCATGCACCAATCCAAATCCTCGCAGTGCATGAAGTAACCTTCATCCATCAGCCCTACCTGCTTCAATATTTTACGCGAGACGAGCATGAAGGCGCCGGAAATCGCTTCCACAATAATAGGCTTGTCTGGAATCGGATCCATATGGTGCAAGAAGGTACGCCAACGCTGATTGGCAGGCATCCATTTGTCCAGATTCAGCACCCGTACAAACGAACGCCATGGGGTCGGCACCGAACGCCGCCCGCCGGCCTGCTCACTACCATCCGGATTGCGGATCAGGCATCCTGCCAACCCGACTTCTGAATCCAATAAAACGGCATTGATCACTTTTTCCAAGGTATCTGGCTGAATCAGACAGTCGGGATTCAGGACCAGACAATAGTTAGCGGTAGCGCGTCGTAACGCTATGTTGGCAGCCTTGGCAAATCCAAGGTTGCTTCCTGTCTCGATAACATTAAGACGCTGTTCCGGTCCGATTTGTTCTCGCAATAACTTAATGCTTCCATCGGACGATCCGTTATCTACAACAAATACTTCAACTGGCACCGTAGATGCGAGTACGGCCTTAATCGATTCGATCAATAACGAACCAGCATTGTAGTTAACTACCACTACGGCAACTGAAGTCCCATTCGAATTCGTCATTTCATCAATGCCCATCAGCAGCTCTTTAGTCCTTTTAGTGTGGCTTGACTCGTCACTCCTCGCCCTTCATAAGAGGCAGGCTGCCCGCACCTCACCTTTCATTCAATATGCCTTCCCTTTCTATGTAGCAATCCACGTTGCTGCAGCAGCGCGACCATCCGGTTTGAACACAGCTCCAGGGACTCCGAATCGGTATCGAGTATAAGGTCTGGCCGTTCGGGCGGTTCGTAGGGTGACGAGATTCCTGTGAAATCCTTCACTTCGCCCGCACGGGCACGCCGATAAAGTCCCTTGGTGTCCCGTTTTTCACAAACCTCGACCGGGCAGCGGATATAGATCTCGATAAAGTCCTGTTCGCCGACCAGTTGGCGCACACTCTCGCGATCCTTGCGGAACGGGGAAATGAATGCGGTAAGCGCGATCACTCCAGCTTCGACAAACAATTTCGTCATTTCTCCAATGCGGCGTATGTTCTCGGCCCTATCCTCGACCGAGAACCCCAAGTCACTGCACAATCCATGGCGTACGTTGTCGCCGTCGAATACGAATGTCCTGCAGCCTATTTGGTGCAGTCTCTCTTCAACCTCGTGCGCGAGCGTGGACTTGCCCGCACTGGAAAGTCCCGTGAACCAAATCACCGCACCGCGGTGACCATTGAGCTGTTCGCGCCGGGCACGCGTTACCGTGGCGTGATGCCAGACCAAATCACCGGTGTTGTGTTCGTTACGCGTTGATTTCTTTATCGTCATACAGGCTTACCAATGAGTTCGCTATTACTTAATTCCGGTTAATGGGAGCTTACGGAAAAAAACTTCTGTTCAGCACACGCCAAATGCTTATTACCTTTGCAACACGTCGTGACTGGATTTGCCGACGCTTCGCCCACATCTTTGGCATAGCATTTATGGCGTCCCTCTTTGCCCGCAGGACCACTTTCCCTTGCCCTCGAGCAATAAACCAGAATATCGTCACCACATTCAATGCCAGGTGCATAGGCAACAGTAGCCAAAATAGAGCTCCGGGCATATTCTTTACGAATGTCCAGACAAGATTACGATGTCCGTGATACACAGAAAAATCACTACGCTGCCCGCCCGTTGTGGCCGACCCTACATGATGAACCACCGCGCCCGGGACATACATGGCTTTGTGCCCGGCCAAGCGCAATCGGAATCCCAAGTCGACATCCTCTACATAGCAGAAGTAGTCTTCATCAAACCCTCCTACTTCTGCCATGGCCTGTCGCCGATATAATGCTGCACCTGCACAGGGTGAAAAGATTTCTCTTGGGATCAAATCGCATGCCTGTTGGCGTGACCCATGCCGGTCTCGCCAAGTCAGTCCGCTGAAGTGATAGCAGTCGCCGATTCCATCCAATAGTTCCGGAGAATTATTGCACAATTGACGTGATCCAAATGCAGCTACATCAGGGCAGGATACAGCGGCTTCAATAAGTCGCTCAAGCCAGTCTGGTTCAGGGTAAGCATCCGGATTTAGCAAAGCGATAAACTCGGTATCACATACAGCGAGTCCATGGTTGTTGCCCGCGGCAAAACCAAGATTGGACTTCATCCGATGAACAGTGACATCACCGAACGCCTCTGCATTGTTTACTGATTCGTCTGTGCTGGCATTGTCAATAACCAATACGTGCATAGGCTTAATGGTTTGACGCTCAAGATGCCACAAGCATTTGGTCAGAAGCTTCTCACTGTTCCAGCTAACGATCACGACAGTTACAGGCATCACTGGGATAATATGCTCAACTGCTGATAAACGAGACTATGCATGCATGATAGGTCTCTGCGATTGGAACTGTGCTACATATATCGCATGTTCTTGATGAATAATATTTTGGGGGATCGCTGAACATTTCAGTTTAAACGCGACATAGCGGTCGTAACATCCGCAAAACTATTAATTACAAAATTGGCAGCACTGTTCATGGGCCGCTCAGAACCAAAAGGGGAATACAGAAAATTTATTGCCACCCCAGCAGCGATACCTGCCTGAATATCCGACTCCTTGTCCCCCACTAACACCGACCTTTTAAGATCAACGTCAAACTCTTCCACTGCCTGCAGTATCATCCCCGGCCCAGGCTTACGATCGGGTGAATCCACCTTGTACTCACCAACACCGTATTCAGGATGAGAAGGACAAAAATAGACCTTGTCGATGGCTACACCTTCGACGCTGAAGACCCTGCACATCCAATCGCTCAGCTTCAGAAAATCTTGCTCGGTGTAGTAACCCCGCCCGATACCCGCCTGGTTAGTTACCACAAAGATAAAATAGCCAAGCTTTTTGGCGGATCGACACAGCTCAAAGATACCGTCAACGAACTCAAAGTCTTCCTGTGTTGAGACATACTCGCGATCGACATTGATCACGCCATCCCGGTCGAGAAACAGGGCTGGGCGACGACTCAAAGGCACGCGTTCGCCAACTCTTTCTGGGCGCGGGCGTAGTCTTCTGGCACGCCAATGTCTATGAAGCGGCCATTGGTCACAAATAGTTCGACCCGCTGTGTTCTGACCACTTTTGCCAGAAAGTCTGACTCTAAAGAGAATGGCTGGCCAGGTGGGTAACCATTCAGAATATCCTGAGGTAATACATAGCACCCGGCATTAATCAATCCCGGCCCAGACACGCCCTTCGCAGCAAATCCAAAGACACGACCCTCGGCTGCATCCAAGCAACCATACCGTAGAGTATCGGGCACTTCACGCCCCACAATGATCGGCGCGTGAAACGTTTGCCACTGCGACTCAACATCCGCCGCTTCTATATCGAGGAAGGTATCTCCATTAAACACAAACACATGATCGGCCTTGCACATTGTTAACGCCTGACGAACACCCCCTCCAGTTCCCAAGGGTGTATTCTCAATTTCATAAACCAGCTCCATTCCAGCAAAACGATCGCCGAAATGTGCTACCACCTTTTCTGCCATGTAGCCAAGTGACAGCACCACACGACGAAAATCCTTGCGGGCCAATGACGTGAGTAAGATCTCCAGAAAAGGTCGACCTGCCACAGGGGCCATGGGTTTTGGCAGATCCTGCACCACCTGACGCAAGCGGGTACCAAACCCGCCTGCCAGAATAATCGCTTCCATCAGATTGGCGCCTTGAAAATGGCATTTTCCACCAAGCCGCACAGAATGTGCCCCAACACCAAGTGCCCTTCCTGGATCTTCGGTGTTTCTGCTGAGGGAACTTGAAATAGAAAATCACATAATTCCTGCATCGGCCCACCACTATTTCCTGTCAGCCCAATGCAAACGAGGCCGCGAGCACGTGCCTCTTCAAAAGCACGCAGAATGTTGTGAGACTTTCCCGATGTGGAATAGCCAACAAACACGTCCCCCTTATTGCCATGTGTCTGAACTTGGCGGGCAAAGAGCATATCGTAGCCGAAGTCATTACTGATGGCGGTGAGGATGGAGCTATCAGTTGTCAGCGCGATTGCGGGCAAACCAGGCCGTTCAAATGAAAAACGGCACACCAGCTCACCGGCAATGTGCTGCGCATCAGCGGCACTTCCACCATTGCCTGCCAATAGAATCTTACCGCCGCGTCGTATGCAATCAATGCAAGCTCCAGCCGAGGCTTCCAGCATTGAAATCAACGCGTCGTCAACCAACATGGCCGACATTACACGCTGGGCTTCCGCTATCTGTGCTGAAATATACTCCTTCATCTAATTCTCCATGCCTGAGTGCCGTGCTTGGTAAAGTGACAGTTGCTCACTTGTCCCTCAAAACGATTCAAGGTTCTGATCACATCCATTCGCTTGTCTGGTGGCACAAAAAACATCATATAGCCTCCACCGCCAGCCCCTGACACTTTCCCCGATAGCGCACCCGCGCTGATCGCTGTGTTATAAATTTCATCAATGTGCGGGCTCGTTACCATCTTGGCGGATTGCTTTTTGCTCTCCCATCCTTGGCGCATAGAATCTACAATTCCATTAAAATCGCCTCTGAGGAGACACTCTTTCATCACCAATGCCTCGCGTTTTATGCCGTGCATGGCCTCCATGGCATCTACTACGCCTGACGTCACATTATAGCTCTGATCCGCAATGATCTTGGCCGACTCGCGCGACACCCCCGTATAAAACAACAGCAAAGAAGCCTCGAGCTCGCAGATAATCCAGTTCTTGATGCGCAACGGGTTAACCACTGCTCGTTCATCCGCGTAAAACTCCATGAAGTTGAAACCTCCAAAGGTAGCGGAATACTGATCCTGCCTCCCACCCTGCAAGCCACAATCCACCCGTTCTATCCTGTAAGCCAATCGAGCTATGGTGTAGTCATCCAGAGGCAAATTGAGCAACTCGGCAAATGCTCGAATCATTACTACTACCAGCGTAGAAGACGAGCCCAAACCAGATCCAGGGGGGGCGTCACAAAATGTGCTCAACTCCAGCGGGATTGGCTGACCACCGTTATACTGTTGAATCATTTTGTTATACACCGCCTTGTGTAGATCGAGTCTCCCGTTTAGCTTCAACGGCTCTGCAACAGCCTTGACCTTTTCTGCTTGCTGGTCAGTTGCCATGAACCGTACCAAAGGTTCATCCAGGGTCTTAATGATGGTATAGGCGTAACGATCTATAGTGGCATTCAGCACGTAACCGCCATGAATATCACAATAGGGGGAGACATCGGTTCCGCCACCGGCGAGGCCTAGTCGCAGAGGTGCGCGTGCGCGAACGATCATGCAGATACCTTACCTTGTCAGAAAGCTTTGCCCGACCTGGACACGATCCCGCCAATACTGAAGCAGGTCCTTCATAGTCTGTTCAAACGTAATTTCGGGCTGCCAACCAGTCATTGCATTAAACTTGGCGGTGTTGGGTATCTGAAGATCTGCATCAATCGGACGAAGACGCTCTGGATCTGTTACAACGGAGATATCTCTTACAGTCGACATCGACAGAAGCGTCTTCAACATATCGCCAACGGTGCAAGTATAGGTTCCGCCAATGTTGTAATAAGCGCCTGGTATGGGATTTACCGTTACAAGCATATGGTAGGCACGAACGGCATCGCGCACATCTGCGAACGTTCGCAACGACTCCAAATTCCCAGTCTTTACAACCGGCGGGATCAGGCCTGCCTCGATCATCGCGATCTGTTTAGCGAATGTGGATTCAGCAAACACATCGCCACGACGCGGCCCGGTGTGAGTGAACATGCGCGTGGTCATTACCGTCATGCCGTAGGCCTCCGCATAGTAACGCCCGATAAGGTCAGTACCCACCTTTGATATTGCATAAGGTGATGCCGGGTGGAATGTGCACTCCTCATCAATTGGCAACTTCTCCTTCGGAACGCGCCCAAACACTTCGGAAGAAGCACAAACATGGGTAACAGCTCGAATGTTATTCTTTCTCAATGCCTCCAGAACGTTTGCGGTGCCCTGGACGTTCGTTTCCAATGTATCCAGCGGCGAGTCAAAACTGGTTTTCGGATAGCTTTGCGCTGCGAGGTGAAAAACATAATCCGGTTTCGCCTTGCTCACGACTTCGTGGATTGAAAGATAATCTCGCAAATCACCATATTGCAGAAAAACGCGATCTTTCACATTGATGCGCGGCAGAAGGTGATTGAGGTTGTCCAAAGGGCTTCGCCAGCGACATAAACCATAAATATCCCAATCAGTATTCTCTAGCAAATAGTCAGCTAAGTGTGAGCCAACCATGCCTGTAATCCCCGTAATAAGAGCATTTTTCTTCATTATAATATTTCCATAACCGGGCTATTTTTCAATTCTGTAACGATCATTACCTTTGGTAATCCTATTAGCATGCCCGTGTAATCGGACAACATTAAGAACAATTTTACCGATAACCGAGTCCTAGTTATTCTTTCTGTAAACCAAGTTTTGGCAAAGCAATCAAACCAATTCTGGTCAGAATGATGACTGGTTTGTTGTACGCATCCTTCCGCTGGCTGCTGCTCACAATAACAACAAGTTTGCCATTCGAATCCCTGCGATTAAAATGTCGGCTGAGCACTGGGGTCACAGTCTTTAGGATGGTGTATTTATATGATACTTACTTATGTGCCACAAAAATAACCTGTTCACCACCCAGATAGCCAAAAGCGGCTGACCAGAACATCACTGCATATGCATCTGAGAATCCGGCAGCTCTGACCTGGTCGAGCATCTCCCAACCAAAATGTGTAAAGCAGAGGCAGCCTGCGGTCGTGAGTGGATCGCCGTGATATTCTGGTTCCTGTAAGTGTTCCACTTCTCCTTGTGTATTGATACGAGCCCGTATCAGATTCTCAGAAAAACTTGGCACAAAAGGCACAGACCACAACATTTTTCCTCCGGGTGACAATATTCTGGCGCATTCACGGAAAGCCAATACATAGTCTGGAAAATGCTCAAGACAATCCAATGAAATAACACGCTCAAAACTATTGCCTGGGAAAGTCAAATTCGTCAGGCTTTCATTGCGGATGCCACGATCATCAAGCGCACCTAGAGGACATCGATCACCTAAATATTCGCTACCTACCACTACATCATATTTAGTGGCGAAATACCGGTACATAGGCGTAATTTGTTCTGATATATAGATACGATCAGACTGATGAGCCGCTGCCTCGCTATCAAACAGGTGAATAGCCGCACGCATGCGATTGTTGAAACCTGTTTTAGGGCAGTTCAAGTGTTCTCGCCAATTCACTGAACCATCTGCATGGGCGTGTTCAAAGCCAACCTTAAAATCTACTTCACAACCTGCCGTGTACGAATAGCCCTTCACAGTAAAGCGTTTCCGCCCATTGTTCGGTATCATGCTATTCTCGGTGCGCTGAATCATTGCCAAATATTCTCGTGACTTGACTACGTGATCAGAATATTCATTCTGATTCCTGATTTTGAATAATTTCATTGTCTCTCTTTCTTTGCCTTTATTCGCTCAATGCGAAATAAAGCGTGGGCGATTTCTGCGTGATCCGGGTTCAATGAGGAAAAAGTGCGCAAAGATTGATATGTGTAGTATGTAGTAATCGCGTTCAGAGGTTTCATGATTACTTTATATGGTAATGTCTGCTCGCCTTTCTTACATCGCATATCTCAAACACTGCCGCGATATTATTTCTTCTCATCATTTCTTATGCATGTATTTAATTAGCGCCTTGCAGTTCTCCAGTTGACTGAATACCATTCGTAGGTATTTCGAATTCCCTCATCCAGTTGGATTTTTGCCTTAAATCCGGTGGACGCCAACTTGTCCAAGTTGTAATACCGCTCAAGTTGCCCATCTGGCTTACTCGCGTCCCACTCAATACGAACCGACTTTCCACAATTTCTCTGCAAGGACGAGACGATATCCTTAATCGGATGCCTGAAGCCGCTTCCTAGATTTACCGGTCCTTCTATTTTCAATAGCACCTCGTATAGCGCGTGTGCTGCATCGTCACAGTACGAGAAATCTCGAAATGCAACACCACTACCCCAGACTTTTACAGAGTTGCCTGTTTGAACCGCTTCAAAAAACTTGGCAACCAGCGAAGGGATAACATGCCCCTCTTCAATGTCGAAATCGTCATGTGGACCATATAAATTACCGCTAATTGCGAATGCGGATGCAAGGCCATACTGTTCTTTTGCAGCTTGCAGTTGCGCCAGCATTAGTCGTTTTGAGTGCGCATAGGAATCTTCTGAAGGGTGCGGTGGGCCATTCCATATTTGTTCCTCAAAAAGCTCTTGTTGTCCTTTCAATTCGGGGTATACGCACCCTGATCCCATAGCAACGATCTTGTTGACACCAACTCTTCTCGCAAACTCGATCACATTGGTGTTGATCATGACGTTATCAAAAAGAATATCGGATTTATATTTCTTATTACCTCCGATTCCATGCACCCGTGCCGCTAAATGAAACACATATTCTGGGCGTATATCTGCAAACACACTTTGTACAGCACCCCCGTCACGAAGGTCGCAGTCCCTGCTTCCTATTGGGAGGATATTTGTAAACCCTTCGTCAGAGAGTACTTTTGTAAGTGCTCGCCCCACCAAACCTGTCCCTCCTGTAATCAATATACGTGCAGTACGATCGACTTGCTGATTGTTATGCATCTAATTACCTTTTGTAACGAGTTTGTAGCGCTGACGAAATTTCTTCATAAGATGGCCATTCACCACCAAAGATGCTGCTAGTAACGCGCCGCATCGCAAAGTCTTCAATACTGAGATCTGAAAGAGTGCTCGCAACACATCGAAAAGCCCCGCGGGTTCATATAGAAATCTGACTGCGTCTGTGCTCATGACTGACGCGAATTCCCGCAAAGGCCGCCCAGCTGCTCGAAATAGCAAGTACTTTGTCAGAATAAATTCTGACTGCGAACGCGCTGATTTGACACGGACACGTGAGGTATCCTCATGCCTGCGAAAGTAACTTAGGGTTTTCTTGATATAAACAACTGCGCCTTCACGCATCACCCAGCCGACAAAGAGCCAATCCCCAGTCAGCTTCAGTTTTTTAAGAAAGGGATGATACGATTTACGAAAAGCGCCAACCGATATTAATGCCGAACTCATATTAGGGACTGTCTGCCCACGTATTTGGAATTGTCTCAGTTCATCCATCCCAGGTTGTACAAAAGAACTATCCCATCGGGACTCATGCCAGATGTCATGAAAATAAGTATCCGTATGGTCTATTTGCTGCCCACGCTCATCGATCACCCATGAATCACAGTATGCAAGTGCTGCTCCCGGCACTGCATTCAGAGCCTTGATAGCTACCTCCAAAAACCTTGGATCGGCGTAGTCGTCACTCTCACAAATCCAAATGTAGTCACCTTGCGCGATACTGAGGATTGCCTCCCACGCTGCAAAAGGTGTTCCTGAGTTATGTAAGTTCCTTATGTACTGAAAGCCATGCTTGGACTGCAAAGACTTTATGATCAAATCGGAATCGTCTTCTGAGCAATCATCGATTACAACTAATTCGACATTATCGTAGGTTTGTTCTAATACGGATTCGATCCGTTGCTTCACATAGCGGCCATGATTAAAGGAAGGCACCAATGCAATTATTCTTGGCGCTGCTTTATTCATGCTTACACCAAAGCATATATCTTCCGTATAGCATCAAGTCTTGATTCCCATGAATACATGGAGAAAGCCTTGTCTCTTGCCTGCTGCCCAATGGTCTTGTTGAGCTTATCGTCCTGAAGTAGTCGAATACATCGATCTGCGAATACGTCCGGTTCATCAGTGATATAGATATCGATTCCATCTTCGTAGGCCAGACCTTTTGCCGAGACCGATGATGCCACACTAGGTACGCCGAAAATGGCGTACTGGTTGATCTTCCCGCGGAAGCCGGACCCACTTAATGCCGGCGCTATTCCTACCTTAGCGGCATCGATATACGGGGCAAGGGAGGGAACTTCACCAACATATTCAACCGAATCCAACTGGTAGTTAAGAAAGGTAGATGTATCACCCCTACCAACTACTTGAATTGTATATCCTGGTACTGCCTTTTTAATCAAAGGATGGACATTTTCGAGATACCACTTCAAGGCGACGAGGTTTGTTTCAGAACCGAAATACGCAACATAAAGAATTGTATTGTCTTTATGTTCCGGCTTGAGTTCTTTCGTTTTATTATCAATAGCGCAGGAGAACTCGATGTTAGAGATTGCGGTCTCCAAGACTTTTATTTTCCTTGACCCGCACGCGAAGCGCAGTAATGACGCATCTGTTCTTGACACACACACAACCTCATCTGCTTTTGAAGCAAATACAATTTCCTCTGCTGCAGATTTAATGCCTGCGATTATTTTTCTTGGTGAAATGGGAGTATCACGCCGGAAGGTTGCACGCACATCAGTAATCAAGCTTCTCACGAGTGATTCCATTGGCGTAAAAAGTATTTTTTTACCCATAGTGCGCCACTGATTCAGGTAATGCGCCGATTGATGGAATTGCAAATCAATTACGTCGTATCTTCTGGACACACCACATAACTTGGACAGACCACTTGGCGATAATTTCTCAATTGGTGAAAAATGGATCCTATCGAAAATGCGCTCAATATCCGAATATGACCAATCGATTTCTGGACGTTTATGCGTATATAGATCAAGAATTATTCCTGGAAACGAGGCTTTGACCAGACTGTATATATCTAGAAGTCGAAGCCCACCGCCGTGTGCCCGTGATGGGCAGTAGTGGCTGACCAATAAGATTCGCTTACGATACGTATCCATTGGTAATGTCGGCGTTGCCAGCGCACTAGGCAGGGGTTTCAATTCAACATTCACTGCTGTTTTTCGCAGTTCATTCTTTACCTCTTCAGCAACAACAGGGGCCTCTTTCACATCTTGCTGACAGTGGATAGAGGCTTGTGTCCTACGGAAAAGGGATGGCAAATGCGAGTAAAGTCTATCCGCTAGTTTTTGCTTGCGTTGTATAGTCAGCGGTATCCACTGCCAAACTGCACGAGCAGTACCCAATGCTATGTGACGGACAAGTCCGTAGGGGCGGCGAATTATGCTCCTGCGAATGAAACGAAAAGGCTTTGTCACGCGCCAGGAATTGCTGGACAGAAGCGTATTTAACATTGTCTCTACTTCGTGAAGTCTCTCGCAAAGTGCAGTATTCTGGGTATCGCGCTCTTGGAGCGACTGGTTGAGGATGCTGATCTGCGTATCACGCTCAACTACGGCCTGTGCGGTGATCGCTTGCTGCGTGTAAAGCTCATCCGCCAGTATCAACGGTGATTTGAGGCGCTCGAATTCACTTACCCAGTGAGATATTTTATTCTGTATAGCCGGATCTTGAATTCGTATTTTATCTGACGCGACGTCTAGCAGTGCAGTATATATCTCACGCACAAGCTGTGGACAGGCATCATCTAACAACAAATCATTCAGATCGTATAACGTGTGCCGCAGTCCTTCGTTAATAAACTCAGACTTGTAGATTTGCAACCCTGCCTGGCCAATCTCTAATTCAAGACACTTGGCAATCCGATGTAGCTCGTTTTCAGGTGATTCCATGAAGCGGTCATAGTCAACAATTACACACACTTCACCCATTGTGCCTGACAAACTTGTGATGACATGACCAAGCCACAATAGGTAACTTTTCCTCGCATCTAAACCATCGCGCTTCGCCAACGATTTAGCAACACTAAGGGGGTGGCGTACAGCAAGTACATAACTCAATTCGAACTGGCAGTGGCGAAAGACCCCTTTCCAGAATGGAAATAATTTTGCCACGCGCGGGTCTTTGAAACCGAATGTCGTTGAATTGCCAACTTTCTGGCGAAGTAATTCTATCGCGCGGAGAAAGTAACCTTTCTTATGCAGATCCTCCACCTCGCCGCGTTCGATCGGAGCAAGATGGTGCCAATCGCTCCCAAGAGCACTCAACATTTCTATATTCAGTGCATTGAGATCGACGTCTTCCCAAAAGCCTTTGGCATTGTTATCTTCCATGGCCGGCAACATCCTGTCACCGAGCCCTACACCCATCACCTGCAAGCCTCGTGTAATGACGCTGGTGCCGCTGCGGTGCATTCCCAGAACGACAACAACACGATTAATAATTCTCATATCCGCAGCTATTCCGGTGTAATTACACGCTGGATGCCTTGTTCAATCCAGTTGTCCTTCAGGTGCTCAGGGAACGAACGTACTTGGTCAGGTACCATGGGCATAGGTACGTCGCTGTCGACTGAGTGAAGCCGGTTGCCAAAACCACTGGCAATGGTTGTTGGTTTCGGTCGGCATACGCATTGTCATGCCTGCACTCCTGCGGCGATGCGTTTACTGTAGAGCGCGAACATATCATCGACACTGCCAATGCCAAGCATTTTTCCATGTTCCAGTAGAAGTGCCTTATTGCAAAATTTACGGATCATGGCTTCGCTGTGCGAGGCCAGGACAAGAATCTTGCTGCGGCTCATGAAGTCTTTCAGTCGATTTTCTGCTTTATCCATAAATGCAGCATCTCCTGTGCCGATAACTTCATCCATTAACAGGATATCGGCATTCATGGCAGTAACCGTCGCGAACGCCAATCGAGTGGCCATGCCGGAGGAGTAGATACGCACCGGCATGTTGAGGTATTCGCCGAGTTCAGTAAATATGGCAATGTCGTACAGTTTTTGCTCGATATCTTTCAATTTCATGCCGAGTAGCAGGCCACGGGTGATGATGTTTTCAAACCCTGTTGCCTCGAGTTCCATGCCCAGCGAAAGATTGAGTGTAGAAACGACCTGACCAGTCGTTGCGAGAACGCCAGCCGTTGGCTGGTAAATGCCAGCCAACACTTTGAGCAATGTTGACTTCCCTGCACCGTTATGGCCGATCAAGCCAAGACGATCACCTTCTTGAACTTGAAAACTTACATCTCGCAGGGCGCTGACGACAGGAATGCCATCACCTCCAGAGATTAATCCGCCTGTTGCCGCACCAAGTATTCGGTTTTTAAGCGACCGGCTTGCCATGCCAACGATGGGGTAGTCCAGGCTGATTTCGTTCGCTACGATCTTGCTCATATCACACCCAAAAAGGAATCCGGCTTGCCTTGGCCCGATACATCAGGGCTGCACCTGCTGCAAAGAATGCCAGTGTACCAAGCGCGACCACCCAGGATTCCGGCGCTGGTGCGTGGCCCAGCAGTGGAGAACGGGTCAGGTCGAGGAAGTAGGCCAAAGGATTTGCCAACGCAATCCAGCTATCAGCCGCAATCAACCGTGGGAACCACATGATTGGCGTTATGAAAAATAGTATCTGAATCAGGCTTTGCGTGATGGGCGACACATCCCGGAAACGAACACCAAAGATGCTTAATGAAACTCCAATCGCTACCAGGTTTAAAAACACCAGAACAAATCCTGGAAGTGCAAGAAAGGCAACAAGACCCGGATTAATTCTGAAATACAGATAGATGCCGATGATTATGAGGGCATTGTGTGCAAAAATAATGACATTCCGTGTAACGACTCTAAAGAGAATCGTGAATGGATTAATCTTGATGTCTTTGATGTAGGCAGCGTTATCTACGTAGAGATTGGGAAACTCACTCAACATCCCGGAGATTAATCCCCAAATGACAAATCCGACCGTAAGAAACGGTAAGTACTCATTGAGTTCAGCTTTGAACAATTGACTATAAACGACCCCCAACGTAACACAAAATATTGCCATACTGAGTGTGATCCAGAATGGGCCGATCTTAGAGCGTCGATAACGTAGCCTGATATCTTGCACGGCCAGAAATACCCAGAGGTCGCATGCACTCAGCGCAGCAAGAAGATCATTGCGCAGTCTCGAAGAGGAAATCTGTTGATTCATTGCCCGACCTGTAGGTTTGAAATGTTCTTGTTGTAAAAATGAAGCCCGCATCGCAATCACGCTACCGCCATGCAGAACAAAGTTCCGCACTGCGTGTTCCCAAACGAGGGCCAAGACCGCCCTGCTTCCGTGGGTCAATTCAGCGCTTCGCGCCTGAATTCATCCTTGCCGTCTTGCCCTGCAGACTGGTCTCTGCGGGGCGGCTACCGGTTCTGTGCTTCGAAACCTAATACGTCGGGCACCAGAATGCGCTCGTGGTCCATGAGGCTCGCGAGTTGGTCATAGCTGGCGCGCGGATCAAGCAAATCGGTGAGGACGCAGGCGTCATGCGCGTCCGCCTCGTTCGGGTTGCGCCACACTGGACGTCCCAGAAAATGGTGGCGTTCACTGTCGGCATCGCAAAATCCGACGATATTCAAACCATCGCGCTCGTTCACTCGCAGCATGGCGATTTCAGCCAGATCTGAGAGTCCGTACAACAACAGCTTCTGCCAGCCGTTGCGCTCGCAGTGATCGAAGACTTGCAGGCATGATTCGCCTGCCTTGCGATAGAACAAAAGAGAATGGCTGAGATACTGGGCAGTGAGCCGGCTTTTCTCGGCAAAGCCCGTGGGTGTGAGGTAATAGAGATACCGGTTGGCCGGGGCCTGACTGACCTTAATAAGCCCTTTACGGACACAACGTTTGAGATAGGAATTGGCAAGGCCCAGTGCGACGCCTAGATGGCTGGCGAGATGGCGTTGGCTCACGTCCTTCTGTCGGTCGATGACGTCTAGAATCTCAAGAGTCAGCGCGTCTTCCCTGCTGCGTTCTGCGTTCATATTATGAACACTATACCCATAATTTTTCATGGATCAATGTTAAAGCACAGCTTCTTCAATGCATTACGGAGGATAACTGCGGTTCAACATTACCCGCGTTCGATCTGGGACACGCCAACCTTGGTCCTAACCTGGCGCCCGAGTATATCGAGCAATACAACCACCCGTTCACGGCTATTGCGAGCCAGCAGAATTCCCTCATACCCCCGGAAAGCGCCCTCCGCCACCCGTACCTTGTCGCCGGCACGGTATTTCTGCTCCGCCCATTCATGCAGCCCTGCCCCACCTTCGCGCGCCTTGAGGAAATCTACCAGTTCGTCCGGAATGCGCGCCGGGTCCTGACCAAAGCGCACAAGTGACGCCACGCCGAAGGTGGAACGGATCGGCCCCCAGTTATCGGTATGAGTGTCGAGGCAAATGAAAAGATAACGGGGAAACAGCGGCTCCACTACCATAATCTTCCGACCTTGGCGTTTGCGAGCTTCGCGGACACGCGGCATGTAAGCGCCATAGCCCTGACGAGCTAGGTTTGTTAGCGCAACCTCTTCCTGGCGTGGCTTGGTATAGACCAGGTACCAGGATCTGGATGGTTGATCGTTGAGTGTTGTCATCACGCACACAGGTAAAAAAATCGTGGTAATAATTTCGTTACATCGCCAATTGATTATTGATGCTCACCAATGCATTAAGTGGGTCTGCTGTCTGAGTAATCGGGCGCCCGATTACAAGATAGTGCGCACCCTGACGAATTGCATCTAATGGAGTAACGACACGTTCCTGATCGTCACGGCCACTACCGGCCGGACGGATTCCCGGTGTCACGAGACAAAAGCCATCTCCGTGTTCAGCTCGCATATATGATGCTTCACGCGCCGAGCACACAACGCCATCAAGACCGGCTTCCTTTACCAGACGTGCAAGCCGCACAGCGAGCACGTCCGGATCCTCGGGCAACCCAACCTCGCGGAGGTCATGTCCTGCATGGCTGGTAAGTACTGTCACACCGATCAACAATGGACGATGCTTCGTTTTTTCCAGAGACTCGCGTGCCGCATCCAACATGCGCCGGCCGCCAAGCGCGTGTACATTGACCATCCACACGCCGAGGTGCGCTGCTGCTGCGCAGGCGCTGGCAACAGTGTTGGGGATATCGTGAAACTTGAGATCCAGGAAGACATCAAAGCCTCTCTTTATCAGCTCCTCTACCACTGCGGGGCCGGCACTTGTAAATAGTTCGAATCCGACTTTGAGTCGACATTGTTCTGGTGTGACGCGCGCCGCAAACGCAAGTGCCTCGGATATTGTCGGATAATCCAGCGCTACAACGACACGTGGCCCGGTTACCGTAGAGACGGTACTCATGTACGACTACCTGTTGTAGCAGCAGGCTTGGCGCGGCCAGGGATTTCTGTTTTTATAGGCGAAACCAGCGAAACTGAACACGATGCAGGCTGCATCGTAATCCAATCGTGACAAGCCGGGCATTGCCAGTGAAGTGTCTGACTGTGGAATCCACATTGGCGACACTGGTAGCCTTCCTGCTGAGCGGTAAGTTGACCGAGAATATCCTTAATAAGATCGAGGTTCTCGTCTGTCACGGGCGCATGTTGCGCTGTCTGTAAATCAACAATTTTCTTCAGTCCTGGTACGGATGGATATTGGCGCAGCTTTTCGGCTACAAATTTCTGCGCTGCAAGCTCTCCGTCATGCGCACGGATCAATTCCGTCAATTTCATCAGTGTGCGTAATCCTGGATTTCGATGCGCTACATCGTACAGATACTGGCGGAGCTGTGGCTCCTCGTTCAATTTGAGAAAAGCTATGGCGATCTCATCAATCACTTCATCCAGATACCTGGCATCCTGTTGTTCTATTTTCTGCCAGGCACGAATGGCATCGCGGTAATTCCCCTGCATGGCGGCAACATGACCAGCTAATAAGCTGGCGCGAACACAATCGCGGTCTGTCGACAGGGCATCCATGGCGCATGACCGTGCACGTGCAGCATTCCCGGCCGACAATTCACTTTCGCCCAGTTCACAATGATACTGCGCTAAAACCGGTTCGATGTCCCGTGCAGCAGTCTTTGCAAGACGGTAACCGACGGCGATTGCCTTGTCCCAATCTTTTTCCTGTTCATAGATATGCATGAGTGAACGAAGCGCTTGTTCGATATGTGCCGGAATTTCCGTCAATTCCAGAAAAAGATTTTCGGCGCGATCCAGAAGGCCGGCCTTGTGGTAGTCCTGCGCCAGTTCGCAAAGTGCTTGTGCGCGTTGCGCTTTGTCGAGTGTTGGCCTTGCGATGAGGTTCTGATGAATACGGATGGCGCGATCTACCTCGCCTCGCCGGCGAAACAGGCTTCCAAGTGCAAGATGCGTTTCGACGGTTTCAGTATTGACCTCCAGCATTTGGGTGAATACTTCAATAGCCTTGTCCGGCTGCTCATTAAGCAGGTGGTTTATACCGCGGAAATAATTACGCGAAAGGCTGCTATCTGATAAAAGCGATTTCTTTCGGCGCTGATCCCGATACGCGGCATACCAGCCAGACGCTGCAGCCAACGGCAGCATCAGCCACAGGAGATCCCGGACATCGAATGTCATAATGCTGTCGAGATCAGGGAACATCCCGGATGGGAAGTGCGCGCAGGTTGTTGATCTCCTGTTCAAGCCGACGGTTATCACGTCGCGCCAGCAAGAGTTGACGCTGCATGCGTGCTTGAATTGCGAGGCTAGCAAGCAGGCCGAGTGCGATACCAATCGTGAGTGTCGTCAACATCATGAAAGAAAGCGACGTCACCCAGTGAATACCGAAATAATAATTCAGCTCCACCATCTGAGCGTTCTTTGTTGTGAAAGTAACTCCGACCAGCAACACCGCAAGAATCAAGATGCCATACAAAAGACGCTTCATGTTGCCTCCAGGAGTCCATCGCCGGGACAGATCTCTATGATGCCCGGGATAGTAACCGCTCCCGGGCGTGATTGCGTACTTTCAACACAAAAAAAGCGGCACCTGGAATCCCGGATGCCGCCTTTTCTGAATAAAAAACATCGGACGATCAGCTGTCCACTCGCTCGCGTAGTTCTTTACCAGGCTTGAAGTGTGGAACGTGTTTGTCGGGCACCTGCACCGAGTCACCTGTCTTGGGATTTCTCCCAATACGCGGCGGACGGTAGTGCAGCGAAAAACTGCCAAAGCCACGCACCTCAATGCGCTGTCCGGCTGCGAGCGCCGTTGACAGCTGATCAATGAGTTCTTTCACGGCGAGCTCCACATCCCGATAGTCGAGCTGCGGCTGCTTGACCGAGAGTTGTGCTATCAATTCCGACTTGGTCATCTCAACCTCCGACAATCCGTCGCCCCGGCAATGCCGAGGCGAACCCACTCACATGAAAATTTTTTTGCAGACTGCTTGCCTTAACTGTCTTTATTGACCAGCTTCTCCTTGAGCTTGTCACCCAGCAGCGAGCCGACTGATCCAGGCTTGCGTGTGTACTCTTGAACAGCCTCGGTCTCTTCTTCCATGTCCTTGGCTTTTATCGACAAGGAGATCTTGCGGTTCTTGCGGTCGATAGTAGTGATTTTAGCCTCTACCTCGTCACCTTCCTTGAGCAGACTGCGTGCATCCTCGACGCGATCACGCGACAGTTCCGAGGCACGCAGATAGCCTTCAACCTCCGGACCGCCCAGGTTCACCACCGCGCCCTTCGCGTCAACGCTGATGATCTTACCCTTCACAATGCTGCCTTTACTGTGTTCGGCCACAAAGTTGCTGAAAGGATCGCCTTCCATCTGCTTGATGCCAAGCGAAATACGCTCGCGCTCCGGGTCGATGGCAAGTATTGTCGCCTCGATCTCATCACCCTTCTTGAAGTTGCGCACGGCTTCTTCGCCCGGTGCATTCCAGGAAAGATCCGAAAGGTGGATAAGGCCATCGATGCCGCCTTCGAGGCCGACAAACACGCCGAAATCGGTGATTGACTTGATCTGGCCGTTAACCTTGTCGCCCTTGTTGTGACTGGCGGCAAACTCTTCCCACGGATTCGGCTGGCATTGCTTGATGCCGAGCGAGATGCGGCGACGCTCGGTGTCGATGTCGAGCACCATGATCTCAACCTCGTCTCCCAACTGCATGACCTTCGACGGATGGATGTTCTTGTTGGTCCAGTCCATCTCGGACACGTGCACCAGGCCCTCGACACCCGGCTCGATTTCAACGAACGCGCCGTAATCGGTAATGTTCGTGACTTTGCCGAACAGGCGCGCACCTTCCGGATAGCGGCGTGCGAGATCGACCCACGGATCATCACCCAGCTGCTTGAGACCGAGCGAGACACGGTTGCGTTCGCGATCGAAACGCAGCACCTTGGCTTCGATTTCGTCGCCGATCTTGAGAACTTCGGATGGATGCTTCACGCGCTTCCAGGCGATGTCGGTGATGTGTAGCAGGCCGTCAACGCCACCGAGGTCAACGAATGCGCCGTAGTCGGTGAGGTTCTTGACCACACCCTTGATGATCTGGCCTTCCTGCAGATTGGAGAGCAGCGAATCACGCTCGGCCGACATTTCCGTTTCCACCACTGCGCGACGCGAGACCACCACATTGTTGCGCTTGCGATCGAGCTTGATGACCTTGAATTCGAGTTCCTTGCCTTCCAGATAGGTGGAGTCGCGCACCGGGCGCACGTCCACCAGCGAACCGGGCAGAAATGCCCGTACCGAATCGACCAATACAGTGAAACCACCCTTCACCTTTTCGGTGATGATGCCCTTCACGATTGCCTGGGATTCAAAGGCCTTGTCCAGTTCATCCCATGCTCTGGCACGTTGCGCCTTCTCACGTGACAACTGGGTTTCGCCATGGCCGTTTTCCATATACTCAAGGACAACATCAACGCGGTCGCCGACCTTGACGGTCAGTTCGCCCTGTCCATCTCTGAATTGCTCCAGAGGGATGATGCCTTCGGACTTGAGACCGGCATCCACAATGACGCGATCGTTTTCGATACGCATGACTTCGCCGACGATGAGGCCGCCTGGCGCGATCTTGCTGGTCTTCAAACTCTGTTCAAACAGTTCGGCGAAAGATTCACTCATGATTGTTCATTGGCCCATATGAAAAAGATGCAGGGGGACTGCATCTGTTGCCCGCGTCACCTAACTGCGTGGTGGTGTCACGGGGTTGAGGTTGCAAAAACGAGATTCACCCGCCGGGCAGCGCAGTTAACGGTTTGCGGTCTGCATCTCGGCAAGTCGCGCCTGCAAACGACGAGAAACGGTCTCCACCACCTCGGTAATGCTCAAGGCGGAGCAGTCCAGTATCCAGGCGTCGTCGGCAGGTTTCAGCGGTGACACCGACCGTCCGGTATCGCGCGCATCGCGGTGGCGAATCTCACCCAAAATCGTATCTAGATTAGCATTGAATCCCTTTTCCTTCAACTGTTTATAGCGTCTTTCAGCGCGCACCTCGGGGCTTGCCGTCAAGAACACCTTAAGTAATGCATCTGGAAATACAGTCGTGCCCATGTCCCGTCCGTCTGTGATCAACCCGGGAATCTGGCGGAAATCCCGCTGTTTTTGCAGGAGGGCGGCGCGCACGGCGAGCAGAATCGCAACCCGCGAGGCGAGTTCCCCGGTCGCTTCGGTACGCAGTTCGGTGCTCACGTCCTCGCCATCAACTGTGACCTGCGCCGGCCTTCCGTCAGCCTGCGGGACAAACGCAATCTTGAGCGTTTCGGCTAGCCGGCACAGGGCCGGTTCGTCTTCTAACCCCACGCCACGACGCTGAGCCATAAGACCGAGAACCCGGTACAGCACGCCACTATCCAGATAATGCCAACCGAGGCGCGCCGCCAGCAGTTGGCTCACCGTACCCTTGCCCGACCCACCGGGGCCATCAATAGTCACCACGGGTACCTTTGTTTTTGCCATGTTGCCTTAAACCTGCCAATGCGACACATCGTCAATCAGGAACAAAACCGGCAAGCATTGTGGACTAAACATCATTCCGGCAATGCGTCAGTTATCCTTTTTCAAGGATATTGATCGCCAGTCCAACGCGCGCAGACTGCGGTACGAAGTCCGGGAATGAGGTCGCTACATTCTTGCAGTCTCGAACAGTGACCGGACCACTGGCACGCAATGCGCTCATGGCAAACGCCATGGCAATACGGTGGTCGCCATGACTGTCCACTTCCCCGCCATTGAGTTTACCGCCCTGGATGATGATGCCATCTGGCGTTTCCTCCACTGCAATACCGAGGCGCTTCAGGCCCACGGCCATGACGGCAATACGGTCGGATTCCTTAACGCGCAATTCATGCGCCCCGGTGAGTGTCGTTTCGCCCTGTGCGCAGGCCGCGGCAATAAACAGCGCCGGGAATTCATCGATCGCCAGCGGCACCTGATCTTCGGGGATGCGGATGCCTGTCAGATTACTGCCGCGGATGCGCAGCTCTGCGACCGGCTCGCCACCCAC
>Ga0209536_100002591_pt1 | contig 29489 bp, 27 predicted proteins | sample DeeMarSeWOR28_12_FD_187461 | JGI IMG/M metagenome (GOLD analysis project Ga0209536, IMG submission 187461) | Marine sediment microbial communities from White Oak River estuary, North Carolina - WOR-2-8_12 (SPAdes) (version 2) | ecosystem: Environmental > Aquatic > Marine > Intertidal zone >...
CGGCTTATCTCTCAACCAAGTCGAGACAGATGGCCTTCCGCTCGAAACCACTCGGCCATGTCATGAATTGAATTCTTCGTGGGAATCCTCGGAACGTAACCAAGTTCTTCACGTGCACGGGCGATATCAAACGTCCGGTCACCCAGGAACAACGCAATGCGGTCCGCACGAGGGAGTTGTCTCCCGATCAGGGAAACAGCGAAATTATTTATGGCCCTGTACACATGCAACGGAATTGCTGAGACGCTCCTCGGCAAACTGGTTACCCCTACCTCCTCGCTGATCATCTCAACGAGCCGTCGTAGTTGCACCGATTGGCTACCTGCAAGGATATAGGTTCGTCCCTCAATTCCTTTCGTAGCGCCGCAGAGCAGCAATCCCTCGACCACCTCCGAAACATCAACGAGATGGTGATGGTTGATTCCTTTGCCGATCAGACGAAACTGCCCAGAAGCAATACTGCGAAACAGGCCCAACCAACTTGTCGTCCCCGGACCCAGCACATTCGAAATACGCGCGACGACGACCGGCAAGCCTTCACGCTGCCGGGCAGACAAGACAACCTGTTCGCCAAGCATCTTCGCTTCGCCATAGGGGGAGTCCGGATCGGTTTTTGTATTCTCATCAATTCGTCTATTTTTTCCGGTGCATCCGTATACGGCGACGCTGCTGCAAAAGACCAATCGTTTAACACCAGACTCGAGAGCGGCTCGCGTGAGGTTCTCAGCCCCCTGAATATGGGCCGATTGCACATCTGTCCTCGATATTTGGCCAGTGATTCCAGTTTTCGATGCCAGATGAAAAATGATCTCACATTTAGCGGCTGCTTGCTTCACGACAGAGGCATGGCCAACGTCGCCCCGTACGATCTCGACACCCAGGGTGTCGAGCCAACCCGCATCTGCAGCCGGACTCACAAGTGCCCTCACGTTCTCTCGCGACGCCATCAACCTCTCGATTAAATGGCGGCCGATGAACCCTGTGGCACCAGTGACAAGCACTTGCATCAAAAAATTGCCCTTTCTTCTAACTGTGGCATGACACTCTTACTCAGACCGACTCCGCCCATCGCCTCATCTTCTCTGCATCTGCCATCGTGCAATACATCCCGACCATTTCCGTGATGCGCGCCACGGAGGACATGGTTAGAACCAAGGGCAGGAGTATCATTTGTCGCACCGGCTGCATATCTAGTAACCGGCTAAATCTGAACCACCGGGGAACATCCAACAGAATATGCCACATCATGGTCATCACGGGTTCAAAAATTTTCATTCGCGCAATCCATTGATTCGGATACTGATCGTCTAGGCGCCGCATCATGAAAACCTCGTACCCATAACGAAAATGTAGACATTTCAACCAATAGAACCACGAGAAGTAGTGCGTCACCCGCTGACGGGGTTGAAGCACAAGTTTTTCGCCACCGTCGAGGAATGATCTCGTTAAGAGGGGCGCCCCGCAGAGTCGGCCAAATTTCGTGTTGTATTGGTGACGACGAAACGTCTCAACACGAAGGCCGAAATTGTGGTCCATGAATCCGGCGGGAATGGGAATGTTTCGGACCGGGTCAAGATGTTTTCCAACGACCCAACCCCATGTGATAGACGCTGCCGCCAATCGAGTCGCACGATTCCACTCCCAACTCGTCGGGCTCTTGAACAAACTCAACCCAATTGACACATCCGCACCGCCCTGAATACCCTCCACAAGTGATGAGAGCCAACTCCTATGGGGATAGACATCTGAATCGGTAAAGGCCAAAATTTCCCCGGAAGCGAACTTTGCTCCACGATTCTTCAGTTGCAAATAGGTCAACCCTTCGGCCTCTACAGCCTTCAACCCCCAAAACGGTGTGCCGGAGGCGTAACGTTCCTTCCATGCTTTCACCTGCGTGGGACTTCCCATGAGAATCACCTCGACCTGGTCCACTGGAAAATCTTGTTCCTTCAACGCTTCCAAAGTGTTTATGGCCTTTCCGAGATCACGGGTTTCGTTATAGCCTTCCACGATGACTGAGACGACAGGCTTATCCAACTTTTTCAGACCTTGATCCATTTCGTCTCCCTTGGGTGAAGTCTGAGATTTACAGAGCTGCGACTATGGAGGGGCCGGCAACCAGTTGTTCATAGACTGCTACAAATTCTTCAACCTGGCGCGCCAAACTCCATCGAACCTGGGCCACGCCCCGTGCTGCTTCTCCCATCGTTTCTGCCAGTCTTCGATCCAGTAATAAAACCAACAATTTTTCGGCCAAGGCTTCTGCGTTATCCGGGGGAACCAAGAAACCCGTGCGCCCCTGCTCAACGATCTCTTGAAGTCCTCCAGTCGCACTAGCCACGACGGCTCTCCCCCGCATCATGGCCTCAACCGCCACAAGCCCAAATGGCTCGGCCCACCGGGATGGGACCACTTGCACCCAGGCTTCTCTCGCACGTGTTTCCAATTCGTTCCTTGTTAGATGACCAGGCATGGATACCGCATTTCCAAGTCCAAGCCCTTGAACGAGGGTTCTCAAAGCTTCCTCCTCCCTACCGCTTCCTGCAATAAGGAGTTGGGCATTGGGAACCTTGTTGCGTACAGATTTAAAGGCGCGAAGTAGGACATCTACACCTTTCTCCCTGGTCAGACGACCGGCGTAGACCACCATAGGGTCTCTTGCCAGGCCAGCTTTGGATTGTTGCACCGGCACACCGTTCAAAATGACTTGCACGGGCTGTATCCCCTCCGCCACCAATGCCGCCTTAGTGGCTTCACTGTTGGCAATGATACGGGCAAACACCCCTCTCCACCGCCGCCAGAGGCTCATCTGAATCATCAAAGGCATCCAGTCTCGCAACGGCAGACATCGGTTCTTGTAGCATGCGGCACCCGGCGACACTCGACAAGGTTGCCCATTTGGCAATAACTTGGTTCCTACCGGACATACCGGCCGGTACCAGACAACATGATAGACACTCGGTACGGATTTGAGCAGCGGTAGAATCAACGGGGACAATTGAGTCAGAAACATCCGGACATGCACGACATCGGGCCGAAATTCTCGCAACACCTGTTGGAGCGCACGGTAGGCCCACACATTGGCCGTTTGAAGCAGAGTGCGATATCGGGAGGTGGTACCAAAACATCGATAGTCAGCTTCGTGTTCCTCCTCGCAGCCTTTCGCTCCCATCCCTCCGGCAGTTGTCGTCATCAATCGTGCATCATGCCCTCGCTTTCGTAATTCGTCACGAAGAGCAAAGGAAAGAACCTCTGCACCCCCCATGGGTACCCCATAATCATTCAGCAACAAAATGCGCATCCAAACTCAACCCCACTGGTGAGATGCGCTTTAGATGAGACCCTGTTCTCGATACCACTGTAGGGTCTCATGGATGCCCTGTTCGATCGTGATTGTCGGTTCAAACCCCAATTCCCGTTTGGCTTTTTTCTAGTGATAGGACCTTGTCCGAGATGAACAATTCATAAAGACTGGCACGTGGAAGCGTGACCCCGAACAATCGCTACGAAAGGCAACTCAACCCATGAAACACCCGATAAGTGAAATCCGGAAACCGCATCGAAGAAATGGAGACCCCTAGTTCTTTGGCAAATAATTTCACAAATTCATCAATCCTGGTTGCGGCTTTTCCCGCCAGCAAGTAGCATTGTCCTTCAATATTGGGTGTCTCACCGCAACGACGGAGCCCGTCCACAATATCTAAGATGTGGCCCGTATGGGTATGATTGCCACCGGATCCAGTAATATGAAACCTGCTGGTGCCGATTGCCCGAAATAAAGGAACCCAGCTCATCGATCCTCTCCCCAGAAGTCCCGGAAATCGTGCAATGACCACAGGAAACTGGTGGTCCCTCTGTGCGGCCAGGACGAGTGCTTCTCCAGCCACTTTGGCCTCCTGATAGGGAGAGTCGGGGTTGAGGGAACTGGCTTCATCCACCGGTGCCTCGGAGATCATGCCATACACACCTGCAGTGCTGGAATACACCATTCTGGAGACTCCGGCTTTCAACGCTGCACGCGCACCACATGCCTGGTTCCCTCACCATTCACCGCCATCGCTTCTGTTCGAGAGGGTTTTTGTCGGGATGTCAGAGCGGCTAAATGATAGACCTGGTCGCATCCCTGCAGAGCCCGTTCAACCGAGGGGAAATCGACAAGGTCACCCCTTACGATTTCCACTCCACGTCGCTCTAAAGCAGAAGTGTCTTTGTTTGGACGGACAAACCCACGTACGGCATGGCCATCTTTCAATAAACTCTCGGCGAGATAACTCCCGACAAAACCCGCCGCTCCGGTGATCAGAACTTTCATTGATCTCTCTTCTCACTCTATACAGTGACTATCATTTATTCTTCGCCAATATTGATTGAAGTCAGATTTACCCTCCCCGGATTATCACGACCTTGTTATAAATGAACCCGATGGTCCAACCCAGAACACCCCCGGTCAGGGCTCCATACAAGAATCCGATCACACTGCCTGGCCATGTGACCGAATACCCGATGAAATAGTTCGAGAGTAATTGAAGATGGGAGCCAACCTGTGGTCCGCCTTCTAACAAAAGCCAGACCGTCATGATGAAAAGGCCTAATCCACCCATCAACCCACAGACCACTGCCAACACCCCTCCCTGAATCTTGGCCACCGCCCGGCTAATTTCTTCCCTTGCTTTTGGATCCGTACGCATAACCTCCCTCCAGGGCTCTTCCTCTTGGTTACAACTTATCCAGAAGATCACGACGACGAGCTGCTTCCGCTCGCCAACGCATAAATTGCGCGTAAGCCTTCACACTCCAATTTCGGAATGACGCGCCCAAATATCCAATCGCAAATCCCCCGATTCCTCCTTCTAGAAAACCCACCAGGGCGCCGCCCCATGTCACTTGAAACCCAAAGAGAAAATTTCCAAGCAGAGACAAGTTGGGCCCCACTTCTGGTCCTCCTTTAATGATCAGAATGACCGTCGCAATGAAGATGAGGAAACCACTAACCGTACCAACGGCCACACCCATGGCGACCGGGTCCAGCCTGGCAAACAGGGTCTCGAGTAATTCTTCTTCGTCCTCCCTGAGGGGTTCTTCAACAGTCACCTGAACCCGTGCGGGCACCATTCGATCGCCGGCACTGACGGGAGTACTTCGTCCCTCTTCGTGATATTCTTTTTCAGTATTGACCGCCCAAACGTCGTGCGTCCCGCCCATGATGTTTCGGGCAGCATAGACGCCCGTTACCATGGAATGATCCTGATTGTTGTATCGATGCAGCCCGTTTCGTCCGATGGTTTGAAAATTCGTCAATGTTTCCAGATACTGCCGGACTGTTGCGACGTAATCCTGATATTGATGATCGTAAACCGGATACGCCTTTTCCATTCGGACAACGGTTCCGTCCTCTACCTCTCGCGGATGAATAAGTCCAATTTGGGCACATTCCCGCACACCGAGTTCGATCAATCGATCGTTTGACCATGTCCATTCTTCGTCTTTGTCCCATAAAAAGTACTCGAGCCCCAGCGATGTCCGTGAGGAGTTCGGTACCATATATGGACTCCAGTTCTTGTAATTCTGCATCCGTCCCATTTTGACTTCCGGAGAATGAATATAGATCCAGTTATCCGGAAAGACCGATTCACGGTTTACCACCAGGACCACCGTTAAATAATCACGATACCGCAGGCCCTTGGCGGCCCGAACGACTTTCTCAGGTGGTTGCGGGTCCATGGCCTCAACTAACTCCCTGAGGGGCATAGTTGAAACAAAATGGCTGCCTTCAAAGTCCAGGTGCTCCCCGGTTTCAGTTCGGCCGGATACACACTCTACTCGACCATGCCGGTGCTTAATCTTTTCGACTTTGATGCCCTTTAAGGTTGGTGATCCATAACCTGCTACCAATTCCTCACACTTTTCCCACATCATGCCCGGACCAAAGCGCGGATAATGGAACTCCTCAATGAGGGAGGTAACAACTTTCCCATTCCTCGCACCGAGGAAAGCATTTAACACAGCCTCTTTCAGAGAGAGATTCTTGATCCGCTGCGCCGCCCAATCAGCTGATATTTCATTGCAGGGAATCCCCCACACTTTTTCCGTGTAGGTCTTGAAGAAGATCTGGTAGAGGCGGGTCCCGAAGCGATTAATGACCCATTGCTCAAAATTCTCCTCATTCGGACTGGGAAAAATTTTAGTTTTTGCATAACTGAAACCCACCAGGAGTGCCTCCACCGGCCCCAAGCCGGCCAACGCATTGGTCGCTTTGAGGGGATAGTCGAAAAACTTATTATTGTAGTGGATCCGCGAGATTCGTGGCCGAAGGAGAAAGTTATCACCAAGGATCTCATGCCACAGCTCGTTCACCATCGGGACTTTTGAAAAGAAGCGGTGGCCCCCGATATCAAACCGAAAATCTTTATAGCTGACCGTTTGGGATATTCCACCAACCTGTTTCCCGGCCTCGAGGAGGGTTGAGGGTAGACCGTTTTTGCCCAACTCATACGCGGTTGTTAAACCGGCAGGACCCGCCCCAATGACCACAACAGAATGGGACGCCATTACTGTCCACCAGGCTTTCTTAGGGTGTCAAAGGATTCAGGCAAAAGAGCCGGCTTTGTGGAGTTCGGCCCACTGCTCACCCGAAAAATATGGCGTGCCAGACCTATGACAAACGCTAGGCCACTATACAAATAGTACAGCCAGTGCCAGGGAATACTCTGCAGGGCAAATCGGAGCCCACGTTTTTTTAGAAAAAAACGATAGAGAGGGGCGTTGATGACCACTAAAGCGACCATGATCAACGCCCCCACCGACAGCAATGGAACCCACCAGATTGCTCCAACCCATGTTCCCACAAGCCCATATGCCAAAACGACACAGAGGCGCTCGGAATGACGGATGTTTAAGTCATTGGTAAATCTGCGATCCCGAAGGATTAATTCCGTCCAAGGAATTGCGCGGTAAAAAAAGTCTGCTTTGAGCATTGAAAAGATACCCCATCGTTTCAAATGCTTGACTTTGATATCTTTACACAGCTGAATTCTGTGGCCAACCTTTTTCAAACGATAGCCCAATTCAATGTCTTCAATAGACGGGCGCTGATATGTCTCGTCAAATCCACCCATTTCCAGGAAAATCTTCCGGCGGATCGCTCCACACGCACCCCAAAACGTTGAAGCCTCCTGTTGGGCTTTTTGATGGACATAGTGGTGGAAGAGATTTTTGTATTGGGACAAGAAGTTCTTAGCGGCGGGGGTGTCATCGTAAGACCCGATCAACGCGCTGAGGTCTGGATAACGGTGAAACATTTCTGCCACTTGGCTTACGGTATCGGGGCGAACACATACATCGGCATCAACAAAGAAAAGATAGTCCCCTTTTGCCTGGAGGGCCCCTATGTTGCGAGGGCGTGCTGGTCCCCCTGATGAGGTCGGGAGTCTGATCACTATGTTCCCAAACTCCTCCGCCATTTGCCAGGATCCATCGGTGTCGCCATCAGCGACGACGATGACTTCCATTGGAGGAGGATTTAAGGCCGATAGACTCCTCAGACATTGACGAAAGGATTCCCCTCCGTTGTACACGGGCACAACGACTGAAATAGTCCCTTCTGGCCAGGGGAGTCGCAACGACTCACAAACCTCGTTCCTTTTGCCATCTTGAGAAAATTTGTTCATACCCCGTCTTTAAGGGCTTCGGAAATTTTCCCCAAGGGCTTGAGAGGTCCAATACTGGAGGGATTTTCCCGTGAAAGCCATTCCAAGTGATCTCAGTACTCAATTATGTTCGGACACATACCTAGATAATTTCCAAACGACGTATACAACCCAAATTAGAGAGATCTGCCTTTGTTGGTCAATTGCTCGCCCTGACTGGTCACATTGGTGTCAGGGAGCGAAATGTGACATATCATTCCAAATAGCAATCGTTAGCAAGTCCAACGAAATTTTTCGATTTAGGCGAGTTAGCCCGGGGAAAACTTATTGCTTTTCTGAACGTAAAGCCAAGAATAGGGAAATAAAATTATTTCTCGGAAGGTCACTAGTCAAACATAAGAGATTACTGCCCCCATTGGTGGGGAGGTAACCCTCGATTCTAAGCCCGGAGTAATTTTCCGAGGAGGCTTTAGAGAAATTTAGTGATTTTCTGATAACTGTGGTCGGTGGTTGCGGGGGAGGGATTTGAACCCTCGACCTTTGGGTTATGAGCCCAACGAGCTACCAGGCTGCTCCACCCCGCGACTCGATAGTAGAGGAGGGGTAGTTGAGAAGTCAATCCAAAACAGGAGTTTAGCGAAACCAGGCACTATGGTATCTTCTTCCTCCTATGACGTTTGCTGGAATCATTGCCATCTTTCTGTTTCTTGGCCTGATTATTGGCGATTGGTTTCAATTCACCACATTGAAAAGTTGGGCCTGCCGATACGGATGTCCGTTAGCCCAACGCAAGACCATTCTTGCTTCTCATCCCGCTCACTCCCTTCCCCATGTGTTTCAGAAGGCTGGGACACTTCCCTTGCCTCACGGCATTGCCCGCTGGGTAGAAGACCGACAGGTAATCGTGATCCGCCCATACTATCAACTCTTTTCCCTGCGTTTTCGCACAGCCTGGCCACTGAAGGGGACGATCGACGTGCGTTCAGACGGTGACCAGCTCCTCCTTCATTTGTCTAAACGCATTCCGTGGTCGTCGGCCATTCTCACTCTGTTATGGCTGATTTTTGTCATCGGAGGCACCGTCACCTTTGTTGTGCTGTTCGCACTTGATGGAGGGTTGAGCACCGTCGGGGGATTTTTCTGGGTGGTCGGGATGACTGCCTTGAGCTTATTGGTGCTGGCAGGAGGCTTGATCCTGTTGTCGTTTGCCTACCGGCTTGAGGATTCCCGCTTGATGCAGGTGTATCAGGAATTATTGGAAGGATTGTCGGCTCTTTCTTCAGAAAGTCCGGAAAAGTCGATTAGCCATTGAGCGTGTCTCACCTGGGAAATCACAGGGTTCTTCGATTTATACACGTCATACACAACCATGAGTGGCATGTATTAGGGAATTTTTTCGAGAAGATCTTTCTTTGATTTAGAAACGTTCTCGACCCGGAACGTTGGTAATACGTAGGCCCAGCCTTGTACCCGCTGATTCAATTCTGCAATTTCTTTCTGAACCTCTTCCGGTTTCTTTAATACTGAATCCTCTTTTGGGGAAGGTTCTGAAGGTGTTTCTCCAGATCGCTCCCCTTCCTTGAATGCCGTGGGTTTTTCCTTTTGTGCCGAAGCAGAGGCTGAAGCCTTTTCTCCATTTTCTGAGGGAGGGTTGGCAGCCCCAGCTCGCATCAGAGCCGGATCAAATTCCGCTGAAACTTTTCCAAAAATTTTATCTTCCTCTTTGGCAGTTTTCAGATGGAGCCGAAGCCCGTCAAAGGTTTCCAACACGGCACTGACTCCAGAATGACCCTGAAAATTCACATCTTCTTCTTTTTTCACATCTTCTAACGAGAGCTGCACCAGCGTTCCCACCACATTATTTACATTAAATTGGGAAGCCACTTTGAAACCTGCAGGGACTGAATCCAGTTGAAAATCCAGATCCTCGGGTTTGTCTTTTGAGACCATAAGGATTTCCCCGCCTGGATGCGTCACGGTTACACGATGCACACGTTTGGATGTCAACGCGGTAATTTCTTTGTCCAACCATTCTCCTGCCACTTTTTCCAGAGGCAGATTCCCAATCACCAACCACGTTTGGGGATCCCCCGGTTGGCGCACGTAAATATCACTCATCCGTGGATTCCCCTTGGCAGGACGTTGATTCCCCACTATCACCACAGCTGCTTCAGGATTGTTCGGAGTTTTTAACAAAACTGTTGTCGAGAGCGATCCTTCCTGGTCCTTATCCTGTAATCCCAATCGGTCGTATAACTCGGGATTCTTGGTTTTCGGTTCAAGGATACGCAATTCCGCCAATCCGATTATGGTCTGTTTTACTTTCTCCACGTCGGCCCGGTACCCGGCTTTCTCCTTGACCCCCCACGTATTCTCACCCCGCACAAGCGTCACAGTCTGATCCTTGGTTTCCACCACCACTTCGTTCACGTCATTCACCATCGACAACAGTTGCGGGAATAAGAGTTGACCACTTTTTGGTAAATGAGAGACCGGCTCTCGATTCACAAGAATTGCTGCCACAATCCCTACAACGGTTATCCCGGCTAAGATGCCTATTGTTTTGGATTTCATACCCTTCCTTTACTCTTCCTGCATGGTCGGATGATATCCTCGTTGGTTGATCACCGAGTCACTTAGCCCTTGGTCCCCTTCTTCCGAAGGCGGGATGAGCTGATCCACACACCGGCCAGACCGATCAGCAAAGGCACAAACCCGATATTGATAAATTTTACCCAACGCTCCACGCTTTCAATGTTTTTGCCGAGTTCATGCTGCACACTCCGCAGTTCCTTTCTGACCTGCAGCAATTCCTTTCGAAACTTTCCCATGGCCTCTTCCTGTTCCACACTGAGGATCATGGCATTTCCTTCAGGTTTTTGACTCTGCAATTCCTGAATTTTTCGTTCCGTGGCCTTGAGCTGTTCCTGGAGCGCTCGCTCCTTTTGTCGAAACTGCTGCTCGGCTTCTTGCTGCAAGACTCGCAGAAGCGTGAATGGCCGTGAATATCCGGCACGACTTCTGACACTAATGAGATCATTGCTCCCAGTCAGATTATCCAGAGCGTTTGTCACAAACGTGCCATTGCCCGAGTTGGGAATGCCAATCCGTTGTCCAAAAAAATTCTGGACCTGAACCCAAAACCGGTCCTGCAAGACATCCGTATCGGCCACTACAATCACATTGATGGCATCTTTTGATTCCGTGAGATGAGCTTTGGTTAGGGCCTTTAGGTCCGGAGCCGCATCCGGATTCTCACCTCCATTGGCTGCGTCGTTGGGTTTCCCCTCCGGAAAGGCCGTTTTCACGTTTCCTGTCACCCGGGCCGCTACGATAAACTTTTCTCCTTCCGGCCGATAATTGCTGAGCAATGCACTGACATCCGGCATAAATGACAGGCGGGATGCATCAATCTGCATCGCAGCTTCATCCGATTGAATCAGCGGCTCAAGCGCTGTGCCGACCTCACCTTTATTTCGAATAATTCCTGCAGATGCAACCGTGATCGATGGCACTTGAGCGGTCACGATATCTTTTTCGCTGAAATTTTCCTGACGGAAGTCAATCCATACTGGATAATCCACCACCTGAAGGCGGGCTTGCTGTTGGAATTGCACTTTCTTAGCCAACGGCAAATCTGCCAATACTTGGCCTTTCACCAGTTCAAGACCCCAGGCCTCAAATAATTTGGGCATATCCGAATCCCGTGGACCCGGTCCTCCCATCGGATTCATGGGATTGCCGCCTCCGCTGTCCGATTCAGCAAGGGGATCCACAAAAATCATGGCATGCCCGCCCCCTAAGATAAACTGATCGATGGCATAGAGAGTGGCTTCACTCAGGGATTTGGGATGCACAATCATTAACACACTGATTTCTTCAGGAATGGCCGCCGCAGTCGGTTCAATCTTTTTCACCTCAAACATTTGTTCGATATGGGAGAGAATGAGCCAGGGTTGGCTTCCTCCCCGCTGGGGCATAAACGGCATGGCCCCACCTCCATCCATGGGTAAGGAACTTAGCAGCCCAAGGACTTTTTTCTTCGGATTGGCCAAGGTGTAAATCATCTTGGTCAGATCATATTCCAAGAACTCTTCCCGCTCGGGTTGGAAAAAGGGAATCACCTCCAACTCATCGGTCGAGCTGGTCCCGGCCAATCCAAAGTAAAACTGGGAGCTGCCATTATCCAACGGAATACCCTGCAAACCATACGCCACCGCTCGATCTTCTTCTTCTGAGAATGGTTCGGGGTCCATCACCTCCAAGTACAGCTGTCCTCCCGCGACTTGCGCGTATTCCCCCAACATCTCTTGGACACGGGTAGCGTAACTTTTAATACCCGGCAAGCCGGTGGCCAGTTTTTGTGAGAGATAAAACCGCAGAGTGATGGGTTCCGTCAGATTCTTGAGAATATGTTTGGTGCCATCGGACAACGTATACAGTTGATGTTCTGTCAGGTCGAATCGTGCAGAACTGAATGCCGCGTTACTCATCATGTTGAAGGCGCCGAACAGGACGGCCGCCATGATGAGGCCGCTTCCCGTGAGTAATTTCCTATTCATCATCTCTCCTCACATCCAAAAGTTCACACAAGAACATACACCATCTTTACCCTTATGATTCGGCCTTTTTCATTCCAATGACCGTGGCTGTCGCAAACAGCCAAAACGCCATAAGGGACAGGAAAAACAGGATATCCCGCAAATCCAACACGCCTTTGCTGATTGATTGGAAATGCGTCAGGAAACTGAATGAGCTGATGGCATTCAGGAGAAATTGTGGCGCCCACCCGCTAAACAATTCCAGGACGAGAGGGAAACCGCTCAGGATAAAGCCCAGGCAAATGACCACGCTGATGACAAAGGCAATCACCTGGTTTTTTGTGAGAGCGGAGATGCAGGAACCGATGGCTAAAAATCCCCCGGCCATCAGCAAGCTGCCGAGATAACTAGCGAGGATCACGCCATTATCCGGTTCACCTAACAGATTCACGGTGATCCACATGGGAAATGTCAGGGCCAAGGCGATGCCCGTGAAACACCACGCAGCCAGAAACTTTCCTGCAACGGCCTCCCACATGGTAACAGGCAAGGTTAGCAGAAGCTCAATGGTTCCGGAACGACGTTCCTCCGCCCATAAGCGCATGGCCAAGGCCGGGATCAACACGAGATAGAGCCAGGGGTGGAAATCAAAAAACGGGACCAGGTCAGCTTGGCCCCGCGCAAAATAATTCCCAAGATAAAACGTGAAGGCTCCACTGAGTAGCAAAAAGATGACGATGAACACCGCCGCAATGGGTGTGGCAAAATACCCGGCCAGTTCCCGTTTAAAAATCACTCGAATACGTCCCACAATTCCTCCTTCACTCACAAATTCTTATTTCCGTTTCCTTTTTTGCAGTCATGTGCCTCTAATAGACGATTGGCAATATTTCGCTTTTCAGGAATCTGATGAATCGGCTTCAAGCTGTCTCAGCGATCCATATTTCACTGTGTTCCTTCACCCTACGCGGCTACGAGATCGTCTGCTTAGGAGTTGTTAACAACCGAAACACCTCATCCAACTGCCCTCGGTCGGGATACAGCTCCCTCACTTCCCATCTTTGTTCCCGGGCATAATGTCCAATATCGGGAAGAATCCACTGGCCGTCATCGGGATAAATGCGAAATTGAACCAAGTCGCCATCCCGACCCTGCTCCTCAATTTTCTTGACCCCTTTCACCGTCATCAGATGATTGTGCGCGACCAAGGAATCCACACCGGCAATCGTGACCAGGACTGTATTGTGGGTAGGAGCTTTTCCCTCCAATTCCGCCGGAGTACCATCAGAGACCACTTTCCCTCTCGCAATGATCATCGCGCGGGAACACACCGCATGCACTTCCTCCAGGATATGCGTGGACAGAATAATGGCCTTCTCCTGCGCCATGGCTCGAATCAGCGTTCGGACTTCGTGTTTTTGATTGGGGTCCAATCCATCGGTGGGCTCATCCAGGATCAAGACATCAGGGTCATGCAGGATTGCCTGAGCCAAGCCCACGCGGCGCTTAAATCCTTTCGACAAGGTTTCAATCGATTGGTTCAACACCGACTGTAAATTCACCTTTTCCACCGTTTCCGAAACCGTTCGCTTGAGCGTCGCCCCTTGATACCCTCGCATCTCCCCAATAAACGTGAGAAAGGAGGCAGGGGTCATATCCTGATACGCCGGAGCTCCCTCTGGCAGGTAGCCTATTCGCTTTTTTGCTTCGATGGGTTCATCTTCGATATTGTGCCCGCAAATACGCACCGTACCACTCGTCGGAGTGAGAAAGCCCGTGATCATTTTCATGGTGGTAGATTTTCCTGCCCCATTCGGACCTAGGAACCCGAGAACTTCTCCCTTTTCCACGGTGAACGACACACCATCTACGGCCACAATCGGTCCAAACGTTTTTCGCAAGTTCTGAATTTCAACCATAGTTCCCATCGTACCCTCTTATCCCAAAAAGTTTTCCGAATTGATCTGCATCGCTGCGCCTCAGTCACCACTTGGTCGTATCGCCGCTTCTCCTTTGCCTCCATGGAGATACATCGGGGGCAGGTCATTCTTCTGTTGGTAAGTTTTCGACGGCTTGGCCGTCATGGCCGGTTTGACGGTTTCCCAAAATCGTCGACCATCCCATGGCTGTTGCCCTGGGGAGGTAGTATACAAGGTCCGATCAAGGTTCCAAATGGCCGCAGTGATCTCGGTATGATCCGGAACAGGCTGACTTAAGATATGCGCCACCATTCCCAAGCTCCGACAGGGACGTCCTTTTTGTTTGACCGAAGCCCACTGCAATAAGGCTGCTCGTGTTTTTTCCGCTGACTGTTCCAAGCAAGCGGCCTTGACGCCTTGTATGGCTTTCCGTTCCGACTCCAATTTCTCATCATCCTTCCCTGCCAGCGCTCTACCCTGTCCATGTCTCCTTTGCCGATCTCGCCACCAGGCCGCCAGCGTCACCAACCACATCGCCAAGCAACCCCCTGCAATCCAGGGCCATGGGGCAGTCTCCCCCGAATCCGACATGGGAATCATACTTTGCGTTGAGGATTCCATCGCGTGTCGATCACTACTTACCGGAGTGTCAGATAGGCTGGGAGAAGATGAAGCGACCGGTGATGACGATGCGGGTTGAAGAGTGCCTAGAACCGTGAGTGCCCTTGCGGGCAGGCGAGCGTCTTCCCATTGGGCAGTCTCAATATTCCACCAGGGAACATGAATGGCGGGGAGTGTCACCGTGCCAGGTTGTGTAGGCACCAACACATACTTTTCTTCTCTGGACCCCAGCACCCAGGTCCCGTCAAAATCGGTTTGGGTTTTGGCTTTATCCGGATAGACCCTGACGATGGCTTGAGTGGGCAGTGTCAATTCCGGCAGTTGTTCTCCTCGCTGACCTTTCGCGCGAATCACCACTGTTCGGGTCAGTGGGTCTCCCATCTGAAGCGTTTCGGTATCGGTCGACCACGTTTCCGTCAGAGTGAGCTCTTTCGCCGGCAACCAAAATCGCCCATTCAGATCCGATGGAAGATCTTTGACGGTGAGCAAAATTTTCGGACTTCGCCTGTGAATGGAGCGTGAGGTTTGAAAGAGATCACCACCCAATCTTCCCGGCTGATTCCCAAATAATTCTTCAAAGAGCGTCCCGCGTGTCCGTCCATCCTGCACCATGCCAGAAAAAAGGACGGGGGGAATGACATGGGCCCCGCTTTTTTGCGGAGTGATCACAATGCGCCGTTCAGTGATGTGATACCGACGCCCGTTTCGAGTCGATTCGTATGAAACATCTTTTCCGACACGCTCCACGATTCCCCAATCAATTTCAGGTTCATCTAATCGGCCTTCCTGCACGGAGACCGCGCTGACCAACCGGAGCGTCAGCAGCACCTGTCCCTGAAGATGGGGAGCATGCGAATCCACTTCAGCTTCGAGAAAAATATCCCGACTGTCGTTCGGCTCGCTTGCTCGGGTCGGCTCGCTGACCGTCAACTGAACGGGGTCGCTTTGGTGAACACCCACACGAATGGGAGGAATGGTCAGAACCCCTGTCCGCTTCGGCGCAAGAGTTGCGACCCATCGGATACGTGAAGTGGTTCGCATATTGATGATCGAGGTCTGTTGGCTTTGGGAAGTGCCTAACACATCGAAGTTTGCGTCTAAAACATGCCAATCCGGCGATTCTCTTGAGGAAGCCTTATCCGTCTCCACGATGAGCTGGAAGGTCTCATCCGCCATGACCGGATTTCGATCCACATAGGCTTTCACGGATTGGGCTGAAACGGGAATGGCCAGTCCCATGAATCCAAGGCTGACTCCCATCAACAATACCCATTTCATGGTTCTCACCAACCCCTCCCCGGAGAAGGTAACGGTTTTCCGGACTCCACACGCCGTTGATGCTCCAATAGAAACTTGCGTCGCAATAATCCCCCGGGATCATCCGGAATACGGCGAAGCCATTGCTGAAGAGCCTGTTCGGACTTCTGCCTCTCTGCCTTCTGCTCAGCGGACGCCGTTGAAGCCACCTCTGGCTTTTCCCCCTGATCTCCAGACTTATCCTCCATTGAAGATGCAGACGACATGGATTGTTTCGATTGATCGGCTTTTGAAGATTCCGGTTCTGGTGTTTCCCTCGCCAGACTTTTTCCGGAAGTGTTTTGATCGTTTTTTTCAGATTGGTTTTGATTCTCTGAAGGATCAGATGTTGTCCCAGTCAAACGTTCTGGTTCTTCTTGTTTCCCTTTTTGAGAGCCTCCTTTTTCTGGCTCGGATTGCTCAGAAGTCGTATCAGAGCCATGAGCTGATTCTTTCTCCTCACTTCCGGCATCCTCCCCTGCATTCTTCTCTTTGGAAGAAGAATGTGATTGTTGGGAGTGTTGTCCCTCTTCTTTTGGGGAAGATTGTTTTTCCAAAAGTTTTTCGATGACTTTCATATTATGTCGGGCATCCGCGTGATGAGGCTCTTGTGTGAGGGCCGCTTGATACGACGCCACCGCTTCTTCATAGCGACCGAGATTGGCCAAGGCATTGCCTCGATTGTAATGCCCTTCCGGCGTGTCCACGGTGGAGAAGGCTTCTTCAGCCTCCTGGTATTTCCCGGCCCGGTAATGAGCAATGCCCTTCCAACCCGGATCCTGAAACAACGCCGCCGCTTCTTCTGGAGCCTTCCGCTCCAACGCCCGGACCCCTTGTTGATCAGGACGGTACCAGAGATTCTCCCAGGAAAAGGCCTCGCTCACCTGAGGAATGAGCATAAAGGCCAACAGCATTCCCAGCCATCCCGTTCGAAATGCGGGCAAGGCCAACGCCAGGATCAGGAGGACAAACCACGGCCCTTCCTCTCGCCAGATGTCGGTGGTTCGTTGTTTGGAAGTTGAGGCAGATAAGATTGTAGGGGACACTCTCGAAGGAAGCACCAGATTGATGTCCTGATCATCCACTGTCACGGTGGCATAACGCCCGCCTCCTGCTCTGGCCATAGCCTGAAGAGACGGCATATCTAATTTTGGGATAACAACGGATCCGTCCGGATCCTTCAGGAATCCCCCTGTTTCCGGAATGGGAGCCCCATCGACCGTCCCGACCCCAAGCACAGATATACGCCGCCCGTGACGTCGTAATGCTTCGACCACCTTCAATGTGGCAGGATCTCCCTCACCGTCAGTCAGAAGTAACAGATCTCCACCCGCATGCCCGACGTGTTCCAATAATTCCTGGGCCTTTCGCAAGGCGAGATCAGCACGGCTGCCTTGAAGAGGCATGAGATCCGTCTCGAGAGATTGCACCAGAGTCACCATGGTATTGGCATCATCGGTAAGTGGCGAAACGACAAACGCTTCTCCAGCATAGACCACCAAGCCGGTTTGGCCTTCTTTCCGCGTTTTGAGAATATCCAGAACTTTGTGTTTCGCTCGAGTCAAACGTGAAGGAGCCACATCCTGCACATCCATTGAGCGGGACAAATCCAAGACCATTACCAACGCCGATTCTGCCCGAAACACCGGCTGGGGCAATTGCGACCAGACGGGACCAGCCAGCGCAAAGACCGCCAATGTCCAACCTAACCCGAGAAGCACCAGCGGCATGCGACGCCTGGCTTCCTCCGTTCCCACCAGCAGGTGCGGAAGAAGATGCGCATCACACACGGATTCCCATGCTTGAGCCGTTGCTCCTCTCCTGGCTAGGAGCACGAAAAGCCCAAACAAGGGGACCAGTCCCCATAACCATTCCGGTCGCAGAAAATGAAACATGGACATCTATCTTATCCTCAGGCCCCTCCTCGTACGGAGATCCCTTCCGCTTTCCACCCTGCTCTAGGAAGCCATTCCTTTTTCCAGACGAAAGAAATGACCACTACGCACGAGAGGGCCAACGCCAATCCTAAAGGCCATATAAATAGTTCGGTCGTCGGTCGAAACAATTCCATTTCGGTCGTCGTCGGCTCAAGACGATCTAATTCCTCATAGACCCTCGTGAGGCCTTCCGTGTCTTTGGCGCGCAAGTACAGACCTCCGGTACTTTGTGCGAGGTGGCGAAGGGTGTCTTCATCCAAATCCCGCGAAGGATTCACCGTCTGCGTACCGAAAAATGACGGAACCTCCATGCGATCCGCGCCAACACCGATGGTATAGATTCGAATGCCTTGTTCCTTCGCCAACGCTGCCGCTTGCGTGGGCGACACTTCACCAGCCGTATTGGCCCCGTCGGTTAATAACACCAAGACATGGCTTCCCCCCGGCTGTTCCCGAAGCCGTTTCACGGCAAGACCGATTGCATCGCCAATGGCGGTTTCCTGTCCCGCCAGGCCAATCTCTGTTTCCTTCAACATGACTGTAACCGTGTCCCGGTCAAAGGTCAGGGGCGTCTGCACGTAGGCTTGTGAGCCAAACACGATCAAGCCCACACGATCCCCTGTTCGGCGACCGATGAACTTACCAGCCGCTGCCTTTACGACCTCCAAACGCGTGACCTCCTGCCCGTTCACGGAAAAATCCGGTATTTTCATGCTGCCGGATAGATCAACCGCCAGCATCAGATCACGCCCACTGGTTGGCAACCCGACAGGTTCCCCAATCCACTGTGGACGGGCAGCCGCAACGAGCAGGGCCAGCCAGATGATGATCGCAATCCAAAAAAGTTTTGAGGTCCCGGGGCGAGTGTCCGAGATCAATTGCCCGGACTGTATAGACATGATATCTTCAAAATGCGGCACCTTCATGGCACGCTCGGATGCATGTGACGCGGGCGGTGCCCAGCGACGCACGATCCAGGGTAGAGGAACCATCGCGAACACCCATGGCAGGGCAAATGTTATCATGCGGTATTTCTCCGTGTGGGTGGAGAAACATGCTGAATCCAACGTTCGACCAAGGGCAAGAGATCGGATGCCGGCACCAACGACTGGGGTTGGTACGGTCCTGAACTCAACACATGGCCAACCCCTTCAGTAAATTGATTCGTCCCACCCGTCCGGTCTAAAAATCCCAACCACGAACTTCCCACTAGCCCCGCCACCTCTGTTCGAGGAAAGGTCGCCATGGCATAACGACGGGTAATTTCTGAAAGTCGTTGAACCACCCATTGATCGTTTTTGTGGATTTTATAGTGCTGTTTGACTGCACCAAGTTCGGCCATGGCCAGTCGGCGGGCCTTCGTCCGATATCGATAGGCCCTCATCCATATGAACACAATGACTCCGGCGACCATCAACCCGAAGACGATCCACCAACCGGGTGCCGGAGGCCACAAGGAAATCGGGTCAGGCAGATGAACATCCCGGAGATCCTGTAAGGGAGGACTCGAAGCCGGCATGTTCAACTATTCCCATTATACCGAGGTGTGATGAGCACTTCGCCGGTTCCCCAGATCCTGTAAGCCACGACGTAACTGATACGGGATATCGTCATGGGTTCCCAAGCCGATGAATCCGATCCCCCGGGTCAGACATAGCGTTCGAATATCTTCGTAGCGTTGTGTAAATTGTTCAGAATAGGACTGAACGGTTTTGGCAGATCCCGTATTAAAGATTCCCATTCGTTTCCCGTCAGTCACGGGATACTGGCCGGCAGGTGGCGGCTCTTGTTCTAATTGGTCATAAATCAAAATGGCCACAACTTCCTGGTGGCCACCTAATCGGATGAGGGTATGTTTGGCCTGCTGGTCCCACTCGCGAAAGTCACTCAAAAGGAAAACGAGACTTCCGGGCTTTGCCGTTGTCATGACTCGATTTAAGGCCGACTGAAGAGGTGAGGTGGAGGGTCTAGGGTGTTCATCCTCCTGAGAAGGGTGGGCACTGCCTTGAGCCAGGAGATTAAGAAGTTGGAGCACTCCCCCTCTTCCTCCTCTGGGTCGGAGTTCAACATGGTCCACCTCTGAAAAAACCACAGCCCCCACCCGGTCGCCCCGTTCATGCGACGCCCATGCCAATAAGGCAGCGGCATGCGCGGCAATCACGGATTTAAAGGCAACCCTGGTCCCGAATTGCATCGCTTTTCTATCATCCACCACCATAAAAACGGGACGCTCTCGTTCTTCTCGAAATACCTTGAGGTAGGGTTCATTGGTCCTCGCCATTACCCGCCAATCCATGAGGCGCACATCATCACCCGGTTGATAGCGCCTGGATTCTTCAAAATCAATGCCCCTGCCTTTAAACGGGGATCGCTCCCCCCCGGCCAATAAGGAATGCACCCGTTTCCTGGCCCTTATCCCTAATACCCCTGTCTGGTGTCGCAGGTTGATGAGATCGGCAAGCTGAACCTCCACCCCTTGCAATCCATGAGGTTCGCTCAGAGGTAGTTCGGATGACAACGCCTGTTTACGGAACGGCCACATGGTTTAAAATTTCTGAGATCACCTGATCGGTCCTGATACCCTCCGCTTCCCCTTCAAACGTCAGAAGGACACGGTGGCGCAATACATCAGGGACTACGGCCTGAATGTCTTCCGGTGAGACATAATCGCGTCCTTCCAACCAGGCATGTGCCCTGGCACACCGCTCCAATCCGATAGTCGCCCTGGGACTGGCTCCAAACCGGATCCATCGCTTCAACATCGCGCTATAGGGGGCAGGCTCACGAGTCGCCATCACGAGTTGGACAATATATTCTTCCAGTGTTGGTGCGACATACACATCCCATATCTGCCGCCGAGCGGCCACAACCACTTTTTGGGGAATCGGCGTGAGGGTTGTTGTAAGATCTCCGGGAGTCGCTCTCGCCTGGCGACGAACGAGTTCGGCAATCTTTCGTTCTCCTTCCACATCGGGATACTGCACCCGGACATAGAGAAGAAAACGATCCAATTGTGCTTCAGGCAAGGGATAGGTGCCTTCCTGCTCAATGGGGTTTTGTGTGGCCATGACTAAAAACAACTCGGGCAAGGGGTAACTCGTTCGCCCGACCGTCACTTGATGTTCTCCCATGGCCTCTAATAGGGCTGCCTGCACCTTGGCCGGCGCCCGATTGATTTCATCGGCAAGGACGAGATTGTGAAAAACAGGTCCGGGTTGAAAGCGAAACGATCCGTCGTGAGGGCGATAAATGTCTGTTCCCGTAATATCCGCGGGGAGTAAATCAGGGGTAAATTGAATCCGATGGAAATCAGCCTCTAATCCGGAGGCCAACGTTTTAATGGCGGTGGTTTTGGCCAAACCTGGGGCACCTTCAACCAGAAGGTGTCCATCAGCCAACAAGGCAATCAACAACCTGAGGGTAAGACCCTCTTGCCCGATCACCTGTTGATTCAGGAAGGCTCGAAGCCGGGATATCTGATCGTGTTCAGATCCAGACATACGTCTTGAAATGAACCCGGTGAATTACCTGGGTCAAAAAATTACTAATTCCTCACACGAGATTGCCCTTGGGCATCTCCAGATTGTCATCCTGTATGATCTCAGACTTCTTTTTCATAATAATTCACCATTTTTGAGAGTCAAGGGGTTTGGTGAGCAAACTGTGATCCTTTCGAAAAACCGCTGAAATTTTTTCCTTTTGTCTAGCCTTAGAGTGTCAATTGAAATGATGATAAATCCAAACTTGCCCTCTTCCACCAAACACATTCCGAATAAGGAGTTGCCGTATCGTTTTCCCATATACTAATGAGGACTCCTCGAGTCAGGAAGGCCTGTTGAGGAGTGCGATACGGATCAATCCCCTTAAGACATATTGAATTGAAAGGATGTCTGCCTGGAAAAATACGGAAATGCGCCCAAACTATGGCCATTATCCCAAGAAACACGCGAAGTCTCCAGTGACAGGACCAAGCGTTAACCACTGACATGGGACAATCTCCAGTCAGCCAAGAAGAATCATCGTAACATGCTTGGGGATTTCAACGTACGAATGCCGTGAATCCTGGAAGGGAAGAATGCCGGATTAATAGTGCCGCCTGGAGCATCAAAGTCCATTGACACCAAAAGTGAGTTCACCAAGTATGCGATGAGTCAGCGGTTTGTCCCCGAACAATCAGGAACCCCAGGAGGTCTCCAAAGGAGGGAGATTGAAGCTCCCTCCTTTGATTTCATGTAACAAGAATTTATGAGGGCACGTTGAATACAGGCTTAAAACTTCTTCAACAAAATCTCGTGTGGATCACTAATCTCCGACAGTTTCCTAGAACAAAGTATAGATGAAGGGGGCAACGGCTGAGCCCTCGCTCAGGATAATAAGACCACCGAGCAATAATAGCATAATGATGATAGGGGCGAGCCAGAACTTTTTTCGTTCCCGCATAAAGTCCCAAAGTTCCCCAAGAAAACCTGTCATCTGTTTTTCCTCCTTAGAAGGGTTTCAGCACATGGTCAGCGGCTCTGGCCTTTTTAGGAATGCGATAGCTGTTTGCTGCTGGGTCATAACCCAGCTGTAGTGGCCGTTTGCCTAATATCCCCAAAATAAAGGCCATGGGAGTAAAAATCCCGAAAAACAGTATCCCTAATATAATGCGGGAATTGATCCAGCCTAATTTTTCCCCAATCTTCATCCATATTCGATGAAGGGGCCTGAGACCTGTTGGAAACAGTATTCCCATCACCCCAAAGGCCACAGCCATGAGACTCGCCCACACTCGAATGTTTTCTCCCCGAATGACCAGCGGCCATAACGCCACTATCAGAAACACTCCACCCATTAATAGCCCAAACGAGCGAAGTTCCTTCGAGGTTGTTTGATGAATCTTTGGTGTCATTGCGTTATTCGTGACCTCTTAATCCAATTCAAATTCTTTCATCCACCCTTCATCTTTAGGAATCGGCTTTTGATGTTCTTTCAAGACAAGACAATTTTCCAGCACGAGGACATCCATCTCAGTCCGCATAAAACACCGATAAGCATCTTCAGGCGTGCAGACAATCGGTTCTCCTCGAACGTTAAATGAGGTATTGATCAAGACTCCACATCCGGTTTGTTCTTCAAACGCTTGTAACAATTGATAGTATCGGGGGTTGGTGTCCGGTGAAACCGTTTGAACACGGGCCGAGTAATCCACATGGGTCACCGCTGGAATATCTGACTTTGGCACATTAAGGAGATCGATTCCCCAAAGCTTTTGTTGATCCGGTGCAACCGCTCGACGGCGCTTTTCCACAACCGGGGCCACCAGCAACATATAGGGACTATCGGCATCCATCTCAAAAAATTCGGACACTCGTTCCCTTAAGACCGATGGCGCAAAGGGCCGGAACGATTCTCGATATTTAATTTTCAGGTTCATGACTGATTGCATTTTTTCACTGCGAGGATCACCCAGGATGCTTCGTCCTCCCAAAGCCCGGGGACCGAATTCCATGGGACCCTGCATCCATCCGATGACCTTCCCATCGGCTAAATACTCTGCTACCCGGCGGAAAAGAGCCGGATCCTCCACCCGCTCATACCGAGCATCGAGTTGTTTGAGGCTGCCTTCAATCTCCTCATTGGAAAAGTGGGGGCCCAAATAACTCCCCCGCATCGCATCACCCTTCCCCTGACATGTCCGGGGTTGATTAAGATAGTGATAATGCACATTCAAGGCAGCACCCAACGCACTCCCCGCATCGCCTGCTGCCGGCTGAATCCAAAGACCTTGGAAGGGCCCTTCCCGCAGAACCCTGCCGTTCCCGACACAATTCAAGGCCACCCCTCCGGAAAGACAAAGATTGGGAATGCCCGTTTCCCGATGAAGACTGTTAGCCAAACGGAGCATGACCATTTCGGTGACCTCTTGTACCGACCGGGCCAGATCCATTTCCCGCTGGGTGAGGGCACTTTCCGGTTGACGCGGAGGACCGCCAAATATGGCGTCAAATTTTTTGTTGGTCATCCGCAATCCGGTACAGTAATCAAAATAGTCCATATTGAGGCGAAAGGTGCCATCCGGCTTCACATCCACCACATTATCCAAGATCGTTTTCACATACTTGGGTTCTCCATAGGGAGCTAGCCCCATGACTTTATACTCCCCGGAATTCACCTTAAAGCCGGTATAGTATGTGAAGGCGGAATACAACAGCCCGATGGAATGAGGAAAGGGGATTTCCCAAAGAGGGGTTAATTGATTGCCCCGCCCGACCCAGGCTGAGGTCGTCGCCCATTCCCCCACGCCGTCCATACACAAGACAACGGCCTCATCATAAGGAGAAGGGAAAAAAGCCGCGGCCGCATGAGATTCATGGTGCTCACCGAACAACAGTGGCGGCAAGATCTCCTTTTTTTCGAGACTGCCAACCTGACGGAAGGCCTTTTCGAGCAGATTCCGTAAGAAAAGCTTTTCTTTGATCCAGACAGGAATGGCAGTCAGAAACGATCCAAGTCCCTTCGGAGCATAGGACAAATAGGTTTCCAGCAGGCGTTCAAATTTCACGAAGGGTTTATCATAAAACACCAGATAGTCGACGTCGCGAATTCCAACCCCGCCTTGTCGCAGACAAAATTCCACTGCATGATGGGGGAACCCGGCATCATGTTTCTTCCTGGTAAACCGTTCTTCCTGGGCGGCCGCCACAATACGCCCATTCTGCACCAGACAGGCCGCGCTATCGTGATAGTAGGCTGATACCCCAAGTATTGAGGTCACTTTGCCATTTGGCTTTGTCATATTTTCCTTTGGAATAATGGCCTTCTCTTGCCATATGGACTGGGGTATTCACGCAGAATCCCTCTCCTTCCTGCTTTTTCGGTGAAGATGAAAAAGAACTTGAAAGACTTTTTTTCGCTGCTTTCCATTCTATCGATAGCTAAAATTAGACTCAACTCATCGAAACAATTCATCAAAAAACAGTTTCATATGCTCCCATGACCGTCGATCAGCTTGCTCCTGATATTGTACGCCTTTCATCCCATACTGATCGGCCGAAGGGTTGGTAAAGCCATGTTGGGCTCCTCCATAGGTCACCATGTGCCAATCTAACCCGGCCCCATCTAAGGCAAATTTAAATTTTGCAATGTGGTCTGGTGTGAGAAACGGATCGGCCGCTCCATGGGCAATGAGAATTTTTGCTGAATTCTTGATGGTCAGGGAAGAGGGCGGTAGAGGGAGCGACCCATGGAAACTCACAACTCCTTTGACCGGTGCTCCATTATATACTATTTGCATAACCGTCGCCCCGCCGAAGCAATACCCAATAGCGGCCAAACGGGTTGGGTCTACACGGGGGTCAGCCTGAAGAATTTGTAATCCCTCTCTCGCCCGGGCCTGCCACATCTCCACATTGGTTGTGATCTGTTGCATCCATTGTTTGGCCTCATCGGCATGAGTGGTTACTTTTCCCTTTCCATACATATCCACGGCCAACGCCACATATCCCAAAGCCGCCAATTGTTCCGCACGTGTCCTGGCATAATCATTCAATCCCCACCACTCGTGGACGACTAAAATTCCCGGTCGCCTGCCTTCTATCGCATCATCCCAGGCCATTACCCCTTCCAAGGGGACTTCTCCATGAGAATAGGTGAGAGATTTCAGCTGCACCTTGGCCTCCACAATTGAAGACCACACACAAAGAACCATGATGAGCAAAAGGCCTGACCGAGAGTAAAAGTTCATGATTTTTTTATAGAGGTTTTTAAGAAATGGGCCATAATAACGATGCTGCAATGGTAGCGATATTGTACGATTTTTTCCATCACTGACCCCAGAGCTGCCGGAGAAATGAATGGGATCCCGCATTTCACAAAAAACTCAGCAATTGCTAATTTCTTTTGTTCCTATGGTTTTTCAGGTTCGGAATAGTCCACATTTTGTTTTTTCCCACTGAGGGAGAGAAGAAGAATTTTCTTTTTAGCTCGGTAGAATTCCAAAAGAATCCTCACCTCTAGATCTGGGTCACGTGAAATGAGACGCTCATACTGGTCTTCCGTCATCATCACCAAGCCGGGTGCCCGTTGAATCCCCCTTTTCATTTCCTTGAGGGCTAACCAATCTTCAAGGCCATTTCCCACGATTCGTGAATGTCCATGGAGGTAATCCCAATAAAATTCATCCTCATCCTGTCGCCAATCCCAGGACTGAAACGCTAACATGGGGTCCGTCCGGTTTTTGAGCCAACGTTGATTTTCGTCAAAGACCCTCCTGGGAGAGCCTTCCGCTAGAATACCGGGAATAATAAATCCCGTGACCGTCACCATAAAGGTTAATCCCAAAACTCCGACACCCAAGAGACTTATTCGCAGACGATTCATCACGGCCAACCCAATCAGAGCCAGACCTAACAGGCCTAACCCCACACGGAGGGCAAACGGAATCACCTCCAACGGCACATGCCATTTTTTTTGCAAAAGAATAGGACCCAAAAATACGCCCACCACACAAGCGACACCCAAACATACCAACAACCCCCTCAACATTCTCCTTCCATCAGATAACGACTCTTCCTGAAATAGTCGGTGGTACACATAGCCCACTGACAATCCGATGGCCGGCAGGAGAGGTAAAAGATATCGCTCGTGTTTTTCAGGGGCCACACTCAATACCACAAAGTACACCACGACCCAGAGAAAGACCCACAACTCTTTCGGGGACTCCAGCCAGGGACGACGTTTCCAAATCAGGAAGAGGCCAACTGGAAGTATGGCCGACCAGGGAAACGCATCGAACCAGATCACCAGTCCATACCAAACAATCGGACGCTTTCCCCAATAAGCCTCCCACGCCGAATGTCGTTGATCTCCCGCGACCGTGACCATGCGTTTGAGATTTTCTTCCAAGAAAAAATGCTGCCTGAATTCCTGACCGAGGAACAGGTAATACCCACCAAGTAATAATCCACCGGTGACGACTCCAATCCAAAAATACGATTCCCGAAAGACCCGCCGGTCGTGGCGCATCCATAAGAAAATTCCCATCACCAGTGCCGGCAAAGCTAAGGCATGCAGCGTTTTGACCATCGAGCCCAACGCGAACGCGACAACACCGATTACATACCACCCTTGAGACGATTCCTGGAAATATGCGCGCGCCCAGGCATACATCCCGAATGTCATACAAAACGTCATCACAGGATCAATAATGGCCAAGGGACCAAACCACAATTCCGCATAACAGGTCGCCACAACCAACGCCGCCCATAACCCTCCCATGGGTGAAAACAACAGCCGGCCTAGGAAATAGGTCGTCATCATCGTCCCCACACTGGATAATACCGACGGCAACCGTAGTGCCGCCTCGCTCCATCCCAGGCCATGAATGAATCCGGCCTGCAACCAGAAGAAGAGAGGCGATTTATTGAAATACGGTTCTCCCCGTAACCAAAGATGAACATAATCCTGTTTCGACATCATGGTGTGAGTGACAATGGCATACAACCCTTCTGTTTCCCCAAACAGAGAAGTCGAGGCATTAGAACAAAACGCCAGGAATCCAATGACCAGAAGGAGCGGAATATGGAAAGCAGGGCGATAAAGGAAAGTGGCCCAGGAGGTGTTCATCAGAAAAATGGAAAAAACTGACTGCCCGCGATGGTCATTTCCAGTAAGAAGTGGGCACACCCTACAACAAAGACCCTGGGCTTGTTAACCCAAACGATAAATCAACAATTCTCTTATCTCATAATCCAAGGAAATCGGGACCGACTCAGGGACTGTGGCATCTGTAAAATCTCTTTAAGTCATTGAACACATTCCATGCATCATCACTCTTCAGAGAGAATACACGCAGCCGAGCGAATTGGAGGAACATGCCCTAATGCACGGTTGGCCACCAGAAATACATGATAAGCGTAAGGCCTGGCGTTGAACCCAAAAAGTCATCAAGCCGGGGGGAGTGTGAAATGGCGCGCCCGGAGGGACTCGAACCCCCAACCCTCGGTTCCGAAGACCGATGCTCTATCCATTGAGCTACGAGCGCGTAAGGAGTTGCCTTTATACATCCCGGCAATGCTCCCGTCAACCGACTTTCTTCCCATTCAGAACTTCCCAACACCTTACTTTGCTCACCACCCCCATGTGCTGATCGGCCATTTGGCAGAATTACCTCATTTGCCTCCCTCGTCTGGGGAATAGTCACAAATACTTCTGTTGGGTTTGAATGGCCTGAAGCAAAGGGGTCCCACAGTTTCTGAAAAAGTAGGAATCACATGATACGCACCGAACAGCTTACACCCGACACGATGATGTTTCATGTGCGAGGGCGATTTAATCCACAGACTGCGAAGGAGTTGAGTTTGTCGGTCTTTCGTTCATACCACTTAGGGTTCCAAACGTTTCTTTGCAACCTGAGTCGGGTCACTCTATTGGATGAAGGAGCAACCAACCAGCTTTCGCTGATTGGAGACGGATTGCGGAATAAAGGGAAAATTTGGAGAGTGATCGGTCCCCTTTCTTCGAGCGGGGAGCAGCTTATTCTCCGCACCTCTCTTCAGCAGCTTCCTCATGCAACCTGGAATTAAACCTCCTCCTTCCCGGAATGTCACTGTCGTCTATCCTTCTCCGGTCAAATAAAAAACATGTTTCGACTATCAACTCTCTCAAGTCCTTTTCGAATTCACCTGAAACCCAACCACCTCGCCTACTTCTGATCCTTGTAAACTTCTGGCAGAAACTTATCTTCTTCTTTTTGAGGAGAGATGCCTGAGAACACATTGGGGGACATGACGGAAGGGAAAATATCCACCAATGACCGGCGGGATAATAAAGTAGACCACCAACAGATTTCTTTGCTGATTTCCAATCAGAGGGATAGCTAATACGATTCGGGGGCAGGGAGATCGACTTCGGATTGAGTGGCTTCCGGGACTAGTTTTTCTAGACGACGATGATAGTCACGAAGACGTTGTTGCTGGGGTGGGGTAAATTTAACGGTTCCTTGATTGTGCAATTCCACCAACTTTTCGACGCATTGCAAGAGGGGAGGAACGGCATCTAATACTTTGCCGGCCTCAAACGCCTCTAATGACTCTACGAATAATGGCGGAAGAGTCTTATACGTGACTCCAACCCGGTCACGAAATCGATAGACCGTTTCCTCATAGGCCTCGACTGCCTCCGGGGTCGGACGAACCCCACCTGGCAAGGCCAGAATGGACTTGGCCGGTACCTTGGCGGCAAACGACGCTAGACTGGCAATCAGTTCTCCTAAGGTATCAACCACCTGCCCTGGTTCCAGTTTTGGCTCCTTTTTCATATGTCGGAATCTACTCCAAAACCTTGGCTCCCTGTCAAGACGACAACGCCTCGGCCTTGCCCTTTAACGCATTCCGCACGGCCAACATATCTTCTGGCAATTCCGCGGAAAAGGTCAACTGTTGATTGGAAACGGGATGCATAAAGCCGAGTACCTTGGCATGTAACATTACGCGGGGAATTGTAATCCCTCCAACAACCATGACTTTTTTCCCGCCATAGGTTTGGTCC
>Ga0209536_100002592_pt1 | contig 29487 bp, 25 predicted proteins | sample DeeMarSeWOR28_12_FD_187461 | JGI IMG/M metagenome (GOLD analysis project Ga0209536, IMG submission 187461) | Marine sediment microbial communities from White Oak River estuary, North Carolina - WOR-2-8_12 (SPAdes) (version 2) | ecosystem: Environmental > Aquatic > Marine > Intertidal zone >...
GTACTGTTGCTTGCCGGTGTCCGGGAGATAGTGTGCCGGGACAGAGAGGGGGCGTTGCATGGCCGATGTTTTCACTCACGATCTAATAATTTTGGGCGCAGGGCTGGCGGGTTTAAGATCTGCTATAGAAGCCTCCCGTGTTGCTCAGGGAAAAATCGATATTGCCGTTATTACGAAAAACCAATTGATGCGCGCTCATTCAGTTGCTGCAGAAGGCGGTACAGCTGCGATGCTGCGGCCGGAAGACGGAGACAGTTTTGAACTGCATGCATGGGATACCGTTAAAGGGAGTGATTTTCTGGCGGATCAGGATGTCGTGGATCTGTTTGTCCGAACCATGCCTTCGGAGATACTGCAACTCGACCACTGGGGAATTCCATGGACGCGCCGTGAAGACGGTCGGATCCAACAAAGACCGTTCGGAGGGCACAGTTACCCGCGCGCAGTGCTCGCGCAGGATAAAACCGGCTTTTTTGAGATGCAGACTCTTTACGATACCCTGCTCAAATACAACAACGCGAAACATTACAACGAGCATTTCGTTACTTCAATTCTGGTGGAAAATAACACTTTCTGCGGACTGACGGTTATTGATATGACCACCGGTCAGTTTAAGGTGATACGAGGCAAAGCTCTCATAATCGCCAGCGGCGGCGCCGGAACACTGTTCGGATTTACGACCTATTCGCAGACTGTCACAGGCGACGGAATGGCGCTGGCATATCGTGCCGGCATTCCACTGGAAGATATGGAATTTATTCAATTCCATCCTACGGGCCTGGTGCCTTCGGGCATTCTGATAACGGAGGCGTGTCGCGGCGAGGGCGGCTATCTGACCAATAACAAGGGTGAGCGCTTTATGAGCGAATATGCACCTTCCAAGCTCGAGCTTGCACCGCGCGACCTTATTTCAAGATCCGAGCAGATAGAAATCGAAGCGGGCCGCGGATTTGAGGGCCCCAACGGCCTCGACTACATACATCTGGATCTGAGACATCTGGGAGCCAAAAAGATTAACGAAAGGCTGCCCTTAATTCGTGAAGTGTGCATGGAATTCAACGATATCGATCCGGTGAATGATCCCATACCCTGCAAGCCTGTCGCACATTACTCCATGGGGGGTATCGAAACGACTATCAAGGGCGCAACATGCATACAAGGAATCTGGGCTGCAGGGGAAGCCGCGTGTGTCAGCCTTCACGGCGCCAATCGTCTCGGCTCCAATTCTACGGCGGAATGCCTCGTGTGGGGAAAAATCGCCGGAGGTGAAACCGGCAGGTATTGCATGGAAACAGAGCAGCCAGCCACTGTCCCCGAAAAGCAGGTGGAAAGGGAATACAATCGCATTTTCGAGGAACTCCTGAACAGAAAGGGGACGGAAAACCTCTACGACATACGCCGGGAGTTGCGATCCTGCATGGACGTCAATGTCAGCGTATTTCGCACAGGGGAGGAGCTAAGCCGCGGATTGGATTCGATAATGCAACTCCGGAAACGGTATACCGGCATACGTATTGATGATAAAAGCCCCGTATACAACACGAATTTGTATCACGCCCTGGAAATCGAAAACCTGCTGGATCTTGCACAGATAATGGTGGCAGGAGCGCTCGAACGTACCGAATCCCGTGGGGGACATGCACGCAGGGATTATCCGGAGCGCGATGATAAAAACTGGCTCCGACACACCCTGGCATTCTTTTCGGAAGAGGGTCCCAGGCTGGATTACAAACCCGTGACGATAACGAACTGGTTGCCTGTAGAGAGGAAGTATTAACGTTTTGTTTTTAGGATAGACATTCCTGTAATCGAGGATCCGGTGGGGGCTTCGCTCCCAAACCCCAGATTGCCATTCATCCCCAGCGAGAGGGGGGACATTCTGGCTTTTTCCCGTAAACAGACAGGAAGGAGAGCCTATGCAACAGAGACTCAAAAACAGACTCGGACTTTTGGGTTGGCTCGGCGGCGGGCGGTACGGTATGGACCGCTATGCGTATGCGCTGCACCGGTTAACAGGGCTGGGTATTCTGGCCTATTTTATTCTGCACATCTTTGTGACCGGGCGACGACTGGGCGGCCAGGAGCAATGGGAAAGCACAATGGCCTTTTTCAGCACGCCCATATTTAAAATAGGTGAGTTCCTTATTGTCCTTGCCTTCGCCTTCCATGCGGTCAACGGCATTCGCCTCATTCTTGTCGAACTGGGCTGGCTGATCGGCAAGCCGGGCGTTCCTTCTTTCCCCTACAGCTATTCAACGTTGCGACATAAGCCTTTGTTTATTGTCTTCATGGTATTTGCAGCCGCGCTCATGATCATCGGCGGTGCGGATTTTTATTTGGTATTGAGATAGGAGGCGTCATGCGCGAATCGAGATTGTGGTTCTGGCACATCCTCTCTGCGGTCGTCATCCTCGTATTGTTGGGCCTGCACATGGGCACAATGCATTTGAGTGAGCTACTGCATATGATAGGAATCGGGTCCGGTGATCCCGTCCAGTCAGAGCAGGTTTTCCACCGCAGTCAACAGGCGGTATACATGATCATATACATACTGTTGTTGGGTACGGGGCTGTTTCATGGACTGTACGGTCTTCGCAGTATCTTTTTTGAGTTATCGCTGTCAAGGACCTTGGAAAAGTTGATCGGAGGCGTTCTTGCCGTTGCCGGCATCGCCCTGTTTGTGTATGGCACCTATGTTGCAGTCCTTCTGTTCCAAACGAGTGGAGTCTGACCATGAATAAATCGGCAACTCAGGATAAAGCGATTCTAAAGACCGTCAAATTTGAAATCCTGCGGTACAACCCCGCCGGGAAAGAATCCCCGCACCTGGAAAATTACTCCGTACCCATTACAAAAGGAATGACCGTGCTCGACGGTTTGACATGGATAAAGGAACATCTGGATTCTTCATTATCCTGGCGGTCATCGTGCCGCATGGGCATATGCGGATCCTGCGGTATGTTTATAAACGGGTTGCCCCGTCTTGCCTGTAATAATCAGATCGTCCATCTGCACTCCGATCGTGTCGTCGTCAAACCGTTACCCAACTACGACATCATTCGGGATCTGGTGCCGGATTTGGAAAGTCTTTTTAACAAGCACCGTTCGGTCAAGCCTTACCTGATACGGCAGGATGCATCGGAACAGGATAAGCCGACCGGAGAATTTTTTCAGTCCGAGCAGGAGCTGCTGAACTATATCCAGTTTGCCTACTGCATTAAGTGTGGGCTTTGTATGGCCGCGTGTCCTACGGTTGCCACTTCTGAAGAATATGCAGGTCCGCAATCCCTGACGGCCGGATGGCGCTATATCTCGGACACTCGCGACGAAGGAGCTTCCGAGCGGCAGGATGTGCTTTATTCCAGCCATGGAGTTTACCGGTGCCACTTCGCAGGTGCCTGCTCTCAGGTCTGTCCGAAGGGCGTGGATCCCGCTCTTGCAATTCAGATGGCAAAACGGGACGCCTTTATGAAGGGATTTGGATTCGGCAAAGCACGGAAGGCCAGCTCTGTTATGTCACCGGTTCAAGATTGGACTCCCAGAGGCGACATCCCCAATGCTCCCGAAAAGACGGCAGGAAATACCGGCTCAAAATCCGAACCCTGATCCATTATTCGCCGTATAGACGTCGGGTATTTTCAACCACAGCTTCGAGAACTTCCGCTTTGTGGAAATTTTTCAGTTCCGCAATCGCTTTTACCACCATAAGGGCATTGGCCGGTTCATTGCGGACACCGGATGTGGGGCCCAGGACCGGGCTGTCTGTTTCTATCAAAATATTCGCCAGGGGCAGCATTTTCACGAGCTTCTGTTTCTGTGCGGATCGAATGATCGACGGGGGAATGGAAAAATAGAAACCCGCTTCTACTCCAGGAGAAGCGGATGCGGGTTTGCCGTCAAAAGCGTGGAGCTGCACCCTGGCCGCGGAATGCTTCAGAAGAAATTCTACTGTATGACGGCCTGCCGAACGGGAGTGTACATTTAGCGGAAGATCCAACCGCAGGCTCAAATCAATAAAGCTGCGGAATATATCCCGCTGTATTTCCCGGTCGGATTCGTTCTGTACTTTCCAGTAATCGAGACCCACTTCACCGATGGCTGCCAAGCTGCCTGCGTGACGGCGGATAAAATCCCGCATGTTTGCGGCAACCGCCCTGTCAAGATTCGTAGGAAAAAGTCCGGCCGCCGGACGAAGCATCGGATACTCTGCGGCCAATGACAGGTTTTTTTCTGCATCGGCAAGATCCTCGCTGACCGCAATAATTCCGGTAATTCCAGACTGGCGTGCTTTCTCCAGAACGATCGACCGGTCCGCATCAAAAACAGGATCGCACAAGTGTGCATGGGTGTCCGTCAGGCCGTTCATCATAAAAACCAGGATACAGAAATAAGTAGTCAGAAGCCAGAAGCCAGAAGCCAGAAGTTCTGAGTTCTGAGTTCTGGACTTGAAGTGAATAGCTAGGAGAATGCGGGTTAAGTATGTACGCATCCATTTAATGTTTGACAACATGAACGTGAATTAACTGAATAACTCCGGCCGGCAAATTATCAACCATTAACTGCTAACTGTTAACTTCAAACCCAGAACTCAGAACTCAGAACTCAGAACTACTGATTTCTGGCTTCTCCATGTCATTTTCGATAACCTGGATAGTAAGAACACCAGGAAGATACAATGACGAATTATTGCTGGATTCTGGATTCGGGCGGAGCCGGACGAGGCGCATGGCAGGGCGGTGTCATCTATGAATTTATGCGCTGGTGCCGGGGAAACGGCTGCTTTCCTGCTATTACAATGGGAGCTTCGGCCGGCGGATACGCGGCTGCAGATGTGGCAACCGGCAACGCGCAGACCGTAATGAAAGGATGGACTGTCTGGGGGAAGCTGGAGCAGATGCAGCATGATTCTTCCGCAAGATTCGATTCCGATCTGAAGTTGACAGGTTTCCGAAGGAACCTGCACGCTTCGGTTTTTTACGTCATGGAAGAAGACGAGCTTTCGGGCGTATTTGACAGCGGTGCCGATAAGAAACTACTTGTATTCACCACCCGCGTGCGTCGCAAGGACGGGAAAGGATTCCGAGGGGTCGACCAGCTCCGCTACTTTATGAAATCGGCGACCCGCAAGATGCCTGAATCTTTAAAGTATCTTCCTGGAAGCTATATTGAGGATCCTGTTATTTTTGCAACGAACCTTCCTCGAGAACTCGAGTCGGAGTATGTGCGACCCTTAACCAGGAAAAACTATCATTCTGTTCTAGAGGCTTCCTGTCTTGTGCCGTTTGCCATGGGCGCACCCTTGGCTCCTGAGGATGTGAATATAAGTTCCTGTGAGATCGACCAAGGGGCCGTGTTCCTCGATGGAGGCTATACCATCAAAATGCCTATGGGAATTTTCGAGCAAGATCCGCGTTTCAGGGGAATTGCTCACTGGGTTGCAGCGGACAAAACCATCATTTTCTGCTGCGATCCGGAAGGATACCTCTGGGAGACCAGCGCAAGACTGCGACGATTGAACACCCTTCCCAGTGTTGCAAAAGCGCTGGAGGAGAATCGTCTCCTGATTGTGCATCCCGATCATAAAGTCGAAGCCGGATTTCTTTGCACGGACAATCCAACTATCATGCGGACGTTCAACCGGGGACGTGAACAGGCGCAACGATTGCAGAAGTTGGAAGGTTTGCGACGGTTCTTTGATAAGTAACAATTGAAGATTCAAAACTTCAAACTCCAAACTTCAAACTATATTATGCAATGGCTAAAATCCCCCCGAAATGTTCTTTCAAATTAAATTCCGTAACCGGCAAAGACCTGCGGGATGCCGTCGACGCGGTCCTGGCCGACAGGCCGGTTTCTCAGGATCAGAAGCCGAGTATTGGCTGCAATATCAAATGGAAACCGGATAAATCCTGAAGGGATTCATCACCGGCCGCATCGTCTAAGCGACAGGGTGCCTAGTGTCCCTCAGATAAGAAGGTTTTAAAAACAATTTATTCTTTGCGATTGTCCAGGCAGCAAGTGTCATGCCGTCCCAAATGATTCCGCTGGATATATTTTCATCCATTTCCCCGGAAGTGAGGCGGACCAGTTCGAAGCTTTCGGTTTCTTCCGGCTTTGCACCGGCGTAGTGGAGTTCCCGGGCGATATAGACCCGGCAGATTTCATCCAGCAATCCATTGCACGGATTAAACTCCCCGACAGCCTCAATGAATGCCGGAACAAAACCGGTTTCTTCTAAAAATTCTTCCCTGGCTGTTAAATCGTGGGTCGATTTGTCTTTCACACCGCCGCAGGGGAATTCCAGGCTGTCCCGGTTTCCTGTATAACGGTATTGGCGCACCAGGAGAAGGCGTCCGTTGTCGTCAACGGCAACGACCATTGATGAACCGTTTGTGAAGACGTAGTGGTACTCTCCCTGTTTGCCCGAAGGGAATTCGATCCGGTCGCATCCGTACCGCCACCAGGGATTTTGATGAAGAATCGATTTAGAAAGGGTTTTATACGGCTTCACAATGTTATCCCCATTATTCGCTCGTTAATTAGGAAGACGGGTTGCCGGCGGACTGAAAGCTTTGTTCCTAGGCGACCGGTAGATCGCCCCTGGGCAAGTCCGTATGATTTACCTGTCACTCATCCACTCCGCTGCCGATTGGGATTTCCGGAATTGTGAGGATCAGCAGGAAGGAGAGGAGGGCGGCAATGGCCCCGATTAAAAAAACCTTTTTCAAGCCGGATTCCATTGCGTTGCGTATGGCATCATACGTCTGCTGGAAAAGGACGCTGCCTTCATTCCCCAGTGTTTCGAATTTTTCTTTCAGCCTGGCCCTCTCAGTGTCGGATTGAAGAATATCCGGTCTTTTCACATCCTCCAGAATCGATTTGTCCTGAACCTGATTCAGGCTTTCCGGCAGGTCCAGGGTTATGACATATGTGCTGTTCATGGCATAATTGAGAACCGCAGGAGAAATTGAGATTCCCATCAACAGGCTGAAAAACAGGGCTCCCATTGCGGCGCCCAGCAGTCTTTTCGGAATGACATTCTGGACCACCACCGTGTTGACGGTCGGAATAGCGCCCAGTCCAATGCCTCCGACAACAGCGGCCAGCACACACCAGACGGCAGGCGTGGTTGCTTCTAGGAGAAGGATTCCGGTCATCTGGGCCGTCACAATTGCAAAGCCGATAATATATAGATATTTGTAGCGTTTTGTCCGGGCGATCAGAAAGCCGACAGGAACCCCGACAAAAGCCATCAGGAAAGTGAAAGGAAAGAAGATCCAGCCACTTATTGATGTGCGGATGCCCTGAACACCCTGCATGAACATAAGGAAGTAGACCATCATTCCTATCTGTCCGAAGGAAGAAAGAAACGTAGTGGCTGCGACCGTATTGAAGGAACGGTTGTGAAACAGCTGGGGATCCAGAATAGGCTCCCTGGCACTCGACTCTGCCCGTATGAACAGGATCCAGAAAATCAGGGAAATGCCAAGCAGCCCCAGAACCTGTATGGACATCCATGGATAGGGTGATCCGGCTATGGAAATACCGATGATGGTGGTGGAAGAAGCCAACATGGCCAGTATGCATCCCCGGATATCGATTTTATGTTTTATGCCGCGACTTGCCAGCGGGAGTATCCCGATGGGCACCATAACCAGTGATAGGACAAGGAACGGGACTACGGACCAGAAAACAAAGTTCCAACTTAAAGCCTCGGTGATGAATCCCCCCAGAACATTGCCGAGCAGGGTCGAGATTCCCATGGGAATATTCAACAGTCCTATCCATTTGCTGCGCTCGACGGGCGGATACATATCTCCGGCCACTGCCATGACAAGCGGCGTCATTGCCCCGATTCCCAGTGACGCGATCGAATTGGCAATGATGAGGAATAAGAAAGTCTGGCTCAGGGCACTTAGAACGGTTCCGATAAGAGCGAAGGTTAGGGATATCAATAATATTATCCGACGCCCGTACATGTCCGAAAGCTTCCCGAAGATGAGTGTTACAAAGGCGCCTACAAGTGCGGGGATGGAAACGGACCAGGATATAAGATTTGTGCTTTCGAAAGAGGCTGCCATTTCAGGGCGTGCAATGTTTGAGGCCTGAATGTAATAGCCCATGGTTCCATATGTGAGAAAAATGGCGGTCAATCCGAAAAACCGATGTTTTCGGTCGTAATTATAAAGAGCGGGCTGCTCATCGGGCATACCGGTTTCTCCTCTCCAGCGATGACGATGCAAACATATGCACCGGGCAGCCATTTCACCGGACCACGATAACAGTATCGGGCTCTGCGGAAGCGGTGTAACTTGTAGCTGCTGATGCAAACTCGGGATCAGGTATATATGTACCTGATCCCGCGGTAGTTTAGCGTATTGTGCTGTTTCTAGGCATACAAATCTGATGTTTAATCGGTTTTTCACCTAAATCCTGTGCCACATATCAAAAAGTTTTGCGGGAGAGCAGGATACCGGTATGATTACGAGCGTGGATGAAACTAACCCGCATTTCTCGCAGTTCTCATATCAAAAAGGTTTTTATTGTAAATGAGAACTGCGAGAAATGTGGGCTGACCCTGCGGGAAATGGGTCGGATCAAGAAGAATATTTGAAAAATGGACGAAACAATATTGGTTTTATGTGGTTCCTCTGCATTCCTGGGAGTACTTCATACGATATTAGGTCCGGATCATTATCTTCCCTTTATCGTAATGTCCAGGGCGAGGAACTGGAGTTATTATAAAACTGGGTGGATAACGTTTCTATGCGGGGTGGGGCATGTGGGATCCTCCGTGGTGCTGGGGATGATCGGCGTCCTGTTCGGGGTGGCATTAAAGGATCTTCTGAAAATTGAGGATGTAAGAGGCGGCCTGGCAGCCTGGCTGCTGGTTTTTTTCGGTATTGCCTATATGGTCTGGGGTATATTCCGTTCTAGGAAAAACCGGCCGCACAGGCATTATCACCTGCATAACGGAGGTATTTCGCACGTTCATTTGCATACCCATGAGAAGGAACACGAGCATATTCACAGAAGCGAGAAAATAGTCAATTTAACTCCATGGGTGCTTTTCACAATATTCGCGCTAGGTCCCTGCGAGGTGCTTATCCCGAATTTAATGTATCCCGCCTCGGAAAATAATTACCTGGGTGTTTTAATGGTCGCGGTAGTTTTTTCCGTTGCCACTATTGCTACAATGATCGGAGTTGTATTATTGCTTTCGTTTGGAATAAAGAACATCCGTCTAGGATTTCTTGAAAGATATATGCATGCACTTGCCGGAGCAGCCGTATTCTTGAGCGGCTGCGCCATTGTCTTTTTGGATTGGTAGAGTTGCAGGTTAACAGGATTACGTGGTCTTAAAACATCATGGCATCCCTACCCGTATTTATGAAGAAACTACTCAGACAGGTTTCCAGATCCTTTTACCTAACGCTTCAGATATTGCCTCATACGATAAAACCGCAGCTTAGCATTGCTTATCTACTGGCACGGGCGGCGGATACAATTGCGGATACCGGGCTGGTACAGGTCCGGAAAAGGATGGAGGCCCTTCTTCAGCTGAGGAAGTGCATTGAGGAGACAGCTGCCGGTCGCTCCGTACCGCTTCCCGATTTTGGTGTATTAGCCGAAGCTCAAAACGAAAGTGAAGGGGAGGGAACCCCGGCGGAACGGACTCTTCTGCAAAATTTGGGGTTGGTGCTGGATGTGCTGGCGAGCTTCACAGAAAAAGACCGGCAGCGTGTCCGCGATGTTTTGCTGACCATTACACATGGCCAGGAATTGGATCTGATACGCTTCGGCTCAGCATCGGCTTCACAAATCGTGTCTATAGATACTGAAGAAGGCCTGGATGAATATATTTACTGTGTTGCGGGCTGTGTCGGGGAATTCTGGACAAAAATGTGCCGGGCCTATCCCTTATCAGGTGTTCCGCTCAACGATGAAAAGATGCAGGAGGACGGAATTCGATTCGGCAAAGGTCTGCAGCTTGTGAACATACTGCGCGATTTGCCTAAAGACCTGCACCAGGGACGGTGCTACATACCTAAGGATCACCTGGAGCAACATGGATTAAAACCGCATCAGCTTCTTGATCCATCGAAAATGGATCGACTGTACCCTCTTTACTTAAGGTACCTTAAACAGGCGGAAGATTATTTATCAGATGGATGGCGGTACACGACGACAATACCCGTCCATCATATCCGCATTCGCCTGGCATGTTCCTGGCCGATTCTTATCGGTGTAAGGACTTTGCGGCAACTGTATTCCGACAACGTTTTGGACGATCATCACCGCGTGAAGCTCAGCAGGCACGATATGAGACGGCTTATTTTGAGGTCGACAGTACTCTATCCTTTCCCCGGAATTTGGAAACAATTGTTCGAGAAAGTGAAGCAGGAAACTCTAGTTCAGGGATGAATCACTGATCGGCTTTGCCCATTCGAACTTTTACAACAGGATGTTGTCTGCGAACTGTTTTGAGCCTGTGCAGACGGCTTTGAACCTGTGCAGTCCACTTTGAATCCAAGCCTTTGTCGAGGCGGATGAGTTTAATACCCTGATTTGAAAGAAAATTCAGGTTTCTGAGAATTTCTTCCGTCTTCAGGGTATCGGCAATGATCACGGCACCCGAACCCGTAAACTTGATCTGAGATGGATAGACTACCTCACGACCGCATAAATCCCTGCCGATCATCTTCGGATCATCATCGCAGATTCCAAGGACACGAATATCGGACATTTCAAGCGCATGAAAAGCGAGCTGTGCCAGATGCCCGCTCCCGTATACGAAGGCTTGCTGTAAGGCAGAGTCGGATTGATTCACAATGCGGGTCAGGATCTGTTCTTTAGCGTTTATATACATGCCGACCATTTCATCGATCAGTTCTGTCTGGAGCATTTCCATCTGCAGGGTTCCGGAAGGAGTCAGGTGATAGGAGACCTGTTTGACCGACTTGCGTTTGTATTCTATGAAGCCTTCGTTGCAAAAGGCCTTCATATAGTTGTTGACCATTGCAACGGAAAGGGAGCAGCGGTTTGCCAGTTCCGCCTGTGTGATATGCGCATCGGCTGCCACTTCTGTGAGGAGGTTTAACCGGTTTAATTTCGGTGACTGAATATATAGGCCCTGGAAATCTTTTGTCTGTATAGTATTCACGTATTCAACCGTTCATGACGCCCGGCACCGGGCGGAGTTTAAGCCTTCAATCGTTCTCATCGTCGAAAGTAGTTGATAGCTTTAAAGTTATTTGATTTTAGGAGGGAAGGATGGGGTTTTGGGAAAATATCAATGTATTGAGTATTTTTATAAAGGGCCGATCATGGTCGGTTATTTGTAGGAACGTCTATTTTTCACCCCCGGCCAGTATCGTCTGAAAATAGGGCGGAGATTCTTCCCTGGCGACTATATGGATCTCAATCCTCTGAAAACCGGCCTCTTCGAGCCAGCGATGCAGGTCGCTTTCTGCAAAACCGAGCCAGCGGTCCCCGTACAATTCACCGGCTTTCTCGAAGTTGTGTTTGAGTAAGTCGAGAATCATGATTTTGCCGCCTTGTCGCAGTATCTGATATGCGGCTGCAATTGCAGTGGTAGGATGTTCTGCATGATGCAGCGCCTGGCTCAAAATCGCCAGATCTATGCTGTTTTTTTCAATTGGAGGATTTTGCAGGTCTCCAAGCCGAAACTCAAGATTCTTTAAGTTGTTCTTCTTTGCCTTAGCCGCGCCGAAAGTAACAATTTTTTCTGAATTATCGACAGCGATTACTTTTTTACAGCGGCTGGCGAGCAATTCACTCAACAACCCCTCTCCGGATCCAAGATCGGCGACTACAAGCGGGGGGAGAATCCGTAGCAGGAGGTGACCGAATGCCTGCCAGGAGCGGCCTGGTCCGTAGACGCGGTCAAAACGGCCGGCTACCTGGTTGAAATAAACCTGGGCCTGATCCTGCCTCCGTTTCAGGATCCGCTTTAAGTTGATTCTATCAGAAGAATACTCCGACAATTCCCGCGCTCCCGGGATCGCCAGTTGAAGGAAATCCGCGCCCGCACCTGCCAGTTCGGGGTTTTGCCTGTAGTAGGAGCGCTTTCCTTCTTTTCGGGACTGCACCAGTTCTGAATCCAGCAACTGGCCAAGGTGCGTCGAGATTCGCGACTGTCCCATGCCGGTTATTTCCTGTATCTCATGAACCGACAATTCGTTCTTTTCCAACAAGGAAAGGATGCGCAGGCGCGTTGCATCAGATATGGCGCGAAGATATTTGAGAGTTGAAGGCATTTCATGGCTCCCGGAATTAATCGATTTTTCCAATAAATATGTTGACCCAGCATAAAAATCATATATCATCGTATCATGATATGACGATATGAAGAATAATAAATTTTAAATTTATGTGCGGAAGCCCATAAAAATAAATACAGGAGAGGTTAAATCCATGACCGCTACGAACATCATTCAATCTAAAAACGTTACCGGAAGTGAATCCCGCAGTGCCGATTATTTCGTCAAGGATCTTAGCCTGGCGGAATGGGGGCGCAAGGAAATACTTGTCGCGGAACAGGAAATGCCTGGATTAATGGCTGTCAGGGAAAAGTACGGGCCGAAGAAACCGTTAGCCGGAGTGCGCATATCCGGTTCCCTTCACATGACGATCGAGACAGCCGTTCTCATTGAAACTTTTGTGGAACTTGGAGCATCGGTTCGCTGGGCGAGCTGTAACATTTTCAGCACTCAGGACCAGGCTGCTGCAGCTATAGCCAAAACGGGAGTTCCCGTCTTTGCTTTCAAGGGAGAAACGCTGGAGGAATATTGGAAATTTACACTGGCGGCCCTGACACATCCCGGAAACCATGGACCGGAGCTGGTTGTGGATGACGGCGGTGATGCCACTCTTCTGCTTCATAAGGGTTATGAAATGGAAAACGGAAGCGACTGGGTTCTTACACCGGGCATCAGCCAGGAAGAGCAGGTCATTAAGAACCTTCTAAAGCAATGCGCGAAGGAACGACCCGGCTGGTTTGCCCAAGCTGTAAAGGAGTGGAAAGGCGTCAGCGAGGAAACGACCACGGGCGTGCACAGGTTGTACCAGATGCTGGAAGCCGGCACGCTTCTTGTGGCAGCCATCAACGTCAATGATTCGGTGACGAAATCCAAATTCGATAATCTATATGGATGCCGCGAATCGCTTGCCGACGGACTGAAGCGGGCTCTGGGCGTGATGATTGCGGGAAAAACGGCCGTTGTCTGCGGCTATGGCGATGTTGGAAAAGGCTGCGCGCATTCCATGAGAGGTTTCGGAGCGCGCGTTATTGTCACGGAGATCGATCCCATCAACGCACTTCAGGCAGCCATGGAAGGATTCGAGGTAACCCGGATCGAAGATACCCTTGGAGAAGGCGACATCTATGTGACGGCAACCGGTAACTGCGATGTTGTGACGCTGGAACACATGCTTAAAATGAAGGACCAGGCGATTGTGTGCAATATCGGGCATTTTGACAACGAAATCCAGGTGGATCGGTTGAATCAGGCTCCCGGAGTCCATAAAGTAAATATCAAGCCGCAGGTTGACCGGTACGATCTCCCCGACAGGAAAAGCATCTATATGCTGGCCGAAGGAAGGCTTGTCAATCTGGGTTGTGCGGAAGGGCACCCCAGTTTCGTCATGTCGAATTCCTTTACCAACCAGGTTCTCGCCCAGCTAGACCTTTGGGAAAATCGGGCTCAGTACAAACCGGAAGTGTATAGGCTGTCCAAGAAACTCGACGAGGAGGTTGCCCGTCTGCATCTCGATAAAATCGGTGTGAAGTTGACAACGCTGACACGGAAACAGGCGGATTATATCGGAGTGCCCGTTGAAGGCCCCTATAAGCCGGAGCATTACCGGTACTAACTAGTAGTGTAGAAAATATTCACTGCTGATAGCCGAAAAATTACTGTATTCCCGAGTTCTGGGGATGTTTGATTAATTCCCGGATGAATGGGGGTACCGGAAGCTCCAGGGCGTCGGCGACTGCACGAAGAAGTTCACGCTCCGCCTCCAATACCTGACCGTCCGTCGTGACGGTGTGGGCGCAGGAAAACAGAAGATTTTTCTTTACGTAGGGTCTGGCCAGAGAAAGCCGTTGCAGGATCTGATCCATCCTGCTTAAATCCATACTTTCCGATTCCGGTTCTAACTCGAATTCTTTTCGTTCCGAAAGGTTCAGCTGTTCTGAACCGGCTGAAAAAGCCATCCGCGCTTCAGTCTCGGACGAACTTCCCGCCCAGGCAAGGGCCGACAAAAGGTGCAAAGCTTCCGGAAGAACCTGTTCAGTTCGGGCATATTTCATCGGGGCGGGCTTTAATTGGTAGAAGTGCGAATCAAGATACCGACGTACCATTCTCTGCAGGCAGAACTCGAAAAGATCGGTGTGTTTATCGGCTGAAATCAACCTTTCCATTAGGGAGCGGAACTTTGTGTACTGACGATCCGAGAGATTCCGCAGCGCCGGCATGGCCCAATCAATAAGGGGAATTCTCATATCAGGATCCAGGCCTTGAACAACGGAAGACAGTTTGGCAATTTCTACCGAAATGGCTTCGGGGGCATGCTGTTCGATTTCCCGAGTCTGCAAAGTGCGAACGGATTCTTCGCGGGATAGCAGCAAAGAAAGAACAATGGCGGCGGCCCCGACAGGTTCCTTCAGGGCTACATGCAGCTCCTCCGGGAGGCTTTTGCGCAAGCTGGCCGCATAATCGATCTGATCCGATGTCAGAATCCCAATATTGGCGATGAACTTTTGGGCATCGATCGCTTCGAGTTCGGCCTTAAAGGAGAAGGGCGGACCTCCTGAGTGTTCGGAAACAAGCTTCGACTCCGGCACTGTTTGAACTTGCGGGGATTCGATCTTTGGGAATTCTCCGGTGAATGAAGGATCGAGACGCAGAATGCGCTTGGTAAGGGGCGGATGAGTTGCCAGAAAATGGAAGAAACTGCGCTTGAGCCCGTTGCAAAAGTAGAAATGGCTGGCTTCGTGAGCATGAGGCGATAGGATTCTGGACCCGCTGGATAATCCCCCGATCTTTTTCAGCGCGCCGGCTAATCCTGCGGGATTCCGTGTGAACTGAACGGATGAAGCATCCGCCAGGTACTCCCGTTGTCGCGCGATAGCGCTTTTGATCAGGTTGCCGAAAAATACGCCCAGGTATCCAATCACATATAACAGTACACCCAAAATAAGTATTGCGGCGCCCAGACCTCCGCCCCCTTTGCCCCCCTTTTTCCCGGACCGGGAACCGCTGGAACCCAGCCGGACTCCCGTTGTGCTGAATCGTAATATAAAGTACCCGATCATCGAAATCATGGTGATGCCGAATACAGTTCCCATCAGTCGCATGTTCAGGCTCATGTCGCCTCTTAAAATGTGGCTGAATTCATGGGCGATGACTCCCTGAAGCTCGTCCCGGCTAAGGAGACGGATACTTCCTCTCGTGACTCCAATGACCATATCCTTCTGCGAGAATCCGGCGGCAAACGCGTTGATTCCGGGCTCCTGTTCCATAAGATAAACCGCCGGTACGGGGGTGCCCGATGCGATGGCCATTTCTTCCACAACATTCAGCAGCCGTCGTTCGTCCAGATCTGTCGTCTCGGGCAGTATCAGCCGCCCGCCCAGCATAGAAGCAACGGTTCTTCCTCCCCGGTGGAGCTGACTGATTTTGAAAGCGCTGCCGCATACAATGAGGATTGATAGAATCACCGCAAGGCTGAAAAACCATCTCGGATACCACCATTGACGGTCTATCAACCAATCCCCAATGCCGACACCGGACGGCAATGAAAAATTATTAGGAGAAATCAGTTTTAGGATGTAGAGACCTGTGTTTTCTTCCAGACCCTCGGGGGGAACGAAAAGCAGAACGGTAGCAATGTAAATGGAAACGATAATGGTGACTATGGCCAGCACGAACAGGACAATCAACTTGCGAGTGCTGCGGTTTGCCTGATCCTGGTAGCCGAAAAAATCCATAGCCGTACAATCGCTTTGACGATTTAATTGAATTTTTATTTACCGCCCGGCGGCGAGGCAGGAAGAAAACGGCATATTTGAAGCCGGTCCTCCGGGCGCACGTCTCATTTCCATATCCGGCAGGAGAAATATCGACGCTTCCGGATTTCACGCTATGTGAAACTCACTTTGGGCGCCTCGCGCTCTTCTTCTGTTGTGACTTCAAATAGCTCGGCAGCCTTAAAATGACACATCGATGCGACGATCTGATCGGGGAACACTTCCCGGCGGGTGTTGTAAGTCATTACGGCGTCATTATAGGCCTGCCGTGCGAAAGCAATTTTGTTTTCTGTCGACGCCAGCTCTTCATTCAACTGCATCATATTCTGGTTGGCCTTCAGGTCCGGATACTGCTCGACAACGACCATGAGACGGCCGAGCGCTCCGCCCAGTATGCCTTCGGCTCCTATCAGGCCCTTGATGGTATCGGGATTGGCCGGGTCCTGGGCCGCCTGCTGGCTTGCGTTCAGCGCCTGGTTGCGCGCCTGCGTCACACGTTCCAATGTTTCACGTTCGTGCTTGAGATAGCCCTTTGCAACCTCAACCATGTTGGGGATAAGATTGTAGCGACGCTTTAACTGGACATCGATCTGGGCAAACGCATTTTTGAAACGGTTGCGCAGAGTCACCAGTGAGTTGAAAACCGCAATACCCCAAATCAGTACGACCAAAACAATGACAAACAGAATGATCAAAAAAATAAGGATAGCCATTTGTTTTTCCTCGGTTTGCCGCAAGATTACCATATTCTATCCTGAATTTAAAAGCGGGTTAGTGCTGCATAAAAGGCATGGTAAGATGCCACTGTACTTTAGGAGGATCCAGTGAATAAATCTGCGATATCCGAAGAACCGGAAAAAAGACTGAAAAAGCTTGCCGGATTGATGAACACGCGCCACCAGAATCCATTTCCTATTTCAGAACCGCTGCTGGACTGCCTGGACCATGTATTAACGTCTGAAGAAATTGATTTTCTTGTCGAAATGGGAACGGATCCGTACACCTACGAACAGGCCTCTTCCTGCACTCCCCTGCCGGAGGACCGGTTCAAGGATTTTTTTGAAGGACTTCTCCGCAAAGGCTACATCTGGCCGCACGATACGCCGGATGAAACCCAGTGGTATAAGCTGCCCGGTTTCATGTTGGGCGCATTCGAGGTCTATCTGGCGGACGGGGAGGAAACCCCGGATAAGCAGGAGTTTGCCCGGAGACTGGATACTCTGCTGAAATATTTCGCAAAATTGAACACCTTTCCTACAAGAAATTTTTTCAATGCCCAGGTGCGAAAATCCAGGCCTCAGCAAAGCATCCTGATTCCGGGGAGAGGATCAACGGCTGAAGGCAGGGGGCGCACGATTGCGGTGGGAAAGGCGATAGACGCCCAACCGGCCAAGGTCTATCCCGTAAAAACGGTGGAAGAACTTATCGAAAAATACGGCGAAGAAGAAAATATAGCCGTTATCCACTGTTTCTGCCGGCAATACCACAAGATGATGGATGAAGCCTGCCGTTTCGAACACCCCCCGCAATCGTGCATGGCAATCGGGAGTCTTGCCAGGTTTGCAGTCCGGTACGGCACGGGCCGGTACCTGTCAAAAACCGAAGCCATTGGGCTGGTCCATGAACTGCAGTCCAAAGGAGCCGTTCACCAGGTTTTCCATCAAGACGAGGATATTCAAAAACCTGAAATTGCTATCTGCAATTGTTGCTGGGACTGCTGCGGTGTCTTCGGATCCTATAACCGGGGCATCATACCCTTAAACCTGCATGCGTTTTTTACAGCTCGTCTTGCAGATGAATCGTCCTGCGTCGGTTGCGGCACCTGCGAGGACTACTGCCCGGTTCAGGCGATTTCATTAGTGGATGATATCAGCCGGATTGACACTGAAAAATGCATCGGTTGCGGCCAGTGCGAGCTCCAATGCAGCCAGGAAGCAATCCGGATGGTCGAGAATGAACGTACGGTTTTCCTTCCGCTGCTGAAAAAATCCGAAGCGCGCATCCAGCAATAAGATTTCTTGAGTGTTTTCATTGCGGATCATTGCGGGGAAACCAGGGATCCGCGTTTCATGAATATAATAAATATTCTGCCGTATGCCCCGGCGGCGGATTAATCTGTTGACTATTATGTCCGAAAAAGAAATTACTTCCATCATTACGGAACATGGACCGTTGACCGGTGCAATGCTTGTCGAAAAGACAGGCATCGATGTTCTGCATCTCTGGCAATTATGCCGCAAGAATAAAAACATGCGTCTCGAGACCGCCGGCAACCGGTTTCTGCGCCTCGATAGAAACGTTGAAGGATACGCCCGGCTTTCCCCCTCGATACGTCGTGAGTTTCTTACCTACACATTCATCGGACTCCACAATCAGGCCGCGGAACTAAAAGAAAAAGTGGAGGTTTTCAGGCGGGAAACGGACAGCATCAGCCGTGAAAAACGGGATATTGCGGAGCTGAGCATCGCCTCTACCGTGGATATAATGCCGGAGAAGGACGTCATTCTGGCAGAAGCCTGTTTCATACTTGCCGGTGACGTTGTCTATGACATGTCTCACGCGGTACCGCGACCGGAAAAAAGCACCGGTGAAATGGTTCGTGGTTCCGACCTGGATATCATCGTGGTTACCGCGAATGATCTGGATCCGGAGGTATCCCGCTCACTGGATAATTATATTCACAAAAGGAAACATCTTCTGCTTGTCAATGAACGCGAGGAAATTGATTACCTAATCAAATCGATGTCCCGGGTCAGAGAGCAGCTCAACTTCGACAAATTCTCGTCTATGGTCGCATCCAAGATTTTATATGAAGGTCAGTTCCTTTACGGCAACAGGGATGTATTCCAGGAGGTTAAAAAGCTTGTGGGGGAATACGGGATACCGGACAAGTTAGGGACGTTGGAAAAACAGGCGATCCATAATCGAGAATTGGCCGAAGCGCAGCTTCTTGACATCGATATAGAAACAGAGAGCAGTGAATACCTGAATCTCTTCTTTACCCGCGCGGAGGAAGACGAAATCTACTAAAAACAGTTCTGAGTTCTAAGTTCTGAGTTCTAAGTTTTAAGTGCATGGTTCACGATTGAAAAAATACTGACTTTTTTCAATTCTCAACTTGATTTACAGAATCCCTAAACTCACCCTTTACAGAACTCAGAACTCAGAACTCAGAACTTATTTTCCGATGTTTTTGCGGATGATCGCAGCCAGTTGTGCAGCAAGGCGCTCGATAATTTCTTCGGTGGGTCCCTCAACCATTACGCGGCACATACTCTGGGTTCCGGAGTAGCGAATCAATACGCGCCCCTGCAGGCCCAGCTCTGATTCGGCCGCGTGGATGGATTCCTGCAGATCGGCCATGGATTCCAATGGAGGCTTGCTGTTCACGTCAACATTGATGATTTTTTGCGGAAACAGTTTTAGGATTTGAGACAGCCCGGAAAGGGACCGGCTCTGCGTGCGCATGGCCGCCAGCAACTGCAGGGCGGAAATAATGCCGTCGCCCGATGTGTGATGATTCAGGAAAATGATGTGGCCGGACGCTTCTCCCCCGAGGATGGCTCCCTTCGACTGCATCATTTCGAGGACATAACGATCCCCGACCGAAGTCACTTCGTATTCGATTCCCATTGCTTCCAGGACCAGTCGGAAACCGAAGTTGCTCATTACGGTCATGACAACAAGGTTATTCTTGAGCCAACCGTGATCTTTATACAGCCTGCAGCAGATTGCCAGGATGTGGTCCCCCGTTAGTTGCCGCCCGGTTTCGTCCACTGCAATGAGACGATCCCCGTCCCCGTCAAAGGCCAGTCCAGCGTCTGCGCCAAGTTCACGAACTTTTATGGCGAGATCGTTCGTGTGCTGCGAACCGCACTGATCGTTTATGTTTTTTCCGTCCGGATTGCAGTGTATGGGTGTCACGTCCGCGCCAAGTTCCGAAAAGACGGCTGGAGCCACGCGATAGGTGGCGCCGTTTGCGCAGTCGACAACAAGTTTCATCCCCGTCAGGTTCAGTTCTTTGGGAAAAGTGTTTTTGCAAAAGGCGGCGTAGCGTTCCGTTGCATCCTGGATCTGGTGAATTGTACCGATTTCCCTCCCGGTTGGGAGAGGCTCCCTGATTTCACCGGAAGTTATCATGCGCTCGATCTCGTCTTCCTGTGAATCTGAAAGCTTGAAACCGTCATGGGAAATAATCTTGATGCCGTTGTCCTGATAAGGATTGTGAGAAGCGGATATTACCACGCCTGCGTCCATGCCCATGCTGCGGATCAGGCAGGCTATTCCAGGCGTGGGCAGATGTCCTGCCACATAGACGTCCACTCCCATAGAGCAGATACCGGCGGTCAGAGCGCTTTCCAGCATGCCTCCGCTCAGCCGCGTGTCGTTTCCGACCACAATGCGATGGCGCTGGGATTTTGGTGTTTTACAGGCAATAGCTGTTGCCCGTCCGAGTTGCATGGCCATTTCAGGCGTCATCGGATACGTATTGGCAACACCGCGAACTCCGTCCGTTCCGAACAATTTTTCCATGATCTGTTCTCCACTTGAATAACGTCTAACGTCAAACGTCGAAGGTCCAGCGCTAACAATAAACAGTTAACAGTTAATAGTTGAAGGCTAAATTACAGGGGCCGCGTGAATATTCACTGGATTTGTGAAATTCCCCACCTCACCATTTACCATAACCCATAACTGTTAACTATTAACTGTTAACTCAGAACTCAGAACTCAGAACTGTTTTTAAGATAGCAAGTGTTATAATGATTCCTATCGAATTCTATGACAAGGTTCAACAATGATCTACCTCCGATTTTTCATTATCGTTGCCCTGGTTGCGATTGCGGGCGGAGGATTCCTTGTCTCCGAAAGCGGATATCCGCAAGACCGTATTCAAATTCGGTCGCAGCCGGTTCGGTATTTCGAGCCGGAAGATACGGAGCGCTCCATCTTCGGGTCTTTCAAATTCAGGGGTGGTCTGGAGCTTTCAAGTTCCGATCCGCGCTTCGGCGGAATCAGCGCCATCCGAATCGAGCCCGACGGTGCGCACTTCCTGGCCCTTTCGGACCGTGCCTACTGGATCCGCGGGCGCATCGTCTATAAAGGCATAAGGCCCTCGTCCGTTGAGGATGCCGAGATAGCTCCCGTGCTCGATCCGGACGGCAGCCACGCTGCCCGCTGGGACACGGAAGCGATTGCCAGGGACGGCCCTGTGCTATACCTTGGCGTCGAGGGACTCGATCGAATTCCCGTATACATTTCGGATGCCGGAAGTTTCCCGGTTTACCGCGATGCAATCCCCTTCCCTCCCGGCATCCAGGATCTTCCCGTGAACCAGGGGCTCGAGGCCCTGGAATACATTCCTGATACAGGTTCCGCGAACGGCATCCTCGCCGCGTTTTCCGAAAGGGGGCTGGATCAAGACGGAAACATCCTCGCCTACCTGATACAGGGAACGGATCGGAAAACGTTTGCGGTCCGGCGCAGTGCAGACTATGACATCACCGATGCGGTTCTGTTGCCCGACAGAGATCTGCTGATCCTGGAAAGGAAATACGATATTGTAAAAGGCGCCGCGATGCGCCTACGGCGGATATCCGGCGATGCGGTCGGGCCGGGTTCGGCGGTCGACGGCCCGGTGGTTCTTGAAGCCGGTATGCGGCAATGTATTGACAATATGGAGGCCGTCGGAGCGCATCGCGACGCGACCGGGGAGATTGTTCTGACGCTCCTGTCCGATGACAACTACTCGTCCGGCCAACGAACGCTTCTGCTGCAGTTTACGATGATGGATCAATGAACCGGGTTAGGCTATTTCCCGTGCCACATGGAGGCGATAGAGTCGACGAACGCTTGCAGCCAAGCGGATCCGGCAGACCGGCTGCCCGGACTGAGTTTTGAAACCGCGTCGAGGTACGCTAGATCCCCGTCCATCCTTTCCCATTCGGACAGGAAAATATCCCGATTCACTGCACCGGCATCTTCCGGAGGTCCCTGTTCCAATTTCCGCTCAAGATCGGGCCAATACCGCAAAAACGTCTCCTGCTGCAGGCGAAGATCCGCCGGGAAATCATCCTGGGCAGCTGCGACCTCCAGTGAGCGGGGTAATTTTTCCGAAAATTTCTGCAGCTGCCGGATGCGTTCCGCAATGCCGATCTCAAGCTGGGTGACGGCTCCCTTCCAGCAGGCCTTTCTGTAAATATCGCCCGACATGTATTTTTTCCTTGCTGTTCCGTACCAGGCGCGAAGTGCGTGAAGATTTCCGATGTAAAGGAGGTTGTTTAAAACGATACGGCGAATACTGCGGTACGGGGCTTGGTTGAAAACCTTGATTCCGTCCATGGGCGGAGGGCCGGGAATGAAGAGGCAGTTTTCATCAAGCACGTCGCTGCGGCAAATAGCCCCGGCGGCAATGGTGGTACCGTAAGCAATACGGGCCGGACCGACCAGTCCGCCCTGCCCACCAAGAAAAATTGGAGGCTGATCCAGCATCACTCCGCGCGGAACGTCTCCGACCAGTGAAGCCGTTGCCTTATCCTGGCGGGGTGTGAAATTGAAATGAATGTAGGAGGATCCGATTTCGCTGTGATTTTTGCGGCTGGTTCCTCCGGATATCAGACAATCACAAAAATTGATCAGGCTTCCTGCAGTAACAAACGGCATGAAAATGGTCTGCTTCAATCCTACGGCATGTGCGGCGCTTGCCTGTTCTTCCAGAAGCGTTCCAGCCCGAACATGAGCCCCGCTGCCCATTTCCGAATTATCCAGAAAAGTTGCTGAAGTAAAAAATCCGCCTTTCAGGAAAACTCCGTACCCCAGCTGGCAGTTCTCTACGGTCGAAGGAGCTTCGGCTCCGATAATGCATCCCGGCCCGATCGATGTTCGGTCTCCCCGTATCCTGGATCCCGCATGGATGACAACACCAGGGGCGATCTGTTCCGGTGAAATGGCATTGTCAATTTCGACCGATTCCGGACAGTGTATAACAACACCACGGTCTATATATTGGGAAATATCCATAGAAGCCTCGGATTGATCCGCTCATTAACCTGCATTTCTCAGAAAGAAAAAAGCCTTCAAGTCGTATGAAAACAACCCGAAGGCCTACTTTTATAACATGTAATTGAAAAACCTTGGTTACTGTTTCTTAATCCGGACATCGACAACCTTAACGCCTGTGCCTTTAGGATAAACGATAACGGGATTCAGATCCATTTCGCTGATTTCGGGTAAATCCGTCGCCATTTGGGATACTGCAACCAGAAGGCGTTCCAAAGCGTCCGTATCGGCGGCTTTGATGCCAGGTCCTCCGGCCAGCAACGGGAAGGATCTGATTTGCCTGACCATGCGCGCGGCATCGGCTTCCGAAAGAGGCGCCAGGCGGAATGAAACATCTTTCAGCAATTCGACATGGACACCGCCCAATCCAAACATAAGCACGGGACCGATCCCTTCTTCGCGCTTGATTCCGATGATGACTTCGATCCCCTCGGCGCATTGTTCCTGGACGATGAAATTCGCATCGGAGAAACGTCCGGACATGTCGGCATAGGCGTTGCAGAGTGCTTCCCTGTCTTTCAGATTCAGGACGACACCGCCTTCGTCGCTCTTGTGAACAACCGTTTCGCTGTCTACCTTGAGCACAGCCGGAAAGGGTACTTCGGGGAGATTCTCAGTTCCGGCGGCTACAGATACGGTGCGGGCGGCTGGAATATCGTATGCGGCCAGTACGTCATACGCCTTTGCCTGCGGAATAAAACCGGAGGATGTTGATGCCAGGTGTTCGGAAGCGCGGGCTTTGTCTCCCTTCGCCCGGGCCGGCTTTTCGGCAAGGCGTTTCCGCATTTCACTGTAACGAACCATAGAGGCCAGAGCCCGGGAGGCAGTTTCCGGAAAGCCATAGACCGGGATTCCGGCGTTTCGGATGATTTCAACCGTGCTGGCCCACTTTTCATTGGTCAAAACGCACACAATGATCGGTTTGGTCAGTTTCCTGGACGCTTCGGAGATGCTTTTGGCGAGACCTTCACAGTCTACAAAAGGCGGGGTAACCATCGTAATCAGTATGGAGTCGACATTCGGATCTTTGTTCAAAAGGTCCAGCGTCAGCGCAAAGTGCTCCGGGGTCGCTGTTGCGGCAACATCGACGGGGTTTTCGATGTACGCTTCCGGGACCAGTCCTTCGCGCAGTTTTCTCTTGGTTTCGTCGGATAATTTCGCGAGCTGAAGACTATTGAGTATGCATTCGTCGATGGCGATAATGCCGGGGCCTCCGGCATTGGCGATGATTCCAACGTTCGGACCTGAAGGGACCGGCTGGGTGGAAAGGGCATATCCGGCGGCGATCATTTCCTCTGCTATCTGAAATCGCAGCACGCCGGCGCGCTCAAAAACGGCATCCGTAAGCGAATCCTGCTGAATGAGAGAGCCGGTATGCGAGCTGACCGCTGTTGCGGCGGCCTGTGTCCGTCCGGTGCGTATAGCCAGGATAGATTTGTCCAGGGCGATTTTGCGGCACCGATCTATAAATTCCGGAGTGTCTTTCATGCTCTCGATGTGCATCATTATCGCGTGCGTTTCGGGGTCATTGCCGAGGTATTCCAGGATTTCGTTTGTGTCCACGTCCGACGCGTTTCCGTGAGAGGCGTAGATCCGGAACCCGGAACCCATATTGCGCAGGTTCAGGTTGATCATCTCGGCACAGCCGCCGCTCTGGCCGATAATGGATACCTTGCCTTGGTTTAGAGGCGTGAATGTAAAGTTTGCATAAACAGAGACGGCGGGATCCGAATTCATGATGCCCTGACAGTTGGGGCCGTAGACGCGGACACCATGTTTTCGGGCTGCTTCGAGCAGGGCATCTTCGAGCTTGGCCCCGTCTCCTCCCATTTCACGGAAACCTGCGGTATGAATGATAACGAACTTGACTCCCTTCTTGCCGCAGTCGTCGACCATCTGAGGAACCAGGACGCTCTTGACGGCAATACAACAGATATCAACCTGTCCCGGCACGTCCAGAATGCTGCCATAGGCCTTGAGACCCAGAATTTCCGTTTGTTTGGGATTGATCGGGTATATCTCCCCCTTGAAACCGTAAGTCTTCAGGTTTTTCACAACAATATGACCGATGGAGAGAGGATTGTTGGATGCTCCCATTACGGCGACGGCTCGGGGGCGAAACAGGGAATCAAGCATTATATCACTCCTTTATCAAGCTGCGGAATACCAATGAATGAATATCTATGTAAGAGTCTAAATACTATTTTAAGAAGCCAGAAGCCAGGAGTCAGAATCCAGAATTTGGAAGCCCGAAAAATGTCGAGGCTGAAAATGGGAGATATGTCATTTCAGAAAAAGCGGAATATCTTAAGAATTCCTTCTACTGGATTCTGACTCCTGACTCCTGGCTTCTTTATTTAATCTTCCGGTTCTTCGGAAGCGAGCAGAGCGGCTCCGAATGCTCCTGCCAGCTGTGCATTCGGCAGTATATGTACGGGGCGCTTGAGATGACGGGACATTAGTTCCGCCAGGATGGGATTATGTGCCACGACGCCCCCGCTTAAAACAACTTCACCCGATAGCGGATCCATTTCCAGTATGCGTTTGACCACGGACTCGATAAGGCCGGCAACGATGTCGGGTATTTTTTTTCCGGCTCTTAAATGAGCCAGGATTTCCGTTTTCGTAAAAACCGTGCAGTAGCTTCCCATATGAACTACTTCAGTAGCCTGGCGCGCAATGGAATTGATCTGGTCCAGGGGAATATCTATTCTCTGGGCTACTTCTTCAAGAAACGCACCTGTGCCTGCCGCACACTTCCGGTTCATTTTGAAGTTTTCCCGACGGCCCGAAGCATCAATGTGAATAATCTTGTTATCCTGGCCTCCTACATCGACGACCGTAGTTCGGCGCGGGAAGAAATGAAATACGGCTTTTGAATGACAGGCGATTTCAGTTCGCGAGTCATGAGCGAAGCCTACGTTATGCCGTCCGTATCCGGTTGAAAATATCTGCGCCAGGCCCTGATACGTCAGGTTGGAAGAGGCCAGAACCACATCCATGGATTCCCGGGCGCACGCCTCGAAATCAACTCCTGTTTTACGCACGTCAGAAGCGATAAGCTGGTTCTGGGAATTGATTATGACGCTCTTGGTCGCAGATGCTCCAATATCTACCCCGCCAAAAAATTCTTCCCCGCTCACTCGCTTTTTTTCTCCGCCAGTTGTTCGATGAATGCTTCAATATTTGTGCGGGTCTGCTCTTCCGAGTAACAGCGCAGGTCGTTCAGGTCTCCGTTTATTACCAGCGTGGGCATGTAGCGCTTTTTTGACAGACGTTCAGGCATACCGTACCGGTTGTTCGAGTTGTTGGGGCAGGTTTTGGCGTCGTGGAAAATCATGCCGTCGATACCGTACAGGTCGATCTCATTTTCGAAATACCTTTCCTTGTAATCCTCGTCGCGGACTATGAGAAGCTCGATATATGCCCGCGCCATGCTGTCGAAAGGATCGTCCGGATCGAGAGCGGGGAAAACCCAGCTGCTGCAATAGGTGGACGCCAGAACGCAGGTATTGAGGGAAGCAAACTGATCGGACAGATCGCGCAGTTTCCCCCAGATCGGCATCCCTTCCCAGTACAGCCGGTATTTTTCATTTTCGACCGCGGCCACCCCGTCTTCAACGCGCTGTTTCAATTCCGCCAACAGGACTTTATAAAAATCGACCGCGCGCTGTTCGCCGCGCATGACCACGGCCGGTCCCATTTGAATCGTGCCGTCGAAAAAGGTCAGGGGAGAAGGTCTGCTGGAAGCAATCTGCAATACCTGTTGCCAGAGATCCGTGCAATCGCGTGACAGACCGACAACCCTTTTAAATTCGTCGTAATCCAATTTTTTCCCCGAAACTTCTTCCAGTTTGGGGACGAGCGCCTTGAACTGTTCGGATATCGAGTCTATATGGGCCTTGGTGATAGTGCCGATTCCCCGGTGCGTTTGAACCCCGACAACTGGCACGTTCCATTCTCGGCCGTAGTAGTTGAACCAGTCCTGTACATCGCGGCACTGGTTTGTGTTGAAGACCAGAATATCCGGGCGGGGCGGCCCGTCGATACCCGGATAGGCTTTACTTATGGGACTCTTGCCCTGGATATAGGAGCCGATATCCGCTGTCAGATACGAGCATATATCGGGGGAATAGCCGATTGCGTTTGCAGTGGGAATAAGATCGGTAGCCATCCGTGTAGCCCCGAGCATGGCTCCGTGGTTTTCAGGAAAGAAGACTAGAAATCCGGCGGCGCGCAGAATCTCGGCGGGACCGACGCTGGTGCACCAGGCAACTTTGCGACTTTTGGTTTTTGCAGCTTCATCCATCTCGCGGAAATGCTGCTCCATGATCTCCTTCATCTGTTTGGTTGCTTGTATTTTTTTGAATACCGGTTTTTTATCCGTGTTCACTTCCCTTACTCCCATTGCAAAAGTTATTGACCTTTTTTAAGGGCTACAGCCCTTGTTCCTGCAGAGCTTTATATGGATCCAGCCCTACAGTACAGATCGTAGCACATTACCAAGATTAGGTGTCACTGTACAGATGAAATCTGATTCTTATATAATGGTAGGCACATTGAAGAAAGAGGGGTTTCATGGACTATTATCTGAACTACGATGGAAATAAAATCAATTTTTCGTTGCCCCCGGAATGGAATGTCCTCAGTTCCAAAGATTGTGCGAAAGCGCATGTGATCGAGAACGTTGCCGGTGAAATTGAACGGTCTCTCGATAATCCGATAGGAATCGCTCCACTGGAGGAGTTCGTACGACCGGGAATGAACGTTGTCGTGCTTTTTGATGATATTCAGAGAGCCACCCCGGCAAATCTGGCGATTCCGGCCATCCTGAACCGTCTCAATAAAGCGGGAGTGGGAGACGACCGTATCAGCGCTATTTGCGCTCGGGGCACGCATCCGAAACCAACCGAGGAACAGATTGAAAAGAAAGTGGGCGAAGAAGTCCTGCAGCGACTCAAGGGTCGGATATCCATACATGATGCCCAGTCGCCCGAAAATGTCCTGATCGGACGTACCAGCCGGGGAACCGCGGTGGCCATCAACAGGTATGTTGCGGAGGCCGATATTGTCATAGGCATCGGGACATGTATTCCCCATCCTTATTCCGGATACGGAGGGGGATGCAAAATCTTCATGCCCGGTGTCTGTTCCTACGATACCATCAGCACGCACCACTACAACTGGCTGCGGAATAAAGATAGTCAGCTCAATAGATTGGAAGGAAATCCCTGGTACGATGAAACAGTTGAGATAGCCCGTTTAGGTGGACTTACCTACAAACTGGATTTTCTGTTGAATGAAACCAACAAAGTGATCGGAGCGTTTTTCGGGGATCCGGTCGAAGCCCACCGGCAGGGGGCTAATCATGCGACCTCCCTGTATCTCATAAATCTGCCCAAACAGGCGGATGTCGTGATTACGAGCGCATCCCCTCTTGAAATAGGGGTTCAGGCCACGAAAGCGCTTCTCAATGCCAGGCTTGCCGCTCGAACCGGAGGCACGATCATGTGGGTCGCTTCCCAGAAACAGGCAGGTCCCCTGATGTCGTTGATCGAACAGATGGCTGCCGCTAAAAGCGCCAACGAGTATCATCGCAGACTGCTTCGCGGAGACATTCCTGAAAGCATCAGGCCTTTCGGCATTTCTTTCTTTATGCTGGGGGTGCCCTTTAAAGAATTATCCGAGAAATACAGGGTCATCCATGTGACGGAAGGATTGACGAAAGAGCAGGTGACGCTGATGAACTTCGAATATGCGGCAACGCTCGATGAGGCAATTGATGGTGTGCACAAAGAAATGCCTCATGCGGACGTCACCATCCTACCATCCGGAGGAACAATTATTCCGAATATTAGCTAAATATGAAACGTCCATTAACGTTACACGTTGGAACGTGTGCACGTTAACACGTTAAAACAAAAAGCGCCGTTGGAACGTTATAAACCGGTACCGATACAACAACGTTTAACGACGCTTTTTCCTTTAGCGTGCAACGTTCAGACGTTCGACTTTTGACGTTCGACAGTATCTGTTAGAGGATCGCTCCCGAATCCCGCAACTGCTGGATTTCTTCTTTGGTGTAGCCAACTTCCGAAAGCACTTCATCAGTGTGCTGACCGAGTTTGGGCGCCGGCATTCTCCATTCAGCAGGAGTATGGCTGAAATCCCACGGGAATCCGACCTGTCGCATTTTCCCGACTTCGGGATGATCGACATCGATGAAGTAGTTATTCGCCAGAGCCTGTGGATCATTACAGACTTCGCTGAGTCTTTGAATAGGAGTGGCAATGCATTTTTCCTGTTCAAGGATCGCCAGCCATTCATCTCGTGTTTTCGTCAGGAAACGCTCATCGAGAATTTTAACCAGTTCG